>ERZ772885.27-NODE-27-length-109699-cov-11.468379_pt1 | contig 109699 bp, 97 predicted proteins | sample MGYA00580580_ERZ772885 | MGnify/ENA primary metagenome ERZ772885 (study PRJEB29015, sample SAMEA2737673) | human gut metagenome | biome: human gut; feature: human-associated habitat; material: faeces | place: China | collected 2012 ...
GCGACTTTGGAAAAACTGTGAACGTGCCCTTAACAGCAGTCTTCAAATGGTTGTATTGGCCTTCCTGAAGATAGTTCTTAAAAGATAATAGACAGGTTCTAAGACCAATCTCACCACTGAGCCCATCGCCGCTCCGCCAACTCTCTGCTTTCTATCCTAGTATTCGAGCTAGATTGCCCATGGCACTGCCTCTTGAAGCGTTTAAGACAGTGGCAGGCGCCTGCGAAGTTAACGCGAACTACCGTTATTTCACCAGCTCCCAGAAGAAAGATGAACTTGCCAGAATATAACACACCTTATCTTGTTGCACGTGAAAACTAGGTGTTACACTTACTCATATCACATTCAATTGGAGGCATAACATGGCTGATTTGTGGCGGACAATTTCTGAACGGCACGGCGAGTTGCTTAGTGCCTTGGGGCAACATATCGAAATATCTTTAATTGCCTTGATGATCGCCGTTGTGATTGCGATTCCATTGGCCGTTTGGGTCCAGACGCATCACAAAACCGCGGCAGTGCTGCTGCAAGTGACTGGTGTTTTGCAAACCATTCCTTCGTTGGCCTTGTTAGGGTTGTTGATTCCGTTTGTGGGTATCGGGACACTGCCAGCGATTATTGCTTTAGTGGTGTATGCTTTATTGCCGATTTTTCAAAATACATATATCGGTTTACGCGATATTGATCCTTCCTATGAAGAAGCAGCCGATGCGTTTGGCATGAGTCGATTGCGGAAGTTGTTCAAAGTTGAATTGCCCATCGCCTTACCGGTTATCTTGTCGGGTGTCCGGACGGCAATGGTCATGATTATTGGAACCGCGACGCTGGCAGCTTTGATCGGCGCCGGTGGCTTAGGTACGTTCATTTTGCTAGGTATTGATCGAAATGATGCGGCGTTAACGTTAATGGGTGCTTTGGCAGCAGCGCTATTGGCGATTGTCTTTTCGTGGCTCTTAAATGTCATGCAAAAAGTGAATTGGAAAGTCAGTGTCGGGGTTGTGGCAATTGCTATCTTTGGCATGGTCGGCAGCCAAGTATACGCTTATGTGACCGCACCAAAGGAAACTATCACGATTGCGGGAAAACTAGGCAGTGAGCCGGATATTTTGATCAATATGTACAAAGAACTCATTCAAAAAGCTGATCCTGATGTCGGGGTCACGTTGAAATCGAACTTTGGACAGACGAGCTTCTTGTACAATGCGTTGAGAACCGATAAGATCGGCATATACCCTGAGTTTTCCGGGACGGTTCTGGCAAGTTTGACGAAACCATCTGCCGCTCAGCAACAACAGGTGACGGCTGGTAAAGATAATTATCCACTTGCAAAGAAACTGCTTGCTAAACAAGGCCTGAGTTATCTCAAACCGATGGCGTATAACAACACCTATGCTTTAGTCGTTAAGGAAAGTTTTGCCAAGCGTTATGATCTGCATACCATTAGCGATCTTGGCAAAATTGCACCATCCATTCGCGCCGGATTTGATTTAGAGTTCATTGACCGGCAAGATGGGTATAAGGGCATCCAATCAAAATACGGCTTGCAGTTTAAGGTGGATTCAATGGATGCTTCCTTGCGTTACCAAGCTTTAGATCGCGGGCAGATCAATTTGACCGATGGGTATACGACTGATGCGCAATTGCGGCAATATCATCTGGTGGCGTTGCAAGATGATAAGGGGTTGTTTCCGATTTATCGCGGTGCGCCATTGATGCGAACGGCCTTTGCCGAAAAACACCCGCAACTTGTAGCTGCATTGAACAAGTTGGCTGGTCAAATTACGGAAAAACAGATGCAGACCATGAATTATGCCGTGAGTGTGAAGAACGAAAAGGCCGCAACTGTGGCTCACCGCTATTTGGTTCAGCATGGCTTGCTGAAGGAGGTGCGCTGATGGCATTGATCAGTCTTGAACACGTCACAAAGGAATATGACGGCAAGCCCGTGGTCAACGATCTTAGCCTGAAGGTCGATCAAGGGGAGTTATTTGTGCTAGTCGGCACCTCCGGCAGCGGCAAAACCACGACGCTGAAAATGATCAATCGTTTGGTTGATCCAACGAGCGGCGTCATCGAATTTGCCGACAAACCGCTCACCAGTTACAAAATGCGCGACTTGCGGTGGGATCTGGGGTATGTCCTGCAGCAGATCGCCTTGTTTCCAACCATGACAGTGGCGCAAAACATTGCCGTGATCCCCGAAATGAAGGGCTGGTCGCGCCAAAAAATTCGGACGGCAACAGACGAGTTACTCACAACAGTTGATTTGCCGCCAGCCGAGTACCGCAATCGCATGCCAAGCGAATTATCCGGCGGGCAGCAGCAACGCATCGGTATTTTGCGGGCCTTAGCATCACGGCCTAAGGTGGTCTTGATGGACGAACCGTTCTCAGCATTAGATCCGATTTCCCGCACTCAGCTTCAGGATATGCTGCTGCATTTGCATCGTGCCTTGAAGACCACTGTCATTTTTGTGACCCACGATATGGCTGAAGCGATGAAACTTGGTGATCGGATCGGCGTGATGCGCGGTGGCAAACTCTTGCAGGTTGATACGCCGGAAGAAATTGCGACTAATCCAGCTAATGATTTCGTGGCGGATTTGTTCAAGGGAGCGCAAGCCAATCAGGGTCTGCAGGTCACGCTCAGTCAGTTAGCACCATTTGCAGCGGATGTGTCGGCCCGGCATGCGGTTGGCGGCAACTTGACGCTGGCCGAGGCGTTGCCGCTTTTAGATGCGCATGAGGCGTTGCGCGTGAATAGTGAACATGGTGCGTTTGTGGTCAATACCCATAGTGTTGTCGCTTATCTCGCAAGTGCATTTGTCGATCAGAACACAGAGACGAAGGAGTGATCGTGATGGCTTATGATTATGGAACGATTGTGATTGGTGGCGGCCCAGGTGGCTTAGCAGCAGCTTACGGTTTAGCAGCAAAGCAAAAAGTATTAGTCGTTGAAAACGATTTGTGGGGCGGCACCTGTCCCAACTATGGCTGTGATCCGAAAAAAATGCTGTATCGCGGTGTCGAAGTTAAAAATGCTGCCTTGCGCATGAATGGTTTTGGGATCAGCGGGACGGCGAAGATTGACTGGCCATCCTTAATGGCATTCAAGCGCAGTTACACAACGGGCGTACCTGCTGGCACATTGAATGGCCTGACTCATGCTGGGATCACGACGTTGTATGGTCATGCTCAGCTTTTAGGTGAACATGCTGTCAAAGTTGGCTCCCAAAACGTGACCGGTGAACATATTGTGATCGCGACTGGGCACACGCCTCGTTATCCGGACATTCCAGGGGCCAATCTGCTTAAAACGAGTCGGGATTTTCTGGACCTTGATCAGTTACCAACCAGCATTGCCTTCATCGGAGCCGGTTATGTCAGTGTCGAACTGGCCAACATCGCTGCAGCGGCTGGCGCAGATGTGCATATCATCGGTCATTCTGATCGGTTGTTACGGGCATTCCCCAAAGTCGCTACCGAAGCTTTAAAACCATTGCTTGCCAAGACCGGGATTCATTTTCATCCTAACGTCGAACTGACTAAAATCACGCCCTTAGGTACCATGACCCATCTACATGCTGATAACTTCGATTTGAATGTTGACATGGCAATCACTGCCATGGGTCGTATCGCCAATGTTGCCGACCTCGGGCTAGCCAATGCTGGTATTAAGGCTGATACGCGTGGTATTCCGGTTGACGACCATCTTCGCACCGCAGTTGAGACGATTTATGCAATCGGCGATGTCAATTTGAAGCCACAGCCTAAATTAACACCGGTAGCCGGCTTCGAAGGCCGTTATGTTGCCAACCAAATTTTAGGCGACCAAGCACCCATTAGCTATTCGGCCATTCCGACTATCGTCTTTGGCCCAACGGAGTTAGCCAAAGTCGGGGTTTCATTAGAGGCCGCTGAAGCAGCGCCTGATCAGTACACCGTCAAACACAACGAGACAACCCACTGGTACACCTATAATCGAATTCAGGATCCTGACGCACAAGTTTGGACCATTGTCGACAAAAAGACCGGCCGACTTGCCGGTGCTGTCGTCTTAGCCAGCTTGGCTGAGGACTTGATCAATACCTTCGCAGCGGCCATTGATGCTGGTGAAAAGCCGAGTGATTTAAACAAGATCTATGCTTATCCAAGTGCGCAGAGTGATTTGCAGTATCTCTTTTGATATGGGATGATATGACCTTAATTGGTATGTTGTTTTAATTATATGTTGGACTGGTAGGTTTTATGCCAGTCCTTTTTTTATTAACTGATAACCGAGTATTTGAAGGGGGCACTAATGAAATCTAATTTATTGCTGAAGAATATGACGATCAGGTTTGATCGAGAGATTTTACATGATGTCTCTTATGAGTTTAAAAGCGGCTACTTTTATTTGTTGCAAGGCCAGTCAGGTATTGGCAAGTCTTCATTATTGAATGTGCTTGGCTTATTGAAGCGGCCGATTGCAGGCGAAGTGGTTTATGATGGTCAAAATCTTTGGTCACTGGATGATGCGACACAAGCGCGTGTGCGGCTGAAAGATTATGGCTTTGTCTTTCAACAACATAACTTAATCGACACGATGACACTTGAAGAGAATCTCAAAGTGCCGCTTTTAAAAAGCAACCTGCCAGAAGCAAAGAAAGCAGCTCGCGTGACAGCCATTTTGGATAAGCTGGGGCTTGAAGACCAACGTCACATGTTGCCCGAGGATTTATCCGGTGGCGAAGATCAGCGCGGTGCTATTGGTCGAGCTTTGATTTCCGGTGCACGGATTATTTTAGCTGATGAACCAACAAATTCCTTAGATAGTGAAAATGCCCGTATGTTTTATGAACAATTAGCGGACTTTGCTCACCAACAACAGGCGATTGTGATCGTTGCGTCACATGAAACGCTGCCGGAAGACTATGCTGATCAAATTTTGACTATCAATAACAGGCAATTAGTGCCTCAGTCGGGCACTAAACTTTTCAATCGTGCAATTCCAGAAAGCATGGCAGGCCAACCGACAGCATCTGCTGTTACATATCGATCAGATTTGTCCAATAGGCAAGCGCTCGTCTATGACAACTATCAATCAGCAAAAAAACTGCCTATTGGCTTCCTTGTCATTGTTACGGTCATGTTAGCCGTTGCCAGCATAGTTTTAAATGTGCCACAAATTTTGGCAAGTCAGCAACAACGCGAACTCAATCAAGCAACGGATAATTCACTTTTTGTCACGAATAACACCCTTGGTACGGGCAGTCATCAGGATCTCGATCCATTTCGAAATTTGACGATTAAACAGATCCAAAAAATCAAGAAAATGCCGGGGATTACATCTGTACAGCCTTACTACACCTTTCTTTCATATGGCCTGACAAAAGAAAATGTTAGACAGCCGGTTCCCAAAGGATCCAATTTTTCATTAGGCGGAAAAAGTTATCATGTCGATGAAACCTTTTCAATCCAGCCAATTTATAAGAGTGATTTGACCAAAAAATATTTGTATGCAAATGGACATCCAGCTAAAGTGGGAACAAACTTCATAGTCAGCCAAGACTTTCTTGAAAAAAATCACATATCGACAAAATCTGCGATGGGTAAACAAGTAGCATTTGAAGTCTATATTCCATATGCACAATATCTTTCAGAAAGTGAGCTGCCAACCAATAATAAAAAGAAGGTCGCGATAGATGGCAATATATATGTTCAGCAGCCATTGGCAGCAACCATCACTGGCGTCTATGCCTCAAACTATCCTTATGATCGGTCAGAGCAAGGTAACGCTTTTTTCATGGATGATGCTAGCATGACGACTTTGCTGCACAGCGCGATTCGAGCAAATACAACGTCAGATCAGATTTTTCAAGGCTTCAAGCAACAGCCTTTTGGGTTTAGCGCGCTCAGATTGGAAGCTAAAAGTTATAACGATATGGTTTCAATGACTAAAACTATCAAATCAAGTTCCGGTTTTTATAGTGTTTCCTCAGTTGCACAGAATGTGGCGTCACTGAATGCTACTGTGCAGAAAGCGAAGAACGGCACGCGGCAGATTGCACTTTTATTCATCATGGCAAGTATGATTGCGTTGACCATACTTTTCAGTATGAACAATCGACAGCGATTGCGGGAAGTTGGGATTTTAAAAGCGGTTGGTTTCACAACTAAAGATGTTCGGCGCATTCTTTTCTGGAATGCCATGAAATACGGATGCTATTGTTTTGGTGGTGCTGCGCTTTTAATTGTGGTTGCGGCAACGATAATGGCGCTGCGTTTGGGAGTTCACTTCATAGCCATCATTTTGACAGCTTTTATCACAAATCTTGCTCTGAGTTTCGGAGTGACCATTTTTGCTAGCTTATGGCCGATTCGGCTGATTAGCCGTAAGGACCCGATTGACATTATAAAGGCTTAATATGGGCAAAAACGTGGCTGATTTGATTGAATCAAAGGTGCGCTTACCATGCCATTTGTCATTGATACCGCATCGAATAATTGATGTCATTAGTTGGAACAAAACTGAGCAAATTGATAAGTCACAGATGTAACCTTGCATTGACATCACTAGCGAATTTAGCTAACCTAAACCCATATTCACACAAACGATGAGTAGCTTATCTAAGTGGTCTCCAGAGAGTCGGCAATGCTGTGACGTCGATGACCATGGTAGGCAAAATTGGGTCGTTTGCGTTATGTTCGGTGGGTGCGCCTTAAGCCAAGAGAGGTCCGCAAGGCGGACAAGTTAGGTGGTACCGCGCGCTTGCGTCCTATGTTGTTATGACATAGGGCGCTTTTTTTACGATAACGCGCTCACAGTCGCAGAAACCTGCGCATAAGGACCTTGGGCGTGATGGTCAAAGTGCGACCATCACGCCCAAGGCCGCTTACACTCCGGTTTCACCCACGCTGGCTCGCGCTCACAATATAAGGAGGAAACAAGTATGGCAAAGAAAATCATTTTAACAGGTGATCGACCAACAGGACGGTTACATATTGGTCACTATATTGGTTCACTGAAAAATCGTGTGGAACTGCAGAACTCTGGAGAATACGAACCGTTTGTTATGATTGCCGATACGCAGGCATTGACGGACAACGCCAACGATCCAGAAAAAATTCGCCACTCTTTGCTGGAAGTGGCCTTGGATTATCTGGCGGTTGGGATTGACCCAGACAAGACGACGATTCTGGTACAAAGCCAGATTCCGGCTTTGTTTGAATTAACGGCTTACTACTTGGATCTGGTGACGGTGAACCGGCTGGAACGTAATCCAACCGTGAAAGCTGAAATTAAACAAAAAGCCTTTGGTGATAGCGTTCCAGCAGGTTTCTTCATTTATCCCGTTAGTCAGGCGGCTGACATTACGGCGTTTAAGGCGACAACGGTGCCCGTGGGTGACGATCAGGAGCCAATGCTGGAGCAGACTCGTGAGATTGTGCGCACGTTCAATCGGACTTATCACAAAGATGTGTTGGTTGAACCCGAAGGCTATTTTCCACCAAAGGGTCTTGGCCGGCTGCCAGGGATTGATGGCAATGCCAAAATGAGCAAGAGCTTAAATAACGGGATCTATTTGGCGGACGACGCTGATACCGTTAAGCAGAAGATTATGTCAATGTATACCGATCCGGGCCATATTCACGTTGAAGACCCCGGTAAGGTGGAAGGTAATGTTGTCTTTACCTATCTTGATATTTTCGATCCTGATAAGCAGCAAGTTGCTGAGTTGAAAGCCCAGTACCAACATGGCGGCTTAGGGGACGTGAAGATCAAGCGCTACCTGATTGATGTCATGGAGGCAGTGCTTGAACCTATCCGCACTCGGCGGGAGCACTATGCCAAGGATATGGGGGCGGTTGCTGATATGCTCAAGCAAGGTTCGGCTAAAGCCAATGTGGTGGCTAATCAAACGCTTCAGGAAGTTCGGGATGCGATCGGATTCAACTACTTTAAATAGTCAAGTTCCGTCTTAAGCCGGATGTCGAAAACCGTCGTCATGGTAGAATGATGGTATAAGCAGGAAATTGATGATAAGCGTGAGCAGTTGTAGCCTGCCTTTTCACGGAAATACCGTTGTTTTCTGACGGCTTTTTCCGTGAAAAGGTAGGTAATTGTGAACGCATTAGAGGGGAATTCATATCAATGAAAACGAAACGATTAAGTCCAGTTGCGGTCACAAGTATTGTCCTTGGTGTGATTGTTGCTATCTGCCTGATCTTCGGAATCGGCACGTACAACTCATTAGCTAAGCAGAATCAAGCCGTTGAAGCGCAATGGGGCCAGGTTGAAAATGTCATGCAGCGACGGGCTGACTTGGTGCCTAACTTAGTTAATGCGGTTAAAGGCAACATGGGCCAAGAGCAGAAGGTTTTTGGTGACATTGCTGAAGCCCGCAAGTCGTATGCTAATGCAAGTTCGACAACTGACAAAGCTAAGGCTGATGATCAGTTGAACAAGAGTGTGGGTACTTTGATCAACGTGATTAAAGAGAATTACCCGACACTGCAAAGCAGCAATCAGGTGAACACCTTGATGACGCAGCTTGAAGGTAGTGAAAATCGAATCTCGGTTGAACGTAAGCGATATATTGATCAGGTTCGTGATTATAACCAGAGTGTTGTGACCTTCCCGAAGAATATTTTTGCTAGCATGATGGGCTTAGGGAAGAAGGACACCTTCAAAGCAACACCGGCTGCCCAAACGGTTCCAAGCGTTGATTTTTCAACGAACAGCTCTAGTTCCGGGAAGTAGGTGGCACCATGCGCAGGCATTTAGCGTGGTTTGTTGCCGCGCTGACGGGTTTGTTGTTGTTCACTGGCGCCGCGCAGCCAGTGGCGGCAGCCGAAGATCTGCCGGCACGGCCCACCGAGCATTACTATCTAGATCAAGACAGTGTGCTTGATGAAAGTACCAAGCAACTGATCGACAGTAAGAATCAGTATTACCAAGGCACTAAACAACAGCCGCAAATTGCCGTAGCAGCTTTAAAGTCGACCCATGGCGACCCCTTGTCAGACTATGCACCGGATCTTTTCCAGAAATGGGGAATTGGCAAGAAAGGTACCGATAACGGGGTGCTTTTGCTTTATGCGAATAATGGCGGCAAGCAGAACATGCGCATTGAAGTTGGTTATGGTTTGGAAGGTGATTTGCCTGATGCGCTGGCTGGGCGAATCTTGAATGACAATCTGAAGGACATCAAGTCACATGATCCTAAAGAACTGAATCAGGCCATTCGCAAGGTTTTCAATGCGGTTGCGACAGTCATCGATAAGAAATACAAGTTCCCTAAAGATCAAAACACGGTTTCTGATGAGACGATGAATCAATATCGCAACTCAAGTCAAGACAGCGGCGGCAACTTTTTGACGAAAATTGTTTTCATCTTTATCGCTGTCGTCGTTGTGGCCATCATCTTTGGTAGTCGCGGCGGCGGTGGCCGTGGTGGTCGCCGTGGTCGAGGTGACAGCAGCTTTTGGCTCTGGGTTATTCTGGACGCGCTGCTATCTTCTGGCCGGCGTGGCGGCGGAGGCGGCTTCGGCGGTGGTTTCGGAGGCGGCTCTGGTGGCGGTTCCAGTTGGGGCGGCGGCAGTTCCGGCGGCGGTGGTGCCGATGTTTGATTGCAAATATATTTCAATTACCAGACAGCGAGTCGCTGCCTGGTTTTTTGTGCTATGGTTGTTGAATTAGTCTTTTGTGAACGGGAACGAGCGCATGTCATATCGCTTATCAGTGATACCCGATGACGGATAGGTAGTTTACGTGTGCAATCCCGTTGTTGAAAAGTGCGATCCTGATTGGGTGAGCACACGATCATTTTTGGAGGATTTGTTAATGCGGAATTTGACCATCGGTAAGCCATTGAAATTAATCGTGCTGTTCACGATTCCATTACTGATTGGCAATCTTTTTCAACAGCTTTATAGTTTTATGGATGCGTTGATTGTTGGGCGGACGATCGGTAAGGATGCGTTGGCGGCAGTTGGGGCAACATCCAGCATTGTTTTTTTGATTATTGGATTTGCGCAAGGGACCACGGCTGGACTTTCTATTTTGACAGCACAGGCCTATGGTGCTCATGATTATCGCCGTGTGCGACGCAGTTTCGGTACGAGCATTTGGATCACGGTTGGGATTTCACTGATTCTCACCGTAGCAGCCGTCACGATGACACGACCATTATTGACCGTGATGCAGACACCACCGGATATCATGGATGGTTCGATTGCCTTTGTGCGGGTTATCTATTTCGGCATTATTGCATCAATGAGTTTTAACTTGTTAAGCAATATGCTGCGAGCACTGGGCGATTCAAGAACACCGCTGTTCTTCTTGATCATTGCGACCATTATTAATATCGTACTGGACTTTTGGTTCATTCTCGGGTTTCATTCCGGGGTGGCTGGTGCCGGCTATGCAACGGTTAGCGCGCAAGTGATCGCGGCGTTGCTCTGTTGGATTTATATTCGCATGCGGATACCGCTTCTAATGATTCGGCGTCGTGATTTGCGCTTTGATTGGCACGATATTGTTCAGCATTTAAAAGTTGGGCTTCCGATGGGGTTTCAGATGTCGATTATTGCAATTGGCGCTGTCATTTTGCAGGTGATGTTGAATACATTAGGCACCAATGCGGTTGCTGCGTATACGGCGGCTGGACGAATTGATCAGTTAGCGACCTTGCCGTCAGCCTCTTTTGGGGTGGCAATGGCGACGTTTGCTGCGCAGAATCTGGGTGCGAAGGAATATGGGCGAATCCGTCGCGGAGTTTATCAAACCTTGATGGTGAACGTCGGCTTATCGGCAGTGCTGGGTGTGGTTATTATTCTTTTCAGCAAACCATTAGTGAATTTGTTTCTCGGGCCGAATCAACCAGCTGTGACGGCCTTAGCCCAGACTTATTTCCACTTCAATGCCAGCATGTACTGGTTGTTGGCGATTCTTTTCACGATTCGTAATTTGTTGCAAGGTCTTGGCCAGACGTTGGTGCCAACGGTTGCGGGATTCTTCGAATTGGGGATGCGGGCGTTTGCGGCGATTTTCCTCGTTGTGCCATTCGGCTTTGCTGGTGCATCGGCGGCCAACCCGCTGGCGTGGTTCGGCAGTGTGCTGGTACTAGTCAGCTCGTATGTTCGGACGATGCGGCGCATTAGACAGCAGGAAGATGAATTGGCTGGGCACCAAGATTAAAAAAGCGTTTGATTGATCGCCAACGGGTCAGCCCGTTAGCATCAGTCAAACGCTTTTTACGCGTTCACGCTCTTTTAAACGCGTTCACTGGCGCAGAAATCTGCACATAAGGACCACAAGCACACTGGCAAAACCCGGTCAATGCACTTGCGGCCACTTATGTTCCGGTTTCTAAGCGCGCCAGTTCAGGCTCTTTTAAACGCGTTCACTGGCGCAGAAACCTGCACATAAGGACCACAAGCACACTGGCCAAAACCCGGCCAATGCACTTGTGGTCGCTTATGCTCCGGTTTCTAAGCGCGCCAGTTCACGCTCTGCTTTTAAAGTGTTTGCCATAGACTTCTAAATCCGCTTCTCCTTCTGGCAGGATAGCGATGGCTGGCAAATGGCCCCAGTGGTCATAACCGAATTTGGTGAACAAGTTGCGACTGGCTTGGTTATGCCCAAAAATTCGGGCGAGAACAGTGGTTAAGTCGTGCTTGGGTGCTTCGCGGTCAACAAAGGCCAATGCCGCGCTGCCAACGTGGTGACCGCGGGCGGCCACATCAAGGTATAAACTGATTTCGGCAGTTTGGTCATAAGCTGAGCGGTCACTATAAGCCGACAGTGTCAGCCAGCCAACGATTTTGTGGTCAACTTGAATCATCCAAGCGGGAAAATGGTTATTGTGAGCCGCAAACCAAGCTTGTTTCTCAGCGACTGTTTGCGGCTGCAAGTCAGCGGTTGCTTGATGGGTCGGGATAGTTTCATTGTAAATGGCGACAATTTTTGGTAAATCACTGGTTGTGGCAGGGGTAAATTCAATCAACGTCTGATGACCTCCATTTTGGTTAAAATGTGATGCGGCCCGTGAAGGTTGCTAAACTTGCCGTACCGTTATGGCTCATAGCCTCGAGCAATGGTTTCACACGATCACGCAAATCGGTGCTGAGCTTGAGTTCGGTCAAAAGCGCATTGGTTGTTGCAATCTCCCAGTGGGCATCATCTAAAGTAGGGTCTTCGACGATGGTGCCAGCGGTGTAGGTCCATGTGTTATCATGTGCGATTTGTGCCAAAGTGTCCGGCGTGATCAACGTGCGAATGTTGGCGACATCACTTGGAGCAATGGCATACAGCAAGCCTTGAATCATAGCCGCCTGCAGATGCCCAATTTGATCCAGCGCAGTTGGCTGCATTGACCACTCGGCGACATCAACGTGATCACAGACAGCTGCCATGTTTTTGAATAATAAGGCGAGGGCGTTGGCGGAAGCAAAGTACCAAAGACTATGTGCCAGGACAACCCGGTCAAAATGCTGATCGGCGATGGGTCCAAGATCATCCGAAAGATTAGTGTTGAAATGAACCGTTAAGCGATCACCAAGCGGTCCCGCAAGCAAGTGGTTCCATGCTTGGCCAAGCGTCAGCGGGGCACCGTAGTCAGGTGAGGCGATGTCAATGCCAGTCACATGCCCGGCTGAGCCGACTTGATCAGCCAAAACGGCGCTTAGGTCGCCTTGCCCACAGCCGATTTCCAGAATTTTTTCGCCGGGTTTTACCTGCCATGCCTCAGCAATTGCGAGTCGATGGGCAGTTTGGCGACGCTGAATGGTCCTTGCATTGGCGGTTGGACCAAGTGCCATGAGATCTGTAATGTAGTCGAGTCGTTTTTCCATAGGATTTTCCTTTTAAAAATGTGTTGGTTCATGCTTTGTCTAAACGCGTTTGCAGTCGCAGAAACCTGCGTGTAAGGACCTCAAGCAGACTGACCAAAGCCCGGTCAATGCACTTGAGGCCGCTTATGCGTCGGTTTCTAACCGTGCCAGTTCACGCTCTGTCTGATTATGGCAGGTCGTTTCCGGCGGCGAAGTAGAGGTCATACCATTCTTGCCGGGTCAAAGCAATGTCGCCGGCTTCGGCGATGTCGCGAATGCGAGCGGGTTTGGTGGTTCCGGCGATGACTTGCACATCAGCTGGTACACGCAAGAGCCAGGCAGCAGCAATTGCGTTGGGATTGGTGGTATATTGATCGGCCAGCTTTTGAAGTAAGGCATTTAATTCAGGGAATTTATCGTTGTCGATGAAGACACCTTCAAAGAAGCCATATTGGAAAGGACTCCACGCCTGAATTGCCATATGATGCTGCTGACTGTATGGGAGAAGACCGCCATCATGATCAATGGAACGGGCATCTGCCATGTTTGTATGCATGCCGGCATCAATCATGCCTGTGTGCATCAGGGAAAACTGCAATTGATTGATGATCAATCGTTGCGGCACCGCCTGTTGGAGCAGTTCAATCTGAGCAGGATTGAAGTTGGAAACCCCGAACTGCCGAACTTTACCTTCATTTTGCAATTGCAGAAAGGCTTCAGCAACATCTTCTGGTTCCATGAGCGGGTCAGGTCGATGCAATAGCAAGCTGTCAACATGATCGGTACCAAGGCGTTTAAGACTGCCATTGACAGCATCCACGATATGCTCTTTGGAGAAATCATAGCGATGGGTCGCTTTTCGATCATTGACGATACCGACCTTAGTCTGAATCAGGACTTGATCACGTGTAAAGCTGGCCTTCTTCAACGCATCGCCAAAAAGCTGTTCAGCTTTACCATTGCTGTAAACATCAGCATTGTCAAAAAAGTTAATGCCAACGTCATAAGCAGCATCAAGTAGTTCGGTTGCTCGCGGCCGATCGAGATTCGGCAAACGCATAACACCTAACGCAATGGCAGAAGCGTGCAGACCAGAACGGCCTAGATCAATCATTTTCATAATGAGCATCCTTTCAGAATTGTTCCATGATGCTTTAAGATTATCACAAAAGCAGTGATGATTGCGTGAGAAAGCACCCTCAAGGACGAGCTAATTTGAGGCTATCGCATGCTTTTGTGATGGTTATTAAGTCTGTGGTATTGGCCAATGACTGACTAGCCAGCAGTCGAGTCTGCCATTGGTCGGACCAAATGTTGAAGAAAGCGCTACTTATAGCACATTCAGTAAAGATTGATGCCGATTTTTGGTAAACTAAAGGTAGATAGACCGATTGTCAGTAATAAGGCTTGTCTAAAAAGCCATGCAGGCAGTGTTTACCGTGCTATCATGGCATTAGAGCATGATGACAGTCAGGTAGCAAACGAAAAGAAATGGGTGGAACGAGAATGGCAAATAATATACAAGGGTTTGTGATGATCGGTGCACAAGCAATCGTTTTTAGCATCACAAATCTGCGGACGCTGAAAACAATTGAACGCGGTAGATATCCAGTTGCCATTGGGGATGATTTTTATGCAGAACATGAAATCTTGCCCGATACTGTTGATGCGATCGTACAAGCGTTTGATGCCATCAATCAAATTTTTAAAGACTATGGCGTACCGACTGTTAATGTATTTGCAAGTACCAGTTGGGCCGAAGCTGATAATGCCGAGTTTGTGCGTGATCAGCTTTATACGCGAACTGGCTGGCTCATTAAAACTACCTCACTATCAGAAGAAGCCTTTTTTCGTACCCAAGCGATCATGGTGAAGTTTCCGCAGTTTAAATCGATTACGCAAAAAGGCACGGTGCTGATTGATATCAGTTCAGGGTCAGTTGAGTTGACTACCTTCAGCAATGGCGTGTTTGGCTTCTCGCGTAATCTGTCACTTGGCCCTTTGCGAGTGTATGAAATCATGAGTGATGTCCAACGCTCGGTGACAAATTATGTTGAAGTGATGCGCGACTATATCGACAGTCGCTTGCTCGACTTTATGCGGCTGTTGCCACAAGGTGTTGAGTACACCAATATGATTTTAATGGGTAGTAATCTGTCGATTTTTCAAAATATCATTCCGGAAGGCAAGCATCAGGTAGAAACTGATCGGCCAGGGTTTGATTTATTATACGATGAAGTGACAAAGGCTTCTGACCAGTACCTTGCAGATACCTATGATTTGACTTCTGACCAAACATCACTGGTTTTGCCGACAGTTTTGCTGGTGTATCGGTTGGTTGAAACGCTCAACAGTCAATCTATTTGGATCTCAGATCTTAAAGCCATTGATGGTATTGAAGTCAATGCAGCACATGAAGGCGGCTTTAAAAAGCTGGGCTTTGATCCAAATGAAGAAATTGTCATCAGTGCGAATAATTTGGCAGAACGCTACCAAGTTGATGAAGCCCATATGCAAGCCACACGGACGGTTGCCTTACAGCTGTTTGATCGATTGAGAAAGTTGCACGGCATGGGCAAACGCGAGCGACTTTTGCTTGAAGTCGCCGCAACGGTTAGTGATATTGGTAGTTACATTGAAACACACAAACATTACGCACATTCTAATTACATCATCAAAGCATCTGAAATTATGGGGCTCAATGATCTTGAAGTAACCATGGTGGCAACGATTACACGGTTTCACAGCTCCATTACACCGCAATCGGACTTAAAGAACTTTCCAACAATGTCGACCGAAAATCGCTTAGTTGTGGCTAAGTTATCCGCCTTGCTACGCGTTGCAGATAGTCTAGACGCATCTCGCCAACAGAAGATTCAGCAATTACGGGTTTCTGTCAAACCAAATGAAGTGCTGTTAACAGCCAGAGCCGATGATGATATTGAACTTGAACGCTGGACATTAGCACGCAAAGGAAAGTTTTTCTCTGAGGTATTCGGGCTAGGGCTTGAGCTGAAAGGAAGAAACATTTTATGAAGAAACTAGATTTTTCAAAGCCGCGTTATTTTAATAACCGTGAACTCAGTTGGCTGGCATTCAACGATCGGGTACTGGAAGAAGCCCGGGATAAGAATAACCCGTTGCTAGAACGGGTACGTTTCCTGGGTATTACGCAAAGCAATCTTGATGAGTTTTTCAATATTCGCGTTGCGTCGCTGAAAAAAATGGTCACAGTTAATTATGATCAGCCGGATGCAGCAGGATTGAAACCGCAAGAGCAGTTAGACGCAATTTCCGAAACCGCCCACGCAATGGTGGAGAAACAATACACAACATTGGTTCGTTCGCTGTTGCCAAAAATGAGTGCTGTCGATATTCAACTGCTCCATGCATCAGAATTGACGGAGAAACAGCACGATTTTGTCTCAGATTATTTCCATTATGAACTGTATCCCGTTTTAACCCCGATGGGAGTTGATCCGACGCGGCCGTTCCCATTTCTTGGCAATAATAGTCTGAATTTGGCCATTCGGCTGGTTCGGCCTGATGATAAAGGCGATAAGTCACGGTCGTTTGCGATGGTACAGGTGCCTGATGTTTTTCCGCGGGTTTTGCGGCTGCCAGGCGGCGACAATGTCTTTATTTTGCTTGAAGAAGTCGTGCGGATGTTTGTCAGTGAGCTGTTTGTTGGTGCTGACATCAAAGAAACGGCTACATTTCGGGTTACCCGTGACATGGACATGGATGTGGCCGAAGAGGATGCATCTGATTTGATGAAGGAGATTCAATCCCAGTTGAAAAAGCGTCAACGCGGGAAAGTGATGCGGCTTGAGATTGAAGCTGGTATGAGCAAGCATTTGCGCAAACGTCTCATCAAGGCTATGAATGTGAAGGATGAAGACGTTTATGAAATTCATGGTCCGATTGATCTCAATTTTCTCAGCAAATTGGTCAAACAAGTGCACGATCATAAAGATTTGCTATTCAAGCCATTCACACCGTACATGGATCCGGATTTCAAGAAAGAGTCGATTTTTGATGTCATTAAGGATCGCGATGTCTTCATGCAGCACCCTTATGACAGCTTTCAGCCAGTTGTTGACTTTATTCGCGAAGCGGCATTAGATCCACAAGTGCTTGCGGTAAAAATGACGCTGTATCGGGTTTCAAGCAAATCGCCGATCATCCGTTATCTGAAAAAAGCTGCAGAAAATGGCAAGCAGGTCACGGTATTGGTGGAGTTGAAGGCGCGGTTTGATGAGGAGAATAATGTTCATTGGGCGCAAGAATTGGAACATGCCGGTTGCCACGTGATTTATGGTTTGGTCGGTTTGAAGACACATTGTAAGTTGGCGTTGGTTGTTCGTCGCGAAGAGGAAGGCATCAAGCGCTATATGCACATGGCGACCGGAAATTACAACGATGTGACGGCGCGGCTTTATACCGACATGGGCTTGTTCACTTGCAACAACGAAATTGGTGAAGATGCGTCTAATATTTTCAACATGCTTTCTGGCTTTTCGGAACCACCGTATTTTCACAAGCTGGTCATTGCACCACTGGGCATCAGAGACTATCTGATGGATCGAATTGATGAAGAAATTACTGCTGCTAAGGCGGGGCGCAAGGCCTTGATCCAGATGAAGATGAACTCGCTATCTGATACGGCCATGATCGAGAAGCTCTATGAAGCTTCCAATGCCGGTGTCGAGATACATCTCCTTATTCGTGGGATCTGCAACTTGAAGGTTGGTATTCCCGGAGTTTCAGACAATATCACAGTACATTCGATTGTCGGACAGTTGCTGGAACACAGCCGAATTTACTACTTTTATGCGGATGGGCAGGAAAATGTTTACCTTTCATCTGCTGACTTGATGAACCGCAATCTGAGCCGCCGAGTTGAGCTGCTGTTCCCGATTTTGCAGGACGATATTCGCGAACGCATCATCAAAATTTTCAGTATCATGTGGGCAGATAACGTTAAAACGCGAATTTTACAACCGGACAGTACGTGGGTTCGTGCTCAATTACGCGGGGTTACAAAACTCAATGCACAGGCATACTTCATTGAACATGCTGAAGCCATGGGTGAAGCATTGCGACGTGAGGAAGTTGATGATGCGCCTGAAGACTTGCATGCAACGCATACTTTTATTCCGATAACCGCACCCAAGGAGGACGATGACGCATGACGCATCATTTTGCAGTAATTGATCTTGGCAGTAACTCAGCTCGGATGACGATCTGGGAAATCGAGCAAGAGGTTGTCAAGCCGATCAAACGGCTCAAAGAAATGGTGCGATTGTCTGAGGACATGGGGCCAGATCGCGTTTTGCAGCCCGCAGCAATGGATCGCACCCTGAAAGCCTTGCAGGGGTTTAAGACGGAGCTGAATAAGTATGCTGATATTGATTTAAAGGCGGTTGCAACAGCTGCTGTCCGCCAAGCCAAGAATCAAAAAGAATTCCTCAAACGGGTGAAGAACGAAGCGGGGTTGATCATCAATGTGATTCCGGGAACGCGTGAAGCCGAGTATGACTTTTTAGGCGTCATCAACACCTTGCCGATTCAAAACGCCTTAATTATGGACACAGGCGGTGCCTCAACCGAGTTGATTCTGGTTCAAAATCGGAAGTTGCAACATCTGGTATCGATTCCTTTTGGCTCGGTCAACCTGTCCGAACGGTTTTTGAATCCGGATGTGATTTCGGCGCCGGAGTATTTTGCCTTAAGTACGTTTATTCATGAGACTTTTAACAGCATCTGGTGGCTGCGGCGAGCACAGAATTTGCCGATTATCGCGCTTGGCGGAAGCAATCGGACGTTGGCGAAAATCGAACGACGTAAGGAAAAAATGGCTGATTTTGAGGCGATTCACGGCTATCGGATGCCGACAAAGCAGGCCAATGCGATTTTTAAGGAAATTCTTGGTGCAGATTTGGCCACGCGGGAGTCAATTCCGGGGCTGTCAAAGTTTCGCGCTGATATTATCGTGGGCGGTTTGATGCCGGTTATCTCGATGATTCGTTATCTAGACTCGGATCGTCTCACCTTCTCACAGTTTGGCTTGCGAGAAGGCGCGCTGTACGATCATTTGAACACGCGTGCGGTGACACAGCGTGAGCATTAGTTAATCATTGCTTAAAAGTCTGGTAAACATGCTGACGGAGTGCGCTGAAGCAGCGATAATGAAGGTACCAATCTAAAGGAGAGCGTGAGCCAGCCCGGTTAGAAGCCGGAGCATAAGTGCGCTCAAGTGCGATGACTGGGTCATAGTCATTGTGCTTGAAGTCCCTATGCGAAGGTTTCTGGGCTGGAGAACGCATTTAAAAGGATGGATTTTACTCATGAAAAAATTTATGAAATGGCTAGGTCTGGCCGTTGCAGGCTTGGCCTTGCTAACCGCAGCACCGCATGTGGTGCGAGCCGATACTTGGTCACAACCAGTGGCAACAATTGGTTCCTCACTGACTGCTGATCAAAAAAGCGGCACCTTGAGTACTTTACAAAATGCTGCCGGGGTCAACAATGCCAGTCAACTGACCGTGAATGGGGCCACACTGGTGAAGTACCTCAATCCTTCAGGTAGTACTTTTACTGAAAGCTCAGGCGTCTGGTCTAGCGCGTTGGTTCAAAAGACTGATAATGGGGGCATTAATGTCAAAATCGTCCCTTATAATGGCACCAATAACATCACCACCATCACCGCTGATCAATATCGTAATGCGGCATTAACCGCTGGGATTAGCAATGCCAACCTCTACATTACCAGCGCGGTTAGAATTGATGGTTCAGGTGCCTTGGCAGGGGTTTATGCGGCTTTTGCTCAAAATGGCGAAAATTTGAATAACCAGCAAATCAATGCTGCTCAGCAGGAAGTCAACACCTTGAGTTCGATCACCCAAGCGAATAAGGACAAAGATGGCTATTCTGACAAGCAGCTCAATAATGCCGTGGCGGGTGCGAAACAGCAAATGGCCAGTCAAAGTAACAATGGTCAGCAGACTTTGTCCCAAAATCAGATCGGTAACATCGTAGACAGTCAGCTTAAACAGAATAATTTAACAACGATTATTAACAACAATCAGCGGCAATTGATCATTAACTTACTAGTGAACGTTCAAAAAGCCGGTTCATTAAAGAACAATGACTTTAAAGCACAGGCAGGGAAGCTGGCCGATTCCATTCAGAATTCTGCTAAAGGCTTGTTTGATAAACTCAATAAGAGCCTGAACACTGAAGAAAATCGGAATTTCCTGCAAAAAATCTGGGATGGCATCGTGAGTTTCTTTAATGGTATCGCTCAATGGATTCAGAGCCTGATCAAATAATTTTAGCGGTTTAAGCAAGGGGTGACAGTTTGTGATGATTCCGGCGATTTTAACAACGACAGAGGGTAGTGGCAATGGTCATACCTTAACTGGCGCAATTTTGATTGGTGCAGTGGTGGCGGTGATCATCATTTTGTTTTTGGTGATTAAGTTACTGGGGGCGATCCTCCGTCATCCCTTTATCAGTCTGATACTGTTTGCAATTGGCGGCTTTGCCATTTTTAAGTTTGCGTTAGTCGGTATTATTGGTGTCGGCGTTTTAGCTGCAGCCGGCGCTGGTGCCTTATGGCTGAATACAGGCGATGGTAGCTGACAGTTTAAGAAGCTGGTGTCAAAATGAAAAAACCCCTGCTGACGCTGGTCAGCAGGGGTTTTTCATCTTTGTCGGTTAAACGCGCGAAGGCAGATCAATTTCTGCTTGTGCTAATATGTGACCCTTCATCGCGTGCCGAGCTTCATTTAGCCAAAAGCCAGCTTGCAGTGGCAATTTCGTATCCAATGCAAAGACGATTAAGGTATAATCGTGATCTTTATCTGGTGGTTGCGGGCCGACATAACCAGCCTGTGTGAATGGGTCGGTGTTGCCGACGAGGTGGCCAGCGGTGGCGTTCTTGCCTTCGACCATTGGCACCTTATTGGTATGACTGGCGCCTGCTGGGAATGTTGTGCTGTCGGCGGGAATATTGGCTACATTCCAATGAATCCATGGTAGGCCGCCAACCGGTACAGCATCGTAGTCAAGGAACCAAAGTGCAAAACTGACAGTTTCGGCAGGGGCATCCTCAATCGTAAAAGGAAAACTCGTAATGGGATAGCCATTTTTAACGTCACTGCCGCTTGCATGCTTGCCATAGCGATCGGCAAGTTGACCATTGATAAGTGGTACGGATAGTTTCATTTGAATTTCCTCCCTTTTATCGCTACCTTAATGATAGAGGATAAAAATAATTAAAGCCAATTTATCACAGAGCGTGAGCTGGCCCGGTTTCTGGGTCAGCAACCGTGTTTAAGACAGAGCGTGAGCGACCGCGGTTAGAAATCGGAGCATAAGCGGCCTCAGGCGTAAACGGCTGGGTTTGGGTCATTTACGCCTGAGGTCCTTATGTGCAGGTTTCTGCGGCTGTGATCGCGTTTAAGGAGTGCAATACGATGCAGGAAGACGTTGAAACATTACTAAATGAAGTCAAGGAACACTATGATCATCCCCTAGAAGTCGACATTAGTGGGGAGGCGAGCGGCGTCTTAACGCACGATCAAAGCCATCAGCAATTGAAAAAAGATGGTACGCTAGTGGTAGCAGTGACGGACACGACCAATGTCGATTACACCTTAAGTCATGAGTTACTACACCTGTTGTTCCAGATGAAAGGTTATCCGCAACTTCAATTCCATTTATTGAGCGGTGATCCGCAGGTAGACGATCAACTTTATGCCACGAGCACCTCGCTATACAATGCTGCGGTGCATATGCTCGTGGTGGCCTGGCAACGCGATCACAACCTTTTGACAGACGCAGCGGTGGCGCAAGTGCTCGCCGGCTTCAAACAAAATGTGCCAGCAGAAGCCGATGACCAGTTGGTTATTTATCGAGTGCTATCGTTGCTTGATTTGTTGGGGTTTTTAAATGGTGAGTTGCCAGCAGAATTAGCAAATGCCTATCCACAAGCTTTGCCGCTTGCACGCGAACTTTACGACTTGCTGGATGCGCAGAAGCTTGATTCCCCATTTGGATTACGACGCGCCGTTGTTCACCTGCTGGCGCGATTTGATACCGTGATTGAACGGCTAGGCTATCAACCGACCAACGATGCTGAATTTGCAACGTTGACGCCTGTTCTGTCGCATCGGCAATTACGCCTTACCTTGGATCAGGTTTTCATGATCAAACACAGTGGCTACCGTGATCGCGAGACCAAGGAACCCGCATATGTTGCCATGGGACGCAGCGATGAGCAAAATGCGTTTGTACTGCCCTTGCCAGAAAAAGAAACAACGCCAGAAGCCTTTCAGCAGTTGTATCAACAATCGCTGAATGACATTCTGACGCAGTATCGGCTCGACTACACGATTCGTTAATGCCGGCCAAAGTTGATGAAGAAACTATTGGAAACGGAATGAACACCGAGCATGATGACCTGATAAAGGACGAAGGCAAAGAAAACAAGGACGATGACCATGATCAGATAACTAATAACGTGTGACCACCGAAATGACTTCATGATCAAGACTCCTTTCTGAAAGTATTTCTACTGTTATGTTACACCTTTTTTGATTTAAATTAATAGCGCATGTGAACCATTTAAACGCAACTTGAAATATTAAAGATGCGTCATGCTAAGGATAGGTGGTTTGATTGCGTATTTTCATCATTGAAAAATATCTGCTAAAAGATGAGCGCGTGAACGAACGCGTTTAGAAACCGGAGCATAAGCGGCCTTTTAGGCTTGAGGCCTTTATGTGCAGGTTTCTGAGCCGGTGATCGCGTTTAAGGAGGGACCATATATGTTTGATCTGCAAACTGCAATTCAGCAGGCGAAGCATGTGACATTCATGACTGGGGCAGGGGTCTCAACAGCATCAGGAATTCCGGATTATCGTTCCAAGGGCGGACTATACGCCGATCAAGTCGATCCGGAATATGCACTGTCTATTGATAATTTACAAGCACATCATGAAGATTTTCATAAGTTTGTTGTCAATAATATGTACTTTCCAGCGGCTAAACCGAACGTTATTCACGAGAAAATGGCAACCATCACCAATCAAAAAGGTACGATTGTTACGCAGAATGTTGACGGCCTCGATCGTAAGGCCGGTGCAGAGCATGTTGTTGAATTTCATGGCAACCTTTATCGCATTTATTGTCAAACTTGTCACAAGCATTTTGACTACGAGACCTACCTGAAAAGTGATATTCATGCAGCTGACGGTGGTATTTTGCGACCAGATATTGTGTTGTATGGTGAACCAATCAATCCCGATACCGTCAGCGCGGCGATCGAAGCCATTTCAACTGCAGATTTGCTGATCGTGGTGGGAACAAGCTTCGTGGTTTATCCATTTGCGGGGTTGATTGGCTATGCGCAACCAGAGGCGACCATTGTCGCTGTGAACCGTGAAAAGATCGCATTGCCGGAAGGCGCGCATATGGTGCAGGGGGATGCGGTGGACGTATTTGCGAAGCTGGTAGTCTGAAGCAATCACAACTTAGCTTTTGCTCATCATCTGGGAAATTCTGTAAGTGAAGGCGAAGCTTCCAAAAATAACTTTGTGAGGGGATATTGCCATGAATAAAGGACGGCTTGAGGCGTTTACAGATGCGGTTATCGCCATTATCCTGACGATTCTGGTGTTAGAATTGCAACCGCCGCACAGCGGATCATTGGCTTCGTTATGGCAACTACGCGGTGTTTTTGCCATTTATCTAGTGTCGTTTTTGACACTCATTGTTTACTGGAATAATCATCATCACTTGTTTCAACTGGTCGAACGAATTGATTGGCGGGTGATGTGGGCGAACTCTTTCTTCATGCTGGTTGTGTCAATGTTTCCATTCGCCACTAGCTGGGTAGGCGAAGGACACGTAGGGACATTTGGCCCTGAATTGGCCTATGGGTTTGTGATCTTGATGGCCAATATCAGCTATGTGCTATTAGTGCAAACCCTGATTCGCGTCAATGGACCAACATCGGCATTAGCAGACTTATATCGGCAGCGGCACAACTGGAAAGCAGCGGCCTCAGTCGCGATTGCACTTGTTGCGATGTTATTGGCTTTGCTTTGGCCGCCGTTGACGATCATACTAGACTTATTGATGTTGCTGCTATGGGCGATTCCGGATCAGCGCATTGAACGTCACTTGATGGCTGATTCAAAAAAGAAATCACGCCAATGAACGCATTTTGAAAAGGAGATTTTTTATATGGCAAGAACAATTGGTATTATTGGTATTGGACACGTAGGTGTGACCACGGCTTTTAATCTTGTCAGCAAAGGGGTTGCTGACAAGTTAGTCTTGATTGATAAAAAGGCTGAACTTGCTGAAGGCGAAAGCTTTGACTTGAAGGATGCGCTTGGCGGCTTGCCCACTTATACTGACATTGTTGTCAACGATTATGATGCTTTGAAAGATGCTGATGTGGTTATTTCCGCGGTCGGCAATATTGGCGCAATTTCAAATGGTGATCGAATTGGAGAAACCAAGACTTCAAAAGTAGCACTAGATGACGTCGCTCCAAAACTGAAGGCGTCTGGCTTCCATGGTGTTTTGCTAGATATCACCAATCCATGTGATGCTGTCACGAGTTACTGGCAATATCTCCTAGATTTACCGAAGTCTCAAATTATTGGGACTGGGACTTCGCTGGATACTTATCGGATGCGACGGGCGGTTGCCGATACCTTGCATGTGAATGTTGCTGACGTGCGTGGTTACAATATGGGCGAACATGGCGAATCGCAATTTACCGCTTGGTCAACAGTACGGGTCAATAATGAACCGATTGCTGAATATGCGAAGGTGGATTACGACCAGCTTGCCGATGATGCGCGGGCAGGCGGTTGGAAGATTTATCAGGCTAAGCATTATACGAGCTACGGTATCGCCACCATCGCGACTGAAATGACACAGGCGATCATCAGCGATGCACATCGCATCTTCCCATGCGCTAATTACGATCCAGAATTCGGTATTGCTATCGGTCATCCAGCCATGATCGGTAAACAAGGTGTTATCAAGACGCCAACGTTGAAGTTGACAGATGAAGAGCGTGCTAAGTATGTTCATTCTGCCGGTATCATTAAGGATACCTTTGAAAAAATGAAGTAGGTCCTTTTACGAGCGCTCTTTCACGGTCAGCTAATCTGGGCGGTTTGACGCATCCTCGCAAAAAAAGGCCTGTCATCAAAGATTCAAAAGAGACGCCATTTCGGCGCCTTTTTGCTATTGATGATCCCAAAGCAAAGGAGCAAACATGGTCAAAAAATATACCTTAGTCACTGTCGAAACCCCAAGCGGCTGGTTGCTAATTAATCGGACGAATCCACCATATCGTGGCATGTGGAATACATTGGGCGGGAAATTCCTGCCTAATGAAACCCCAGCTAATTGCGCCTCACGTGAATTGCAGGAAGAAAGTCACATTATTATTCCCCCGCATGATCTGATCAATGGTGGGCGTGTGTTTTGGCATGTTGATGGTGAGTTGCGGGCCGAACTTTTTGCCTTCTTTGGCCACACGGAAGACGAGCTGGTGATGCCGCGAGCCACCCGGGAGGGCATTTTAGCGACTTTTTCAAAAGATTGGTTGTTAGCGGATAATCCCGGCTTGGTACCAGATTTACAGCCGCTGTTGCACTATGCGCTGAATGGCGAACGCCATGATTATGCATCTTATTTTACCGGCGATCGGTTAGAAGATTTTCGCATCGCGGATGGTGAAATTGATGATTAATGTTGGTTTGACGAGTGTAGCCGATCATCCAGAATTAGCGACGCGCGGCAATCGGAGTACGTTTTCGGATTACGCTCAGCATTTTCCTGTACTGGAGTTGGACACGACGTTTTATGGATTGAAGCCTGTGGAACAGGTTCGCCACTGGCAGGCCCAAGTGCCATCTGGGTTTCAGTTCATAATTAAAGCGACGCGAACCATGACGAAACACGAAGAAAGTGCAGACACAGTCGCTGACTTTTCCAAATTTAATGATATGGTGGCACCGCTGGTTGCAAGCCATCAGTTGCAGGCGGTGCTGTGCCAATTTCCGCCATATTTTGGCGTGACCGCAGAAAATGTACGCTACTTGCAGCAACTAAATCGGTTGCTGCCGGATTTACCTGTTGCCATTGAATTTCGCCATCCTAGCTGGTATTTGCCGGCTTATCGTGCCAACACGATGGCGCTGTTGCAAGCAGCCAGCGACATTCACGTGATCGTTGATGAAGCGCAGACGACCAGCGGCTCAGTGCCGCTTGTGCCAATTGCAACGAATGCCGATTTAACCATGATGCGCTTGCATGGCCGAAATCCGGCATGGGGTCGAACCGGCGCCAAAACGACTGAAAGAACCAATTATCGTTACAGCCAAGAAGAACTGCAGCAGTTTGGTATCATCGCGCAGCATTTGAAAAGTAAAAATGTTACCGTCATCTTCAACAATAATGGTGGTCACGATGCTGCAGCCAATGCGCAAAGTTTGATCGATTTGTTGGGTCTGGACTTTCCGGGTCTTGCCCCACGACAATTAGATCTGTTTTGATGCTGATTAAGTTGGGATCAAAGAGGCCGGCTCGGATAACAGCACAGCGCTAAGTTAGCATTGAGAGCAAACATATCATCTTCGAAGCGCGACCACCGATCCAGAAACTGGGTTGGCGATCACGCTTCGATTCTTTCTGACACCATGATCAATGCGTAGTACAATCGCGGTAAGGATCATCATTTTTAAGAAGGAGACTGGTGCATCTATGAAAATCCAAGAAGGCTACATGCCGTTTCATGAATATAAAACTTATTACCGAATCGTTGGCGAACCTAGTGCTGATAAGGCGCCGTTGTTACTGATTCACGGCGGACCGGGGTCGTCGCATAATTATTTTGAACTCATGGACGACTATGCCGAAACCGGCCGGCAACTGATTATGTACGACCAAGTCGGCTGCGGGAAGTCGTCACTACCAGAAGATCCGGCGGTTTATGTTAAAGAAACTTGGGCAGAAGAGTTGATCGCCTTACGAAAGTACCTGCACCTCGATGAGCTTCACATGCTTGGTCAATCATGGGGCGGTATGCTGGAAATGTATTATCTAACCAGCTTCGATCCTCAAGGTATCAAGAGTGTGATGATTGACGGCTCGCCGTCATCTATTAAGTTGTGGATTCAGGAACAACATCGCCTGATCAAATACCTGAGTTATGAAGATCGCGAAGCCATCGCAGAAGCAGAACGAACTGGCGACTTTACGAATGTGAAATATCTGGCGGCCAATGATCGCTACATGGAAAAGTACTGCTGGGATGATCCAGACGAAAACTCACCTGAACCGCTACGCCGGCCAACTAACGGCAAACGCGCCAGTTTAATTGCTGAAGGCCCCAATGAATTTACTGAAAATGGGACGATTAGCGACTTCGATGTAACCGATCAGCTCAAAAACATTCACGTTCCGGTTTTGGTGACCAATGGGACTGATGACCTCTGCACGCCGCTTATTGCGAAAACAGTTGTCGATCATATTCCTAACGCCAAATGGCATCTCTTCGCCAACAGTCGGCATTTGGCGCTGCTTGACCAACATGATGAATTTATCAGTGTTTTGGATCACTGGTTAGCAGCAAATGATTAGCTGTGGGCAACTATACAGCCCCGCTGTTTCCTATGCTATACTAGACTCATTCTGAACTAATGTACGGGAGGCCCTTGCATGGCAAGCAAACCAACTTTTTACGTAACAACACCAATTTATTACCCATCTGGCAAACTACATATCGGCAACGCCTACACCACGATTGCAGCAGACGTGCTCGCACGGTATAAGCGGCTCATGGGCTACGACGTTTTCTTCCTAACTGGGACCGACGAACATGGCCTGAAAATCGAGCAAAAGGCTGATAAGTTAGGGGTGACGCCACAAGCTTATGTTGATGGCATGGCGACCCAAATCAAGCAACTTTGGAAAATGCTTGAAATCACCAATGACAAGTTTATCCGGACCACTGACAAGGAACATGTCGAAGCCGTTCAAACGATTGTGGAACGTCTCATCAAACAAGGGGACGTCTATTTAGGCGAATACACTGGCTGGTACTCCGTTGAAGACGAGGAATACTTCACGGAATCTCAACTTTCAGAAGTTTATCGCGATCAAGACGGCAACGTGACCGGCGGGAAAGCGCCGTCTGGTCATGAAGTGCAGCTGGTTCACGAACCAAGTTACTTCTTTAAGATGAGCAAGTACACCGATCGCTTGTTGAAGTATTATGACGAGCATCCGGATTTTGTTCAACCGGCTTCACGCAAAACTGAAATGATCAATAACTTTATCAAACCGGGTCTGGAAGATCTGGCGATGAGCCGGACGAGCTTCAATTGGGGTGTCCAGATTCCATCCGATCCGAAGCACGTTGTTTACGTGTGGGTTGATGCGCTGCTGAACTATATCACGGCTCTAGGCTATGGCAGTAATGATCACGCTTTGTTTGACAAATACTGGCCAGCCAACGTCCAATTGATTGGTAAGGAGATTGTTCGTTTCCACATTATCTATTGGCCAATTATTTTAATGGCACTCGGTTTGCCGTTGCCAAAGAAAATTTATGCCCATGGCTGGCTAGTCATGAAAGATGGCAAAATGAGTAAGTCGAAAGGCAATGCCATTTATCCGGACATGATTGTTGAACGGTATGGCTTGGATGCATTGCGATATTACTTGATGCGCGCCATTCCATTTGGTAATGATGGCATTTTCACACCAGAAGACTTCATTGACCGGATCAATTACGACTTGGCCAATGACCTCGGTAATCTGTTGAATCGGACCATTGCCATGATTAACAAGTATGAAGACGGTATTTTGCCAGCCTTTAAACCGGATGTAACGCCGTTTGATCAAGATCTTGGCGATGTGGCGCAGGCGGCTTTGGCGCAATATCACAAATTGATGGACGAGTTGCGTTTCTCCGATGCTTTGGATCAAGTCTGGAAAATTGTTTCCCGGGCGAACAAGTATATTGACGAAACGGAACCGTGGAATCTGGCCAAAGATCCTGCCAAAAAAGATCAGCTTGATGCTGTGATGGCTCACTTGGCCGAAAGTCTGCGTCTGATTGCTCTACTGATTCAACCAGTGATGACCCATGCACCGTTGCAAATCTTCGGCCAACTTGGCTTGGATCATGAAAATGACGATCACAAGCTTGTCCAATGGGGCGCTTTGCCAGCTGGTGTCAAAGTAGTTGAACAAGGCACGCCAATCTTCCCGCGTCTTGATACGGAAGAAGAAGTGGCATATATCAAGAGCAAGATGACCCCCGGCACCGCAAAAGCAACCGTCGACGAAAAAACTCGGAAGTCAGAAATCGAGTTCAAACAATTCGATAAGAGCGAAATTCGGGTCGCAGAAATTTTGAATGTCGAACCGGTTAAAGGTGCTGACAAACTGTTGAAGTTCACGCTCGATGCTGGCGATGAAGGCACACGGCAAATTCTTTCCGGCATTCGGGAATTTTACCCAGATTACGAGAAGCTAAAAGGTAAAAAGGTCATGGCTGTGGTCAACTTGAAGCCGCGCAAGCTAAAAGGCGAAATGTCTGAAGGCATGTTGTTGTCGGCTGAAAGTTTAGACGGCAAGAAAATCACTTTGCTGGAAGTCTCTGAGAACTTAGAGAATGGCAGCTTGGTTGGTTAATTGAAGGGCAATGAAAAACACTCGACTAGTTGTGGTCGAGTGTTTTTTGATGGTCAGAGATAATGTCGCAACAGTTGGTAAATTTTATTCGTGGTAAGTCAACCCAAAACGTTTTTGTTAATTTGCCACGGGTGCAACGGATGTGGCCACTTTTTTACGTGCAGCTTTTATTCTGTCCTCTGTATAGTATTGCGCTTGCGCATTGAATAAATCGCGATAAATGCCGGATTTAGCCATGAGACTGGCATGCGTACCATCTTGGACGAGTTGACCATGGTCAAGCACCACAATCCGTTGGGAAAAACGGGTTGAGCTCATGCGATGTGACACATAGATGGCAGTTTTCCCTTCAATGAGCTCGTCAAACCGTTGATAAATTTCATACTCGGAGATGGGATCAAGAGCGGCGGTCGGTTCATCCAGAATCATGATCGGCGCGTTTTTGTACCACGCGCGGGCGATGGCGATTTTTTGGGCTTCGCCGCCAGAGACATCCACACCATCGTCACTTAACGCAGTCGTAATTGGGGTATCGATTGTTTCAGGCATTCGCTTAACCCGATCGGCCACATCCGCAACAGTTAGTGCTTGCCAAACGCGGTCACGATCAGGCTGGGTCGTTGCCGCAACATTTTCCGCGATGCTATAAGCAAAAAGCCGAAAATCCTGAAAAACAACCCCCAGTAGGCTGCGATATTCGTCTTCATCGTATTTTTGAATGTCGATATCGTTAAGGGTGATCATGCCTTCAGTTGGTTTGAACAGGCGCACAAGCAGTTTGATGAGGGTCGTTTTACCACTGCCGTTTCGGCCGACCAAGGCAAGGCGTTCGCCAATATTCAGCGTGAGATTGACGTGCCGCAGCGCCCACTCATCGCTGCCTGGGTATTTAAAGCTCACATCATGAAACTGGATGGCAAATTCGTTGTCGTTGCGCTTCTCGACAGGCAGCGAGCCGGACTTTTCGTGATCAGGCAGGGCCAGAAAATCGACATAGAATTGGAGGTAGTCAACCATATTCACATACATGCCAACTTGCTGAAGAAATTGGTAGGCCGCGGTCATAAGTTGTTGAAAATACCCAACCGCGATCATGACGCTGCCGATTGCAAGGCTACCGAGGAGGGCTTTGGCACCGACTAAGATATAGAGACCGATGACTGCAACGGCGATAGCGAGATTTGGCCAGTGACCGTATTTGGCCATTTGCCAGTCGCCATCCCAAATTTGTTGAAGTGATGCCATGGTGCTGTTTGTTTCTCGATGCATAATGAGGTCACTTGCACGGTAAAGGCGGACAACCTGATGATTGTCCATATTTTCAGTGAAATTGAAAAAATAGGTGAACCTTCGATTACTTGGAATGATTTTTTGAATAACCCCTTGTTGAATGCGATTACTGTGTTTAATGCTCCAACTGCCAACGACAATTGGTAAGATCAACAAAGCCAAAATCATCAAGGGATAACGATCATCATTGAGCCACGCACTGGAGGCTGCCATTGGTTTCATGAGGCTAACAAGTGTCGCAATCCCAAAACCAACAGCGATTATAAGCGAAAAGAAGTCCTGCAACCCTTCTTTCATAAGTGTCGATAAGCCACCACTGAAGGATTGCCCAGCCTGAGCTCCAGCATATGCCTTGCGCATGTCTGGATCTTGGAGCGTGCTGTAGCTAACAGTTAATAGCTTTTCGGTCACAGCGCGATCGAGTCGCCGTTTAACTGCAGTTTCATGATCCTCGGCGCGCTTGTTAAACCAGCCGCCGCACAATTGTAGCAAAAAACGAACGGCCAAAAAGATACCGATTAATAGCATGACTTGTTGTAATGATGCCCGTTGCTGTAGCTGATTCAACACGAGCCCAAGAAAGGCAATGTTGAGATAAGGGATTCCCACGGTTGTGAGGGCATGCATAAATTCAACTGGCAGAGCGGCTGAGTCGAGTTCATAAATGACCCGAACCACACGTAAAGCTCGGACTACCGTATTACTTGCCGGCTTCTTTTTTTCGGCGTCTTTAAAGGTTGTCATTGGCTGGAACCTCCTTTGCTTCAGGTTGATAGTATTTACTTTGAATATGATACATTTGCGCATAACGACCATTGTTTGCGATCAATTGGTCATGCGTCCCTGATTCAAGCACTTGACCGTGATCCATGAAGAGAATGGCGTCACAGAAACGGGTTGAGGCGAGTCGATGCGAGATGAACAGAGAAGTTTTCCCCGAGGCTAATTGAGCATACTCTTGGTAAACCTCGTTTTCGGCGATGGCATCTAAAGCCGCTGTTGGTTCGTCTAACACCAAGACAGGAGCATCTTTATACAGTGCGCGTGCTAACATAAGTTTCTGGGACTGACCGCCTGAAAGTTCGATGCCATCATCGCGAGTGTATCGGGTCATAGGTGTATGAGCTTTTTGTGGTAACGTCGCAACAAAATCAGCTAGACCCGCGTCTTTTAATGCTGACTCGACTCGTTGAGGTTGCGGCGGATTCGTCAATGCCACGTTGTCAGCGAGGCTCAATGCTAGAACGATGGTTTCCTGAAAGACGGGGGCAAACAATGAAAAACGAGTTGCTAGTGGTAATAGATCGGCGTTTAAGCCGTTGATCAGAATGGTGCCGCTTGTTGGGTGTAACAAGCCCATCATCAAACGAGCGAGAGTTGATTTACCTGCGCCATTGACGCCGACGATGGCAAGCTTTTGGCCGGCTTCTAACGTAAAGCTGACATCCTTGAGACTCGCAGTTTTAGCTTCGGGATAGCGGAAGGTTACATGGTCAAAATGAATGGTGACCGGTCGCTGCGCTAGTTGTGTTTGTTCGGAAGTGGTGAGCGGGCGTGCTGGTGTTCGCGGCTTAAGCGTCATGAATTCGCGAAGTTCTTGCAGATCGATACTAGCAGTTTGCAGACCGTTAAAGTCTTTCAACACCTGATCAAGTAGGGTGATGAAACCGTTTGTCATGCCAAACATCAAAGTAAATTGAGCAATGGATAGACTGCCTTGGGTGACAGCAATAACCAAACTCCCGTAGACCAAGGCATCGCGGCATAATCCGGCAAGTTCGCCAACCTGTGTCCCTAAGAAATGCCGCAATGAGTTGCGGCGTTGCCAAGCATCTTGAAGTGAAAGGAGTCGATCAAGATGGGTGTGATACCAACCAGCCATCCCAAACATCCGAATATCCTTACCGTTTTCAAGCGCATAGGCATTGCGGGAGATATAAGCTTGCTGGCGGCTCAGTCTGTTCCAGTTAACATTATTTTTTTGATACCACTTGCGGTACCAACTTAGCCCGGCGTAACTGATGGCGGCACTGAGTAGAACTAATACAAAGACCCATGGCATGACTGTCGATAACGTTGCCAGGAAAACGAACAAGGTCGCGATATCAATCAAAGTGCCACGACCATAAATGTAGATTGCCTCTGAACCAGCATATGTCCAACTCAACCCTTTACTGAAAGCGGTGTGCGCCAACCCTTGAACTTTGCCGCTGCTGATTTGGTCATAATCCAGATCCCATTGTTTCTGATGAAAGTCCATCTCAATGACGGTACGTAATTTGGTGCTTTTAACGTTATCGTGGGTCATTAAAAGATAATCAACTTCACTGGTAATGGCTAATCCCAAGCCAGTTAAACCAGCTAACCAAGCAAATTCCCCCAATGTTGCATGTTGCACGATGGCACCGACCAACAATGCCGGGGTGAAAACTCCCAGCAAGGCTGCAGCCGCTTTATCAATGGCGAGACCGGTTGCGGTCCAAGCAAGTGACGGTTCATCTTTTCGCAAGTAAGTTAAGTACCACCTTAAGTTGTTGAACAACCCGTATTTTTTCATGTCGATCACCTCGTTGATCTTAATCTAGCAAAAAATCGGCCACTCGCGGCAGATTATGCGTGAGTGGTCGATTTAACGGCGTGAATGGGAATCGCAATCTCGGTGACAAAGACGGAAGCTTCATATTGGCGATTGATCATGCCATTATACTTGGCCACGAGTTTGTTGACGCGCCGGATACCGAGGCCGCGTTTGTCACTTTTGGTTGAGGCGTACTGATAGTCGATTTCTTGTTCGGCAGGCCGGGTATTGGTGACAGAGAGGTAAAACTGTTGCTTGACGATGCCGATATACAGCCGCAGTTGGCGCGGCTCACCGGCCGGTTGCTCACTGATCGCTTCGATGGCGTTATCTAATAGGTTTCCTAAGATGACCACCAAATCGACATCTTTAATTAACGGAGTGCTGCCGACAATCACTTTTTCATTGACGGGGATGTGCAACCGTTCGGCCAATGTCAGCTTAGCATTGACGATAGCGTCCAACATGGCATTGCCAGAGTGAACGAGCGGATCAACTTCGTCCAGTTTGTCTTCTAGTTCGTCGAGATAGGCTCGGGCTGCCTGCGTATCCTGATTATCTAAGTAGGCTTTGAGCGCCTGTAGATGATCATGGTAATCATGGCGCCATCCGCGCATATTGGCATAAAGTTCCTGCACTTCTTGCGAATATTGGGCCATCATTTTATCGAGGCTGCGGGCGAATACGGCGTCCTGATCGTTGAGGAATTGACGCATTAAGACGAACTCCAAGCTGCCGGTCAAAAAGGTGCTGCAAAAAAGTACAAGCCGCACACTTGACAGCGGCCAAAGCCACCAACCGCCCAAGGCCAGCAATGTGACAGCCAGATTCAAACCTCGCACAGGCCAATTTTGTTGTCGGCGGAAGGTCCACCATAGAAGCAGGCAACAGCCAACTGTCAACAGGCCGAATGCGGCTAACCACCACCATTCATTCACTGTCATGAGCCAACCCCCGAAAATGTTTAAAGAAGGCCCGTTTGACAAGCGGTGCTTGTTGCCGAGAAACCGGGTAACTGGTGCCATCAGCCATGACGACGGTGTTTTTCTCAAGTTGCGACAAAAAATTGAGGTTGATGACAATTGATCGATAGATTTGAATAAAATTCTCGTCGAGTTGAGGAAGAAACTCTTTTAGCTGACCAGCGACCGTGTACGTCATTTTCTGGGTGTGCACCTGCAAGCAATGATCGGTTACTTCGATGGCACTGATATCATACATGGCGACACGCTGAATGCCGTTGGCGGTGGTGAAGGCCAACAGCTTTGGTTGCGTTTGCGCGGCGACTTTGGTGATGAGATGCTGCAGCTTGTCACTTGTGAGCGGCTTGATGACATAATCAATCGCGTTGACATCATAGCCGTCAAAAACGAATTCATCATAGTTACTGACAAACGCAATCGCCGTGTCCGCGTCATGTTCCCGAATCTGCTTTGCAAGTGTCATCCCATCCATGCCCGAGCCTAACTTGATATCAAGCAACAACAGATCGGCAGGCTGATCAGCAAAAAGAAAGGCCTCTGCAGTTGGATAAGCCGTCACTTGTAAAGGTTGCGTGGGCGTGGTCAGTTGGCTAAGCAGCTGGGTTGTTGCTTGCCGCGTGGCTGTCTGATCGTCAATGATGGCAATGTGCATGGATAGAGGCCTCCCTTTTCTGAATTTAGTTCATTGTACTGCAACTGTACCAATCATTTGGTCGCTTTTCCAGAAAGCTAGCTAGGGTGAGTCAGCTTTTTTTGACTGCTGACACTTCGGTTGCTACCGAGCTGCCCTGCGCTCACAAAAAATCGCCCGAATTGTGTCGGACGATTGGGTGGTAAACTTCGATTAGTGAAGCTCAACCTTCAAGGCCAATTGCTTGTTGGCACCAGCAGATAGCGTGGTGTTGCCGAGCTTGGTGTACCAGTCGGTTGGTTCGCCAGCTTGATCTGGCAGACCATCGAATGGCTCAACGGCGATGAAAGGCGCCTTTTTATGTTCTGGGCTCCAGATGGTGAGATATGGAAAGTCGCTGATATCGAGGGTGATGCTGTGGTCATGGTGCGGTGATGCGAGGGTTGCCTTGGCAATTTCGCTGTTAGCGAGAATCACGAGACCACCATCAAGAAGATCATGTGTCAGGGGCAAACGATTGCCTTCTGCGCCGGGGATGTCCTCAACATCGCCATTGCGGAATGGCACAGGGCCGATGCCGAATCGTTGTAGTGGGCTGTTTAATGGTTCAACAGTGAGGTCGTAATCGTCGAAACTGCCATCAGCTTTCAAGCCGACATTAAAGGCAGGGTGGAACCCTAAAGCAAAGGGCATTGATTTAGGATCGTCATTTGTGACCGTGTAGTGTACGCTGAGGCCGCCGTCCGTCAACATGTAAGTGACAGCCAAGGTATACTCAAACGGGAACTTCTTCAATGTCTCAGCATTTTGATGTTGCGTGAAGGTGACCGCTGAGTCGCTCTTATCGCTGACATCAAAGTCATAGTCACGAGCAAATCCATGCTGACTCATTGGATAGGTTTTTGCGCCTAACCGATATTGATCCTGATTAGACTTCCCGATAGATGGGAACAGAATAGGCGCATGCCGATTCCAAAAAGTCTTGTCACCTGTCCAGACATACTCATAGTTGTCGGCTTTATTTACCAGCGACTGCAATTCAGCACCGCGCTCGGCAATACCTGCTTTAAATTTGCTGTTTTCAATTGTGATCAACTTGAATTACCTCCTAATAGACGAAAACGCATTCAATACCAGTCTACCACTGGATCACTGACCTGTAATGATTGTTAGCAAGTTTTTCGAACTTCATTTTGATGTTTGCAGTGATCACAAAAACATGTCCGCAGTCATAAAAAAAGAACCGATCATCATAATCGGTCCTTTCTTGCAACTATGGTTAAAGATTAACCTTCAACTTTGTCAGTCCAAGGGGTTGCAGTTTCTGCAAGCACCTTGTTCAAACGATCAATGTTAGCCTTGCCTTCGGTCTGCAGCCACTTCTTACCAGCAGCTTCGCCTTCAGCAGCATATGGCTTAACACCCGGCTTCCAAGTTGCACGGCCACAGAGAACACCATTAAAGGCTGAACCTGCTTGCTTAGCAAACTTGAGTTCTTCAAGGAACAATTCGTTGGTGACACCAGCGGACAGGAAGATGAATGGGAGATCCGTTGCATCTGACTGTTCCTTGTAATACTTAGCGGCTTCTTCCTTGCTGTAAACAGGGGTAACGCCGTCATCGGTGTAGCCTTCAACAAACTTTTGATCAACTGGAACTTCAAGCTTCAAAACAGAAACATTGTATTGCGGCTTGCTGAATTCCTTGGTGATCTTGATGACCTTTTCAGGCTTAGCTTTAGCCCATGCAGCTGTACCAGTTTCGTTGGTCTTACCATCGTAAGAAACCAATTCAAGGAACAGTGGCAGGTCATTAGCCTTTGCTTCAGCACCAACACGTTCAACGAAAGCATACTTGCGATCATTGATAGCGTCTGGTTCATCCGGATCGATGTAGAGCAAGAACTTAACAGCGTCGCCGCCTTCGTTCTTAATGCGCAAAGCACTTTGGTTGTCAATCAGATCTGGGAAACGGCCAGGTTCGGTAGCATCGTAACCAGTCTTTTCATATGAAAGGAGTAGGCCAGACTTAGGATCGCGAACCTTAGCAGCCGGCAAGCCATATTCTGGGTCAAGCAGAATAGCGCTGGCGTATTTGGTTAATTCTTCAGAGACTGCCTTCTTGAAATCAACAATCGTGGTTTCATCAGCCGGCTTGTTAGCTGCAGCTGCAAGCATCTTCTTCAGGGAACCGCGTTGGTCAATGGCCAAAGCTGAGATCACATTGTCATCGTTTGACAATTGCTTCAAGTGCTTCAACTGACCAGCAGTAAGTTTAACAGACATGTAAAAATACCTCCTAGGTAATCCTTAAATGTTCAGTACCTCCATAGTATAGAACAAAATAGAAGTAATAGACATTTTTCGCGGAGCATTTTCATGAAAATCAAAGAAAAAGCGCGGATAATAAATGGTTTCTTGAAATGATCACCCGACGATGAGCCTAGGCAAACTGCGTGCTATACTCTAAACATATTGAGAATTTGTAAAGATAGGTGAAATGCATGACTGATTTGATCACGCCAGAGCTGGTCTATTTTCTGAATACACCCACGCAAGCAGCTTTTTTTAAAACGATTAGCACAACACTTGTTGACCAGCAAATTATGGCGCCGGCTGGGAAAGAAGCGTTGATCACACGCGAGCAGACATTTCCTTCTGGCATGCAACTAAATGAAGTGGCAGATGGCTTGCCGAATATTGCCATTCCGCATTTAGAAGGCGAATTAGTGAAACAAACGCGGTTGGTGGTTGTTCATTTTGCTATTCCGGTCGCCTTCAAAGATTTAGCCGATGCTAGTCGGATTTTACCAGTGAACTGGGTGTTCATGCTCATGAATGCTGAGCCGCAGAAACAACCGGAACGCATGGCACAGTTGATTCGCGCTTTAACGCAATCGCCAGCTGCGCAATTGAAGCGACTATTTGCTGCCAAAAAAGCCGTTCAAGTTGCACGGTTGCTGACACCGCTTATGACAGAAGCATAAAAGAAAGTTGAGATCGCATGGATATTTTTGATTCACACACCCATTTGAATGACACGCCCTATCAAGGCAAAGAAGCCGAGTATATCGAAAACGCTCGGCAACTTGGTGTCAAGAAGATGGCGATTGTCGGCTCTGACACAGCTTTGAATGCCGGCGCATTGGCGTTGGCCCACCAGTATGACAATTTATATGCCATTGTTGGTTGGCATCCCGAGTCTAGCAAGGATTATGACGCGGCCAAAGAGGCATTGCTAATCAAGCAACTGGCGGATTCTAAAGTTGTAGCCTTAGGCGAAATCGGCTTAGATTATCACTGGGATACCTCGCCACGGGAAATTCAGCGACGGGTTTTTCGTCGGCAACTTGAGATTGCACGTTCGCTGAAAATACCGGTGTCAATTCACAGTCGCGATGCCTTTGACGATACCTATGACATCTTAAAAAAGGCTCATGTTGAAGACTTCGGCGCGATCATGCATAGCTTCACCGGCGATGCAACTTGGGGTCAACGTTTTCTGGATCTGGGCTTATACATTTCATACTCTGGCATTGTCAGCTTTAAAAATGCACCGGAAGAACATGCCAGTGCCAAAATTGTGCCCAATGATCGACTGTTAGTGGAAACGGATGCGCCTTATCTCACGCCGACACCCTATCGCGGCCGGCAGAATCAACCGGGCTACACGCGGTATGTGGTGGAGGCCTTGGCGAAATTACGTGAAACGACGCCGGAAGTGATTGCCAAGCAAACATGGGACAATGCCCATCGCATCTTTGGATTAAAGGAAAAAGCATGACAACTATCAAACAAGTCGTGGTCGTTGAAGGCCGCGATGATACGAAAAGATTGAAAGAAACTTTTGGTGCCATTGACACCATTGAAACCCGCGGCAGTGCAATTGACGAGGCAACGCTCGAACGCATTCGGCAAGCACAGGCTAAACGCGGTGTGATTGTGCTGACCGACCCTGATTTCCCAGGTGAGAAAATCCGCAAAACTATTTCCCGCGCGGTTCCAGGGGTGACGCATGCTTTCTTGCCGCGTCGTGAAGGTGTGCCGGATCATAAAGGCTCGTTGGGCATCGAACATGCCAAGCCTGCTGCGTTGCGCGCAGCTTTGCAGCATCTTTTTACAGAAATGCCAGATGCACCGCAAGTGATTAGTCAGCAAGATTTGCTCGCTGCTGATTTAGTCGGTGGTGTCGGTGCCCGCCAACGTCGGGAACAGTTAGGCGAGTTGTTGCATATTGGCTACACAAACGGCAAACAGTTGCTTCGACGACTCGCAGAGTTTCAAATTAGCCGCGCAGCTTTTTTGGCTGCCATGGCCCAAGTAGATGGAGGACAGCATGACAAAACCTGAAAAAGTTGCGCAGCCAGCAGTCACCAACGCTATTTTAAAGCGCCATGGTTTCCATATGCGCAAAGGCTTAGGTCAGAATTTTTTGACCGACTCCAAGATTTTGCAAAAAATTGTGACAGCCGCCGATTTGACCCCTGAGGATGATGTGATCGAAATCGGCCCAGGGATTGGTGCTTTGACCCAATTCTTAGCGGACAGCGCGCATCAGGTGGTGGCACTTGAAATTGATGATCGGTTGCTGCCGATTCTGGATGAAACATTGGCCGATTATCCTAATGCGACGGTCGTGAATGAGGATGTTTTAAAAACCGACCTAGGCGCATTGGTTGCCGAGCATTTTGATGGCAAGCACACCTTAAAGGTTGTTGCCAATCTGCCGTATTACATCACCACACCCATTTTGCTCCATCTTTTACGCGCACAGCTACCACTTCATAGCATGACGGTTATGATGCAAAAAGAAGTGGCAGAACGATTAAGCGCAACGCCGGGGTCAAAAGAATATGGTAGCCTGAGTATTGCAGTTCAACTCGTTGCGAGCGTGGCAACTGCTTTCACGGTAAGCCGTCATGCCTTCGTACCGGCACCCAATGTCGATTCAGCCATTGTCACCTTGACGCAGCGCACCGAACCGCTTGCAGCTTTAACCGATCCAGCCAGTTTTGATCGGCTAGTTCGCGGCGCTTTTGCTTCACGGCGAAAAACACTCTGGAATAATCTTGTGGTCTTATTTGGCAAAACTAACAAGGCTGCCATTCGATCTGCTTTAACAATCGCCGCCATTGACCCTGGTACCCGCGCAGAGCGGCTTTCAATTGCTGATTTTGCTCGGTTAGATCGTGCTTTGCGAGCGGCGGATTTAATCAGTCAGGCTCACGCTTAAGCACGATAAATTTTTACTGAAAACACCAGCATAAATCGCTTGCCGAAATAAGAAACGCGTGGTATAATTGCAAATTTCTTGTTTTCGTGCTATGATAGACTGCAAGAGGTGAAGTGCATGCCAATCACACTAGCAAGCATCAAACGGAAGCTCGATGGAAAAATCGGTGAGAACTTAACGGTCGTTGCACAAGCTGGACGCAAGAAAGTGACGCGGCGACGGGGGACTTTGAAAGAAACCTATCCGGCTATTTTTGTGGTCGATCTCGACCAAGATGAAAATGCGTTCGAGCGCGTCTCCTACAGTTACGCGGATCTCTTGACTAAGTCAATTCAGATCACCTTCGAAGGCGAAGAAAAAGCCTCATAACATTGAATTGTTTTAACAATTAAATCTGTTATAAGAAGACCTCGATGTGAGTTGCATCGAGGTCTTTTGCTGTTTTGCATTTCGGATACGGAAACAGCAAGTCACGCATCGTTACGCGATTTTTACCGTGTATCGGTGAAAATCAGCGCATAAAACAGTATACTAAAAATAACTATACGGTCGATGCATACAACGGGGCTTGCGGTGATAGTGATTGACCGGCAAGCGTATGGGTCGCCAGAGACTGGTGGTTGGATGGAACTGATCGAAAAAGCACCGGCCAAGATTAATCTCAGCTTGGATGCCTTGTATCGCCATGACGACGGCGAACATGAGTGGCAGATGGTCATGACATCGGTCGATTTAGCTGACTATGTGATGATTAGCCCGCATCGCAGCATTCAGGTTTCGACAGATAGCGGCTTCCTACCTGAAGATCCGCGCAATCTGGCCTACAAAGCAGCGTTGGCGCTGCAGCGTCACGCCAATATCCGTCAAGGTGCGCGGATTCATATTGAAAAACATATTCCGGTCGCCGCGGGGCTTGGCGGCGGCTCAAGTGATGCAGCTGCCGTTTTGCGAGGGTTGAATTCGCTTTGGCGACTCGGCTATAGTCGGTCGCAATTAGCACGGATCGGCTTAAGTGTTGATAGTGATGTCCCTTACTGTGTTTATTCAGAGACGGCGCTCGTAACTGGTCGTGGTGATGTGGTCACCCCACTTGGCAGCTTGCCGAATTTTTGGGTCGTTTTGGCAAAGCCTCGCGTTTCAGTATCGACGCCGACCATTTTGAATGCCATTGATTATGACGCCGGTCTGCGCCATCCTGATACGCAAACGGTGGTGGCAGGCATTCAAAATCATGACTTTGCACAAATGACGAGTGGCATGGCGAATAGCCTTGAAGCCATCACTGCTAGTCGGTATCCGGAAATGTCCGCCCTCAAGCAGCGGCTACAAAAGTATGGTGCCGAATTCGCGCAAATGTCAGGCAGCGGCCCAACTGTTTTTGGCCTGTGCCAAAAGCACTCCAGAGCCATGCGGGTTTATAACAGCATGAAGGGCTTTTGCCGCGAAGTTTACCTATTACGGCCATTTTGCTTATCCGCCACGGGTCCACGGTTTAGGGGTTGATTTTTAGGTAACGCTAAACCATGATGGGGATAGGAAAATGGAGGGGCGGTTGTCATGGAACAAGTTCAACCAAACAAGGCATTCTTCTGGGGCATTTTACTGAATACAATTTATATTATTGCTGAAGTAGCCTTTGGCATCGGCATTGGATCGGTGGCCTTGGTCGCAGATGCGGTTCACAACTTAGGCGATGTGTTGGGACTCGGATTAGCGTGGTTCGCAGATTGGCTGTCAGGACGGCATCCCACTGTCGAACGGACTTATGGTTATAAGAGTTCTTCGATTTTGGCAGCTTTGGCTAATGCCGCGTTCTTATTAGTGGCTATGGGTGCCATCATTGTTGAGGCGGTCACCCGACTTTCACAAAATGCACCTGTTGAAGGCGGCTGGATGATGCTGGTGGCGGGCGTTGGGATTATTGTCAACGGCGCCACCGCCTTGCTATTCCATGGCGGTTCGCAACATGACTTGAATATTCGCGGCGCTTTCATGCATATGGCCGCCGATGCTGGCGTTTCGCTTGGCGTTGTTCTTGCCGGCGGACTGATTTTGCTGACTGGCTGGGAATGGCTTGATCCCGTGATGTCGATCTTAGTTGCCATTGTCGTTTTGGTTGGCACCTGGAATTTGCTGCGCGATGCGGTCAACCTTGCCATGGCAGCAGTGCCAAAAGATATTGACCCAGTGGCGGTTAAAAAGCTCGTGAATGCTTACCCAACCGTTGCTTCTTGCCACGACCTGCATATTTGGGCATTGAGCACGACCGATGTGGCGCTGACCGTCCATGTCGTGCGCACGACCACAGTTGGCAATGACGACTTCCTCGATGCGCTCAGCCTCTCTTTGCGCGAAAGTTTTGATATTGCGCACACGACGATTCAGGTTGAGTATGGTCCATACGAGCCGCAAAATAAAATGGAGAACCCTTATTAATCAAGTAATTTAAAAAACGTTGTGTCCGCATGGCCAATGCGAGCACAACGTTTTTTATGTGGTTGTCAAATGATTCGTTGGACGATTTTTTAGCGCAGTTGTTTACGGGCATTGTAAAAACGTGGATAGCTGCGGTAAACGGCAATAAAGCTACCGATACTGGTGGCGCCCAGTAACATAAAGGTGACCATGATCTGATACATGATGGCTTTGGTGGGATCAATACCCGCGAAAATCAACCCCGACATCATCCCCGGCAAGCTGACCAACCCTACCGTTTTTGCTGAATCAATCGTCGGCGCCATCCCAGTTTTAATTGCATTGACAATGAGCGATTGACTGGCTTGCTTGAGATCAGCGCCGAGTGCCAAACGTTCAAGGACCTGTTGCCGTAAATCATTGAATTCTGTATTCAAACTGCGATAAGCCAAGCCAATTGCCACCATAACGTTGCTGGCGATCATGCCGCAAATTGGGACGATTTGTGACGGGACAAAACGGATGGCTTTGACCGCGACCAGCATCACCAGCGTTAACCCAGTCGCGGTGGTGATCGCCAACAAACTCGTCACGAGCGCATTTGGAATTGTCCCGGCGCGTTTTTTAGCGTTCCAAGCGGCGTTAAAAATGATGACCGCAATCATGGCCAACGTCAGCCAGACAGTATCGGCTTTGATGATGTAGGTCAGGACGAAACCAACAACAGTCAACTGGATGACAGCCCGCACAACACCGATAATCAAATCTTTGGTCATGCCGAGATCTTCTTTTAGGTTGATCGCTAGTGCAATCAAGACCAAGATAAGTGCTAGCAATAAGGTGATGGGTGACACAATGAGCTGATTACTCATGAGCGGCCTCCTCGAATTGTCCGGCAACTAGCCGCAGCAATTGTTTCGCGGCCTGAATCTCGCCTTCATCATGAGTGACGCGGATCAAGGTGATGCCTTGGTCATTTTGTTTTTGTAATAAGGCATGAATGACCGTTTTGGTGTCAGGATCTAACCCAGCAGTCACTTCGTCAAGTAACAGCACTTTTGGCGGAAAGAAAAGATGCTGCAACAACGCCACTCGCTGACGTTCGCCGCCGGAAAGGTTTTTGACCGGATCGTCGAGCATGGTTTTGGCTAAATCAACGCTTTCTAAAGCACGCTCGGCTTCTTCACGGGGCATTTTTTGATGACGAATGGTGAATGGAAACTGCAGATCATCAGCAACGGTGCCATGAAACAACGCGGGCTGCTGCGCACAATAAGAAACTTCGCGGCGATAACTGATCGGATCATAATCGTCCTGCGGTTTGCCATTATAGCGAATGGTTCCGCTCGTTGGTGTTAGCAGCGTCGCCAGCAGACGAAGCAAGGTGCTTTTTCCTGAACCCGAATGACCGGCAATGGTAAGATCTGCACCCCACGGAATCGTCAGATTGATGTCATGCAGGATCGCATTTTTTTCCGGCGCAAACGTCACATGACTCAGTTCAAAACAATTCATGGTTTGCCCTCCTCATTTTTCCTCTTTATAATCATTCTAATATAGAATGGCGTAAGAAGCCAATCAGACGTAGCAATTTTTCCGTTAAAAAGAAACACAAGATGAGCAAATGCGAACGTTCGTTGAAAAAACAACGCAAAAGGGTCGAAATTTTCGGTTAAAACGTTTATACTTGTTGAGATTATCACGCAATGTTAGTGTAGTGCTAAATATTCGGTGTTAGGAGCGAAATGATGAAAGTAAGACGAAGTGACCGGTTAATTGATATGACCCGGTATTTATTAGAACGACCGCATACCTTGATTCCACTGACTTTTTTCTCAAAACGGTATGAGAGTGCGAAGTCTTCTATCAGTGAAGATCTGGCTATTGTCCGGCGAACATTTGCCCAGCGACAGACGGGCATTCTTGAAACGGTGCCAGGCGCAGCAGGCGGTGTGCGCTATATTCCGATCATGGGAGAAGATGAGGCGGAAAACTTTATTGCCGCTATGTCCAAACGTTTATCCGAGACAGATCGCTTATTGCCAGGCGGCTACGTTTATCTTTCCGATCTGTTAGGAACACCTAGTGTGCTACGGCAAATTGGGCGATTAATTGCCACCCAATATCGCGAGGCCCATGTCGATGCTGTCATGACGGTTGCAACCAAAGGTATTCCAATTGCGCAAAGTGTTAGTCAGTATCTGAATGTGCCGTTTGTGATTGTGCGCCGTGACTCCAAGATTACGGAAGGTTCCACAGTGTCCGTGAACTATGTGTCCGGTTCATCTGCGCGAATTGAAAAGATGGAACTGAGTAAACGCAGCTTGCCAGCTAACTCAAGAGTTCTGATTGTGGACGACTTCATGAAGGGCGGCGGCACCGTCAATGGCATGAAGGCCCTGATTGATGAATTCAATGCCAAAATGGTCGGTATTACGGTTTTCGCTGAAGGTAAGTTCGACGGTGATCGGATGGTCAGTGAATATACATCATTGATTCGGGTTGACAAGGTGGACACTAAAGCCAATACGCTTCATGCCACAGCTGGCAATTTTCTAGATCAGAATCGTCAACTACTCGGGGTGGCTGGTCAATGAGTGCTTATCTCGGACCGGTCAGAACTGCGATCATCACGTTTCCGTTTTTAGCGCTGGTGTTGGCATTACCATTTCTGGTCGTCGTTTATCGACGGTACGGTGCCTTTAGCTGGTGGCGTGCAGTCGTGATCTACTCGTTCGTCTTTTATCTGCTATCAGCCTACTTTTTGATTATTTTGCCGTTGCCTTCGCGAGCAGCAGTTGCGCAGTTCACCGGGCCTAAATATAATCTGGAGCCGTTCATGGCGTTGCGTTATTTCGTGCATACAACCGTGTTCGTGCCAACCAATCCGCATACTTGGTTGGCAGCGTTAAAGCAATCCGCTTTCATTCAGCCGTTCTTTAACGTCGTTTTGACGATTCCGTTTGGCTTTTACTTGCGCTATTACTTCAAACGCAGCGTGCCGCAGATTATCTTGATGAGTTTTGGCCTAAGTTTATTCTTCGAACTGACGCAATTGTCAGGACTCTACGGTTATTATCCGCGTCCGAATCGACTCTTTGACGTTGATGACCTGATTTTGAATACGACAGGCGGCTTTTTGGGCGGTGTGTTTGCACCAATTCTGATGCGCGCGTTGCCGTCACGGGACATCATTGATGCGAAAAGTCAGGCGCGCGGTGCTCGGGTGACTTTGGCTCGCCGATTTGCTGCGTTTATCATTGATTTCTTTCTCTTCAGTGGGATTATTGGCGTGTTAATTCAAATCCTGCTGCATTTGCTGGGACTGGATCAGCTACCAGGTTTTCTCGGCAATTATGTCCTGCCGCTATTCTTTGTCTTTGTTCTTTGGCCAGCATTTAATCAAGGGCAGACACTGGGAAAAAGTCTTGTACGAATCAAAATAGTTCGGACAAATGGCCAGCCGATTGGGTTCTGGCGTCTCTTTTTACGTGAGAGTCTGCTTTACGGGCTGGCTTTGCCGAGCTTTATGGGATTGAATTACTTTTTTGGCGAGTATTTCGGCGCCTTCCATCAAACCGAAATCAATTTAGCGGCGCTGGGATTCTTTGGCCTCTTGTCGCTACTCTTTCTCATCAATTTTGCATGGGAAATCATTTCGCGTCATCACCGTTTCTTTTACGATGCATGGACCGATACCACCCAAATTAGCACCTTCCAGTCACAACCAAAAGATCCTGTTGCTAGGCAGGATTCAGGCAATGACGATGACATACAAAAGTCATAAGCCAATCATAGTCAACAACAGACCCGTGGCAACATGGGTCTGTTGTTGTGGACAGCCACAGACACAAGCCACCCACTTGTTGTCAGCTTCCCGTGGCTGGGCTATCATGAAGACAGAATATTAGGATTGGAGCATAAACATGTCAAAGAAATTCACCATTATTCTTGCGGCCGGTAAAGGGACGCGGATGAAATCAAAGTATTACAAGGTTTTACAGCCGGTCTGTGGCAAAAGTATGGTCGAGCATGTGGTGAGTCAGGTGGAAGCCATCCATCCCGATGCCATTGTAACAATTGTTGGCCATGGCGCAGAAGCAGTTGAAGAAACGCTAGGCAAGCGCACGAAGTTTGTTTTGCAATCTGAACAGTTGGGAACTGGACATGCCGTTTTACAAGCTGAACCGTTACTTGGTCAAAAAGAAGGCGCAACCCTCATTATCAGTGGTGATACGCCATTGTTTACCGCCAAAACATTGAATGATTTATTTGCTTATCACGAAGCCAAAGGCGCAAAGGCGACTATTTTGACTGCCAGTGCTCCTGATCCAACCGGTTACGGCCGCATTATTCGCGACTCAGACGGCAATGTCGTGAAGAATGTAGAACAAAAAGATGCAACGCCGGAAGAGGCATTGATTTCTGAAATCAATACCGGCGTCTATGTCTTTGACAACCAGGCTCTGTTCAAGGCGTTGCATCAAGTGAATAATAATAATGCCCAAGGCGAGTATTATTTGCCAGATGTACTAGGTATTTTGCGCGACGCTGGCGAAAAAGTGGCTGCCTATCAGATGCCAGATTATACCGAATCATTGGGCGTCAATGATCGGGTCGCATTGGCGCGGGCAACCCGCCTGATGCAGCAGCGCATTAATGAACAGCATATGCGCAATGGTGTGACCTTAATTGACCCAGCAACGACTTATATCGATACCGAGGTCAAAATCGGTGCCGATACCGTGATTGAACCCGGTGTTTACTTGAAGGGGAAAACAGTCATTGGCGAAGATTGCCATATTGGTACCCACTCTGAACTAGTCGATGCCACACTGGAAAATGATGTCACAGTAACTAGTTCAACCATCGAGCATGCCGTGATGCACGCTCATAGTGACATTGGTCCAAATTCGCATCTGCGGCCTGATGCTGACATCGGCGAATACGTCCATCTAGGCAATTTTGTCGAAATTAAAAAAGCCAAGATCGGTGCCCGCACCAAAGTTGGTCATTTAACGTATGTTGGCAATGCGACCTTGGGAACGGATATTAATGTTGGTTGCGGCGTTGTTTTCGTCAACTATGATGGCGTTCAGAAGTGGGAAAGCAAGATTGGCGATCATGCCTTTATCGGTTCAAATTCCAATATTGTGGCGCCAGTGGATGTTGCTGACCATAGCTTTATTGCTGCTGGTTCAACGATCACAAAAGATGTCCCGTTTCACGCGATGGCCATCGCCCGCGCACGACAAACCAACAAAGATGATTTTTGGAAACGCCTGCCGCTGGCAAAAGATCCAGATTGGAATTAGGTTATAATTCTATTCATGTGCTTGCTTTTTTTCGTCAGTCCGCTAAGATTTCTGTGGAACAATTTTTCGCAGCCCATAACAATTCGTGGAGGAACATATGTCTGAGCAATACGGTGACCCGAGATTAAAGATTTTTGCTTTGAATTCGAACAAGCCGTTGGCAGAGAAAATCGCTGCCGAGGTCGGTGTGAAACTAGGAAAGTCGTCGGTTAAGCGGTTCAGCGATGGTGAAATTCAAATCAACATCGAAGAAAGTATTCGTGGGGATGATGTTTATCTCATCCAATCCACTTCCAGCCCGGTTAACGACAACTTGATGGAACTGTTGATTATGATCGATGCTTTGCGCCGCGCTTCTGCGCATACGATCAACGTGGTTATGCCTTATTACGGTTATGCCCGTCAAGATCGGAAAGCCCGTTCACGAGAACCGATCACAGCCAAGCTTGTTGCCAACATGTTAGAACGTGCCGGCGCCACACGTGTTTTGGCGCTGGACCTGCATGCCGCGCAGATTCAAGGATTTTTCGATATTCCGGTTGACCATCTTGTCGGCGCCCCATTGTTGGCAGATTACTTCTTACGGAATCACTACGATGGTGCCGACACCGTTGTCGTGTCACCTGACCATGGCGGTGTTACCCGTGCCCGAAAACTAGCAGAATTCTTGAAGGCACCGATTGCGATCATTGACAAGCGCCGTCCGCGTCCGAATGTTGCGGAAGTGATGAATATTGTTGGTAATGTTACTGGCAAACAATGTATCATCATTGATGACATGATCGACACTGCAGGCACCATTACGCTCGCTGCTCAAGCATTGAAGGATGCCGGTGCGACCGAAGTGCTCGTGGCCGCGACCCATGCCATCTTCTCTGGTCCGGCTGTTGAACGCTTGACCCACTCAGCTATTGAAAAGGTTGTTGTGACTGACTCCATTAATCTTCCAGCTGACAAGCATATGGATAAACTGGATGTGGTTTCAGTTGGTCCGCTGATGGGTCGCGCCATCATGCGGATTCAGGAAAATCGTTCCGTGACACCGTTGTTTGAAAATCGGTTTACGAAATAGCATTTAAGAGAGTTGCATCGACATTCAGGTGCAGCTTTTTTATTTTGCTCGCAAAGTTTCAAGTTGATTAGGTAAATAAAAATATATACAATCGTGAAATAGCCATATAATGTGAGCAATTAATGACGATGACTTGATTGAAGGATGTCTGCAGTTGGCTGCCACAACGTTCGAGGTGGTTTGGTATGTTGAAGCGACTGAAGCTTTTACCTGCTTTCTTGATTTTGACGGTCTTTTTCCACATGAAGAAAACCAACGGATTGGCCATTGATTTTACCATTACTGATGCGTATTTATTACTGAGCTGGCTTGTCAGCTCGCCGCGCTATTTGGTGCTGTTTGAACGAAAAGCCCAAGCTATGGCGCGAACAGGTCGAAGTATGAAGAGTTATGTTGACGACATGAAGAAAAACGTGAATGTCTATCAAGATTTTGTTAACAATACGCCGGTGTTGATGTCTGAGTTAATCGAAAACGGCGGATTAGACAGTTTTGGTGCTAAGTTGGCGACCTTCTTTTTCTATCTGATTTTATTGCTGGTTTCTCCGTTAGTTTGGTTTGCCGGCACAGTAACCAACTACTTGCATCTAACAAAGCATCATTAAATCAACGGCCACTGAGATTAGCTGAAAAGGGGGCACAACCGGCAGATGCGAATGGGATTAGCTCACGATCAGTTTTTGTTAGTCAAACAAGGCAGCAAAACGATTGAGATCAGACTCAATGATGAAAAACGGCAACAATTAAAAGTTGGCGATACGATTGTGTTTGAAGACACCACAACGGCACAAACACAGCGCAGGACAGTAGGTGCCCTGGAAAAATTCACCAGTTTTGCTGAGTTGTATCACAAATATCGTGGTCCGCAGGTAGGCAGTGCACCAACGGATTCCGAAACGAAAATGGTTGCAGATACGTATCAGCTATACACAGTATGGCAGGAAGCAAGCTTTGGTGTTTTGGCCATTCATTTACAACCAGCATTTTAATGACAATGACAAAAGCGACAGTCATCATCTGAAATAGATTAGGATGACTGTCGCTTTTTATGTGCGTTGATGATCAATAAACCAGACTTTTGAATGCTTTCTTAGTAGTCACCAATGACTGTCATTTTTTCAAGCTACCGGTGTAAATACTGTGCCAATTTATCAGAGCAATTTTAAGAAGATGGTGGCGATGATGACTGAGGCGACGGAAACTGTGGCAAATCCGCCAACCAGCATCTTCGGCATCATTTGTTGGGTTAAGTATTCCTCTTCATCTTCGGTTGTTGCCATCGCTCGCGCCACTTCCAAAGTCAGGATGTAGTCCGCTGGGAAGCCAAAAAGAGCTGTCAGCGAGCAAGAAAATGCCATTTGCCAAGACATACCGAATGGTTTAGCAAGTAGCCTCGATGCTAAGAACATGCCCAGAACGCCCAAGGCAATTAGGACAATGATTTGGAGGACAATACCACCAAGCACAGCTGGCGTGGTGGCACTCAGTTGACCAAAGACATAGGCGAGCAAGCCGTACATCAACCAGTTAAAGACGCCAGCCTTGTTCAAAGCATTGTCCTCAAGAAAACCGATTTGATGCGCGATAACCCCGAAGATTAAACAAACCACATTAGAATTGATGACATTGTTTGTCAATGTCCCAAACCCCATTGCAAGCAAACCAACAATTGCGACGCGGGCCATGATAAAAGCACTCGTTTGATACTTTTCAGGCAAGTTCAGCAGCTTAGGGCGATTGTCTTTCACTTCTTCAGCTCCACGGCGCATCTTGGGAACGTTCGGATCCAATTTGCTGCCATTTGCACGGAAATGACTCAGCAAGCGGCGGCTTTCTTGCTTCAACAAAACTGAGGTTAGCGGATAACCAACAACAGAATGGATAACAAACATCGCGACAGGTAAGGCTACTAGTGATGCTAAGCCTTGCGCTTTGAGGCCGTTAGACATGAGTAGGGCAGAAACAAGTCCCCCTGTTAGCGGCGGGACGGCAGCAACCACTGTTTTCCAATCAAAGATGAGTGTCCCAACCGTTAATGTCAACAGCAAGGTGCCACAAACGCCGAGCAGGGCAATACAAACAGCTTTCCACTGTGCAAGTAGTTCGCGCAGATTCATTAGCGTTCCGAGGTGAACTAACAAAAGCGCGATGCAAATGGTAATGAATCCTGGACCAAACGAGGCATTCTCAACGACGTTTTTTGGCAAGACTGTCCAGAACCCAATGACGAATAGAACTGCCGTAATGAACACGGAAGGAATAAAGGCTTTGGTGGCGGTAGCAACCCATTCGCCGAGTGTCATAAAGATCATGACAACAGCAAACGCAATTAAGAAATTCATATGTATCCTCCATTCAAAAATAAATTAAAAAAAGATTATAATATGGAGATTACTTTAACCTTATTTGCTTGACTGTCAACAAATAATTGTACAAAATTCTCATTCAACCTATATAACTTGCTATCAATCCTTTTTAACTTAAGGATTCGGTCATTCTTTATCATGTGATTAAAATGGCAAAATAATGTTGACGCTTTTACAAATGAGCACTATATTAGCATTTAATCACACAAGGGGGTTGAGTCATGACTGAGCACGAGGCAATTGAGCAATTTGCGTTGGATTATTTACCATCCTTAGAAGACTATTTACGAATTCCGACTATTTCCGCCCAAAATAAAGGCATTCGCAAGACCGTGGACTGGGTTAAAAAGGCGTTTTCGGACCTAGACGCTGAAACCGTTGAAGAATGGCATGATCAAGGAGGCAACCCAATTGTCTTTGCAGAATTCAAGGGAAATTCTGATCAAACGATATTGTTCTATAACCATTATGACGTCCAGCCACCGGAACCCTTAGAGGAATGGCGGACCGAACCGTTTGAACCGACGATTGTGAATGGCAAGCTGTTTGCGCGAGGAGTAGCTGATGACAAGGGAGAGCTGATGTATCGACTAACCGCGCTTCGCTGGATGAAGGATCATGGCGGTTTTCCGGTCAACATGAAATTCTTTGTCGAAGGCGGTGAGGAAGTGGGCAGTCCACATGTAGGGGAGTATGTCAAAGCCCACCGTGATGAGCTAACAGCCGATGCATGTATTTGGGAAACGGGTGGCAAGAATGAGGCAGATCATTTTCAAGTGATTGCTGGACTAAAGGGGATCGTTTCATTTGATCTTCATGTTAAGACCGCTGATGCTGATATTCACTCATCGTTAGCAGCCTACATCGACAATGCCGCTTGGCGTTTAGTTCGAGCATTATCCTCTTTGACGGACGAACAAAATCATATTCTTATCGATGGTTTTTATGATGATATCGAGCCATTAGATATGGCATCACAGGCAGCAATCGATGAAATGGACTTTGATGCAGATGCGATTCGTAAAACGTATGGACTCAAGCGACCGTTTACAAGTGCCGATCCAAAGAGGGCTGTAGTGACGGCGCCGACACTGACGATCAATGGCTTATCAGCTGGTTACGAAGGCGAAGGACTTAAAACAATTATTCCAAAAGAGGCATTGGCGAAGCTTGACTGCCGGTTGCTCCCGGGGCAAGATCCTCGCCGAATTGCAAGCCTAATTCAGGCACAATTAGATAAGAATGGTTATTCTGACGTTCATTTACATTACAATCTTGGCGAAGACGCCTTTCACTCTGATTTGAATGACCCTCATCTGAAGTTAGCTAAAAGTGTGGCTGAAGAAGTTTACGGGACTGGACAAGTACGTTTTGTGCCAATGATGCCAGGAGGCGGACCGGCCAAACATTTTGTTGATGCCTTGAACTTACCGGTTATCTTGATTGGGGTGAACTATGCTGGCTCAGGTCCGCATGCGCCTAATGAAAACATTCGATTGCATGATTACCAGCAAGGGGTCGATTATTTAATTCAGTTACTAAACGCATATGCAAGACCGAGTGTGAACTAGGTGAAACGCAAACAATATTAAAGTCCAATATCAAAGTTAGTGCATTAGCCAATAGGCAGAAAAGAATGGAGGCAGTATCATGTCAACTGTTTTTACTCATTGTTCCTTATTTACCGGTACTTCTGAAAAAGTCGTTCAAGACGCTTGGTTTGCTGTCGATGACGACGGCAAGGTTGCACAAACAGGCACTGGCCAAGCACCATCTGCAACTGAAATGGTCGATCTTGGGGGCCAGTACGTGACACCGGGATTAACCAATGTCCATACGCACATCACGCTTGACCCCACAACTGGGGATGGTGGTACCAGCAGAGGCGTTGTTGCCTCTACCGTAGGAGCCGTCGAACATCTGCATGACTTATTAAAATCTGGGGTTACATACATTCGTGAATGTGGCAGTAGTTGGGATATCGATATCGCGCTAAAAGCGATGCGAGATCAAGGTCAGTTAACCCAGGTGCCTGAAATGATGCCATCGGGCAAATTCTTTTCTATGACTGGCGGTCATGGTGATATGCCAAATGCGGCGTATGTGGTTGACTCGCCAGATGAGATGCGAAAGGCCGTTCGCACAGCCTTGAAGAAAGGTGCAAAGGCAATTAAAGTAATTGCCACTGGTGGGGTCATGACCCCAAACGACTTCATGGATGATCCACAGCTAAGTGTGGCTGAAATGCATGTCGCAGTTGAGGAAGCTCATCATAAGGGACACATTGTCGCGGCACATGCTGAAGGAAATCCTGGCATTATGAATGCGATTCAAGCAGGGGTTGATTCAATCGAACACGGTTTTTATGTGACAGATGATGAAATTGACCTCATGTTGAAACAAGGGACTTATTTAACTCCCACGTTGGTGGCCGACTGGGCGATTCCTACTTTCGCCAAAGGAAAGATTCCTGATTGGGAAGTCAAAAAGGCTGCTGACGCTTTGGATGATCTTTACAAGAACATCATGAATGCTTTCCGCCGTGGTGTTCCTTTAACGCTGGGAACAGATGCTGGCACACCTTTCAATGATTTTACGATGTCGCCTGTTGAACTTGAATTAATGGTTGAACAAGGTATGACCCCGTTTGAAGCTTTTTCGACTTCTGTTAATGGCGCCAAGTTGATGGGAATTGCAGATCAATACGGTACCCTTGAGCAAGGCAAGTTCGCTGACTTTTTGGTTTTGGAAAAAGATCCGATGGCTGATGTGAAGGCTTTTCAACAAAAAGATAAACAAGTCTATCAAGGCGGTAAGCGGCAGTATTGATATACGGCTACTAAGCTTTTGGTAAAGAACCAAGTTGTCAAACAAGCGTTAATATTCAATTATTCATATAAAAAGTGGCCCCGCGCAAATACTGCAACGAGGCCACTTTTTATATTTATGGGATAAAGCGTTGTACAAGATGATTGTTTTAGGTTATTAGACCTGTTGATCTTGCTTTAACAGATCGCGAATTTCTGTTAGCAATTCTTCTTGTGTCGGACCAGCTGGTTTGGCCGGTTTTGACGGTAAAATGCGGTTAATACCTTTGACTAGCAGAAAGACTACAAAAGCAATAATCAAGAAGTTGAGCACGTCATTGATAAAATTCCCATATGTAAACTTGGCGCCCAATATCGTGAAATAAAGCCCGCTGAGGTCAGCTTTGCCCGCAAACATGGATAAAATCGGGTTGATAAGGTTTTTAGTTAAAGAGGTGACTAAACCAGTGAAGGCACTGCCGATGATGACCCCAACGGCTAGGTCTAGCACGTTACCTCGCATGATAAATTTCTGAAATTCTTTTAACATAAACAGTAACTCCCTTCAAAATTAGTATACTGAAATCAACACTTATGCTGCATCTCTGCGGCTTATCCCAGATGCCAAACCCGTAAGAATTCAGCAATCGCAATCAAGACAATGAGGCCAAATGCGACAGCATGCCGTCGCTTATATAGAACCACTAAGGCGAGGTATTCGCGAATCACCGCATTGGGCAGGAAGTAGAACGAAGTCGCGCCGCCGACACCATTGGCGGCAATGCCAGCCATGCGGGCAAAGATGCCTGCGCGAAACAAATGGTAATTATTTGTGAAAAAGCTAGCCTTATAAGGTGATTCACCAATTTCTTGAGTAATGAGACGTTTGGAAAATTGCATATTTTCCAATGTGGTGGTTGACTGATCCTCAAGAAGCGTGTCACCTTCAGGGATGCCTTTCCCTAAAGCGTATCGTTGCATGGCCATCGCTTCTGAGATGGCCTCATCGCTCCCCTTACCGCCAGAAAAAATAATTCGCGGCGCTGGTCGGCCCTTTTTGATTTGTTTGCGATAGAACTTGATCGCAGCATCGATTCGGCTCGCTAGCAACGGTGAAACTTGGTCGCCATGTAACAAACCGGCGCCCAGCACAATGAGAAATGTACGATTGTGCGGTTGCGGACGAAAGTTATACAGAATCAAAACTGTAAGAAAATTATACAACGTTAAGAGCACATAAAAGCCGCCGAGACCAAAAAAGATTGCAAGAGAGAAGTACAACGGATCAGGAATGAACCGGCGACCAAAAGAAGCAGCAATTTCGATCAGCAACAAACCAATTGCAATATATAAAGTCAGCATATTGCTCAATGAATGACCTTCACGCCGCCAAACCAGAATGGCATTCCACAACAACCAGAATAAATGCAACGCAAAGAGCAAGGCAACGATCAAAATAATGATCAGGAACAATACGCCGGTGACCGATATTAGCAACAAATTGCCTGACCTTAAAATGGCAATCGCTAACGCCACAAGAAACGTGACCGCAAAAAAATTAAACAAGACACCATTAATCAACCGTCGCGGCTCCACGGTGAAACTAAAAGCGAAGATGACACCTAATACGATCGGTATCGCAAAAACAATAAAAAGTTCCTGAGCTGACATTGGAAAGTCTCCTTGTGTAGAGGTTAAAAAATGATTAGGGTATAATGTGATTAAAAGCGGAGGTAATCAACATGATCGATCCTGTGTTTGGCCGAAAAGATCCAAAGTTAGATTATCATACCCGGATTGGCGCATATGGCGTCATACCGGATCATAGTGGCGCTCGGTTGCTGATTCTGCAGGCGCCCAACCACGCCTTATTCTTGCCGGGCGGCGGCGTCGAGGAAGGCGAAACGCCAGAAGTCACGTTGGCACGCGAACTGTTAGAAGAATTTGGGGCAACCGTTCATGTCACCCAAAAGTTGGGCAAGTCATCTGAATATTTTTACTCTCATCACCGTCAAACAGCTTACTATCATCCGGCAACTTTTTTTGCTTGTGATCAATTGGCGTTTGTACAAGATCTGCTGGAAACTTTTAATACCTTGATGTTAATGCCGATTGACCTAGCCCTCGCTGAGCTGAAACGACCGACCCACCGTTGGGCAGTTGCCAAATGGCTAGCCAATCAACCTAAGCGATAAGGCAGTCATCAATCGTTAAAGTGTGGATCAATGAGACCGCCATTCAGCAGATAATGCTGGAACTTTTCATAAATTGGCGAAAACAGGTTACTGTCTTGCGTGGCTAGCATTTCTTTTGGAAAGTAGAACCGTTTGTCACCGGTTGCCCGACCGCTAAGTGCCGCGACTAACGGTGATAGGGTGGAGAGCTCCTCAAGCGTCCCATCTTTTTGCATGATCTCGATTTGCGTTTTTGGATTTGCGGAAGCTGGGTCGTATTGGTCATATGGTAAGTCAAAACTATCATTTTCCGCTGTGTAGTAGTGCGGGTCAAAGCCGGCTGATGCTACCAAATCCCTTAAGCGTGGCAAGAGATAGGCTGTTTGGTCAGTAAAGGTCACAGACTTCAGTGGTCGGCGGTTCAAGAAGCGATCAGCAAAATCGCTTAAGATACTGTCTGGATAATCTAGCCAGTAAGTGAAGTAAGTGTTTAACACGCCATCGTCGAGTTTCAAATAGTCGGTGAGGTTAAAAGTTTGTTCAAAAAATGGCACGAGTAGCCGCGGCGAAAAGCCAGATTCAAACTGACCGGACTCATACAGGAATTTGGCACGTTTTAGCAGATGGAAAAGAATGACTTCCATGCCACGAGACACAGGGTGGAAATAAACCTGCTGGTACATCTGAAACCGACTGACAACATAATCTTCGACCGCATGCATGCCGTTGGCTTCATAAGCGATGCCATCCGAGTATGGTCGCATGACTCGCAGAATTCGCGAAAGGTCGAAGAGACCATACTTCGTGCCGGTGTAATAAGCATCGTGCAACAAATAATCCATCCGATCAGCATCAATCTGACTGGAGATCATTTGCACGACTTGCGGATTCGGATAGGTGTGGTTGATAACCGATGCGACCATCTCAGGAAATTCCGGACCGACACCACGCAGAATTTTGTTCACGTTCGTATGCGAATCCGTGAGAATTGCTCGCGTAATCGCCTCGTGATCAGTGTCGAAAATGTGCTCAAATGTATGCGAATAGGCACCATGGCCGATATCGTGCAGCAAGGCGGCACACAACACGACTGGCCGTTCGGCGTCATCCCATAGGCCATCGCCAGGTGTTTGTGTCGGATAGTTGTTGACAAAGTTGTCACACATTTCACGGGCAATTTCATAAACACCAAGTGAATGGGCAAACCTAGTATGTTCGGCGCCTTGAAAAACATAATCAGAAACGCCGAGCTGTTTAATGCGGCGTAATCGCTGAAATTCTGGGGTATTAATCAGGTCCAGAATGACGCGATGTTGCACATGGACATAATTATGAACTGGATCGCGAAAGACTTTTTCGCGAGGTAACTTTTCAAATAGCATCATGTTCTCCCATCTTTTTTAGGCTGCGATTGCGCGTGTGCAAATTGGCAGTCGCTTCTGTCAGCGCCTTATGGTAAGCTGGATCGCGCAAAAGGGTTGGCATTGAATTCATATCAGCGGCGATGCCAGTGTCAGCCAAGGCATTTAGCAAGGCGACCGTTGCTTGCTCAAGCGTTAACGATCGTCCCAGCAAGTCGCTAAGAGTCGTCATGGTTTCGGATCGAATCACGGGGAAGGTAAAATGTGAGCTGGCAGCAGCCTTGCCTTCATGATAGAATCGCCGAAGCAAGGCACAACGAGCGTCTTGATTACCGAAAATACTGCAATAAAGCATCACAACGATGCCGGCGCGATTACGGCGTTGGGCCATGCCCGCAAACTTTTGTCCGCGAACACTTAAGTCGTATTTACCGGGACAATAAGAGTGGACGATTTCAGTGGTCGCAATTGGCAGACTCGGAAACGCGGTGCGGAAAAGCTGAGTCATCAACTCGTATGCGCCGTTAATTGAAAGCTCGTCTTCATTTGGCAAAAATAGTGATACATTCAAAACCCCACGGTCTGCAATGACCGCTAAACCGCCAGAATTACGAACGAAGAAACCATAGCCATCACTTGCCAATACCCGCAATCCACGACCGAGTTGCGGCAATTTTAGATCTTGCATGCCTAGGATGACGGTTTGGTCTGCCGTCCAGAAATGCAGCATCAAAGGCGGGTGCAATTCAGGATGTGCCAATAACGCGTTAGTATGGGCAAAACTGAGCGGCGCCTCGTCTTTTGTAAAATTTTGCTGAAAAATTGCTGCCTGCTGGCCGGCCAGTGTTGTCAAGTCCATCACGCGCCTTCTTTCTATATGATAGATTACTTATATTATAACTAAGGTAACAAGCCACGTCAGTTGGAACTGCATTTTCATTGCATGTCTTGCAGTAAGTGATTTGAAACATGGATAATTGTTACGACTCGACCAGTTTGACCCGTGGGCGTACAATAGCTGTTAGAAAGGATTGACATTATGGATCTTTCACAAGGAGTGCCGATTCAAATTCACCTTGAGACGTTTGTGACGCAGGGTGAGGACAATGAGACACATGTTTTTGACGAACCTGGAACGTTGGTGCAGATGGGAAACGCTTTATACATTCGTTACCAAGAAGTTGACGAAGATGCTGGGACCAGTATGCCGGTGACGATGAAGCTGCGTGAAGATGGCGATGTTCAGTTGTCGCGTGGCAGCAGCAACGGCGACACTCAGCTGAAACTGTTCTTTGCCAATGAAAAGCGCGTGCTGACGCGCTATCGCACACCGTACGGTATCATTCCGGTTGAAACGGTCACGCCACGGATTGACGTGCGCATGACAACTGAACCTGTGGCAGGTGAAGTCTACATTGAATATCAACTTTTTGCTAATAACCAGCACTTGGGTGATTATCGATTGAGATTGCAATTCAACGCCTGAGCGTGTATGATGAAAAACAGACTGTATAAACTGTGGAAAGGGCGTGTATCGGTTGAAACTCAAAGCATTTGCCAATGCCGATAAATCAGAATTATCAATGATCGAAGTAGCCCATGAGATCCTCAAAGAAAAAGGGGATACCATGGCGTTCGTTGATCTGGCCAACGAGATCCAGAATTATCTTGGTAAGCGTGACGAAGAAATTCGTGAACGTTTACCGCAATTCTACACGGATCTGAACGTGGATGGCAGTTTCATTTCTTTAGGCGATAACGTTTGGGGCCTGCGCGCTTGGTATCCATACGATTCCGTTGATGAAGAAGTTAACCATCCGGAAGATGAAGAAGAGGCACCACGTCGTAAGAAGCGTAAGAAGGTCAATGCCTTCTTAGCAGACGTTGCCGACGATGATGACGTGATCGACTATAACGATGATGATCCTGAAGATGAGGATCTCGACGCAGATAGCGATGACGACGATGATTTCGATGACGATGACTCAGGCTTCCACGACAAGGTCGGGAAGACGACTGACACAGACGATGACAGTGATGACGACCCAGATGATGGGCTGCCAGATGGTATCGAAGGTCAGCTAGCCGAATTTGGCGATGACGACAGCGACGATGATGATGATAACGATGACATCACCGCTGACTTCTCTGATGACGATGATGACGACAGCGATTCAGATGATGATGACGATAGCGATACCAAAAAATAATGTTTGGCGAGCCGTGCCCATGTCTTGTGGGGACGGCTTTTTTTGTGTGCGCGAGCAGGCGCAATTAGCACCCGAAGTACTAGCCGATACAGGTCAACATGGATTGGCTTTGATAATTTAGTTTTGGAGGCTCGTATATAGCTTGCTGCGTCTATGGATATACTTTTTGAATTGGGACTGAATAGGTTTTTGCGACTGTGAGCCTGTTATGAAGCTCATTTCAGGTCCATCAGTAGGCAAATCCTAGAAGTGGCATACTGACCAAGATGATCGTGTTTTGCCGCTATTTGTGGTATCCTAAAAACCTTAAAAGTGCGAGTGTTACAAGTTGACTGCTCCTAAATGTTCTTTTACGCTTTAAGACCGTTGACAATTTTTGACAAAGCACGATACTTTCTAACAAGAGGGGGATCTACGATGATTTCAAAAGAACTTAAAACCCGGTTAGATACGTTCATTGACGCTATTCTTGCGATTATTATTACCATTATGGTCTTGGAGTTGCCTGCGCAAAGTTGGGAACATCATGCCAACATTACCAATTTCTTTTTGGCAGTTGGGGTGTATGCTGTCAGTTTCTGTTTCGTGGCGAATATTTGGTACCAGCAAGCAACTTTGTTCAGCACCGTTGATCAGATTCCACGACGAATCGTGCTTTGGGAATTCATCTTGGTTTTCCTACTGTCACTGGTGCCAGCATTGACGCGACTGATGTCAGGAGATGTTGAATCCATCTCTGTGATTATCTATGGTGCGATCTACTTTTTGGTAATTGTCGTATTTCGACTCATATCAAGGACAATCGTGCATCAACAAGCCAATGATAAAGACGAAATGCGGAAAATTTATACCAGTATTTATGGGGAGCACAACTTAGAAAATGTTATCATGATCGCTGCGATTATGATTTTAGCTATTTTTGTGCCCAAGGCAGCGTATATTTTGTACATTGCGATTCCCATCCGTTCCTTCTTTACGATCGACAATGATGCTCGTGAACTAACCGGTATCCAGCAAATGGAAACAACTGGGCAACAAGATTATTTGCGCATGAGCCATGACCAGCAAGTGAAGTTCCGCCGTTTGGTTGGCGAGTTCATTCGCGAGTCGCGCAATGCTCGAGGTAATACTGAAATTAGTCGAACAGCATGGGAAAACTTCGCGAAAGCAGCTGAAGCAGAGCTTAACATTAATCCAACAACACTCGGACATTGGTTTGCGGCTTTTCAGCAGGCAAAAAACACACATCAAAATGGTGCACCCTATCGTCAGGGACGACCGAGAAAAGTCCATGATTAAAGGATTTATAGCGGAAGCAGAAAGCTGACTTTAAGGCTGTCTTTGAGACGTGATGTTATTTATGATTATTTGGGACATTTCATACTTAAGTTTTAGGCCTTGACGTCTTTGCCACAATTAGTTAATATACAGCTTGGGCGCTTTACAAAATGTAAAGCCAATACGGTTCAAGCTCCCTGTTCGTATGAATAGGGAGCTTGTTTTTGTTTTTTCCCGATTATTAAAAAAGGAGACTGGCTATGACCAAGTATATTTTTGTTACCGGTGGGGTCGTATCGTCATTGGGTAAAGGGATTGTTGCGGCATCCTTAGGTCGTTTGTTAAAGAATCGCGGTTTGAAGATCACCATTCAAAAATTCGACCCTTATATCAATGTCGATCCTGGGACGATGAACCCTTATCAACATGGTGAAGTGTTCGTTACCGACGATGGCGCGGAGACCGACCTCGACCTTGGCCATTATGAACGGTTTATTGACATCAACCTGAATAAGTACAGCAACGTCACAACCGGGAAAATTTATTCTGAAGTTCTGCAACGTGAACGCCGCGGTGAATACCTCGGTGCGACCGTTCAAGTGATCCCCCACATTACCAACATGATCAAAGAGAAGATCATGCGGGCCGCAAAGCATAGCGACTCCGATGTGATTATCACGGAAATCGGCGGTACGGTTGGCGATATCGAATCATTGCCATTCCTTGAAGCCATTCGCCAAATGAAGCGTGATGTTGGTTCGGAAAATGTTTTCTATATTCATGCCAGCCTTGTACCATACTTGCGCGCGGCCGATGAAATGAAGACGAAACCAACTCAGCACAGTGTTAAGGAATTGCGTAGTATTGGGATTCAGCCGAATATGCTCGTTGTCCGGACTGAAAAACCGATCACGGAAGATATGAAGAAGAAAATTGCGCTTTTCACTGATGTTCCGGAAAATGCGGTCATCGAATCACGCGATGCAAAGACGCTTTATTCAATTCCGCTGGCATTACAAGCGCAAGGCATGGATCAGATTGTGGTCGATCATTTCGGCTTTGATGTGCCTGATGCCGACATGCGTGCTTGGACGCAGCTTGAGCATAAAGTTCAGCATTTGACCCATACCACTAAGATTGCCTTGGTTGGTAAATACGTCGCTTTGAAAGATGCTTATATTTCTGTTGCCGAGGCGTTGAAGCATGCGGGCTACTATTGGGACTCTGATATTGATCTGCAAATGTTCCAAGCTGAAGATGTCAATGACGATAACGTTGAAAGCTTGTTGCAAGGCTTTGATGGGATTCTTGTTCCGGGCGGATTCGGTGACCGTGGATTGGAAGGCAAAATTGCCGCGATTCGCTATGCGCGGGAAAACGATATTCCATTCCTTGGCATTTGCTTAGGTATGCAGATGGCCTCAGTCGAATTTGCGCGTGATGTGCTGGGCCTGAAAGATGCTGGTACAACTGAGACGCAACCTGATATCAAGGACCCGATCATTGACCTGATGCGTGATCAAGTGGGTGTCAAAAATCTTGGCGGTACCTTGCGACTTGGCCTTTATCCATGTGTTCTGAAGCCAGGTTCCGTTGCAGCGAAGGCTTATGACAATGCCCATGAAATTCAAAAGCGTCATCGTCATCGTTACGAATTCAACACCAAGTATCGTCAGGCAATGGAAGACCACGGATTGGTATTTTCCGGTGTCAGCCCAGACAACCGCTTGATGGAAATTATTGAATATCCGAAGAACAAGTTCTTCGTTGCCCCACAATATCACCCAGAATTCCAATCGCGGCCAAACAAGCCGGAGGGATTATTCAAAGCCTTCATTCAGGCAGCAGGCGATTTTAAAGCTTAATAGCAGGTTTCATTGATTTATAAAGGCCGTCCTGAGGTATCATTACTTTGGGACGGCTTTTTTGGCAGATGAAGCACTTGGGGGCAGCTCAGGTTCTTAAACGCGTTCGCTGGCGCAGAAACCTGCATGTAAGGACCTTGACAGCAATGACCAAAGAGCGACCATCACGACCAAGGCCACTTACATTCCGGTTTCTAATCGCGCCAGTTCGCGCTCTTGCTTAAACGCGCTCGCTGGCGCAGAAAACTGCATGTAAGGACCATGGCCGCAATGGTCAAAGAGCGACCATCACGACCAAGGCCACTTACATTCCGGTTTCTAATCGCACCAGTTCGCGCTCTTGCTTAAACGCGCTCGCTGGCGCAGAAACCTGCATGTAAGGACCATGGCCGCAATGGTCAAAGAGCGACCATCACGGCCAAGGCCACTTACATTCCGGTTTCTAATCGCGCCAGTTCGCGCTCTGTTCTTTTAGTCCTTGTTTTTTCCCATAGAATTCATTAAACTTGTATGTTGAGTGCATGATGAGTTTGTTGTGCCTCGCCTACCAGAAATCGCAGTTTATTTTGAAGCATAGATGCAGGCCAGCTTCAGCCTATTTGAAATGAACGACCTTTAAGTGAGGATTTAACTCAATGGAAAAAATGCTGATCCACGGCGGGAAGAAATTATCCGGTGAAGTTGTGATCGGCGGCGCGAAGAACAGTACCGTTGCCTTGATTCCGGCGGCGATTTTGTCACGCACCCCGGTCACACTTGATTCAGTTCCACATATTCAGGATGTCTATAATTTGATGGCGATTCTGGATGACATGAATGTCAAATCGGATTTTACTGAGAACGTCCTAACGATTGATCCAACTGAAATTAACGATGTCCCCCTGCCAAATGGCAAAATAAAAAGTTTGCGCGCTTCCTATTACTTCATGGGAGCGTTATTAGGGCGGTTTGGTAAAGCAATTGTCGGCTTGCCCGGCGGTGATGATATTGGACCACGACCGATTGATCAGCACATAAAAGGGTTCGAGGCACTGGGGGCTTCCGTCAGCAATGAACACGGCGCGATGGCCATCAAGGCACCACCTGAAGGCTTGCACGGTGCACGCATCTTTTTGGATATGGTGTCCGTCGGTGCTACGATCAATGTCATTTTGGCTGCGGTAACAGCAAGAGGCCGGACCGTGATCGAAAATGCTGCCAAGGAACCAGAAATTATCGACTTAGCCACGTATCTGAATAATATGGGGGCTAAGGTTCGTGGCGCTGGTACCGATGTGATTCGGATTGACGGCGTGCCAACCCTTGAAGCACACAACTCACATACCATCATCCCTGATCGAATTGAAGCGGGGACTTATTTGGCGATGGCAGCTGCGATCGGCGAAGGTGTGAAAGTCAAAAATATTATTTCTGAACATTTAGATGCCTTTTTAGCTAAATTAGAGGAAATGGGTGTCGTCATGGATGTCGGTGAGGACAGTATCTTCGTTTACCCGTCTGGTGATTTGAAAATGGTTCAGATTAAAACCATGCCTTATCCAGGATTTGCAACTGATTTGCAGCAACCCATCACCCCGCTAATGCTGAAAGCTCATGGCGAGGGCTTGATCATTGATACCATTTATCCTAAACGAGTTCGGCATATTCCTGAGTTGTTGCGAATGGGCGCGGATATTACTATTGAAAATGACGTCATTATTTTACATCATTGCGATCATTTGCAAGGCACTGAAGTTGCAGCTGAAGAAATTCGCGCAGGTGCTTGCTTAATGATTGCCGGTTTAATGGCGGAAGGCACGACAACGATTACCAAAGTTGATAATATCTTGCGTGGTTATGATCGTGTCGTCATGAAATTACGTGGCCTCGGCGCAGATGTTGAGTTGATTGATTGAGATTGCGTTTGAACCATGACCGTGATAGACTATTAGAGTTGTTGTAAGAGTATCTCTAGATCAGGCAATGATTTAGGGCAAAAGGAGTAATCATTATGAAGCAAGGCATCCATCCAGATTATCATCCAGTTGTCTTTATGGATTCAGCAACTGGTTTCAAATTTATCTCAGGTTCCACCAAAACTTCAAAAGAAACCGTTAAGTGGGAAGACGGCAAGGAATACCCATTAGTCCGGGTTGAAATTTCATCCGACTCCCATCCCTTCTACACCGGTAAGCAGAAATTCACTCAGGCCGATGGTCGGGTTGATCGTTTCAACAAGAAGTATGGTTTGGACAAGAAATAAACCAAAAACAGCCAATAGGGCTGTTTTTTTGTAGTTAAAACTTATGAATATATAAGTGGATTTATAAAATGAACAGAATTGTTGTTGAAAATGGAACCACCTAAGAGTTAGTGAATTGCTATACTTAGGTCAATAAGGCAGATGTATTTCAGCCTTAAGCTTACACATTAACTTACACTCCCAAAAAAGTTCCCCCAAACTTTTCCACCCTCGTGGTGGTTTTTTTGTTGAGCAAGAAAAGTTACCTTTGGTTGCGTTGTGCCTTTTCTCACGTTTCAGAGGCTATCAGCGCTTTGTCATTATCTGCACGATCATCAGTTTGACGCATCACAAGCGACCAAAAAGGCAGCCGCAATCCGGCTGCCTTTTGACATCAAAAATCATTTCGCTTTTGGCATCACATTATCAATCAAATCTTCTACCTCTGGGCCGGACAGAATTTGTTGTTCAAGCTTAAGGTTTTGGACCACTTTACCATCACGAATGATAATGAGGTAGGAATCCTTGTAACCATCATTTAAATAAACGAAGGTAATCCCTGACTCAACGATGACCTGTGCTGATGCAGCACCACCCATAATCGGGTCAGCGCTGGCATCACTGTAAAAGCTGATGGTCCGTTCTGGATCAGGATCATTCAACAAGGTGAGCTCAAATTCTAACTTGGTTGCTGTGTGCTCAGTGTCAAAATTTGCGTCATGTGTGAGATCATTGACATAATAGGGAAAGTCAAAAGCTTTAGCGACATCTTTCACGACAAATTGACTCATAGTGACGAGTTGATCTTCAGGTAATGTTTTGATCGGCATAGATAACACCTCCTATCTTTGAGTCTACACCAAGCGCTTACAAAGAGGTAGTAAATGACTTGCCGCGTCATGTTACATTAAGGAAAAGGGGCAAAAACAATGACAAAACGATCTAACTTTTTATACTGGCTGAATGTCGGTGGCGACCTGCTTTACTTATTGATTGTTGGTGGCCTTTATATCAGCGGCCGCTCGTTATTTCATGGTCAGATGATGTTATTGGCGCAGGTTGCGTCCGGCATATTGATTGTCAGCTTACCGCGATTGATGGAGCGGTGGTGGCATTTTAGATTTCCACCGGTTTTAATTTACTTATTCGAGATCTTTATTCTTTTAAGCGTTTTACTGGGGACAGGATTGCAATGCTACAGTGTGCCTTATTGGGATAAGTTTGAACATTTATTCAGTGCCGCGATGCTCGCCGGTTTAGGATTTGCTATTTTTGCGGCATTGACCCCGCAAAAACGGTTGACATCAACAAGCCCGTTGTTGATGGCCTTGTTTGCACTAGCTTTTGGCACCACCATCGGCGTGCTCTGGGAATTTTATGAGTTCACCTTTGATGGGTTGTTAGGATTGAATATGCAGCGGTACATGGCGACTGGCGGCGAGCTACTGCGTGGCCGGGCGGCATTAATGGACACGATGGGTGATTTGTTTATGGACTTCTTTGGTTCGTTGGGACTTGCTTTGTTTGGTTATTTTGGAATCAAACGGGATCTACGTTGGTTGGACACCTTCGCATTCCAACCTGACCATAAGTCGGTTAACCATTAGCCAAATACATGTTGCAGTGTCAGCGTGTCGTTGGGTGTGAGGAAGTTGGGCTGGTAACGGGTGAGAAAATGAAATTCTTCCATCCCGACTTGCCGCTTAGCTTCCTCTTTTGATTGGGCGAGCCATCGCAGCCATGGGCCAATTGCTTGGCCGGCCATGAATTCGCGCGCGTAATCAAACAGCGCTGGCCATTCAGCCGCTGTCGCGATGACGGCCATATGTCCAAAAATCTGCGGATCGACTGAAATTTCTGGCAACTTTGCTTCATGAGGCTGCAATTGCTTCATGAAAGCTGGCAAATCCATCGCCACTGTCAGCCACTGGTCGACTTCGGTATCAATATATCGAATCTGGCGTGGCTCCTGCTGGAGATCGAAGCCAAAATATTGGTGCCCGGTTTTGGCAAATGGCAAAAAATGTGCTGGCAAATCGCTTGAAGTCATGGCTGGGCCAACAGTTGCAAAGGCGTGGATACCCACGCCGGCAATGGCATCAGTCGTCGGCTCCTTAGTCGGAAGCCACCAATTCATCGGTAAAATACCTGTTTGAATGAGCTTAAAATAAGCAGGCGGAATGGCTGCTGTTTTTGGAATCGTTGGCAAATCAGGACGAGGGATAAGATTAGGCCATGGTTGTAACATCATAGGTCACCCTTTCTTAGATAGAATGAGGAGAGCTAGTGCAGAAACCGGGTTGACTTACGCTCTGATTGAAACGCGTTCGCTGGCGCAGAAACCTGCGTGTAAGGACCTTGGTCGCAATGGCTAAAGCCCGGCCATCACGACCAAGGCCACTTGCACTCCGGTTTCTAACCGCGCCAACTCACGCTCTGATTGAAACGCGTTCGCCAACCCAGAAACCTGCACATAAGGACCTTGAACGCAATGGCCAAGGCCCAGCCATCACGTTCAAGGCCGCTTATGCTCCGGTTTCTAAGCGGGTTGGCTCACGCTCTTAATCTTAACGCATGCCATGCCGTGAAAGTCGTATAATTAAGTCGGGAGTATTGAAGGGGTTTTAAACGTGCGAAATGCGATGATTTATGTGCGCCATGAACCGTTGGCGCATTTGTTTTTGACATATGGCATTTCAGCAAGTGATTTGCTGAGCGACCATCTAAAAGTACCGAAGCATCTGTTATTGCTGCCCCCTGTGGATGAGCAGGAACAGATAGATCCGCATACTTGGTTCAATATTATCGACGGCGCGGATCAGGTTCAGGACTTTTTGCGGAGTAAAGCGGGTCAGACGCGTTGCTGGCTAGATTATTCAAGCCCGCGATTTTTGCAGGAACTCACGCCTAACGAGATTGCGGAACTGCTATACTTAGGACATGCCAAAACGCATTTAAGTTCGCCATTTTACTACAAATTGCAAAACGAGTTGGTTTACCTGCCATTGCGAAACGGTATGGTGAATATGTATCTGCGTAACGAATCTTTATTTGCGACCTTCTTAGCAAACGCCATTAACAAGTATATGCGGCGAATTGCTAATGAGGAACCATTCTGGTTACGCTTACGGCAACAGCACTTTTCTCGCGTGTCACATGCCGTTTATACACAGTTTTTACCATTATTGGAAGATGGCGTGGTATTTGATTTCCGGAATGTCCGGTTTTCTCGTGAAAAAATCAGTGTGCCACTTTTGGCACCGAAAGCTCGGTTCGTTCCTGATGGTATCTTGACGGATACAGATGTCCGGCGATTGGGAATGCTTGTTTTGATGCGGCAAAAGAATCAGTGGATGATGATTGATGATGCTGCATCTGCCGATCATCGCCAATAATGGACTGTTTTAACCTGTTCTTAAACAGGATGAAGTTGAAGAATTGGAGTCGAATTAATTATGAAGATGACATTGGCAGAGATTGCGCGAGTTGTGAAAGCTCAACCGCTCTCTGAAGCAGACGGGTCGCATGTGGTGACCGGACTGGCTTTTGATTCACGCAAATTGAAGCCGGGTATGCTGTTTGTGCCGTTACGCGGTGAACGTGATGGTCACGAATTTATTCCGGCGGCTGCTACGGCTGGCGCAGTGGCAACATTTGTTGCAGCTGATCATTTACCTGTCACCACCAAGCTGATTACGCTGGTGGTGCCGGATCCGTTGAAAGCGATGCAACAATTGGCACAATATTATCTGTTGATGAAAGTGAATCCCAAAGTGGTGGCGATCACCGGCAGCAATGGCAAAACGACAACGAAGGACATGACCGCTGCGATCTTGGCCACACAATATCACGTCGTTAAAACCCCTGATAACTATAATAATGAAATTGGCGTGCCAATGACTATTCTCAGCATGGAACCCAATACCGAAGTCTTGGTTCTTGAGATGGGGATGGATCGGCCAGGGCAATTACATGCACTGTCAACCTTAGCTGAACCGGATGTGGCCGTGATTACGATGATCGGGGAAGCACATATTGAATTTTTCAAGACCCGGGATAAAATTGCCGATGCCAAAATGGAAATCACTGATGGCCTAAAGGATGATGGTACGTTTATTTTTAATGGTGACGAACCATTGTTGCAGGAACGGGCGAAGAAGATCACGCAGGAGCGCGAAACTTTTGGCTTGCATCCTGAAAATACGATATTTGCCCATTCAATCAGCGGGCATCGTAACCACACTGAGTTCACAGTTGAAGCTTGGCCTGATCTGACGTTCTCGATTCCGATTATGGGTGAATATAATGTTGTCAATGCGTTAGCAGCCCTGTTAGTTGGCCGCAAATTCCATGTCAAACCCGAAATCATGCAAAAGGCATTGGCTCATTTTCAGGTGACAGCTAACCGGACACAGTGGTTGATCGGGGATGTGGGTGAACAGATTCTAAGCGATGTTTATAACGCCAACCCGACCGCGATGAAAGCCGTCATTCATGATTTTAGCGAATTTACGGCAACTGGCCGTCACATTGCAGTGCTAGGGGACATGCTGGAGCTTGGTGAACAAAGTCCCGCGTTGCATGCAGGTCTGTCAGAGGCACTCGATCCTAAGGAAGTACAGGTTGTTTATCTATACGGTAGCGATATGAAAGCACTTGCCGATGCATTGGCAGCAAAATATCCAGCCGATCAGTTGCACTATTATCCGCTTGATGACAAGGAACAGATGACGCGCGACTTACAAAACGATGTTAACCATGACGATATGGTTTTGTTGAAAGCGAGTCACGGATTGCATCTGGAAACCGTTTTGTCAGCTTTGGTCGCTGGTGGTCGTGCTTAATACTAGCGTTGTACGCATAAAGGCCGTTCCATGAAAATGAAACGGCTTTTAGCATGTTTTGACGGTTTTTATTCTTTTAAAAATGTCAGTTTAGGCTTAAATAAGTATGTGTTGACTGAAGCTTTTGGTGATTATGCAAGATTTGGCCGAATCTCGGCACTTGTTTTTTTATAGTGAGCATGATACTATTGTTCGGATATGTTTTTTTGTTATTTACTGAAAATGCACGTGATGCCCGCGGATTCCTTTGAAAACACGCTTGGGTAAACGCGTGCAGGAATTCTCAAGGAGGAACTCATTTGAAGTTTAAAGAACTAGGTTTGGATCATGATCTCTTAAAGGCAATCGCCCAGTCAGGTTTTGAGGAAGCGACGCCGATTCAAGCGGAGACGATCCCACTGGTTCTGGCAGGCAAAGATGTGATCGGTCAAGCACAGACCGGTACCGGGAAAACGGCAGCGTTTGGCTTGCCGATCCTGCAAAACATCGATAAGGCTGACCGGAGTATCCAAGCATTGGTCATTTCCCCAACTCGGGAATTGGCGATTCAGACCCAAGAAGAACTTTATCGTTTAGGCCAAGATAAGAAAATCAAGGTCCAGGCAGTTTACGGCGGTGCCGACATTCGCCGGCAAATTCGCCAATTATCAGAACACCCGCAAATTGTGGTGGGGACACCAGGTCGAATCCTTGACCATATTGGCCGTCACACCCTGAAGTTGCAAAATCTTAAAGTCTTGGTCTTAGACGAAGCAGATGAAATGCTCGACATGGGCTTCATCGATGACATTGAAAAGATTGTTGAACAAATGCCAACCGCGCGTCAGACTTTGCTGTTTTCTGCAACGATTCCTACTTCCATCATGCGTTTGACCAATAAGTTCATGCATGAACCGGTCACCGTTAAGATTAAGGCAAAGGAACTCACAGCTGATACCGTTGAACAGTATTATGTCCGTGCAAAAGACTACGAAAAGTTCGATGTCATGACTCGTCTGTTCGATGTTCAAGACCCAGACTTGGCTTTGATCTTTGGTCGGACCAAGCGTCGTGTTGATGAACTAACCCGTGGTCTAAAGGCGCGTGGTTATCGGGCAGAAGGCATTCATGGTGACTTGACACAGCAAAAACGGATGAGCGTTTTGCGCCAGTTCAAGAGTGGCCAATTGGACTTCCTAGTGGCTACTGATGTCGCCGCTCGTGGTCTGGATATTTCCGGTGTCACCCATGTTTACAACTATGACATTCCGCAAGATCCTGATTCCTATGTTCATCGTATCGGCCGGACCGGTCGTGCAGGTCACAAGGGTGTTTCCGTCACCTTCGTCACCCCAAACGAAATCGAATATTTGCACACGATCGAAGACTTGACCAAGAAGCGGATGCTGCCGATGAAACCACCAACAGCAGAAGAAGCATTGATGGGCCAGATCTCCAGCGGTTTAGAAACGATCAAGGCACAAGTCGAAGCTAACGATACTGAAAAGTACGAAGCTATGGCTGAATCCTTGTTGGAAAACTATACCCCGTTACAGTTGGTTTCCGCTTATCTTAAGGCAGTCAGCCCGGATGATGCCAGTGCTGTTCCGGTTAAAATCACGCCAGAACGTCCGCTGCCACATCGCGGTCGCAGCAATCACGGTCACGGCAATAATCGTGGCGGCTATAAAGGCGGTTACAAGGGTAAGCGTCGCGAAGGCGGCTATCAAGGCAACCGTGATAATAAGCGTAGTTACGACAAAAAACGCAACTTCAGCGATAAACGCAAGAATGTTAAGCGTAGTTTCAAAATCCGTAATGGCGAATGATTTTTAATTAAAGCGTTCAAAAGGCCTCAGGTTAAACGTCCTGAGGTCTTTTTTTGCTTCAACCAAACACCCGTTTTCTGTAAAAGCATGCTAGAATAACTTTATGACAAAGCGTGAGCAGGAACAGTGGTTAGTTCCGGCGATGTCAACGCGGTTAAGGAGGCAACCCATGATTTACGGTATTGGGGTGGACGTCACAGATTTGGCGCGAATTCAGGCGGCACAGGAAAAAAACAGCGGCTTCGCGGTTAAAATTTTGACGCCGACTGAATTAGCAAATTATCAACAACTTGATGGCCGCCGCGCCGTTGAATATCTTTCCGGCCGTTTCTCTGCCAAAGAATCGTACTCAAAGGCATTTGGTACTGGGTTAGGAAAAGTCGCCTTACAGGATGTCGAAATTCTCAATAATGAGTTGGGCAAACCTATTCTGACGAAGCATCCTTTTTCCGGTCAGGCTTTTGTCTCCATTTCGCACAGTGAAACCTTGGTCTTCACCGAGGTAATTTTAGAAAAAGAAGGTCCTGAACGTGACGATCGGTAACTTTCGACCAGCAACGGTATTAATAGATGAAACAGCCATTTTGCATAATATCCAGCATGAGGTCGCACGATTAAAAAAGCAGACGCAGCTTTTCGCTGTGGTCAAGGCTGATGCTTATGGTCACGGTATGTTGCGGGTGGCGCGGGTTGCTAAAGCAGCTGGTGCAACCGGTTTTTGTGTGGCGATCTTGGATGAAGCATTGGGGTTGCGCAAGGCCGATTATAATGAACCAGTATTGGTGTTGGGCATCGTACCGAGTCAGTATGCGGCCATTGCTGCTGCCCAAACAATATCATTGCCTGTCAGCAGCACCGAATGGCTTGAACAGGCTTTGCCAGTGTTAGAAGCACAGCCAGAGCTGCCGCCGTTGCGTATTCATCTGGCCTTAGATACCGGCATGGGTCGTATCGGGTTTACCGAAGATCAAGCACTCAAGACGGCAGTTGCGTTTGTTGAAGCGCATCCCAAGCAATTTGTCATTGAGGGGGTCTTCACTCACTTTGCAACGGCAGATGCTCCTGATGATACTTATTTCAAACAGCAAGTTGACAAGTTCAATCATCTGGTCAATCTTTTACCAAGTCGGCCGCGTTATGTGCATGTTTCTAATTCGGCTACCAGCTTGTGGCATGCGGCTTGCAATGGCAATATGATTCGGTATGGGGTGGCTATTTACGGCTTAAATCCGTCTGGGGACGCGATTCCAACCACACCGTTTCCACTGGAACCAGCGTTGTCATTGGAAAGTGAGTTGACCTATTGCAAGCAGGTGCATGCTGGTGACGGTATTTCGTACGGTGTGACCTATCGCGCCAAAGGAGATGAATTCATCGGGACTGTCCCGATTGGCTATGCAGACGGCTGGCTGCGGCGCCTACAGGGCTTTCATGTCCTTGTTGATGGTCAGTATTGTGAAATTGTTGGCCGTATCTGCATGGATCAGTTTATGATTCGTTTGCCCAAAGCATATCCAGCTGGCACAAAGGTAGTTTTGGTTGGGCAAAGTGGCGATCAGGAGATTACGTTGTTGGACGTTGCTAAATATAGCAAGACAATTCATTACGAAATCGCCTGCAATTTAACGCCGCGCCTGAAGCGACAGAGCGTGAATCCGGTCGATTGATGGTGGCTCGTATGCCCATTTTGTGCTAAAGTAACAACATGAACTTGGGAAGTTGGAGGAAGTTGTCATGAAAAAGCAAACGTCAGTAGCGGTAACGTTTGATGATGCCATTAAGGCGCGGTTGGATGCCTATTGTGAATTGAATGACATTGACGCTCAGGCTGTGATTACGGAGGCAGTGGCGACATTTTTGAAGTCACAGGCTCCCGAAATCAACCAATTGATTTCTGGCTATGTAGCAATGGGCCAGATCAATACAGAGATCAGTCATGCTTTCTCTGCCTGCGAGAGCGAGGCATACGCCCATATTCGATGAGCGATAAGGGGGCAAAAGCATGGATGTGTCCGTAAAACGCGGCGATGTTTTTTTCGCCGATCTGTCTCCGGTTGTCGGCTCCGAACAAGGCGGCAACCGGCCAGTACTTATTATTCAAAACAACGTTGGCAACCATTACAGTCCCACAGTGATTGTGGCAGCCATTACCTCCAAGATTCAAAAACCCAAGATGCCGACGCATGTCGGGTTACGGGCCAAGCAAGATGGCGTCGAACGCAATTCGGTCATTTTACTTGAGCAAATTCGCACGATTGACAAGCAACGGCTACAAGCCCGCGTGACAGCTCTGTCAAGCACCAAAATGGCAGCAGTCGACCGCGCGTTGGCGATTTCAGTGGGCTTGGTTAGTTTGCCCAAGCCCAAAACATATAATAAGAATTAACAGCAACGCGCTTAACAGCGCGTTTTTTGTTGAACGTTCGCCAGAGCGGTTAGAAACTGGAGACAAGCGGCCTCAAACGTGATGACGGGGCTTGGGTTACTGCATTCGCTGTCTTTTTACGCAGGTTTCTGCTCCGGCAAACGCGCTATGACGAAATAATGTGACTTTTAATGGAGGACTTTCATGACAAATCTAAAAACACGCGGTTGGGTACTTAATGCTTTGGTCGCTGCTATCTATATTGTGCTATCAATTGGTCCCGCGAGCCTTAATTTGGCCAGTGGCGCGATTCAATTCCGCTTGTCTGAAAGTTTGAATCACTTGGTCGTGTTTGATCGTAAATATATTGTGGGTGTTGTGACAGGAGTCGTGATTTTCAATGCTATCTTCTCACCGCTTGGTTGGCTTGACGTGGTCTTTGGCGGCGGTCAAAGTTTGCTCGGTTTGCTGTTGGTCGGGTGGGTGGCGCCGAAATTGCGTCAGCTCTGGGCCCGGTTTGCCTTAAATATCGCTGTCATGACGATCACGATGGCCTTGATTGCCGTTGAGATTGTGTGGACGGGGCATTTAAGTTTCGCCACAATGTTTTTACCAACCTATGTTTCGTTGATGCTTTCCGAGTTCATTATCATGACGATTTCTGCGCCGATCATGTACGGACTTGATAAAATCGTCCACTTTCACGCCGCCATCGTGAGAAAATGATGGCAGTTATCTTAAACAACTAAAAAATAAAAAAAGATCTTGCAACCGACCATGACTAACAGTGCACCAGTCTGATTTCCTATTAAATCAGTCTGATGCACTGTTTTTGATTGTGACCAGATGGCGGATTCTGCAAGCTTTGATAGACTTCGGAGCCAAATGTGAAACGGCAGACAAAGAAAAAAGCATTGTAATCTTGTCATTATTAGAATACTATGAGACCAATATCTTTAGGCTCAAGACATTGATGTTAACTAATAAGGTGGGGATTTCATGGATCACTTAGCACATGACAAAAAATTAATGTACCTGCCGGAATTTGAGCATGCGGCCTGTGGTATGGGATTTATTGCGCAAGTGGATGGTCACGCTAGCCACGAAATTGTGGAAAAAGCGTTGACCATGCTACAACGCATGAATCATCGCGGCGGCACCGGTGCTGAACCTGATACAGGTGATGGCGCCGGTATCTTAATGGCAATGCCGGATGCTTTTTTCCGTGACGAAATGCACCGCTATGAATTAACGTTACCGGCGCAAGGTGACTATGCAGTGGCTCAGCTTTTTTTGCCGCATGATGCAGAAGAAAAGGCCGCCATGTTAAAGGCGGTCGTGAGTCAAATCGATGAAGCCGGCTTTCCGGTTCTTTGGACGCGCAATGTTCCGTTTGTTTACGAAAACTGTGGTCCCGCGGCTCAACAAGCTATGCCGGGCTTTGTTCAGGTTGTGGTCCAACGGCCGACAGACACACAGGCAGGGCAGGACTTTGAGGATCATCTTTATGCATTGCGACGGCAGTTAGAGAAAACCTTTGATCGGCAAGCCATGTATATCTGTTCTTTCTCAAGCCGCACCATCGTTTATAAAGGCATGCTTCATGCTTACCAAGTAAGTCTTTTTTACCCGGATTTACATAACCCGCAAATGAAAAGTGCCATTTGCTTGATTCACTCCCGTTTTTCCACGAATACGTTTCCGAGTTGGGATCGGGCTCAACCGTTCCGGTTTTTAGCGCATAACGGGGAAATCAACACGTTAAAGGGCGCCGAAAATTGGATGACTAGTCATGGTATTGAAATTTATGATGAAACTGACTCTGATTCCGCCAAGTTAGAGAACTGTATGGAATATCTCTATCGGCATGGCCGATCCATTCCGCAAGCGTTGATGATGATGGTGCCGGAAGCTTGGGGCGAAGGTACCGAAATGTCTGATGAGCAACGGGCGTTTGACGAATACAATGCTACTTTCATGGCCCCTTGGGATGGCCCAGCTGCCTTGTGCTTTACAGACGGCATTCAAGTTGGTGCCTTTTTGGATCGTAATGGGTTGCGCCCATCGCGCTACACATTAATGAAAAATAATCAATTGGTTGTTGCCTCAGAATCAGGGGTGGTGGATGTCGACCCCGGCGATATTGTCGAGAAAGGCATTTTGGCGCCTGCTGAGATGTTATTAGTTGACACCAGTACCGGCCGCATTTCGAAGACTCGTGATTTGAAACGGGCTTGTGCCGAAGCGCATCCTTATCAGCAATGGCTCAATGCCAACCGATTAACGTTGGGGGAATTACCTGACGCTAAATCAGATGAAAGTATGCCGATCGACAGTTTGAAAAAACTTTGGCTACGCAACGGCTATACCCACGAAGTCATTCAAACAGCGTTGTTGCCAATGGCGCAAAATGGTGGCGAACCGGTCATTGCCATGGGCTTTGATTCGCCTTTAGCAGTTTTGAGTAAAAAATCGCAATCTTTGTTCACGTATTTTAAGCAGTCGTTTGCCCAAGTGACGAATCCGCCAATTGATCCATTACGGGAAAAAGTAGTCATTGGGACTTTTGGCTTTTTAGGTCGCGATGGCGATTGTACGCGCGATACTGCTGAAAATTGTCACAAGCTTAAAATTGACAGCCCGATTTTAAGCGATCAAGAATATGCTAAAATTCTCAACTTGGATTTGCCGATGTTACAAGTCGCTAAATTGTCGTTGGCTTATGATTTGACGGATACGCCCGATCGTTTGGCGCACGTGCTCAAGGATCTTTTCACGCAGGCGGAAAACGCGATTGATGGCGGTGCAACGATTTTAGTGTTGAGTGATCGACCAGTTGCTGACAATCAGATGACGATTCCGGTTTTGTTGGCCGTATCAGGCTTGCATAATTATTTGGTACGGCAAAGTAAAGGCACTGCTGCGTCTATCGTCGTTGACACGGCAGAGGCATGCGAAATTCATCATTTTGCCTGTCTGGTCGGTTACGGTGCCGCTGCCATTCATCCGTATGGCGCTTTCTTGACGCTAAAGGAACGTGGCCTTGAAGCGCAATTGCCAGATTACTGCCAAGCGGCGACCAAAGGGATCATCAAAATCATGAGCCGTATGGGGATTTCGACAACCGCCGGCTACCAAGGGGCGCAATTGTTTGAAGCAGTTGGTTTGGCTGATAGTTTGATTGACCAATACTTCACCGGAACGCCAACTCGGATTGGTGGCATCAATCTTAACCAGCTTGAAGACGAGTATTACCAAAAGTATCAGCGAGCCTTCAGCAATCACGCGATTGACGATTTGCCTTCTGGCGGGAGTTTTCAATATAAGGCCGATGGTGAAGAGCATCTGTACAATCCCAAGAGCATTTATCAATTCCAAAAAGCAGTCAGGAACGGCGACTATCAGGCCTATCAACAGTACACGGCAGAGCTGGATGCCGAAGAACAGGAAAATCCAGTGACCTTAAGATCGATGTGGACGATTGATCAAAACGGCCGTAAACCGGTGCCGTTGAGTGAAGTTGAGCCGGTGAGTTCCATTGTGAAACGGTTCAAATCCGGCGCGATGAGTTTTGGGGCACTCTCTGAAGAAGCGCATGAAACCATTGCCATTGCCATGAACAAGTTGGGTGCACGTAGTAATTCCGGGGAAGGCGGAGAAAACAGAAATCGATTTCATATCGGTGCAGATGGTCTGAACCGCAACAGCAAAATCAAGCAGGTGTCAACGGCGCGCTTTGGCGTGAACACAGAGTATCTGATGAGTGCTGAAGAAATCCAAATTAAAATGGCACAAGGAGCCAAACCGGGTGAAGGTGGGCAGTTGCCAGCAGGAAAAGCTTACCCTTGGGTTGCCAGCATTCGCGGCTCGATTGCCGGTGTGCAGCTAATCTCGCCGCCACCGCATCATGATATTTATTCCATCGAGGATCTCGCGCAATTGATTTATGATTTAAAACAGGTCAATCCGTATGCCAAAATCAATGTAAAATTAGTTTCTTCAACCGGGGTTGGTACGATTGCGGCCGGTGTGGTGAAAGCTGGTGCTAACACGGTCGTGATCTCTGGCTATGACGGCGGCACTGGAGCGGCACCAAGAAACTCCACCCGAGATTGTGGGTTGCCATGGGAAATGGGGCTAGCAGATGCCCATCAAACGCTTGCGCTCAACAAGTTGCGCCAACGCACGACATTGGAAGTTGACGGCAAGTTATTAACAGGGCGCGACATTGCTGTTGCGATTATGTTAGGCGCAGAGGAATTCAGTTTTGGTACCTTAACCATGGTTGCTATTGGGTGTGTCATGATGCGCAAATGTAACCTCAACACATGCCCGGTCGGTATCGCTACCCAAAATCCAGAGCTGCGCAAGTTATATGCAGGACGCCCCGAAAATGTCATTCACATGATGCAATTTTTGGCCGAAGATTTGCGTGAACAGATGGCGGCATTAGGTTATCGCACAGTCGATCAAATGGTGGGTCACGGCGAGCATCTGAAGCCGCGGTATGTACCTTTTGGGAAAGCCAAAACCCTTAACTATGATCGGATGCTGGGCAAAACGATTCCAATTGAACGTAAAAAGGCCAATCCTTTCAAGCCAAAGTATGACTGGCCGGATTTAGACCGATTTGCTGAAACTAGTCTCAAAAATCAAAATACCACAACCATTGACCTACCAATCAATAATGTGGACCGCGCGGTTGGCACGCGTTTAGGCGGCTGGATTGCGGCGCATTTTGGTAATGACGGATTAAAACCGGGACAACTGGCTTTCAACTATCACGGTACGGCGGGTCAAAGTTTTGGAGCGTTTATTACCCAAGGACTATCCATTAAGTTGGTCGGTGAAGCCAATGACTATGTTGGCAAGGGCCTGTCAGGCGGTCGCTTGATCGTTGCTGCACCGCCACAAGCTCGAGAACTGTACACCCATTCACCGATTGTCGGCAATGTTGCGTGTTTTGGCGCAACTGGTGGCGAAGCTTATTTCAATGGCCGTGCTGGCGAACGGTTCTGTGTCCGCAATTCTGGCGCCAATGTTGTTGTTGAAGGTGTTGGTAATAACGGGTGCGAATACATGACCGGAGGCGTCGCCGTCATCCTTGGCCGAACCGGCCGTAATTTTGCAGCAGGGATGACCGGTGGCATTGCATATGTCTATGACTGGACACACGATTTTGCGAAGCATTGTAGTCAAGACCTAGTTGATCTTTATCACTTGGATGAAGCTGGAGACGACAGTATTCTGATTGAACTACTTAAAAAGCATGTCCAGTATACTCACTCGGAAACGGCCCAGATGATTCTGGATCACTGGGAAAAGGAAAAAGGTACGTTTGTAAAAGTCTATCCCCGCGATTATCACCGAATGCGCGACTTGATTGATGCTTACACCAAACCGGGACTTTCAGACGAACAAGTGATTGAAAAAGCCTTTGATGAAGCAATGAAATAGAGAGCGTGAACCAGCCCGGTTAGAAACCGGAGTATAAGCGGCCTCAAGTGCATTGGCCGGGCTTTGGCCAGTGTGCTTGAGGTCCTTACACGCAGATTTCTGGGCTGGTGAACGCGTTTACGAGGAGGGAACAGCATGGCAGATCCAAAAGGGTTTTTAAAATACCCTAGACAAGACGATCCAATGCGGCCGATCATGCAGCGTATCAAAGATTTTAATGTGATGGAACTTGATTTAGACATGGCTGAACGCCGTAAGCAAGCAGCGCGCTGTATGAACTGTGGTATTCCGTTCTGCCATCATGGCGTCTTTTTTGGCGGCGGACGAGCCGTGAGTGGTTGCCCCAACGATAATCTGATTCCTGAATGGAACGATCTGGTTTATCGTGATCAGGATAAGCGTGCGTTTGAACGATTGAGCCGCTCAAATATGTTGCCGGATATGACCGGACGCGTTTGCCCAGCACCTTGTGAGGTTTCCTGTGTGCAGGCACTCAACGGCGCTGGCATTACAATTCGTAACAACGAAAAATTTATTATCGAGCAAGCATTCAAACATGGCTGGGTGGTTGACTCTGGTAAGCCCCTGCATCGCACCGGTAAAAAAATTGCAGTCGTCGGCAGCGGTCCGGCAGGTATTGCTGCAGCTTGGCGATTGAACCAGCTCGGGCATGCCGTCACTTTATTTGAGCGCGATGATCGCTTTGGCGGTTTTCTCATGTATGGCATTCCTAATATGAAGTTACCAAAAGATGTCGTTCAGCGCCGCATCGATACGTTGACTAAAGTGGGGATTGAACTGGTTGCAAACACGGAGGTTGGTAAGGACATCACGGCTGATGAGCTGAAGAAAACGTTTGACCGGGTTGTTATTTGCACCGGTGCGCGCGAAGCTCGAGATCTCAAGGTGCCAGGCAGAGAACTTTCAGGCATTATGCAAGCGACAGATTTTCTCAAAGCAGCCACCCAAACAGTTTTAAAAGATGGGCCAGCCGCAAATGATCAGTTGAAGGGAAAACATGTTCTGGTTCTTGGCGGTGGTGATACTGGTAATGACTGTATTGGCACAGCGATTCGTCAGGGATGCGCTGATATCACCCAGTTAGAAATCACCCCAGCGTTGCCAGCAGAACGAACACCGCAAAATCAATGGCCTGAGTGGCCGATGGTTTTGAAAACCGGCTACGGGCAAAAAGAGGCTAAAGCATTGTTTGGCGATATTACCGCCTATGCCTCGACGGTGACGGCTTTCTTCGGCAAAGATGGCCAAGTCAAAGAAGCAGAAATTAGTCAGGTTGATCACTTTAAACCAGTGGCAGGCACCGAAAAGAAAATTAAGGCCGATCTTGTGGTTTTGGCAATGGGCTTTACTGGCGCTGAACAATGGCTTTTTGATCAATTTGGCATCACTGCCAAAAATGATAACTTCACGACCAATGACACGCAAATCTATGTGGCCGGTGATTGCCGTCGCGGCCCAAGTTTAGTTATCTGGGGGATTCATGAAGGCAGGATGTGCGCGGAAGGTGTCGATGCATCGCTCCGAACATTGGCAAGTGAAACGCTGTGAGAGAATAGTATAGGCAGAATATACTGTCACAAAGATTTGAACTTCGTAATCTTTGTGGCATTTTTGCGGAGAATTTTGATAAGTAATGTCGTGAAATATATGGCTTACTGGAAAAATTGTTATTTATTAACATTGAAGTATAAAATTTATAATTAAAATAAGGCGTCATGTTAGGCAAAATAGGACACACTAGCATGACGCCTTATATATTGGGTCCGACATTTTGAGTCATACTGTAGAGATTACGTAAAGATAGTGACAAGGAGAAAAATGATGACCACTAAGAAAACCACATACCAAATTATTTTTCCTTCAAATGTATTCGGATTAACGCTGAAGCCAATTCCGTTAATTTTAGGGACGAAGAATGATTCTCTTTTGTCACTGTAATGTTGTTTATAGGCGTGATATAAAACCGAAACAAGTAATAATATAGCGCATAAGACAATTACCTCGGTTTGTTTTGATTTTATTCTGTCGCCTAGCGTAACAAGAAGCACAACGACAGCGATTGTCGTCATCGTTAGGATGAAATTTATGAAGTTTTTCTTCATGACATATGCCTCCTGCTCGATTTAATTGTAGCAAGCCAATATGCCAGTTTCAATGAGTTGCAACGCGATATAACTTATATAGTCACAATTAAATCGGTTTGTTTCATGAGCAGTCGGATAGTTGTGGCTGGCTCGGTTAAGTTTCTCGGAGATGAATCGTGAGACTCGCAGATTTGATATAGGTGGATTTGGAAACATGTCATAGAAAATTAAAGATGGCGTGAACAACCATAACAGCATTGTACAATCTGATACGTGTCAAATTACTGTTTGTCCTTTATGAAAATAGTAGCGAAAGACTTTTAATGAAATTGATGTAGAATGCCTAAATGTCGTAAAATGCCTTTTAACAATGTATCACGTTGTCGGGCGGCATTTTGCGTCATTATTTGTTTAATACACTTTAACTGGCGTCCCTGTTGGCACATGCTCGAATATCCACTTAGCATCCGCAATACTCAACCGAACGCAGCCATGAGAGCCAGGCTCTTTGCCAAGCTTAGCCGCCTCGTTTTTGATGTATTGTCCGCCGACATCTGTCGGGACGGTATGAAAAAGATAAGTTCCATGCAGATAAAAGCTTGTATAATAATGGGCGCCCATTTGTTCGTTTGGATTGAAGAATTCATAACCCCGTTCGTCTTGAATCGCAAAATCACCTCGTGGGGTTGAGTCATCAATACCGGTAGACGCATACATCGTGTATAGCGTTTTGTCGCCTTCCTTGATAAAAACCCGTTGCTTTTTTAGATTGACATCTAAAGTAATATTCGGATGCTGGGTGAGGTCGGGATAAGCCTGTTTCTCGGAAGGTGCTGTCCAGTCAATGTTCTTCGGGGCTGTATGTACCTTGGTTTTATGACTGGTGGCCTTGTGACGTTGTTGTTTCTTTTTTGTGGTTGATAGAGCGATAGCGGCTTTCGAATTTGACGGTGTCGGCTGATGTAACCGTTGACCTGCTATAATTGCGACAACACAAACTGGCAACAATATCGCGAAGAATAAAAGTGCTCGTCGATAATTGCGCTTGAGACGATGTGTCTTAAAAAAGTGAATGCTGGCCGCGATCTGATCGAAAAAACGAGTGATACGTTTCACGTTATTCCTCCCGTTTAGTATGCAGCGCGATAACAACAAGCAATGCGTTATCCCATATTATAGTGGATTTTTGATGAGGTGGACAGCAAAGACCTTTCGCGCAAAGCGCAAGGTTCTTAAGGCAGGTTCTTCATGTTCAAGATCATGCACCAACACACGCACCACCATAGGGCACTTGCAGGCTTGCAAGCGCTTCTGCACGTGCTTACAAAAAAAGCCCGATTCGTTTATTAAACGATCGACCTTCTTTTGTTTATGTGAGCGTTACATGGAGATTAGAGATCTTCATCGATGCGGATTGGTTGGCCTGATTGCAAGTCATCGATTTCAACAACGCGGAAGCTTTTTTTCTCAAGCCGGGAAACGATTTCGTTCAATGTGTTTTCATCAGTTCCGGCTGGCAATGTAAAGAGGGTGCGGCGTACGAACTCGTCGCGTTTGGCATCCAAGGTGATACACCCGGAAATGGACACATACTTGGCCAAAATCTTGCTCATTTTGGCCAGATCGCCACGCTCGCCAGTCGACATAACTGTCAGCACGTAGGAACCAACATCAACGTTCCAAGCTTCTGATAGCATGCCAAGCAGTTTAGCGTGAGTCAAGATACCGTAAAAGTTGGCATTTTCATCAAGGACAGCAATATACGGTAAATCCTTAATGTTGAAGAAGACTTTAAAGAATGGCGCATTGACTGGAATCGTCTTGGTGGCATTCTTCAGCAAATAGGTCACTGGCAAACTCATGTCACCGCCTTGAGACTTGTGCCGATAAATGTGCATCTTGTAGATGTTGCCACGGAAGATCGTGCCGCTTTCATCCAGAATCGGCACACAACGAAAGCCGGAGTCTTCAAGGATCTTCAGCGCGTCTTCAAGGGTGACCGTTTCCTTGACAGTGGTCAGGAACTCCTTTTTTAATACTAACGACTTAATTAACATTCGTTTTCCTCCATCAAACAGGTATCACTTTATTAAAATATTCTAATCTTGCTTTATGATACCATAGATCACTGGCGGTGTAACGTTTTTCTGGACTGTTCATGCTGAAGATCACTTTCAGAGGTAATGTTATATCTGTTGCACAATGCTATTCAGAAACAATTGTTTTTAAAAGTGCAGTGACCGTTCCTGACATGTCATTAAATAATGGGTTCGTTGTTTTTTTGTTGCATGACTGATATTACCGAAGTTGTACCACTTGGCCTTACGAATGCCTAATTGTTCCAGCGTTTTGTTGATAAAGATCTTTTGAATTCCGTTTCCGGAGGCAATGAAGATAAACGACTCAAAGAAACATTAACGCTAAGTGGCGTAAAGTCGCGTCCGATCAGCTAATGTTTACAATTTAGAATAAACAAAAAAGACTTAATCCTTTGATATCGGGGATCAAGCCTTTTTGTGACGCTAAAAAGAATAGTTATGGGTCGAGCGAATCTATTTTTAATACACGATCACAGGTGTGCCTTCGTCAACAGCTGCATATAACTTCGCCATGAAGTCTGGTGGGTTGTTGACACACCCATGAGAGCCATGTTCTTTGTACCAATCACCACCGTATTTTGGTTGCCATGGACTGTCATGAAGACCAACACCGGTGTAATCAATCGGCATCCAGTAAGAAACCGGACTGGCATAAGAACTGCCATCGTCGTTCTTCCCGCGTAAGGTAGCGTTACGTTGCTTAGACCAAACATAGAACACACCAGACGGCGTATCTTGGCCTGGTTTACCAGTCACGATGTCAGAATCCATGACGACCTTGCCATCCTTAATATACCATTCGTGTTGTTTTTCTTTGGAGACTTCCACGTAGGTATTGCCGATGTCGCCAGTGGTTGTATAACCAGATCCGCTGTGGCTGACTTCTTTATTCAAGTCTTGGCCAGCTTTTACGCTAGCAAGAATCATAGCAGAGGTGGCGCTGATGTTGATGCTCCAACCATAAGTGCCAGCGGGAACGGAAACGGTACCTTGTTGTTGGGAATTAAATTGACGAGTCTTGTGAATGGTGCTGTATTGTTGCGACAAGGCCGTGACATAGTTTGTAATGGCTTGGGAAGAAACCGTTGCCTTACCATTATCATTAGTGACCCAACTCAAAACAGTTGCTTGCGGAACCGTGACGGTAGTGCTTTGAATCTGCAAGCTGACTTTAGTGCTTGCAAGTTTGTTCATATCACGTTCAGTTGTCTGCAAGTCGCGATCAGATGCTTTAACCGTTGGCTTTTTATAAGCATCTGTTAGTTCAATCACTTGACGATGGTTATCAAGTGCGCTTGTGACAGTTGTCGCCAGCTTGTCGGCATCAATTTGATCACCATTAACTTCCTTTTGAATCTTGAACTGATCACCGCTTGTCACAAGCTTCGCATTGACCGGTTCCTGACGATTTTGATTTAACTTGTCAGCCGTTGAAGTTGCGAATTGCTTCAGAGCAGCAGTGTTAACAGTAGGGTCTTCCTGAGCATTGGTTTTTTGACCAGCAAAGACTGATGTCGTCCATTGCCAAGGATTTTGCTTGTTAAGGATTTGTGTTAAGCCTTTTTTAAAATCTTGGCTAAGTCCTAAAGCATCACCTTTAACTTTCAAAATCTTTTTATTCTTTTCAACAAATGTGTACTGACGTTGATCGAATTGATCGGTCAATTTCTTGTTAGCCGCGTTGACGGTCTGACCGGAGACATCGACGCCGAGAATTTCTGTGTTTGGCAGAAAATGGTCGCGATAATGCATACTTTGAATGATGTAAAATCCGCCCATGAGTACGACGAGGACGCCAACAACGAGGAGCCATCGCTTGTTTTTCTTCACTGATCGCTGCCTCCTGTTCTTCGTTTGTTCTTGTTTCGTGGCAAGCACTTCCTCAAATAAGATGACATTGTACTTCGCCATTATAAGGTATTGAAGGTCGAATTAAAAGCAACATCACCTGTTTCAAACGCGGCATGAGTGACAATATCAAGTGTTACCGTGGTGTTACAGAATTATTAAAAAACATTTAGATATTTGTGGTTTGCTAGGCGCTCCTGCTCGCGCTCACCATAACGCGCTCGCAGTCGCAGAAACCTCCGCATAAGGACCATGGCTGCAATGGTCAAAAACCGACCATCACGGCCATGGTCGCTTATGCTCCGGTTTCTAGACGCTCCTGCTCGCGCTCACAAAAAAAGCAACCAGCGACTGGGCTGGTTGCTTACTTATCAGTGATCGGGATGATTACTGACGAGTTTCGATGTCATTCTTAGCGAAAGCATCGGTCAGAACCTTCTTCAATTGAGAAGCAGATTTCTGCATGGATTCTTCTTCGTGATCGGTCAATGGGATTTCCAGGATGTTCTGGATACCATTACGGTTGATCACAGCTGGGGTACCGATGTAGATGTCGTTCAAGCCATATTGACCATCCATGTAAACTGAAAGTGGCAGAACCGCATTTTCGTCGTTAAGGATTGCCTTTGAAATCCGGGCAAGGGCAGTTGCGATACCATAGAAGGTCGCACCCTTGAGTTTGATGATTTCATAAGCGGCGTCACGAACGTCTTCAAACATCTTAACAAGCTTGTCTTCCTTGATTTCTGGATGAGCCTTAACCCATTCAGCGATGGTAACGCCACCAATGTTAGCGTGGGACCATACAGGGAATTCAGTGTCACCATGTTCGCCCATGATGTAAGCGTGGACCGAACGAGCGTCAACATTAACCATTTCAGCAATGGACTGACGGAAGCGGGCGGTGTCCAGTGAAGTACCGGAACCAACAACCCGGTTCTTCGGGAAGCCAGAAAGTTTCCAAGTTGCATAGGTCAAAATGTCAACTGGGTTGGCAGCAACTAAGAAAATACCGTTAAAGCCGGAATCAACGATTGGGTCAACAATGGACTTCAAGATCTTCAAGTTCTTGTTAACCAAGTCCAAACGAGTTTCGCCAGGCTTCTGAGGAGCGCCAGCTGTGATAACAACCAGATCAGCATCCTTAGCATCGCTGTATTCAGCTGAATAAATCTTCTTAGGACTTGTGAATGGGAGCGCGTTGCTCAAGTCAATCGCGTCACCCTTTGTCTTGTCCTTGAAAATGTCAACGATTCCGATTTCCTGAGCGATACCTTGCAAAACCATTGCGTAGGCATAACTTGAACCAACGGCGCCGTCACCAACGAGAATAACTTTTTGGTGATCCTTATCCGTAATACTTGCCACGGTGATATCATCCTTTCTTATGTGCATGCAAACTGCATTTCACGTTGAGTATAACACATTATCAATTCCCTGAAACAAATTTGATAGACTTTTTCATGATTTTGCCATTGTCAAAAAATGGCGTCGAGCCTTACTACAGCAAGACTTGTGAATCCTGTTTCAAGCAAGCTTCCAATAACGTAAGCGTTTCCAGCATCTGTTTTCACGAATGTGGGAAATTCAACAGTTTCCACGGTCAACTCGCACAGACGCAAGGCGTCAGTATGGTATACTGCTCTGGACGGAAAAGGCAAAATCCGTCTATTCGCGTTAGAGCGCGAACAGGCCCGGTTAGAAACCGGAGCATAAGTGGCCTCAAGCTTAAATGGCTGGGCTTTAGCCATTTAAGCTTGAGGTCCTTATGTGGAGGTTTCTGGGCCTGCGAGCGCGTTTCCGAGCAAAACGTGACCGGCCGCTACCAGAAGATAAGCGAGTTAGCTCGTCCGGCCAGAATATAGAAACACTCACAAAAAAGGTCCTTACAACTATAAACGCGTTTTCCCCAAGGAGGATAAAAGTTCCAATGAAAATGATTGTTGGCCTAGGAAATCCCGGTCAGAAATATGCAGGATCCAAACACAATATGGGGTTCATGGTCGTTGATGGCTTGGCCAAACGACTGAACCTGACGATTGACAAGCTGGAGTTTGATGCAGCTACCGCGACAACCCGTCTAAATGGCGAAAAGATCTTTCTTGTTAAACCACAGACATTTATGAATGCTTCAGGTCGCGCCGTCCGCGAGCTGATGATGTTTTATCAGATACAATTAGATGAAATTTTTGTCGTGCAAGACGATATGGATTTAACCTTAGGCAAATTGCGCTTACGCAAACGCGGCTCAGCAGGCGGCCATAACGGCATCAAGGATATTATCAGTGCCACTGGCAGCGATGAGTTTTGTCGACTAAAAATCGGTATTCAGCATCCGCAACGGCAACGGGTCGTTGATTGGGTACTAACGCCGTTTTCCAAAACTGACCAGCCGTTAATCGATGATGCGATTGAGAAGGCTGATGATGCCTTGGAAGATTGGTTAAATGGGATGCCGTTTGATCAGCTGATGAATAAGTTTAATTAAAAGATAGGTGACTTCATGGCGAAAAGGTGAAGTACATGTGTATGTTAGTAGAAGAAAGAAGCAGGTGACGCGATGAATTTGATCGACATGGTGCAGGCAGATCCAGCATTGTCGGCATTATGGCCGAAGCTGAAAACGGGTCGCCATTTGGTGACAGGACTGTCGGGCTCAGCCAAGACGGTCTTTTTTGGCGCACTATTGCAACAGCGACCGCAGCAGATTCTAATTGTTGAAAACAATCGCTTTCATGCCGATGAATTAGCTGCTGATTTAAGCAGTTTGCTCGGAGATGCAGTGGTTTACGATTTTCCAGTTGAGGATGTGTTGGCAGCTGAAGTCGCGGTTAGTTCGCCAGAGACGCGTAACGATCGTATTAATGCTTTGACGTTTATTCAAAGCGGCAAACCTGGGATCATCGTGACCAGTCTGGCCGGTTATAAGCGGCTTTTGCCGTCACCAGCCGATTGGGCAGCTAGTGAATTGGCCATTGATATGACTTCCGAGCTTGATCCGCAAACCGTTGCCAAACAGCTGGTCGCCATGGGCTATCGACGCGATTCGTTAGTCAGCGCGCCGGGACAGTTTGCCATTCGCGGCGGCATCATTGACGTCTATCCGTTGAATCAAGACGATCCGATTCGAATTGAATTGTTCGATACTGAAATCGATTCCATCCGCAGTTTTGACATTGCCACCCAACGTAGTCTGCAAAAACTTCAGCAGATCACGATTGCGCCGGCAACCGACATGGTGGCGACTGATCAGGTTTTGGCCGCTGCTGGCGAGCGCATTACCAAGCAAGCTAATGCCTACAAGGCAAAAGTGAAAAATGCCGCCGCTAAGCAGGCCGTTACAGATGGTTTATTGACGACTGGCCAGCAGCTATCGGCACACGAGCGTCCTGAAAATCTAGCTTTATATGCGGCCGAACTATACCCAGAGCAGCAACGCATCAGTGACTATTTGCAACCAGATGCACTGGTAGCATTCGATGATTACAGTCGTTTGCTAGATAGCGATACAACCTTGGTGCAGGATACGGCAGAATGGTACTCACAGTTGCAAGAAGAAGGCCGTCTGCTGCCTAACACGCCGAACCTGACGATTCAGGAACTTGCACAGCAAGATAAGCGCCCGCGGCTTTACCTTAGCCTTTTTCAAAAAGGCATGGGGCAGTTGCGACTTGACAGCTTGACCAATATTCCCAGCCGTAACGTGCAGCAATTTTTCAGTCAGATGCCGTTACTCAAAACAGAAACCGATCGCTGGGTAAAGCAGCAGCAAACCGTGGTGTTCTTGATCACAGATAAAAATCGGCTGGAAAAGCTGAGCGAAACGTTGTCAGATTTTGAAATTAGCAATGTCATGACAGCCCCGACTAAGCTGTTGCCAAGCCAGGTGCAATTGACAGAAGGCAGCCTGAAAAATGGCTTCGAGTTGCCCGACTTGAAATTAGTCGTTGTGACCGAGCACGAGTTATTCAATGCTCGCCAACGTCGTCACGCACGGCACCAAACACTGGCGAATACAGAGCGATTGCGAAGCTATAACGAGCTCAAGCCTGGTGACTACGTGGTGCATGTTAATCACGGGATCGGTCAATACACCGGGATGGAGACATTAGAAGTTGACGGTGTGCATCGTGATTACATTACGATTGTTTACCGCAACAACGATAAGCTGTTCATTCCAGTTGACCAACTGAATCTAGTCCAAAAATACGTTTCCGCAGATGGCAAAACGCCAAGCGTCAATAAACTTGGTGGTGCTGAGTGGCAGAAAACCAAACGCAAAGTAGCTGCCCGAATTGAAGATATCGCTGACGAATTAATTGATTTATATGCCAAGCGTGAAGCGGAAAAAGGGTTTGCATTTGGGCCGGATGATGACCTGCAGCACAAGTTCGAAGCGGAGTTTCCTTATCCTGAGACACCGGACCAGTTGCGGTCAGCCAAAGAAATTAAGCATGATATGGAAAAGCCGAAGCCAATGGATCGCTTATTGGTTGGCGATGTTGGGTTTGGCAAAACCGAAGTTGCGTTGCGTGCTGCTTTCAAGGCAATCGATTATGGCAAACAGGCAGCCATTTTGGTGCCGACAACGATTTTAGCCCAGCAACACTTTGACACGATGAAAGAACGGTTTGCGGACTTTCCAATCAAAGTCGGGTTGTTATCACGATTTCAGACAGCGCATCAGAACAAGGAAACGATTAAGGGGCTTAAGAACGGCACCATTGATATTGTCGTTGGCACCCATCGGCTGTTGTCTAAAGATGTCGCTTTTCGGGATTTGGGATTGCTGGTCATTGATGAGGAACAGCGCTTTGGCGTTAAGCATAAGGAACGGATCAAACAACTCAAGAGTAATGTCGATGTGCTCACGCTGACGGCAACTCCGATTCCAAGAACGTTGAACATGTCCATGCTAGGTGTGCGTGATTTGAGTGTCATTGAAACGCCGCCAACGAATCGCTATCCGATTCAAACCTTTGTCATGGAGCAAAATCCAGGCGTGATTCGCGAAGCCATTGAACGGGAAATGGAACGTGGCGGTCAAGTCTTTTACCTGCATAACCGGGTGGAAGATATGGAACGTACCGTGAGTCAACTGGAGGAACTGGTGCCAGATGCAAGTGTCGGATATGCGCATGGTCAGATGACTGAGACGCAGTTGGAGAACGTCATTTATGACTTTTTGCACGGTGCTTACGATGTGCTGGTGACCACAACCATTATTGAAACTGGCGTGGACATGCCCAATGCCAATACTTTAATCATCGAGAATGCCGATCATTACGGCCTGTCACAACTTTATCAATTGCGCGGCCGAATTGGGCGGTCAAGTCGAGTCGCTTATGCGTACTTTATGTATCAGCCGATGAAGGTGCTCAATGAAGTTGCTGAAAAGCGGCTTCAGGCGATTAAAGATTTCACGGAATTGGGTAGTGGTTTCAAAATTGCGATGCGTGATCTATCGATTCGCGGAGCTGGCAACCTACTTGGCAAGCAGCAACATGGCTTCATCGATTCAGTGGGCTATGATCTTTACACCCAGATGCTGCAAGAAGCTGTTAATAAACGGCGCGGTATTAAATCGGCTGAGAAAACGGATGCTGAAATTGATCTGGGGCTGGAAGCATACCTGCCAACTGATTATGTGGCTGATTCCCGTCAGAAGATCGAGTTGTATAAACGCATTCGAGAAGCAGACAGCGATGAAGCCGAAACTGAGATCAGCGAAGATCTGATTGATCGTTTTGGCGACTATCCGCAACCGGTGACCAATTTATTGGCGATTGCGCATCTCAAACGGTTTGCTGACTTGGCTTGGGTCAATCACGTAACGAAGGCGGGGCAAAAATTGACGGTTGTGTTGTCACCGCAAGCAACTGCTAAAGCACAAGGCGAGCCGATTTTCAAAGCGTTAAGTGCGACAACATTGAAAGCGCAGGTCGCGATCACGGATGGCAAGCTGACAGTTACGTTAGCATTGCCAAAAGATATGAAGACTGCGACTTGGCTTGATCAATTGACCGGCTTTTTGCAGGGATTACTGACTGTTGTCAATCCGCAACCGGAAAAGAAATCGGCATAGTTGCTGTGAAAAGTAGGGGCATTCATTGTTTTTGACCCAACTTGGCTGTGATGACATGCCAATGATCAATCAGCTCAAGCAGACTTCGGTGTCAGTGGATATAGTGATAGGAGGGCTCCCATGCACAACCAAGAAATGAAGCACTTGATGCGCGGCGCGTGGATTTTGAGCCTGAGCTCACTAATCGCCAAAATACTCAGTGCCGTTTATCGGGTACCGTTCCAAAACATGGTAGGTGACACCGGCTTCTATGCCTATCAACAGATTTACCCGATTTACGGATTAGGCATGACATTCGCTTTGTCCGGGTTCCCGGTTTATATTTCTAAACTAGTTGCTGAAGCGGATAGCGATGAGGCCAAGCTAACAGTCGCGCACCAAAGCCGCGTGATTTTAACATGGATCTCGTGGGCATTGTTTTTAGGCCTGCAAATCTTTGGTGGCGTGATCGCGCAAGCCATGGCAGATCCGGAATTGCTGCCGTTGATTCAAACGGTGGCTTTCATGTTCTTGACGATGCCGTTGCTGGCCACAGGCCGCGGTTATTTTCAAGGCACTTTTGATATGGCTAAAACAGCCACTAGTCAGGTTGTTGAGCAAGTCGTGCGTGTTGCTGTAATTCTGCTAGCAGCTTGGTGGTTTTTGCAATATCATTGGAGCGTTTATCAGATGGGTGCTGTGGCAATGACCGGTGCATTCTTCGGCGGCGCGGCGGCTGCATTGACGTTATGGCGGCCATATCGGCAAGTGTTTGGTCAGCAGCACTTTCGTTTTCCGGGGATGCAGGCTTATGTACGTCTCATTAGCCGGTTTGTCCGTGAAGGCGGGGCGATCACACTTTACGCAGCTTTGTTGATTTTGTTGCAGCTGATTGATAGCTTTACGGTTACAAAAGGGCTCACAGCTTCAGGTATCGCCATGGTGACTGCGAAAAGTCTTAAAGGGGTTTATGACCGGGCACAGCCTTTAGTGCAATTGGGCCTTGTAGTAGCGGCATCCTTGTCGACAACGCTTTTACCGAGTCTGACTCAGGCGCGCCAAGCCCGCCAACGCCGTCAGTTTATTCGCAGCGGTGCCGAATTGGTGCATTTTAATTTAGCATTCGCATTGGCGGCGACAGCTGGCTTGATTGTTTTGATGCCGGCTATTGATTTGCTGCTGTTTGGAGACACAGCCGGGACATTTGCGCTGCAACTATATGCGGTTGCTATTGTCGTTGTCGCCATGATCAATGCCTATAATGCTATTTTGCAAAGTCTTGATCAGTATGCCGGCATTAGCGTCGCGCTGTTGCTAGGCATATTGCTTAAAGCTGTCATCAACCAGCCGCTTGTCGTGAAGTTCGGTACTGCCGGGGCAAGTGGTGCAACGATTCTCTCACTGGGCTTGATCCTTTGCTTGATTTATTATGCAGTTCCTGAGACGATCAAAGGTGCTAGTGCCATCCGTCTGTTCGTCCCTAAGTTAATCATCGTGACCGGTATCATGGCCGCGGCAGTCTACGCCGCTGTCGGTTGGATTCCGTTAAGCTCTCGGATGGTGGCAGCGGGTGTGACAGTCGTTGGGGTATTACTTGGGGTCATCATTTTCTTAGCCGCAGGGACGTGGCTTAAAATGCTAACGCTGCGAGAAATGCTCGATTTGCCAGGCGGTAAACTATATATGAAGTTCTTACAACGGATAAAGCGAGGTAATTAAGTTATGCGATTAGATAAGTTTTTAAAAGTCTCTCGAATTATTAAGCGGCGCACAGTTGCCAAAGAAATTGCCGATAAAGGGCGAATTATGATCAATGATAAACCAGCTAAGTCAAGCTCTGATGTTCGTGTGGGGGATACGTTAGTGATTAACTTTGGCAACAAGACGCTTACTGTCCGAGCGGATGATTTGGTTGAAACCACCAAGAAAAATGACGCAGCGGGGATGTACACGGTTTTGAAAGAGGATTATAAAGAAACATTTTAATACGTATTTATTGGCTCGCAGCCCTCGGGATTTGTTATACTTGATTTATTGATTTACGGATGTAAGTAAATGGCTGGTGAAAAACGAAGGTGCGGTCAAATGGCAAAGAACAATATCAGTCAATTGAATAATGCGTATACGCGTGAGCACGAACAAAAGCACAAACGTACGCCCAATCCACGGGCGCACGCCGTACATATGAAGCGGATTCGGAATCTGTTGATCGTGATTGTCGCCATTTTGGGGTTCGGCGGGCTTAGTTTAGTTCGAACGCAAATGGCGTTAGGAGAGACAAACCACGCCGTCCAAAAAGCGAAGGGCAGTTTGACAAAATTAAAAGCCAACAAGTCAGCCCTCAAGGTTCAGGTCGACCAACTGCACAATGATGACTACACGGCTAAGTTGATTCGCGAAAAATATCTCTATTCGAAGCAAGGAGAGATTATTTTTAACTTGCCTGATAAGGTCAACGAGGTTCCGGATTTGAATGTGAATCAGTGATTTGGACAGCTAAATAGAAAGGCTAGGCTCTGGACGCTGTTGTATCTAAAACGCGCTCACAGAACCAGGAACCTGCACATAAGGACCTCAAGCCTAAATGGCTAAAGCCCAACCATTTAGGCTTGAGGCCACTTATGTTCCGGTTTCTAACCGGGTCTGTTCGCGCTCTTGCTTAAACGCGCTCGCCAGCCCAGAAACCTGCGTGTAAGGACTTTGGTTGCAATGGCCAAAATCCGGCCATCACGACCCAAGCCACTTACACTCCGGTTTCTAACCGGGCTGGCTCGCGCTCTTGCGTCGGTTTTCTGCCGTGCTATACTAATAGGTACATTTAACTAGGAGGACTTCTTTTTTTATGGCAGTTGAAGTTGGTACGAAAGTGACTGGTAAGGTCACCGGGATCACAAAATTCGGTGCTTTTGTCGAATTAGGCGATGGCAAGACCGGATTGGTACATATCAGCGAGGTCTCTGATGCTTATGTCAAAGATATTCATGATGTGCTGCATGTTGGCGAACCGGTGACGGTGAAAGTACTTTCGATCCAAGATGGTAAGATTGGCCTGTCTATCCGGAAAGCGGTCGATAAACCGCAGCAAAGTGAACACGAAAATAGTCATCGGGAGAGTCATCATACACCATCTGCGCGGCCAAGCGGCAATCGCTATCAAGGCGGTGCGCGTAGTGGCGGCGGCAATCATTTTGGACACAAAGCACAACCATCCAAAGATGATTTTGATGCGATGATGTCAGGATATTTGAAGGAAAGCGAAGATCGATTAAGCGTTCTTCGCCGCAATACCGAGGGTAAACGCGGCGGCCGTGGTGGTCGCCGCAGTTAAAAATCGGGTCTGGAACAAAGCACATTTTGTTCTAGGCCCATTTTCTTGGTTTCTGCAGGATTGCGTGGAGGATGCCCATGAGCCCGAAACTTTTTCAACGATTTGGCTTTGCACCGCATACTCGTGTGCTCGTGGCGGTTTCTGGCGGCGTGGATTCGATGGTGTTGTTGAACCTGGCTGTCAAAGCAGCTGACTTAGATGTGGTGGTGGCAACCTTCGATCATCGCCTGCGACCAGAGAGTCAGCAGGAACAAGCCTTTGTTGTCGCCGCTGCCCAACAATTGCAGGTGCCAGTGGTGACTGGACAATGGCGGCGATCTGATGGGCAGCCAACCAGTGAAGCGGCCGCTCGGCAAGCACGCTATGCCTTTTTAGCCGCGACTGCCGCTGAGCAGCATGCTGAGGTTGTCATGACAGCTCATCATGCAGATGATCAACTTGAAACGATTCTGTTTCGGCTGGCGCGCTCTGGCGATCCAGCCGCGTTAATCGGTATTCGCGCTGATCGAGCTTGGCATGGACGTCGGTTAGTGCGGCCATTATTGCCTTACAGCAAGGCGATGATTCGCTCCTATGCTGATCAGCACAACGTTAGGTTTTGCGAAGATTCCAGCAATGCTGATCCGCATTACGCAAGAAATCAGTTGCGTCATCAGGTCATTCCTGCATTCAAAAAACAAAACACGCAATTGCTGGCGCATATTCAAACATTCACGATGGAGCAGACTGGCCTATTAGCGTTGGCTGAAGCACAACTGGCTGAGTGGCTTCAACGCCTGCAGGTTGATGACGCAACGGTTAATTGGCGTGCCGCATCACCGCAGCCGGAAGCTGTTCAGCGTCTGCTATTAAAAAAAATACTGCAGCAATGGCAACCCAACGTTGATCGCCAGCTACTTTCGCCAGTTCTAGCGAGTCTAAGCGGGACAAAAGAGCGGCGGTTTGATCTGGGCGGCGGGATTTCAATTGCTGTCCAGAGTGAACAAATTGTTCGCTTAACGCGGCAGGCGCCAGTTAAACCGGTCACATTCACTAAGCTTGATCAGCAACATCGTACCACTCGTGGCATTTTCAGCCTGCAGACAAGCGTTGCTGCTGACAAAGGCACGCCGGTCAGAGTGAAACTGCCAATTACTTTGCGCACAAGGCAAGCTGGCGATGTTGTGCAATTACCCAATGGCGTGATTCAGAAACTGCGGCGTTTTTTGATTAACACAAAAATTCCAGCCTATCAGCGCGATCAATTATTGGTTTTAGCTCGGGGTCATCAAGTGTTTTGGGTTGAAGGTCAGCCTTTAGAACGATTGTCGGCCATAGATCAAACTGATATACTCCATGTTGTACTGGTGCAATCACCAGATGTTGACAAAAGTGAGGATAAATCATGAGTTCCGATATTTTGAAGGTGTTGTATTCTCAAGACGACATCCATGCCATCACGGCACGACTTGGCGCTGAGCTCAAGCACGATTATGCAGGGAAAAACCCCTTAGTGGTGTGCATTTTAAAAGGTGCCATCATGTTTATGACAGATCTTGTTCGTGAGATCGATGATTACATGGAACTCGACTTTATGGACGTTTCCAGCTACGGGGATGCGACCGAGTCTAGCGGTGAAGTCAAGATTATCAAGGACCTTGACGCCAGCGTGAAGGATCGGGACATCTTGATTGTAGAGGATATTGTTGATACCGGCCGGACTTTAAAATATCTGACCGACATTTTCAAAACGCGTCATGCGAAGTCGGTTCGTATTTGTGCGTTGATGGATAAGCCAGAAGGTCGCGTCGTTGATGTGCACGCCGATTACGTTGGGACAACTGTTCCTAACGAATTTGTGGTCGGTTATGGCTTAGATTATGCTGAACGTTATCGAAACCTGCCTTATATCGGTGTATTAAAACCGGAAATCTACGCAGCAAAATCCTGATCTGAATGTTGTGTTTGTGGTAGTATATAAGGTACTAATCGAATGTTGCCGGAGGTTCTAAATGAAGAAAAAACAAAACGGCCTGTTCAGTAGCACATTAACGTATATCATTATTTTTGTGCTATTGGTCACCGGTTTTGCGTATTATATGCGCGATAATGGGACAACATCGTCCCAAGAGATTGAAACCAGCACGTTCTTGTCGGAGTTGAAAAAAGACAACGTCAAGAGTTATTCACTCCAGCCATCTGGCGGAGTCTATAAGGTCAGTGGGGAATACAAGAAGGCACAGAAGTCTTCTAGTTCAAATAACTCGCTGAGTCTGTTTGGTAGTCAGAGCACCAAAGTCACGAAGTTCTCGACATATATTCCGACGAACGATGCGACTTTGAGCCAGATCCAAAAGGCAACCAGCGCTAACAATGTTAAAACCGACACGCAGGAAGAATCACAATCCGGCGTCTGGTTTAGCTTGCTGATTACGGTTGTGCCGATTGTGATCATGATGGTCTTCTTCTACATGATGATGAATCAGGCTGGCCAAGGCGGTGGTTCCGGTCGGGTGATGAGCTTTGGCAAATCACGGGCGAAGCAGGCAGATAAAAATGCCAACAAAGTTCGCTTCTCCGATGTGGCTGGTGCTGAAGAAGAGAAACAGGAACTGGTTGAAGTGGTCGAATTCCTGAAGGATCCGCGGAAATTCTCGGCATTAGGTGCTCGAATTCCAGCCGGGGTGCTTTTGGAAGGCCCTCCTGGTACTGGTAAAACCCTGCTTGCCAAAGCGGTTGCTGGTGAAGCTGGTGTGCCGTTCTTCTCAATTTCAGGTTCAGATTTCGTTGAAATGTTCGTTGGTGTCGGGGCTTCTCGTGTGCGTGATCTGTTTGATCAGGCTAAAAAGGCTGCTCCTTCCATCATCTTCATTGATGAAATTGATGCTGTCGGCCGCCAGCGTGGTGCCGGTATGGGCGGCGGCCACGATGAACGTGAGCAGACTTTGAACCAGTTACTGGTTGAAATGGACGGGTTTACCGGTAACGAAGGGGTTATCGTCATCGCCGCTACTAACCGTTCTGATGTGCTTGATCCTGCTTTGCTGCGTCCAGGTCGTTTTGACCGGAAGATTCTAGTTGGCCGACCGGATGTTAAGGGTCGTGAAGCCATCTTGAAAGTGCATGCGAAGAACAAGCCGCTTGCACCAAGTGTTGATCTTAAGGAAGTCGCTCGTCAGACGCCTGGTTTTGTCGGGGCTGATTTGGAAAACTTACTGAATGAAGCTGCCTTAGTCGCGGCCCGACGAAGTAAGAAGGCAATTGATGCCTCAGACGTGGACGAAGCCGAAGATCGGGTCATTGCTGGCCCAGCGAAGCGCGACCGCGTCATCAATCCGAAAGAACGGAATATGGTGGCGTTCCACGAAGCCGGACATGCCATTGTTGGTTTGGTTCTGAGCGATTCGCGGACAGTTCGAAAAGTCACGATCATTCCTCGTGGACGCGCTGGCGGTTATGCGATCATGCTGCCAAAGGATGATCAATTCCTACTTACCAAGAAGGAATTGACAGAACAAATCGTTGGACTCTTAGGTGGACGAACAGCTGAGGAAATTATTTTTGGCGTTGAGTCTACTGGGGCATCCAATGACTTTGAACAGGCAACTCAAATTGCCCGCAGTATGGTGACGCAGTATGGGATGTCCGATCGTCTCGGCACGGTTCAGCTTGAAACTGAAGGCCAACCGTTCCTGGGTGCACAGTATGGTCAGACACCACCTTATTCTGAAACGACGGCTACAGCCATTGATGATGAAATTCGTCGCATTATCGACGATGCCCATAAACAGGCTCACGAAATCATTGAGGCCCACCGTGAACAGCATAAGTTGATTGCGGAAGCACTGCTTAAATACGAAACCTTGAATGAAAAGGAAATCCTCAGCTTGTTCAACGATGGCAAAATGCCTGCTCGTGACCAAGATGAATTTCCAAGTGAAAAGGCCGCTACTTTCGAGCAATCCAAAGCAGCCCTTGAACACAAAGATAAAGAAAAGCAAGCAGATGAAGAAGCCAGTGGTAAAACTGATTCACCACAATCTGGTGATCAGAAAGCCAGTGACGACGATACTGATTCTGATGAGGTTGAAAAGCCAGACGATACTTCGACTGACAATTCATCTTCAAACAACGATGATCAGCAGGGTCCGCAAGCTTAGATTTGAATGATTTGAAAAAGTCCTTCTTAGCAGAGATGCTGAGAAGGACTTTTTTCGTCTTCTTATGTCATGGCTAAATTCAAATGATGGTATGGCAGCAGGAAAAATCTCGTTAAGTATAGTTAAAAGGTGTGTCAGATTGCGCTAAAAAAATGACCGATCGATCTATTTTCGTTAATAATGAGGTTTTAATGCCTTTTATGAAAAGCATTACATAACGAACTGTTAACCTTTGAAGAGAAATATTATCATATTTTAATAAATAATCATCTGGTTTTTGAGACTTGACACCTTAACTATGAAGTGCTAAAGCGCTATATTCGTATCGTTCGATATTATATATAAAAATATTTGTTGTTTTTTGAGACCTCTATTGTTAACATAAAATAAAGAATGTTATTAAATTGGGCATTAAATAATTAAGAGGACTAATTAGGGAGGGGTACTCAGGTGAAAAGCTTTTCAAAGTTGTTGATGATACTTATTATTTCAGCTTTGTCGCTAAGTCTTTTCCCTATTCAGAAAACATATGGTGCCGCAGATGGGTTTCCGGTAGCACCACCGGCCTCAACGTTGAATGCCAGTGATTACTTTACTAGGAGTCAAGCGGACCCAAAAAACTTCCCTAACGTCTCCGCTTTTAGCAAGGCTTATCCGCAGGCACTTATTGTCACAGGTAGTCGCGAGACGAAGAGTTGGCAGATTGGCGGTATGTGGTCTAAGTCAAAGATTGACCTGAATAGTGCATTTACATATGACACTTATCATTACTTTGGCTCGCATCCTGGAGTAGATGCTGATGGGATGGCCTTTGTTCTGCAAAACGATCCGTTGACGATAGGTGCTTATGGCTCCCCAGGTGGCGGACTTGGCGCCTATCCGTGGTCGACTGATGGCAAAAACAACATGATCAAGCAATATATCCGCAACGCACTTGCAGTTGAAATGGACAACTGGTGGAACGGATCCGGCGTCGCAGATGATCGATTTGATGTGAACTATCCAAATACGTTTGGGGTCGGCCATCTTGGCGTTGTTCGTCCGGGTGAGACACCGCTAACCACCAAAAAATCAGAAGATGTTGGACATCTTCAATATATTCAGTTAAATAAACCGCTTTCGGATGGCAAGTTTCGTCACTTTGTTGTTAAGTGGACACCGTCTGTGACGTATCAAAATGGGGTACGCATCTTAGGCGGCGATTTGCAATATTACCTTGACGATGACCCGACGCAAGGAAGCACTTTTCACATTAAAAATGTTCTAGACTACTTTAAATCAGACAAAGTCCATTACGGATACACCGGTGCTAGCGGCGCTAATCCTACTTTTCAGGCGGTTGCACTCATTAAGACACCTCAGAATGCAAAACCAGTCACTGTTAAGTTTACCGACTCTGCTGGCCAACAAATTGCTGATCCAGTCACGATCCCCGGTGATCCGGGTAACAGTTGGGACGCATCGTCTAGACGACCAGAATGGATTCAATATCAAAACAATTGGTATCAATATGCTAGCAAGTACACAGCTGATACGCCTGATGGCAAAGATTCAGGCCAATTTTCTGCGACAACGTCCTACACCGTGACCTACCAGTATCAATTGCGTCAGCCGCCGGAAGATTTCGTTCTTCAAAAGGCGGTTCGCAATGACACAGCCGGCGAGACTGAGTTTAAGACGGAGACGAACGGCCAAAATGGCGATGATGTCACATATCAACTGCAATATACCAACTTGACGGGTATGGGCACTGGCAGTATCAAGGATCAGCTTGATCCGAATACCACTTATACAGATGGTTCCTTACAGATTGCCGATGCTGACACGAACAACGAATTTGTGACCGTTGACGACACGAGTTTCAAGACGAATGGCACCATTGCCTTTCCTTATACAATCCCGAATGGTCAAGGCTTCAGAGTTCGTTTTAAAGCCAAAATTGATCGAAAAGATACTGCCGAAACGATTCCCAACAAAGCTAGTGTGGGAACCTTATTCTCGAATCAGACGACCATACATTTACCGGCGACGACAGGCAAGGTTATTTTCCGCTATGTTGATCGGGCAAGTGACATGGCAAAGCCAACTGAGATCGCACCCGAAGTGACAGTGAGTGGTGATGTCGGTAAACACGTATCGGAAATTAACGCAGATCCGATTCGGCCAAAAGCAATTGATGGTTATACAGTGGTCGATCAGGCAACTTCCACTGACCTCACAAGTGCGACTTTTGATCAAGCCAGCGTGGTTGATCCAGTGATCAGTAAAGACGATTTGGTGGTGACTTATCGCTATGAGAAACAAATGTTGAAACTGACCGTTGATCCAACGCTTGATTTTGGTCAGTTTGACAATAAGTCGGTTGACCGAACCTATTACATTGGTGAAAACCAAAGCACGACTAAGCAACCGTTGCCTTTTGGCGTCACAGTTGAAGATTACTATGGCACAAAAGGTTGGCAACTGAGTGTGCAACAGGACGGTCAATTTAAGTCAACTCCGAAACCAAACAGTCAAGATCCAAACTTACAGGTTGCTCAAACTTTGACCGATGCGACGCTGCATCTGATGAATCCTAAACTGAAACGAACAGATGCAACTTCAAATCCAACTTGGGCGCAGGAAGACACGATGGATTATCAAGCACCTGACGATTTTTCCTTGAATCCGACAGCCACCAGTCCAACTGTTTTAGCACAAGTTAAAAAGGGTGGTCATTATCGCAATGATGCCAGCACTGATAAAGATCCGACCGGGACGTTGTATGACAATAGCGGATATGGCACATGGCGGATTAACTTTGGTGACAACGATAGCGGCGCGACAAGTGTTGGGTTACATGTGCCAGCAAGCACACCACGGTATCAGACCCGCTATCATACGACGCTCACTTGGAATTTGTCGCTTTTACCATAGGAGGAATAACTTTTGCAATGGAAACGAGGGCGGTGGCTGATCGCTGCCGCGGCATGCATACTGGTCGGTCTCGCACCGCAAAGCGTGGCCGCCGCCAGTAAAACCGAAACAACTGACTTTGAAGTGCAGCCGGTTTTGCCTGATGCGCAAGCAAATATGAAACTGAATTATTTTGATTTGGTGTATCCAAAAGATACAAAGCACACCATCCAGATGCGAGTTCAAAATATTTCTGATAAGAACATCACAGTCAAGAGCGACTTACGAAACGCCTATACCCAAGATGGCGGCGGTATCGACTTTACACCGAGCACGAAGAATCTTGACCGAAGTCTGAAAACGCCATTTACAACCGTTGCAACCTTAGACAAAGGTGGCGCCACGATTCAATTAGCACCGAAACAGATGAAGGTCATCAGTGCAACCATCAAAATGCCAAAACAGCGATATGATGGCATGATTTATGGTGATTGGCATTTCATCGAACATGTCGATAAAGGCGAATCTGGCGGCAACGCGGTTGGCTCAAACTATGCTTACTCAGTTGGGGTGGTTTTACGTGGGCAGAATTATGAAGTTTTTCCGAACGTCAAGTATGACGAAACAAACCCAATCTTATTTCAAAAACATCCCGCACTTGGCGTAACGTTGCGTAATGTCGAACCGATGGCGATTTCAAAAGCAAATGTCAGCGTGGCAGTCGGCATGGACGGCGGCGACGTTAAAACCTACAAAGCTGATAATTTCATGATTGCGCCTAACTCGAAGATGGTCTTTCCAGTCTCATGGAGTTATGAATCAATGAAGCCCGGCACCTATCACATTAAGGTCACACTCAAAGGCTTGAACACGCAAAATCGTTTTCCAATGAGCTGGACGTTTAAGAAGACGATGAAGGTTAGTAACGTTCAGGCTAAGAGTATCAACGAACGTGCTATCAAGAAACCAGTCAATCACTGGCTTTATGCAACGATCGGGACAGGCGTCTTGCTATTAGCCAGTCTGGGGGGACTGCTATGGACTTTCAAGCTTCGTCCACGATGAAGAACGACTGGCAAGCCTTGCGATTAGTCCTCATCGGTGTTCTTGGTATTGCTTTGATGAACATGTTTACTTTTACAAATTTTGTAAGCGCTGCCGTCTCTAACAGCCAGCAAGCACTGATGGTCGCGCCAGTTTTACCTAGTGACAATCATGTTAGTAAAGGCGCTGGCTACTTCGATCTCGATCTTCCTAAAAGTGAGCGACGAACCATTACAGTACAGGCATACAACGCTAGCGCACAAATCTTAAAAGTGAATGCCGAAATTCTTGATGCGCAAACAGGAGCTAATGGCGTTGTTAGTTATGTAAAAGCCACTCAGGCGAATCGTAAATATCTACCGATCGCCGGGAGTGACTTAGTGAAGATTGATCGTCAATTTGAGCTCAAGCCGGGAGAAACGCGACAACTGCCAATTGTTTTGAAGCCGGGGAAAGGGCAGCCACGAGGAACTTATTTGTCAGCAATTCGCTTGTCAGCCTTAGCACCATCAACAACAGATACAAGTGTCCAAAACCGAATTGCTTATACGCTTGGCCTCGTCTTGCACAACGGTCATGTTGCTGGCAGCGTTAGCAACTTAAGGATGGGGCAGACATCTTTGGTACAAAAACGATCAGGATTTCAGTTGCGATCTCAAGTACAAAATCCTAAACGAATTTTTTTAAAGGATGTTTCAGCCAAGATTAATCTGACAAGCGCAACGAGTCGCTTTTTCTCATTAACTGTCACCCGGGAGTTGCCACGAATCGCGCCACAAACAGTCTTTGATGTAACACGACTGATAACCGGACAAAAATCAGTGGCAGGTGAATATAAACTGACGAGTCGACTGAAACAAGGCAAACAGGTAAGAGAAGACACACGGTACGTCAAAATCACTGGTTCAGGGGAACTGGTTACAAGTTCGGCAACTGCTTACCAAATTGCCCAACGAAAATGGCTTTGGGTCAAACTTGTAATTGTGTTGGTTGTTTTACTACTGATTAGTTTCTTTATTTATCGGCACGTTCGCCGCAGCAAAGGAGGTGATGCTGTTGAAAGCACTGATCGCTAAATTTTCCTACCGACGCGTCAAGTGGTTTTGGATTGGTCTGTCCATCCTGCTGCTCATCGCCTTTGTGACGTGTCTGGTCTTTACGATCAAGACATACAACGATTTTAATACCTGGAAGACGGTCAATCTTTTCTGATCGTCGAGTGATCGCTTATTGAAACTGTTTTATACCGTGGATAAATCCATGATGTAAAAAATTTTAAGAGGAGGAATTTCAAAATGAAATTCACTAAAATGACAAGTGCGTTGGTCGCGGGTGCAACCTTACTTGCCGGTTTGGCAATCGCTGCCCCAGCGGCAACGCAAGCAGCTACTGTTCAAGGTAATGCAGGCGTTAACGGTGGTCAGGCACTACCGCAAGACGCCAAGACAACCGCGGGGATTTCCTTTGGTCAACTGCCGCCAACCGGTAACACCGGTTACCTGCGACTGCAAATGGTTCCTAAGATTTTGGACTTTGGTAACCACGAACAGTTCTTCTCAGATTACCCGGTTTTCACTGCTGACGGACAAAACGCAGGGCGGGCTGACAATACTCGCTATCCAAGTTATAAGAGCGGTAATACAAACTTGACCGCTGTCCTTAATACTGATGACACCGCTTTGGCTAATGTTAAGGGCAAGGCTTGGACAACGGTTGTTGATAAGCAAACCACGCGTACCGATGCTGAAAGTGCTGAAGATAAAACTGGCCAAACTGACAGTAAAGCCGGGGATTGGACACTGAGCGTCAAGGCAGATGGCCCACTTTCATTGAAGGACGATAATGGTGCCGATACTGGCAAGACCATTGACAATGCGACATTGACCATGCTGAACACCGCTTATGGCCAGACTGGCAATGTCTACGGTTTGACCAACGAATCGCAAGATGATGGCTTCACACCGGTTGGAGCATTAGTACCAGTGACTGACATCAGCAAAACAACAACGATGACCTTGAGTGGCACTGACACCAATCATCAGGTGGCACATGCGGCTACCGATGAAGGTGAAGGCGCCAACGTCTTTGCCTGGGACAAGACAAATATCAAACTGGTTCTGCCTAAGACATCAGTCGTTAATAACGGTACGTACGAAACCACGTTAACTTGGACTTTGGCAACAGGCCTGAACTAAATTCAAATGACATCTTGAGCTTTTCACTTGGCCGGTACATAGGCCGAACGTGACCAAAGCTTTGATTAGTAACAATCAATACCTCGCTGATAGAAAGGCGGGGTATTTTTTATGGAAAGAAATGGACAGAGCTTTGCGTCAAATATAAAAGTTGTTTATCCACGCTTGTGCAGGCGACTACGATAGCCGCATCTTTTCAATAACACCCATCTCTGGTAAAATAGCCACGTTTACCTTTCAGAAAAGAGGACCCTACATGAGTGACTATATCGCGAGCGCATTGTCGCGTGATGAACATTTTCGAATTTTCGCTGCTGATGCGACTCAAACAGTGCGTGAAGCGCAGCGGCGCCATGATACTTGGAGCGCTTCATCGGCTGCACTTGGTCGGACGCTTGTTGCCACAGCATTGTTAGCGGCTTCCGGGCTGAAAAACGCAGACGATATGTTGACGGTTCGCATTAAAGGCGACGGTCCCGTTGGCGCACTTGTCACGGATGGTACCAATGTTGGCACAGTACGCGGCTATGTTGAAGAACCGCACGTTAACTTGCCGCTGAATCTGGTTGGTAAAATCGACGTTGCGCGGGCTGTTGGCAAACGTGGCTTACTAGCAGTGACGAAAGACATTGGCGTCGGCGATCCTTTCACTGGGCAAGTTCCTTTGGTTTCTGGTGAGTTGGCAGAAGATTTTACCTATTATTTAGCCAAGTCAGAGCAAATTCCGGCGGCAGTTGGCCTGTCAGTTTTCGTCAATGCCGACAACACCATTCAGGTGGCCGGCGGGTTCATGTTGCAAGCCTTGCCCGGTGCCAGTGATGCGGAGCTCTCTGAACTTGAAGCCAACGTGAAAACATTGCCGCTGGTTTCTGAATTATTAAAAAGCGGCCTGACACCAGAGCAAATTATTCAGCGAATTGCCGGTGACGAACCAGTCCAATTTCTTGATGCGCAGCCGTTAAAATTTGCCTGCAATTGTTCAAAAGAACATTTTGGCGATATTATGGCAACTTTACCGCATGCTCAATTACAGGAAATGATTGATCAGGACGGTGGTGCAGAAACCACGTGCAAGTTCTGTGGCAATCAATATCATTATAGTGTGGCGGACTTGGAAGCCTTGATGGCCCGAAACGAATAGTTGCAGTTGACACTTATTTTAAGTAAAGTTAGCAAGGCGCAAGCAAGAAAGAGGTGGCCTGTATGTGGCATATTGCCGATGTTGAAATTCCGAATCGCTTAGTTGTCGCACCAATGGCGGGTGTGACTAACGCGGCCTTTCGGGTAACGGCTAAAGAATTCGGTGCCGGGTTAGTGGTCTGTGAAATGATCAGCGACCGCGGAATCATGTATAAAAACGAAAAAACCCTGAATATGTTATTTGTCGATCCGCGTGAACATCCAATTTCTATTCAGATTTTTGGCGGCACCAAGGAGACCTTGGTGAACGCAGCTAAATTTGTGGACCAAAACACAGCAGCCGACATTATTGACATCAACATGGGGTGCCCAGTCCCTAAAGTGACGAAGACAGATGCCGGGGCGCACTGGCTGCTGGATCCTGAAAAAGTTTATGAAATGGTTGCAGCCGTAACAGATGCCGTCTCTAAACCAGTGACAGTCAAAATGCGGACTGGCTGGGACGAGAAGCATGTCTATGCTGTTCAGAATGCCCTAGCCGCAGAACGGGGCGGTGCCGCGGCGCTTGCCATGCATGGTCGTACCCGTAAACAGCTTTATGCTGGTCATGCGGACTGGAACATTTTGAAAGAAGTGAAGCAGCACCTCACGATTCCGTTCATGGGCAACGGTGACGTTCGTACCCCGCAGGATGCTAAGCGGATGTTAGACGAGGTTGGTGCTGATGCTGTTATGGTTGGCCGTGCGGCATTAGGTAATCCGTGGGTATTGAAACAGATGTCGGCTTATCTGGAAGACGGCGAATTGATCCCGGAACCAACACCGCGCGAGAAAATTGCGACAGCAAAGCTGCAATTACAACGGCTGGTTGACCTTCATGGCGAACATCAGGCTGTTCGGGAATTTCGGATGCAGGCAGCTTACTACTTGAAGGGAATTCCGCGCTCGGCTAAAACCAAAGCCGCGGTGAACATGGTTGATACGCAGGCAGAGGTTGATCACATCTTTGATGATTTTGTTGAACAAACCGAAGAGCGCGCTCGCGAACGGCAAGCTAAAGCATAAATTAGCAGTGTTTCATTGACACACGCCTGTCCACTTTTGTTGGTCAGTGACGAGTGTCTTTTTGTTAGAGTAGGTTGCTTTTTGGATGTAAAATTGTCATCATCAAAGAGTGGTAAAAATTGAAACGGAGGAACATGTGTTGGCTAAGGATAACGGACAGCAACCAGAAATGAATGACCAAATGATTGCGCGGCGAGAAAAGATGGAAGCCTTGCGTGAAGCGGGCATCGATCCATTCGGGCACCGATTTGACCGGACCCATACCGCAGCGAAAGTACGCGAAGAATTCGGTGAAGATGATAAAGAGACACTGTTGGATGAAAAACCAGAAGTGACAATTGCCGGCCGGATGATGTCTAAACGTGGCAAAGGCAAGGTTGGATTTGCGGATATTCGTGATCGTAGCGGGAAGATGCAGATCTATGTACGTAAAGATGTCGTTGGCGATGACAACTACATGATCTTCAAAAAGGCCGATCTTGGCGATATTCTTGGTATCAGCGGTGAAGTCATGAAAACTGATTCTGGCGAGCTGACGGTTAAAGCCAACCATGTGACCCATCTTGCTAAGGCACTCCGCCCATTACCTGATAAGTGGCATGGCCTGACCGATGTCGAGCAAAAGTATCGGAAGCGTTACCTTGATCTTATTTCTAATGAGGACAGCTTTGATCGTTTTGTTAAGCGAACCAAGATTGTCAGTGCTGTCCGTGAATACTTGGACAACAATGGTTTCTTGGAAGTCGAGACACCAGTCTTACACAATCAGGCTGGCGGGGCGAATGCTCGTCCATTCGTGACTCATCACAATGCACTTGATATTGATTTATATTTGCGGATTGCTCTTGAACTGCACTTAAAGCGTCTAATTGTTGGCGGCATGGAACGTGTTTATGAAATTGGCCGAGTTTTTCGGAATGAGGGGATTGATACCAAGCATAATCCCGAGTTCACTGAACTTGAAACTTATGCCGCCTACTGGGATTTGACAGATGTTATGACCGAAACTGAAGGGATTTTCCGGTTTGCTGCGCATAAGGTGCTAGATACCGGGAAGCTCACCTATCAGGGAATGGCGATTGATCTGGACGCACCGTTTGCCCGGATTAATATGTTGGACGCCATTAAAGACAAGACTGGCGTGGACTTCTGGCCTGAAATGAGTGTCGATGATGCGCGTAAACTTGCCGATGAACATGATGTTCACTATGAACCTTATTGGAAGGTGGGCCATATTATCAGTGCCTTCTTCGATCAGTTTGTCGAAGAGACGCTCATTCAGCCGACCTTCATCACGGGCCATCCAATCGAGGTTTCACCACTGGCAAAGAAGAATCCAAAAGACCCGCGGTTTGTTGAACGTTTTGAACTATTTGTTGGTGGCGGTGAATACGCTAATGCCTTTACAGAATTAAACGATCCAATTGATCAGCGCCAGCGTTTTGAAGCGCAGGCAGCTGAAAAGAGTGCTGGTAATGACGAAGCACAAGGTATCGATGACGATTACGTTGAAGCTTTGGAATACGGCATGCCGCCAACTGGTGGTCTCGGAATCGGGATTGATCGCTTAGTCATGTTGCTGACTGATGCACCATCCATTCGCGATGTCCTTTTGTTCCCAACATTGCGGCCATAACCAATCATGATATGTCGCCCTTGTGGCGGCATTTTTTATTTTCCGAAAGATATGACGGTCACCAGGATATAAGTGGCGCAAATCACGGATAATATTGTGCTATTATTCGCAAACATTCGGAGAGTAATTTTTAATTGAAAAAGTTGTTGACGATGGCGCAAACCGTTGGTATGATAAAAAGCGTCGTAAATGAGCAACAACGATTACCGATCAGGTATGAAAAAAAGTTATTGACAAGCATTGATTGCTTGTGATAATATATCAAAGTTGTCTTTTGACAAGGTCGTCCTTTGAAAACTGAACAAAGTTTCGTT
>ERZ772885.30-NODE-30-length-104067-cov-16.213745_pt1 | contig 104067 bp, 93 predicted proteins | sample MGYA00580580_ERZ772885 | MGnify/ENA primary metagenome ERZ772885 (study PRJEB29015, sample SAMEA2737673) | human gut metagenome | biome: human gut; feature: human-associated habitat; material: faeces | place: China | collected 2012 ...
GGGACCGATGCATTGGGGACATGCTAAAAGTAAAGATTTGATTAATTGGGAGTATCTGCCTACGGCGTTAGCACCTGATCAAGAGTATGATCAATTTGGATGTTTTTCTGGAAGTGCTGTAACGTTAGATGATGGTAAGCACCTACTTATGTATACAGGTGTGAAAAAAGTAAAACTTCCAAATGGTGAGGAAACCGATATTCAAACACAATGTATTGCCATTGGAGATGGTGTTAATTACAAAAAACATCCAAATAATCCAGTTATCACAGCAGATATGCTACCTGAAGGATGTAGTAAAGTAGATTTTAGAGATCCTAAGATATGGAGAAAAGAAGATGGTAGCTATTTATGCGTAGTAGGAAATAGACCAGCAGATGGTAGTGGACAAGTTGTTCTATTTAGTAGTAAAAACGCAATTGATTGGAAATATAAAGATATTTTATCTTATAATGGAAATAGGCTAGGGAAAATGTGGGAGTGTCCTGATTTCTTTGAGTTGAATGAAAAAGGTGTATTATTAATTAGCCCACAAGATGTTTTACCACAAGGATATGAATATGGAGGTGGGAATGTAACGGCTTGCTTAATCGGTGATTTTGATAATGAGAACAATATCTTTAAAGAAGAAATTAATCATGCAATTGATTATGGGTTAGATTTCTACGCTCCACAATCTGTTCTTACTGAGAGTCAAAGACGGATTATGGTAGGATGGATGGCAAATTGGGACACAAATGGTTTACAAAATCCAGGTAGAGAATGGTTTGGACAAATGAGTATACCAAGAGAACTACACGTTATAAATAATCGATTAATTCAAAACCCAGTTAAAGAAATTGAAAATTACCGAAAAAATAAGGTTGAATATCAAGAAGTTACATTCAAAGGTAATAAAACATTTGAGGCTGTTAAAGGACGAAGAATTGATTTAGAAGTTATCGTTAAACCAAGTATCAACTGTGATGAATTTTCAATTAAACTCGCACAAGATGAAGTATGCTATACTGCAATTAAATACGATGTGAAAAAATCCTTATTAACAATGGATAGAAAATTTTCGGGTTGTAGAAGAGCTGTTTTGAATGAAAAAAGTGCAATAGTACCATTAAAAGATGGTTTGTTAAAACTCAGACTCATTTTAGATAAACAAAGTATTGAGACATTTATTAATGATGGTGATAAAGCAATGACTATGTTAATCTTTACTGATTTAAATGCTGAGGGAATTTCATTTTTTAGCGATGAAGAGATAACGCTAAATCTTGTAAAATATGATTTAGTGAAATAATTAAAGATTAATTTTTTTAGACTAACGAATTGTTAATACAACTGTGACACTTTCTCATGAAATAGCTCGACTCCTACCAGAGAGGGATACCACTTCGTGGGGAGGTGACCTATGCAGTTTTCCACCCTAAACATTTTTGTAGTCGATGATTAATGAGGCACTCTGCCTCATTAATCTCTTCATTACTTCCTCTTTGCCAAGACGAATAGGCATCTGCGAAATAAACAGTAACTTTTAAATCAGCTTCTACTTTGGAATAACAAGCAAACGCTTTTCCTCAATCGGAAGTACGTCATATAAATATGTCTATTTTGACCCCTAACTTTGAGCTATACTGTAGCTATCAAAGATAAGGAGGTCAATTTTTTATGAAAGAAAATCATATTATAGTTCCAGTCACATTGAGTGACCCTAATTTAAAGTCTTAGTCAGCATCTACGACCGGTAAGGATATGCCTGCCTGTTACTTTAAAATTAAGGATACTGAAGTCACGTTTTACAATGGGGAAATAAGAGTATATTTTAGATGAAGTTTTAATGGAGCTGTTTAAGTATGCTTATTAATTTTACTACGATTCAAAATATCTTTAAGCCCTACTAATGGGGGGAGGCATTTACTTCGTAAATGGTCGGTGATCCATTGTTTGTCGCCACAACGATATGCGTTGTGGGAATGAGGGTTTAACTAATGTCCTCACTGATAAATATGATTTAGATTTATTTAATCAGACTATCTTCTTATTTTGTGGGAGAAAAAAGATTGAGACAAAGCTTTATACTAGGATCGTGACGGATTTATGTTGTTATATATAGAAACAGAAATGTATTTCATCATTCTATATCAGTCTTAGTTAATCGATTGCTTTAATACTAAGACAGACTATAGTCCAGCTAAAAGTTTTCCGATATGAAAAACTTATCTGGACTTATATATATAAAATAAAAAAACCATTCCGTGACAAAGTCACACAATGGTTAATGCAATCTATTTTTTGATTAAAATTTTTCCACGCTCTAACTTAACCTTTCCTTTTCGCTCAAGCGATTTAAGTGTACGACTAACCACTTCACGGGTTGAACCAATATCAAAGGCAATTTGTTCATGCGTGCGATATAACAATCCACCACGACTATGCTCTTTTAAATAATCAATCACACGCTGCTCAATACTATTAAACGTCACATTTTCAACCACTTGTATCACACTTAAAAACTTCTCATATAAATTCTTAAAGACAAACTGTAAATACACTGGATGATTCATTAAATACTTTTCAAATAACAAAATCGGTAAAATAACAAGCTCACTATCTTCTTCTACACGGACATAAGCGTGTGTATTACTTTGTGCTAATGCACAAATCACGGTCATAAAACAACTATCACCTTTTCTTAAACGATATAATGTGACTTCACGTCCTTCATCATTTAAGCGATACACACGTAATACGCCACTTTTAATAAATGAAAATCCCCAGCATGCTTCCTCACCATTAATTAATAATTCCCCTGCTTGAACCTTTTTTTGTACTAAATTCCGTTCAATAATTGCTAATGCCTCTTCATCTAACATCTTTAAAAATGGATAATCACTCATTAATCCGTCTAACATGCATCCTCCTCCTTATAAAAAAGGGAGTTTCAAATGAAACACCCCATTAATTATATGCGCTTTGTTACCATACCAATCACACTAAAAATAAGAAAAGCAACTGCATTCACTAATACGACACTAGCCCCAGCAGGCGTTGAATATAAGAATGAAACGGTCATCCCTATAAAGAAACAAGCGACCGAAATAATTCCTGATGAAATAATAACACTCTTAAAACTATTAAACACTCGCATAGAGGTTAAGGCTGGGAAAATAATTAAGCTTGAAATTAACATCGTTCCCATAATACGCATCCCAAGAACAATCGTGATTGCTGTTAAGAATGCGATTAACATATTATAAAGCTCCACCTTTACACCTGTGGCCTTTGCAAAATTCTCATCAAATGTGGTCGCAAAAATACGATCATAAAAAATAACGAACAAAATAAATACAAGAACTGATAACACAATACTAATTTTCACATCACTTTGGGTCATTGCTAAAACACTACCAAACATGTAGCTATTAATATCTGAATTTAATCCACTCGTTAGTGACGTCACCGTTACCCCAATCGCAATCGAAGTACTTGAAATTAATCCAATCGCAGCATCACCTTTAATCTTACTATTTTGTGAAATTCGCAATAAGAAAAATGCTGCAATGACAACAACTGGTACTGCAATTTTTAACGGTGCTAAGTTCATGGCCATTGCAATTGATAGTGCCCCGAATCCGACGTGAGATAATCCATCTCCAATCATCGAATAACGCTTCAATACTAAGCTTACGCCCAGTAAAGCTGCACATAGTGATACCGCACTTCCAACCACAATCGCACGCACCATAAAACTATACGAAAACATCTCTTGCCAAATACTAAACATGCTTTACCTCTCCCATATGATGGCACGAATTCGTAAAGCATAAATACTCCTCTGGCGTTCCATAAAATACAACTTCTTTATTCAATCTCAAGATCTTCGTTGCATGTTCTAAACCACTATTCATATCATGCGTTACCATAATAATACTCATACCATATTCTTTATTTAACTCTTCAATGATTTGATAAAGGTTAGCAGTCGTCACTGGATCTAAACCTGTGACCGGTTCATCTAACAATAAAATTTTCTCTGACGCACATAGTGCGCGTGCAATTAAAACACGTTGCTGCTGTCCACCCGATAAATCACGATAACATTTCTTTTTCAAATGTTCAATTTTCAATTTTTTAAGATTTTCAAGGGCACGTTTTTTTTCTTCGGCAGAATAAAACGGGCGCCACCCTCGTTTATTTAAGCATCCTGATAATACCACTTCATACACAGAAGCTGGGAAATCTCGCTGAACCACTGTTTGTTGTGGCAGATAACCAATATCATGACTTTTTAAGTGAGATCCGTATTGAATATTACCTGACTTTGGCGTTACTAATCCAAGAATTGACTTCATTAATGTACTTTTCCCAGAACCATTATCCCCAATGATACATAAATAATCGCCATCTTCTAATTCAAAATTAACATCTTTTAATGCTACTTGATTATCGTATTGAACATTTAAATCTTTACAAGATAAAATCGCCATATTAATCCAATCCTACTTTTAAATTTTCCACATTCTGTTTCATTAATGATAAATAAGTGACACCATTATTAAAATCTTCTTTAGAAACATTGTGGCATGAATGTAATAATAACATTTTTGCTCCCGTTTCGTCACTAATCATTTGCGAAATTTTTGGGTCTACTAATTCTTCATAATAAATAACGGGAATATTTTGTTCTTTAATCTCTTTAATCATTTGTGCAACTAAAGCAGCACTCGGTTCAGCTTCAAATGGCGCCGATACATAATGAATTCCATATTGATTCGTTAAATACTGCATCGCAAAGCGTCCACCATGATAAATCGTATCACGCTTCGCATTCGCCACCACATCTTTAAGTTCGTGATCTAACTCTTCTAATTCAGCTAAATAAGCATTAGCATTGTCTTTATAGTAGTCTGCATTCTCTGAATCAACTTCACATAAAGCCTCTAAAATATTATTCACCATAATCATCGCATTTTTAGGACTTGTCCAAATGTGTGGATCATAAGTATGATTATGCCCATCCCCTTCAGAATGATCATGTCCCGCTTCTACTTCTGCATCATGGTTATGATTTTCATCTTCATGGTCGTGATCAGTATCTGCATCATGGTCATGATTTTCATCTTCATGATTGTGATCAGTATCTGCATCATGGTCATGATTTTCATCTTCATGGTCGTGATTATCTTCAACTGTACTATTTGGAGCTAATAATGGAACATTTTTTGAAACATCTAAAACATAAACTTCGTTACTATCAACACTCTCAATAATACTATGAGCCCATTGCTCCATTGATTCTCCCGTATAAATAAATAAATCTGCTTTATTAATCTTAATAATATCAGCTGGTGTCGGCTCGTATGAATGTGACTCCATTCCGGCTGGTAATAATAATGTCACATCTACCTTATCCCCACCAATGACACGTGCAAAATCATATTGTGGAAATAATGTTGTGACAATTTGTAATTTATCTGATACCGTACCCGTTTGTGAATCAGTATCACATCCAACCAACAAGACAACAAAACTCATTAAAACAAAGACTAATCCTTTAAACTTTCTCATAAAAAAACTCCTCCTAAAAAAGTACTCTTACTTATGTTATGTCTATTGTAGCATAGTTTCATACAAATGATAATAGTTATCAACAGGGATGAATATATGTGCAATTACTCATATATTCTATTTAAACTTAAATATCCTTTACCATTCTTAATGATTTAAGATAAACATTGTCATTAATATGTATACATCCCTCGCGTTATAAAGATAGACATTCTTATAATATTTGATTTTCACACATAGTCAATGATACTAAATCCCATAATAAAAATATTACACTTTTTAGGAGGAATGTTATGAAGGCGATTATTTATGATGGGATACAAAAAGTTAAGGTCAATCATGTTGAAGATCCTAAGATTGAACTGAATGATGACATTATTATTAAAGTAACTTCTACTGCTATTTGTGGATCGGATTTACATTTAGTTCACGGCTTAGTTCCAAATCTTGAAAAAGGTTCTGTCCTTGGTCACGAAACCATGGGGATTATTGAAGAGGTTGGGAAAGATGTTCACCACTTAAAAAAAGGTGACCGTGTTGTCGTTCCGTTTCCTGTTTCATGTGGCCATTGTTGGTTTTGTGAGCATGAATTATACAGTCAATGCGATAATTCAAATGATTATGGTGAAGTTGGAGGATTGTTTGGATATAGTAAAACCTTCGGTAATTACCCAGGTGGACAAGCAGAATACTTACGAGTGCCATATGCTAATGTTGGACCTGTCTTAGTACCAGAGGAATTAACTGATGAACAAGTTTTATTTACAACGGATATTTTACCAACCTCTTATTGGGGAGTTGATATTGGGGGAGTTAAACCTAATGATACAGTTGTTGTTTTAGGTTGTGGACCTGTTGGTTTATTAACCATTAAATGGGCTATCTTTAAAGGAGCAAAAAGAGTAATTGCCATTGATCGCGTCGGCTATCGATTACAACATGCCAAAAGACATTATGGTGTAGAAATTGTTAATTTTGAAGAACATGATTCAACAGGAGATTATATTAAAGAAATCACTCATGGTGGAGCTGACGTTGTGATTGACTGTGTTGGTCTGGATGGTAAAATGTCAACCTTTGAAAAAATAGAAACGGCACTTAAGCTACAAGGAGGTTCAAAATCGGCTATTGAATTGGCAGCACAGTGTGTTCGAAAATGTGGAACAGTTGTTTTACTTGGTGTGTACGGTACTCGTTATAATTCATTTCCACTTGGAGACTTTTTCTCCCGTAATATCACCTTAAAAATGGGACAATGTCCAGCACAAGCCTATACTAAACCGATTATGAAACTTATTCAGGAGGGAAAATTTGATGCTACTGATATTATTACGCATCAATTATCTCTTGATCAAGGATCTCATGCTTATGAAATTTTTGATAAAAAACAAGATGACTGTATTAAAGTCATTTTAAAACCATAAATCATTAATAATGAAAAAAGGACTTGGAAAATCCAGGTCCTTTAAGTTTTCTTAATAAACGTATGACGGCATTTTGGACATGTAATTTCAATTTTTCCTTTTTTACGAGGAACGCGTAATTGTTGTCCACATTCTTTACATTTGAAATATTTATATTGACGCTTTGCTTTGAATGCACGATATTGGTTGATCCATTTAGATTGAATAGGATACCAGTATTTTAAGAATAAAATATTTTCTTGATGACGCTTTAGTTTATTTTTAGATAGTGCTCGATAGTAACAAAGAACAAGTGGAACTAAAGCGAGCCAAGCAAAGAATGCCCATCCAAATAACTTTCCAACCAAAAAGAGAAGAATTGAAACGATCAGTAAAGCCAATGATAAATGATCAACGCCTGTTCGATCTTCCATAAATTTTTTAAACCATTCCAATCAGAACACCTCTTTTCTTTACTATTATTATACACTAATTACTCATGAGATAGAATGAAAAATTCCCTCTATATCCTAGAGGGAATTCAACTTTATTTTAAACTTTCACCATTTGTAGCAATAACTTCTTTATACCAGTAGAATGATTTCTTTTTATAACGTTCTAACGTTCCTGTTCCATCATCATGACGATCGACATAAATGTATCCGTAACGTTTTTTAAGTTCAGCTGTTGAAGCACTAACTAAGTCAATACATCCCCAAGAGGTGTATCCCATGACTTCAACCCCATCTTCAATTGCTTCCCAAACTTGTACTAAGTGGTCATTTAAGTAATTAATACGATAGTCATCGATAACTGTTTTGTTTCCATCTTCATCTTCAACTAATTCATCAACAGCACCTAATCCATTTTCAACGATGAATAATGGTTTTTGATAACGATCCCAGAATTGATTTAAAACATAACGTAATCCTTGTGGATCGATTTGCCATCCCCATTCAGAAGCTTTTAATGTTGGATTTGGTACCCCACCCATAATATTTCCTTTACCGGCTACTTTCTGAGCTGGATTAGCCGTTTCACAACTACTCATGTAATAACTGAATGAGATGAAATCTACTGTATGTTTTAAGATTTCCTCATCCCCCTCAGCGAATTGAATTTCAATATGGTTATCACGGAAATAACGTTTCATGTATCCTGGGTAGACTCCACGTACATGCACATCTGAGAAGAAGTAATTCATATGTTCAGCTTTCATGACAGCAATGACATCATCTGGATTTGGTGTTAATGGATACGTTGGCATACTTAAAACCATGCATCCAATTTGGAAATCAGGATTGATTTCATGTCCAATTTTAACAGCTAAGGCACTCGCCACTAATTCATGGTGAACTGCTTGATATAAATCTTGCTTTGATAGTTTTTCTTTATCCGTATAAATTCCACCACTTAAAAAGGGTGCATGTAAAACAGAATTGATTTCATTAAACGTTAACCAATATTTAACTTTATTTTTATAACGTGTAAAAATCGTGCGCACATAATTCTCATAAAACTTAATTAAGTCACGACTCACCCATCCATCATATTTTTTAGATAAGTTTAATGGTGTTTCGTAGTGAGAAATCGTGACTAATGGTTCAATCCCGTATTTCGCTAATTCATCAAATACATTGTCATAAAATTTTAGTCCCGCTTCATTTGGTGCCTGATCATCTCCATTAGGAAAGATTCTTGACCATGCAATAGATAAACGGAAAACTTTAAATCCCATTTCAGCAAATAATTTAATATCTTCTTTATAACGATGGTAATGATCAATACCTATTTTTGCAGGATAATAAACTCCTGATTCTTCTTTCGTTGTTAATTTTCTAGGATTTCTACGTGTTCCTGCTGTTAATAAATCAGTTATCGCAAATCCTTTTCCAGCTTCATTCCATGCTCCTTCACATTGGTAAGCTGCTGTTGCACCTCCCCATAAAAAGCCTTTTGGGAATTCATTATTATTCATAAGCATTATCCTTTCTGACTAACAAATTTTTCTACGCCAAATTTTAAACGATTTAATCCTTCATGTAATATTCCTTTACTTGTAGCTATACAAATTCGAACATGTCCTTCAGATTGATCACCAAAATAATTATGTCCTCCTGGAACAACTGAAAGCTTAACTTCTTTCTTTAAGAAATCAACTAATTCAACTGCTGTACAGTTTAAATCTTTAATATCTACATATAATAAATAAGTTGCTTTAGGTCTATATGCATGTAATTGAGGAATATTGTTATTAATAAAGTTTACCGCATAGTCTCTATTTTCTGTTAAATGTTTTATAAATTCTTTTCCCCAGTCTCTAGAATCATTCATTGCCGCAATGGCAGCTACTTGAGAAATTGAAGTTGCACCTCCTGCAGTAGACATAACATCACTTGCTTCTACCAATTTATCAAATGCATCATCATTTGTAGTATAAACACATCCCACTCTAAGACCTGCTAGTCCAAAACTTTTTGAATAACCAAATACAGACATAACTCGGTGACATCGTTCATTTCCTAAACAATAAATACTTTCAAATTTTGCATCTGGATAAACAATATCTGACCAAATTTCATCATTCATAATATAAAGATCATATTTTTCACAAAGTGACATAATATAATCTAATTCTTCTTTTGTATAAGTCAATCCATAAGGATTATGTGGATTACATAATCCTATCATTTTTGTTTTCTCAGTAATACAACTTTCTAATTTAGAAAAATCCATTTTTCTTTTTTTTTCATCAATTCCACAAGAATAATATACCGGTGTTGCTCCTGCTGCTAAGCATGATTCTCTAAATAAAAAATCACAAGGATCAAAAACAATCATTTCATCTCCAGGTTTTAAAAATGCTTTTGCTACAATATACATTGCTCGTGCTGCGCTATCTACCGGTAATACATTTTTTACTGGAATATTTTCATTCTTTAAATCTTTAACATAATTCGATAAAGCAATTTTAAAATCATCAAATCCTGTTTTTGGTGTGTATGAAAAATACCCATCAGAAATATAATCTAGCATTGCTTGTTTTACCATAGGTGGACAAGGAAAATCAGGATCTGCAGCTGTTAATGGAATAACTCCTTCCTCAACTTCTGCCCAACGCAAATTGTACGCTTTTCTTTTTAATACATCTAAATTTACATTTTCATCATCAAAAAATGACATATATTCATCTCCTATCTTCTAAATTTGGCAGGAATATATTCCTGCCAAATAAGTAATTATTTATTTTCTAATTTTTTAAATCTTTTATCAATAACTTCAAACAAATCAACTAAATGCATTGCTACATTTAATTCACTACTTGCACACATACATGTATCTTGTGCATGAGAGAATAATATTGAATATTCTAATTCTTCTCCACGAGATTCTGCTTGTAAAGCATCTGTTTGTACTTGATGAGCTTGTACAATAGCTTCATTTGCTTGCTTTAATAATTCTTTTGCATTTTCTATATCAAATGTATCCAAAACTTTTAAAGCATCCATTGTTTTTTCTCTAGCATCTCCTGCATGTAAAATAATCTTCATTGCTGTTTGTGCGTGTTCTAAATTCATTTTATTCCCTCATTTCTACTCTAATTTTATTTTTTACTGTTTTCTTCTAAATATTGTTGTTTTTCGTAAACTTTAAAGAATGGTAACCAAATAAACCATGAAACGATAAACAATACAATTACTAAAACAACTCCAGCAAGACTTCCTGTTGTTAAATAACCTTGAATGATATTTGGTAAATACCACATTTGCATTGGTGCGCTAGGAACAGGCACTAATCCAATTCTCATAACTAAATACATGATGCTAGGAATGACAATTGAGTTTAAACATAATGGAATCATTAAAATTGGGTTCCAAACTACTGGTGCACCGAAAACAATTGGTTCATTAATATTGAAAATTGCTGGTAAAACACATACATTTCCAATAGCTTTTAAACGTTTTACTTTAGAACGCATACACATAATAACTAATGCTAATGTACATCCTTGACCACCGATATAAGTTAATCCCATAACTGTTTCCATTAAGTTAATATTTTGTGCAACATGTCCCGCAGCTACAGCTGCCATATTAGCATCCATACCTTCCATCCAAATTGCCCATGCAATTGGGAATAAAATCCAAGTAAATCCAAATGAATATAAGAAACATGTAAAAAATGTAATCGCAATTAATCCTAACCAAGTTTGACCAAATGCTGAAATTGGAGAGAATAATCCACGAATAAATAATGGTAAATCAAATCCAGTATTCATGATAACTAAACCAATAACCAATGTAATTGTAACTGGAACAAGTGCATCCATCCAAGCCACAACCATATCAGGCATAACTGTATCTTTTTTAAACATTGAATGATTTGATGCTACATTGAAAATCCAAGCAGTAAATACTGCAGTAACAACAGCCGTCAACATACCTCCAGTACCAATTTTATCCATTACAAATGAAATATTACCATCTGCAATATTTGGTATAGTGATAATAAAGAATAATGCTAAACTTGATAACATAGCTGAAATTTTTAATTTTTCATTTCCCTTTTTTTCTAATACTTTCATTGGAACTAATATTGTTAAGAAAATAGCAATTAATCCAAATGAGAAAGTATTCAATTGTGAAATGTCTGGAATCCAGCTCAATGCTTCAAAATTTCTAAATACACCAACAATTGAAGATACCGATCCAATCATAATCATTGGTAAAATGCTCATGATTGATTGTTGAATTGCCATAATATAAACATTTTGTGTTAATTTATCTAACTTAGGTGCTAATGAATTTGTAATCCAACCCATAAAACCTTTTTGATTTTCAACATTTTTGTCAGCTTTAACTTCTTTTTTTTCTACTTCTTTTACTGGTTCTTTTTCTACTTCTTGTGGTTTAGCACCTTTTAAAACATCCATTGCTTGTTTTAAAGTTGCTGTACCATCAATAGCTCCATATGCATCTTTATCAATAAAAGCAAATGGAATATTATATTGTTCTAAATCTTTTGCTAAAGCATCTTTCTTATAAGCTAAGTGTGGTCCAAACATAATAATGTCTGTTCCTTTTAGATTATTTGTCATCTCAGCTTCGCTTCTTGCAATAACATCAATATCATCTAATCCTTGTTCTTTTGCGGCTTTACGCATAGCTTGAGCCATGAACCCACTCGAAGCACCGGCACCGCACATCAATAATATTTTCATATTTCTTCACCTATTTTCTTTCTTTATTATTTATGAGCAATTACTTCTACCTCACAAAGCACTTGTTTTGGAAGTTCTTTAACAGCCACACAAGATCTTGCTGGACACATTCCATTAAAATATTCACTATATACTTTATTGAAAGTCGCAAAATCATTCATATCTGCAATAAAGCATGTTGTCTTAACAACATCGCTTAATTTAAAACCAGCTTCTTCTAAAACAGCTTTAACATTTTCTAAAGACTGTTTAGCCTGTCCTTCAATATTATCAGATTCCACACATCCTGTTTTAGGATTAACTGGAATTTGTCCAGAAACAAATGCAAATTCACCAGCTATAATTCCTTGAGAATATGGCCCAATTGCTGCTGGGGCTTCTTTTGTTTTAATTTCACTATTCATTTTCTTAGCTCCTCTCTCTAATGAAATATTTTTCACAATTACATTGTAGTATGTTATTTTATTTTAGTCAATAAACTTTCTTTAATTTTATAAACTATTTTTTACTATTTTATAAAATGTTAGCGCTTATTTTTAACTTAATTATATTAAATATATTTATTAAATGAAATATTTTTCATTATTTATTTTCAATTTATTTAATTTATGTTATAATAGGTATTGGAGGTAACTATGAAATTCAAAGAAATTCAACTTACATTAATCGATCAACAAATTTTAAAAAGTTACAGTACACTACTAGAAGGCTTAGAAAAATATTTAGGATATGGTTATGAAATTGTATTGCATAGCTTAGATAGTTATGAACACTCAGTCATAAATATAGTAAACGGTGAACATACTGGCCGTAAGATAGGGGCTCCTATTACAGACAAAGCGTTAGAAATGCTTAGTCGTTTAAAAGATAGCGGTGAATCAAGTGAAACTTACTTTTCTACAAACGCTAAAGGTGAACCATTAAAAAGTACTACTATTGCAATTCGTGGTGAAAATAATAGAATTATTGGATTATTATGTATGAACTATTATATGAATATTAGTTTAAACGATTTTATTCAATCTTATGTTCCTAAAAAACAAGAAGAAGTACAAATCAAATCTGTTACTGAAACTTTTGCAAGTAACGTAGATGAAATGATTTTATCTACTTTGGAATATGTAAAGAACGAAGTATACGAAGATTCTTCAATTTCATATTCTAATAAAAACAAGGCTATAATTTCTCAATTATATGATAGGGGTATTTTCCAAATAAAAGATTCTGTTCCAAAAATTGCAGACGAATTAAACATTTCAAAAAATACTGTATATTTACATTTGCGCAATTTATCGCCTCAAGGAAATTAATAAAAACACCTAAGATACTATTCTCTTAGGTGTTTTTATTAATTAAAATTTTTTAATCAATTCGGAAGCAAAACTCTAACGTTTTGCTTCTATTTTTCCTTCTTTAATCCTTAAAGACACATCACATTTCTTTGCTAGAGTAGGTGAATGGGTTACTAAAATAACACATTTATGATGAATATGTGCTAAATCTAAGAAAGTATTCATGATCTCTATTGAATTCTTTTCATCCAAGTTACCTGTTGGTTCATCACAAAGGATCAAATCGACTTCTCTTGCAATAGCACGAGCAATCGCAACTCTTTGTTGTTGTCCTCCTGATAGTTGTCGAATATCTCTTTTACATTCATCTTTGGAAAGTCCAAGTTGCTCAAGAATAGATAAACAATACTCTTTTTTATCTTTTCTTTTGATCCCTGCAATTTCCAAAGCAGACATAACATTTTCTAAAGCATTCATATAGTAAATGAGGTTATATGATTGAAAGACAATAGAGATATCTTCTCGACGATATTTATTTAAACCTATTTCTTGAATATCTTTTCCTTTGAATAAGACTCTTCCTTCATCAGGTTTATCTAAACCAGAAGCAAGAGAAAGAGTTGTTGTTTTCCCGCTTCCACTCGCACCAACAACTGCATAGATTTTACCTTTTTCAAACAAATAAGAAGCATGATCTAAAATTTGATTTTTTTCTTTGCCATCTTGATAACTATAGCTTACATTTTCTAATTCCAATAACTTTTCCATCTTAACCTTCCTTTCTAGATAAGATTTGTCTAGGTGTAAGTCTTAATACATAGGCTACAGGTACAGCAATAGAAACAATACAGATTGCTGCTGTAACACCGGCAAGTTGAATGACATTTTCACCTGTAATCGAAACATCTAACTCCTGATTTGATGGTCCTTGCATCATATTTCCTAAAAAATTTTCTTTTGTTTGTGTATTGTTTTTTTGTTGACTACTATCTGTTTGATTTTGATTGTCATTTGGTTGATTGCCTTTTTGATCCATTTGCATGACATTTGAAGAAGAACTACTTTCTAACATATTCCCCATATAATGAGATGTTAATTGTCCTGTACCTAAAGAAATCACAAAAGCAACTACTGCAATTAAACCTATTTCAATAAGTTGTTGAGCAATAATTTTAACTTTACTTTGTCCAAGTGATAAAAGAACACCAATTTCATAATATCTATTTCTAATTGTTAGAGCTAAGATTAAACAAAGAATTGCACTACCAGCAATCACTACGATCCATACAAACATCTTTGCGAATGATTGCATACTTTCAAGAGAAGAAGCATTTTGTTGATAAAGACGATCATTGGCATCTAATGAGAATGCATCAAAATCAATATCACTTTTCTTTTTTGCTAGTCCTACAAAGGCTTCTGCATTTTCTGGATCATCTAAATGATAAATTGCTGATGTGATATTTTCACTACTTCCAGTAAGTGTTTGCCCAACTGATAAATCAGTATAAATCGTGTTTACTGGATTATTGAAATGGGCACCACCAATTTCATTTGTTGATTGAATTTCATAAATACCTACAATTGTAAGTTCTTGAATAATTGTTTCATCATTAACTGTGGTTGTAATAGTAAAAGTATCACCAACACTTAAATCATTATCACTTGCAAGATTGGTTTCAATGACACAGTTATTTGTATTTGCATCATCACTTGTAAGCAAACGACCATCTGTTAAGGTATAATTACTGTTTGTAAATGAATCTAAATATTCCATTGTAGTATTAGCACTGATCGTAAAATCACCTTGATTTGAAGCTTGTTCTGATTGATCATTTGGCTTATTTGTATCTTGTTGATTATTACTATTATCCGATTCATTTTCTACTGCTGAAATAGAATCACTATCAGCTGATGTAGATATTTGATAATTATAACTTTCTACATACTTTAAATTTTTTAAACTATCTGCCATGGTTGTTGTTAATGATGTCTCATTACTTACGGCTTCACCCGGTTCTCTATTTTTCATCATGTTTCTAAAATCAACAGAAAGAGTTACATCGTTTCCTAAACTACTACGAATTTGATCCATTGATTTTTGTGTCGCTGATTGAATGGATAAACCAGCAATGACGAGATTGGTAATAACGACAATTATTACAAATAATAAAATCGTTTTTCCTATATTTTTCTTTAAACTTAAAAATGCGTTTTTTATCATACTTTCTACCTCCATCTTCAATATAGAGAAAAAGTATATCCATAAAATGGAATAATTATGTAAAAAAAAGGGGTATACATTATATATTTTATTGCTTTTCTTATTATTTAAAGTTACCCTTATAAAGAAAGAGAAGGGATAAAATATGAAATTAGATAATTTGGCTATAGGAAAAAGTGCTGTAATTGTCTCTGTAGGAGGAACAGGAGCATTAAGACAACACTTTTTAGATATGGGACTTATCCAAGGTGTAGAAGTAACTATGGTAAAATATGCACCAATGGGGGATCCTATTGAAATTAAAATACATGATTATGAGCTTACTTTAAGGAAAGAGGATGCTCAAAAAATAGAAATTAAAGAAGTTATTAAAAAAGAAGAATTAAAAAATGAAAACATTATTTTTAAAAATAAAAATCATCCAGGGTATGGTGAATCAAGTTACGATAAAATCAATAATCATCAAATCTATCATGAAAGTGATCTACTTACTTTTGCCTTAGTCGGTAATCAAAACTGTGGTAAAACAACTTTATTCAATCAACTAACTGGTTCTAATCAACATGTTGGTAACTTTCCAGGAGTCACTGTTGATCGTAAAGATGGTGTGATTAAAGGCTACAAAAATACCCTTATAACGGATCTACCAGGAATTTATTCAATGTCACCTTATAGTAGTGAAGAAATCGTGACTAGAAATTTCTTATTAAAAGAAAAACCAAAAGCAATCATTAATATTGTTGATGCAACAAATATTGAAAGAAATCTTTATCTAACAATGCAACTATTAGAACTCAATATGCCTATGGTTGTTGCTTTAAATATGATGGATGAAATGTTAGGAAATGGGGGAACAGTTCTTATTAATGAACTAGAAGCACATTTAGGAGTTCCTGTCATTCCTATTTCAGCCGCTAAAGGAGAAGGTATTGATGAATTAGTCAGTCATGTTTTACATGTTGCTTATTATCAAGAAAAACCTCAATTTTTACAATATTTTGATAATCAAGCTCTTGATCGTTGTATTAATGCAATTGAACATCTTATTGAAGATCATGCAAAAAAAGCAAGAATTCCTTTACGTTTTGCAGCAAGTAAACTTGCAGAAAATGATTCTCTTTTATTAGAACAACTTGATTTGAGTCAAAATGAAAAGGAAATTTTAGAACACATTCGTAAACAGCTTGAAGAAGAAAGTAGTCTTGATTGTTCAGCTGCTATTGCCAGTGATCGTTTTCATTCAATCATTAATATTTGTAGACAAACTGTGAAAAAACCTCATGAAAGTAAAGAAAGATTAAGAAGTCAAAAAATTGATCAATTTTTAACTGGAAAATATACAGGTATTCCCGCATTTATTGGAATTATGGGTATCGTTTTCTTTTTGACCTTTAATGTTATTGGTGCTTTTTTACAAGGCATCTTAGAAAATGGTGTATCTACTGTAACAAATTATGTTGATACTCTTCTAACCCAAGCACAAATCAATGTAGCTTTACATTCTTTGATTATCGATGGGATTTTTAATGGGGTAGGAACTGTTTTAAGTTTCTTACCAATTATTGTTACTTTATTTTTCTTCTTATCTATTTTAGAAGATAGTGGTTATATGGCTCGTGTTGCTTTTATTATGGATAAACTCCTTAGAAAAATTGGACTTTCTGGACGAAGTATTGTCCCTATGTTGATTGGCTTTGGATGTACAGTACCTGGCGTTATGGCAAGTCGTACACTTTCTTCAAGAAGAGATCGACAAATGACAATTATTCTAACACCTTTTATGTCATGTTTAGCAAAACTTCCAATCTATGCTTTCTTTACCTCTGTCTTTTTTCCAGGTAAGGGCGCATTCGTTATGATTTTCTTATATGTTTTTGGTATTTTGACTGGTATTATTTTTGCTTTGATTTTAAAAGGATCCCTTTTTAAAGGTGAACCTGTTCCTTTTGTCATGGAACTTCCAACCTATCGTATGCCTGGCGCTAAAAACGTCTGTCAATTATTATGGGAAAAAGCCAAAGATTTCTTACAACGTGCTTTTACTGTCATCTTTGTAGCCACAATCATTATTTGGTTCTTACAAACCTTTGATTTAAGATTTAATATCGTCGCAGAATCTAAAGAGAGTATTCTAGCCATTCTCGCTGGATATATCACTCCAATCTTTAACCCATTAGGATTTGGTGACTGGCGTATTTCAACAGCCCTTATTTCAGGATTTATGGCAAAGGAAAGTGTTGTTTCGACATTATCTATTCTTTATGGTTCAACCCAATCATTGTTGATGTCACTTACAACACCAGCTGCTTTATCTTTACTTATTTTCTGTTTACTTTATACACCTTGTATTGCAGCTATCGCTGCAATTAAAAGAGAACTTAATGGTAAATGGGCATTGATTGTTGTCTTTGGACAATGCCTTATTGCTTGGCTTGCAGCTTTTGTTGTATATCATTTGATTTTATTTGTATTTTAAAACACGAGGATTTCAACCTCGTGTTTTTTTATACTTTTACTTTATCTAAATAAATAGTTTCTAACATTTCTATTGCTGTATCTTTATCTATTAAACCTTTACTTATATCTTCTTCTTTTAAAGATTCTATAAATTGTTTCATATCAACTTTTAAAATACCATTTAATTCTATTTTCTTATCTTCATAAAGAAGTGTCAGCAACTTTAAAACATCATTTCTATGTTTCCTTATATGCCTTGATTGACCTCTTTCCCCTTGAAGAACTCTCTCTTTGATTTCTATATAGGCCTTTACTTTAAACGGGATAAGATGTGCCTCATCTAAAACAGGTAATCCATCAATAATTTTAATACCACTTTTTAAAAAATGATAATAATCTTCATTTAATAAAATTGCTGATAAACTTGATATATCATCATCTATATGAATAGGTGTTAGATGTGATAGGGCGTCTATTGGAAACTCGATAGGTTTTCTAGAAAATAATTCTATCATCTTTGGATATAATTCACTTTTAGGATTTGTAAACCGATAGAGTTTTTTATCTTGATTACATTCATAAACTGATTTATAGTGTGCTTCTTGAATAAAACTCCAAAATCTTCTAGTAAAATCAACATCTATATTTTCCATAAGAACAACCATATCAATATCTTTTGTTGCCCTAAAGGACTCACCATAGTTTTCAAATAAAACAGTACACGCTGTACCACCAATAATCACGTAATAATCTTCAAAACCTTTAAAATGATTTTTAAACTTCTCTAATCCTATCATTTAAATATTCCTCCATTAATTCCTCTAGTTCAATTTGAACTCTTTCATCATCAAAATTCATAAAACTAGAATATAAAGAAATAATATCAACATTATTATTTTCATCTGCAAATAATCGAGGATCATAATTCCAAATTTCAACCTTACAACAATTTTGACTTTGTTCAGGTATTTCATTAGAAATATATTTATCAATATTTCTTTTATCAACTGCATAAACCTTATATTCAGCAGCATTCATCATTGTAAGATGTTCTAATGTGCTATCCCCTGCATAAACTTCATCTATTTTTTCTTGATTAATCCAAATAGCTTTTTTTACAGGAGATTTTAAATATTTTTTTCCAATAGACCAATATTTTTCTTTTTCTAAACGTTTATACTCCTTTCTTGTATTTTTCCCATTTGTATAAACAACTCCTAGTTGAATCAATTCTCTCATAGCTCTATTAATTGTCATTCTTGATAGTTTCGTTTTTTGAATAATCTCATTGATTTCTATATTTTCTGATTGATTTAACAGAATTTCTATATATACAAGTTGTGTTGACGGTGAAAAAGTGTTGATAGTTATTTCTTTTTTATATTTTTCATTGATACTCAAATAGATAAATGGAAGATATATTTGAATATAGGGAATAATATACGCTATTTTGTAATCTAACAATCTTTTTCTCTGTTCTGTATTAATACTTTGGAAACAAAAAACAATATGTTCGTACCCTAAAGCATTAAATTGTTCAATATGTTTTAATAATTGTTTTATAAGAATCTTATTATCTTTCGAAACAAGTAATAAGCATTCTTTATCACATATCATTGTTTGGTACATTGAATATTTTTGTTTTAAATAAATAGGAATATTTTTATTTTTTATTTCTATTATTTCTGTTTCTTTATCAAAATTTTCTTTTAAATAATCTTTAATATTTATTATTTCATTCATTTTTATCACCCATTGTAACATTATTTATTTAATTGTAACATTTATATTGTTACAATGCAATTTTTATTGTTACAATGCAATTTTTATTGTTACAACAAAAAAATAAATTCAAAGGGAAGGGAAAAGAATCTGTTTTTAATCTATTATTATCTATTTTTAAAAAGGGAAATTTATAATTAAGTTTTAAGTTTAAGTAAATCTTTGTTCCTCCTTTCGTGTATTATCATAAGTTAGTAATATGAACTTTATTTAACTTTTTCATGTTTCTTTCTTGTTTGTTTTGTCAAAAATTATGGGATAAAAAAATGCAACGTTAAATAACATTGCATTTTTAAATTGTTTTAATATTTTGGTGTTAATTCTACATACATATCTTTGTATTGTTTTGCGCTTTGTTGCCAAGAGACATCTTTATTCATATCACGAACAACCATTTCATCCCAATATTTTCTATTTTCAAAATAAAGTGTTTTAGCTCGATTGATTGCATCGTAAAGAAGTCCACTTTCATAACGATCAAAGGTAAAGCCATTACCTGTATTATCAAATAAATTATAAGGTTGAACAGTATCTTTAAGTCCACCTGTTTCTCTTACAATTGGGATAGAACCATATCTCATACTAATAAGTTGTGTAAGTCCACAAGGTTCAAATCTTGATGGCACTAATAATGCATCACATCCTGCATAAATATTGTGAGCGACATTTTCATTGTAGGCAATATAAGCACAGAAGTTTCCTTTATATTTATTTTCATAATAACGGAAAGCATCTTCATACATCGCATCCCCTGTACCTAAAACAACAACTTGTGTATGTTCATCCATAATACTTGGAATAACATCATTAACAAGATCAAGGCCTTTTTGATTTGTAAGACGCGAAATAAGTCCAATAACAATTTTATGATCATCAACTTCTAATCCTAAGGATTCTTGAAGTGCTTTTTTATTCGCTTTTTTATTCTTGATAACAGATTGACTATCATATTGAGCAGCTAAAAGTTTATCTGTGGCTGGATTCCAAATATCCGTGTCAATACCATTAACAATTCCTAAAATCTTACTACTATGATATCTCAAATGTTCTTCAAGACCTTCACCATACTCTTCTGTTTGAATTTCTCCAGCATACGTATTACTTACTGTTGTTAATTTATTACAATAAGTGATACCACCTTTTAACATATTCGCATCTAACCAATTTTGTGTCATACAATCTTTATTGAAGACATAATCAGGAAGATCTGACCAATATTGAATTGTTTTTCGATCATAGATACCTTGGAATCTTAAGTTATGAATTGTAAGAACAGCACCTGCACGTCCTACATTTGTATCTTTAAAGCTTGTTCTTAAATAAAGAGGAACTAAAGCTGCTTGCCAATCATGACAATGTACAATATCTGGTGTCCAATTTAAATAATTAAGTGCCGCAAGAGCTGCTTTACTAAAATAACAGAACTTAGGAATATCATCAATAAGATTCGTATATGGATTTCCCCATGAGAAGAATTCATCATTATCGATAAAATCATAAACAACACCATCTTCTTGATATTCCATAATACCTACATAATATTGTTTTCCATCTGCACATAGCTCCATATAAAATGATCCTTTATATTCCATCTTTTCTTGGAACTTTTGAGGAATACATTTATATCTAGGAATAATAACTTTAACATCCATATTTAATTTAGCTAAACTCTTTGGAAGAGCTGACATAACATCCCCTAATCCACCCGTTTTTACAAATGGATAACATTCTGAACCAATAAAAGCAACACTTCTACGAGGTCCTAAATCAATTGGTTGTGATTTTTCAACAGGAACTTCTTGAATAACTTCTATTGTTTTAGCCTCAACAGGTGTTTCACTTTTTATAGATTTTGGTTTAGCAGTAGTTGTTTTTTTACTTGTAGCTGTTGTTGATTTAGCAGGCGCTGTTTTTACAGCTGGTGCTGATTCAGCAACAACTTTTTCACTTGTTTCTTTTGGTTGAACAGTTGTCTTTGGTGTTGATTCAACAATATCAACTTTTTTTGGTACTTCTACTGGTTTGACTTCAGTTACCTTTTCACTGGTAACTGATGCCGATTTAACAACCGTATTGGCCTTTACACCCGTTGTTCTTTTTTTATTGGCTCTTGTTGTTCTTTTCTTACTTTTTTGAACTGTTTTTTTACTCATACTTTCTTCTCCCATCTTTAAAATAATATCATGTTTAAAACTCTAACTTCATCATTTTCTCTTATTAACATCTCCTATTATAGTCATTAGAATTTGCGATTTTTGTATCTTTTTAATATTTTATACATACAAAAATTCTTTCATTTCAATTTACTTTCATATTCAAAATGTCCTTTTAATTATTGTACCATAATCAATGAATGTTGTTTATATAAAAGGTATTTATTATGCACAAAAAAACAGATCCAAGGGAAGGGAAAAGATCTGCTTTTTACTATTATCTATTATTATCTTTTTTAAAAAGGGAAGTTTATAATTAAGTTTTGTTTAAGTAAGTTCTTGTTCCTCCTTTCGTGTATTATCATAAAGAAGAAATATGAACTTTATTTGACTTTTTGATGTTTCTTCTTTGGTTGTTTTATCAAAAATTATGTGATACCATTATTTCAAACAATGCACCTTTTGGTGTTTTTTATTATAGAGGGAGGGTAATCTATGAATAAAACACAAGATTTTACGAAAGGGGTTATTTGGAAACAATTACTTTTTTTCTTTTTTCCAATATTAATTGGGAGCTTTTTTCAACAACTATATAATACCGTTGATACCATTATTGTTGGTCAAGCTTGTGGGACAAATGCTCTTGCTGCTGTTGGTTCAACAGGGAATTTGACAAACTTAGTTGTTAACTTCTATGTTGGTTTATCAACTGGAGCTTCTGTTGTTATTGCTCAATATTATGGAGCTCATAATAAAGATAAGATACATCAAGCAGTCCATACTTCATATATGCTTGCTATTGTTAGTGGAATTATCATGATGCTTTTTGGTTTATTCTTTTCTTATCAATGCTTAGATGCGATAGGTGTTCCTCATGATATTTTAAATGATGCCAGTCTTTATATGAAACTTTACTTTTTAGGGATGATTCCTGGAGCTATTTATAATATTGGTTCAGGAATTTTAAGAGCTGTAGGAGATAGTAAAAGACCACTTTATTATTTAATTATTTGTAGTATTGTTAATGTTGTTTTTGATTTTGTTTTTGTTGTTATTTTACATAAAGGTATTGCTGGGGCAGCGATTGCAACATTTATTGCCCAAACAGTATGTGCTATTTTAGTCACACTTCAATTGATGTTTTCTAAAGATGTTTATCAACTTACATTATCAAAAATTAAATTTCATTTACCTGTATTAAAGAAAATTGTTAAAATTGGTGCTCCTGCTGGAATTCAATCAACAATGTATAGTATCGCTAATATCGTCTTACAAACACATATTAATTCTTTTGGAACACAAACGATTGCTTCATGGTCAGTCTATGTAAAGATTGATGCTTTATTTTGGATGGTTATGGCAGCCATTGGTGCCGCAATTACAACTTTTGTAGGACAAAACTATGGTGCTCATCTTTATGATCGTATTCAAAAAGGAGCGAAAACAGCTTTAGCGATTGCCTTAACAATGGCAGTTTCTTTAAGTGTGATCTTATGTTTTGGGGGAAGTTATATTACAAAACTCTTTTCATCTGATCAAGCCATCATTAATCAATGTCAAAGTTTAATACTCTTTTTAATGCCTTTCTATTTTTCTTACTGTTGTGTAGAAATTTTTTCTGGAACAATGAGAGGTTGTGGAGAATCTTTTAAACCAATGCTTCTTGTCTGTCTTGGTATTTGTGTTTTGCGTGTTGCTTGGGTAACCTTTATTTCTCCTCATTATCCAACATTAAAAGGTGTTGTTATTTCTTATCCAATCACTTGGTTTACAACTTCCTTTCTCTTTATTATTTATTATAAACATTTTAAAAAATATCATTTTGGGGCATAGTTATGCGACGAACAGAACGAGAATTTACAGATTTAAATAAAAGAAATCATTGAAAATAATCAATGTTACCATTTAGGTTTTATAGATCAAAGCAGTGTTTATATCGTTCCTTTAAATTATGGTTATCTTTATAATAATAAACATATCTTTTATTTGTGTATGTATCCGTTAAATTAGATAATGATTAAATTTTTTTGAAAATGAAAAAGAGATTTCTAATATTGACTGCTTCAATAATAAATGAAATCTCTTTATTTTTTATATTATAAATCTACTCCATAATCACTCACAACAACTTGACCTGTAAGTGGTGCTGCATCATCACTTGCTAAGAAAAGTGCTACTTTTGCAACATCTAAAGGACTACAAGGTTGAAGTGTTAAATCACTATGAGCTGACATAGCACCCATCATTTTCATATCCATTGTATCAGGTGTTAATCCTGCTGCCATATCTGTTGTAATACTTCCTGGACAGATAACATTACATCTAATTTTTTCTTTAGCAAAACGCATTGCTGCATGTTTTGTCACCCCAATGATAGCTGCTTTAGTTGAAACATAAACAGCACCACCAGCACCATATTGTCCAGCAACACTTGAGATATTAACGATAGAAGCTCCACTTTTCATCACTTTTAAAGCTTCTGACATACAATACATTGTTCCTTTTTGATTAATATCAATAACTCTATTTAAATCATCATAATCAATTTGATCAATCGCATTTAATCCTTTATCTAAAACACCTGCATTATTAATTAAAATATCTAATTGACCAAAAGTTTCAACTGTTTTACTTACTAAGTTTTTAACATCATCCACTTTAGAAATATCAGTAGGAACACATAAAACAGTCCCTCCTGCTACTTCAATTTCTTTTGCTGCTTCTTCCAAGACTTGTTGACGTCTTGCTGAAATAACAACTTTTGCTCCTTCACTTGCAAACAATTTAGCGATTTCTTTACCTACGCCAGCATTTCCTCCTGTAATAATTGCCACTTTATTATCTAATTTTCCCATAACGAATCCTCCTAGTTCTATAGTATCACATGTAAGCGCTTAACTCCATCTTTTTCATATCCCAAAATTATAGTTGAATATGCCATATTTTTACACACTGTTCACACTCTATAAAGTTATCAAATGTCTATGATATAAGTGTCAGTAGGAGATAGGCACGAAAAAGAAATTATCCGCTATCATCAGTGTAATTTGTATTATCGTTTCCTTAGGTTCGATTTCAGGAACTTTATATTATGCTAAAAACCATAATACTTCATCTATGATGCAACAAGCAGGAGGAACACCTCCTTCAATGCCTAATAAAGGAGAAAATAGTCAAAATAATGAGTCTAATCAACAAGATTCATCTCAAAACAACCAAAGTAGCAATGATTAATCAAATTCACAAAACCAAGATTTAAATGATCAAACAAATGAAAATTCTACTGGACAAGCACCTAATAATCAACAAGATTCCCCAGGACAAAATCAACAAAACAACAATCAACCTGACCAAATGAATCAAGAAATGACTTCATCAAGTCAATCATTAACTGCTCTACAAATTGTCATTATTAGTATCAGTGTTTTAGTTTTTATGCTTGCAATAACTTATTTAATTATGAGTAAATTTGGAAGTAAAACACTTGTTGAAACATTTTATGAAGCTAAACCAACTGCAATCTATGCTGTTATTAATGTTGTAGGAACAATTTTACTTGTTTGTGCTCTTGTGTTATCAAGCAATGCTTTATTATCATCTATTTGATGTATTTCTATTCCTTTTATAATTAAATCAATTGATTCATAAAGTCTTTGAATACCACCTATTAAAAAATCATTATAAATAGCATCAATTTCATTAAATTGATTCGTAAGTGAAATCAAAGTATTTTCTTTAGATGACCATAATGCTTTAAAATCTTTTTCATTTTGTGTGTGTATTGCTTTAGCATAGTTATATACAAGTTGTTTAATTTCTTCCATAATATCTCTTCTTTTTGATATTAAACATCATTACTCTTAATAAAATATCTTAGTGGGTATTTTTTTATTAAAATTTTAAAAAGATAATAAAGACAACAAAAAAACACTATGAAAAATAAAGTAAATGGAAAGGGATCCTCTCCAGCAAATATAAAAAATGAACGTATTGAATCAAGGTGATACCTATTAGACAATATGATTGATCCAATAAAGAAATTAGAAAAAAATACTAAAAAATAGACTTCATCTTTACTCAACAATCTTTTCTCTTCCATATGCTTTTCCTCCCTTGAATTTAGTTATATATAAATATTATACAGTACCTTACCCATTAAAGCTATCTATAATCTAACTCATCTATACAAATGTACATATAGATTATTTTATGATACACTAAATGCGAAAAATTGTGTTTTTAAAGTATAAAATTCTATACTTTTTATAAATGAAAGGGAAGAAAATGAAAAAGAAAATTTTTGGGGTTTTACAAAGAATAGGGCGTAGTTTTATGCTACCTATTGCTGTACTACCGATTGCGGGAATGTTTTTAGGTATTGGGAGTTCTCTTACCAACGAAGCAACAATTGCTTCTCTTGGTTTAGAAGGTATTTTAGGTACAGGAACAACTTTAAATCATATATTGATTTTATTAATGTCTGTAGGGCAAACAATTTTTGATAATCTGCCTTTGATTTTTGCAGCCTCTGTTGCTTTAGGAATGGCAAAGAAATCAAAAGAAGTAGCAGTGTTATCTTCTATTATTGCTTTTTTTGTGATGCATTCAACGATTCATAGTTTGCTTATTTTTGATGGAGTTATTAAAGGAAATGAGATTGTTAAAAAAGTTGTTGAAGGAACCCTTACAAATGTATGTGGGCAAGTATCCTTACAAATGGGGGTATTTGGAGGAATTATTGTTGGTTTAGGTGTGAGTTATTTACATAATCGCTTTTATCAAATTCAGTTACCTGATTTTTTATCTTTCTTTGAAGGAGAAAGATTTATTCCTATTATTTCTACCATTGTTTATATTTTGGTAGGATTTTTGATGTTTTATATTTGGCCTACTTTCCAAGATGGAATTTTTAAATTTGGACAATTGATTGCCAGTAGTGGCTATGGGGGAACTTTTGTTTATGGAATTGTTAAAAGAGCGCTTGTTCCTTTTGGCTTACATCATGTTTTCTATATGCCTTTTTATCAAACAGCTATTGGTGGTACTTTGGAAGTCAATGGGGTCTTAATTGATGGTGCCCAAAATATCTTCTTTGCTCAACTTGCCGATCCAAATTTAAAGCACTTTAGTGTTGAAGCAACTAAATATTTCTCCGGTGAATACATGATTATGATGTTTGGTTTACCAGGAGCAGCTTTAGCGATGTATCGCAGTGCTAAAGATGAATCAAAAAAAGTTGTAAGAAGTCTTTTTTTATCAGCCGCCCTTACGAGTATGCTTACAGGAATTACTGAACCAATTGAATTTGCTTTTATTTTTGTGGCTCCTATGTTATTTGTCGTTGATGTTTTTTTAGCGGGTACAGCTTTTGTTTTAGCTCATGTTTTAAAGGTGACGATTGGGTTTACTTTTTCTTGTGGTTTAATAGATTTTCTTGTTTTTGGGGTTTTACAAGGTAATAGTAAGACACATTGGATTTTGATTGTAGTATTTGGAATTATGTATTTCTTCCTCTATTATTTTTCTTTTACATATTTAATTAAAAAATATAATTTAAAAACACCAGGTAGAGAAGATAATAATAAACTCACAATCTTTAATAAAAAGAAAATAGACTACTCTTTTGATCAATCATTACTTGATCCCCAAGTACAAATGATTATTAAAGGGCTAGGAGGAAGATATAACTTTAGTGACCTTGATTGTTGTATTACACGATTACGTGCTTCTTTACAAGATCCAAGTCTTGTAAGCGAAGGTTCTTTAAAACAAGCAGGGGCAGCTGCTGTTTTATTACAGGGCAATGCTATTCAAATCATCTTTGGTCCAAAAGCTTCTTCTTTAAAAACAAAGATTGATGATTATTTAAATAACGTTCCTGCTTCTTATGATGAAGAAAAAACAATTGATTATCATACAACGGATGTAGAAATAGGAAATATTGTTGATGGTGAGGTTTTACCTATTGAAGATTGTTGCGATGATATCTTTGCTCATAAGTTGTTAGGAGATGGTCTCATGATTCGTCCAATACATGGTTTGGTTGTTGCTCCTTGTGATGGAACGATTTCTATGATTTATCCTACAAAACATGCTTTAGGGATTGAATTAGAAAATGGTATGGAAATATTGATTCATTTTGGTATTAATACTGTAAAATTAAATGGACAAGGGTTTGAACTTCTTGTTAAAATAAATCAGAAGGTTAAAAAGGGAGATCTGTTATGGAATGCAGATTTGAATTATATTAAAGAAAATGCCATCGATGATTGTCTTTTAATGATTATCACTAAAGGTCAAGGACCTTTAGAAAAGAACTATGGTCATAAAAAAAGTGGAGAAACAATTTTAAAAATAAAGAGGTGAACAAAATGTATCAAGTCTTAAAAGTATTAAACAATAATACCATTCTAGCTAAAGAAGATGATAATGAAATAATAGTGATGGCTAAAGGAATTGGGTTTGGTAAAAAAGTAAATGAACATTTTGAAATTCCACCTCACGCCAAGAAATACATGATGCAAAAGAACTATCAAGCGAAAGATAAACAAAAGAAAGTCATTGATTATATCAATCCTGTTTATCTTGAAATCGCAGCTGAAATCATTAAAGAAGCAACAAATAAATTTGAACAAGTCAATCATGATATTTTAATTCCACTGGCTGATCATATTTATTTTGCGATTAAACGTATGGATGAAAACATCATGCCTACAAATCCCTTTACTTATGATATTAGACTTTTATTCCCCGATGAATATGAAGTTGCTTTAAAATCAAAAGAAATCATAAAAAGCTTTATCAATAAAGAAATCAATAATGATGAAGTAGGTTTTATTACTCTACATATTCACTCAGCAATTTCTTCTAATAAAGTAGGGGAATCCATGGAAGCAGCACGTGTTGTTCATGAAAGTATTATTAAATTACAAACTGATTTAAATATGAAAATTGATGTTGAATCAATTTCTTATGCTCGTTTAATGAATCATATTAAATTCTTAATTATTCGCTTAAACACCAATGAACAACTTCAAATGGATATTAGTGAATTTACCAAAAATAAATTTCCTTTTGCTTATGAACAAGCAGTAAGAATGTGTAATGCTTTATCAAAAGTATTAAATAAAGAATTACCTGAATCAGAAGTAGGATACTTAGCTTTACATCTAGAAAGAATTTTATCTAGTGCTTTTCAAAATTAGGGGATCACCCCTTTTTTTATTTATTGATAAATTGTGATTGTTTTATATTATATATTATCTTTTTCATTATTTTTTATATCAAAAAATAATGAAAAAACATAAAAACGAAAAAAAATGATTGACGCTTACATTTTTTGATGTTAGTATATCAATGTAATTAAATTGAATATTCAATAGTGTGTAACTTTAAGTAGGCATTAACTATTTTAAAAGAAAGCAATGGGTTCATTGTATCTTCTTTTAAATAGTTGGCCTACTTTTTTTGTTATTCAATGTTAATTAAAGAGAGGGAGGAAAAATATGGTAGGAATTATTCTTGCAAGTCATGGTGAATTCGCTAATGGAATTTTACAATCTGGTTCTATGATTTTCGGTGAACAAAAAGATGTAAAAGCTGTGACTTTACAACCAAGTGAAGGTCCTGATGATTTAAGAGCAAAAATGGAAGAAGCTATTTCCACTTTTGAAAATCAAGACGAAGTTCTTTTCTTAGTTGATTTATGGAGTGGAACTCCATTTAATCAAGCTAACTTATTACTTAACGGTCATGAAGATCATTGGGCTATCGTTACTGGGTTAAATTTACCAATGCTTATTGAAGCATATGCAATGCGTATGTCTACTGACAGCGCACATGAAATCGCAACTCATATCTGTGAAGTTGCTAGAGACGGAGTTAACATTCGTCCAGAAGAATTAGAACCTAAAAAGGAAGAAGCAGTAAAAGCTGAAAAATCAGCACCTGCTGGGGCTATTCCTGAAGGAACTGTTCTTGGAGATGGACATATTAAATATGTCTTAGCTCGTGTTGATACACGTTTATTACATGGTCAAGTAGCTACTACTTGGACAAAATCAACTCAACCAACACGTATCATTGTTGTATCTGATGCAGTATCTCAAGATGCATTACGTAAACAAATGATTGAACAAGCTGCACCACCAGGTGTTAAAGCAAATGTTGTACCAGTCAAAAAGATGATTGAAGTCGCTAAAGATCCTCGTTTTGGTGCTACTAAAGCTTTATTGTTATTTGAAACTCCTCAAGATGCTTTAAGAGCTATTGAAGGTGGCGTTGATATTAAAGAATTAAATATTGGTTCTATGGCTCACTCTGTTGGTAAAGTGGTTGTTAATAAAGCCATTGCTATGGATCAAAAAGATGTTGAAACTTTAGAAAAATTAAAAGAAATGGGTGTTACTTTCGATGTTCGTAAAGTACCTGCTGATTCTAAAGAAAATATGGACAGTCTTCTTAAAAAAGCAAAGACTGAACTTCAAAATATGAAATAGGGGGAAAATTTAATGTCTGCAATTACTATTATGTTAATTATTTTAGTAGCATTATTAGCAGGTATGGAAGGGATTTTAGACGAATTCCAATTCCATCAACCACTAGTAGCGTGTACTTTAATTGGTTTAGTTTCAGGACATCTAAGTGAAGGTATTGTCTTAGGTGGTTCTTTACAAATGATTGCCTTAGGATGGGCAAACGTTGGTGCTGCTGTTGCTCCAGATGCTGCTTTAGCTTCTGTTGCTTCTGCAATTATCATGGTTTTAGGTTTAAATGGTGGTACTGTTAATACACAAACAGCTATCTCTACTTCAATTGCTGTTGCAATTCCTTTATCAGTAGCTGGTTTATTCTTAACTATGATTTGTCGTACAATCGCTATCCCATTAGTTCACTTAATGGATGGTGCTGCTGAAAAAGGAGATTTCCGTAAAATTGAAATCTATCAAATTTTAGGTATCTTATTACAAGGTGTCAGAATCGCAGTTCCTGCTGCTGCACTATGTATCGTTCCTGCTGAAGCAGTAACTAGTGTTTTAAATCAAATGCCTGCTTGGTTATCAGGTGGTATGACTGTTGGTGGTGGAATGGTTGCCGCTGTAGGTTATGCAATGGTTATTAATATGATGTCAACTAAAGAAACTTGGCCATTCTTTGCTATCGGTTTCGTATTAGCTGCATTAAGCGAATTAACATTAATCGCTTTAGGTGCTTTAGGTGTTGCTATTGCTTTAATTTACTTAGGATTAAAAGAAAACGGTGGTTCTGGTAATGGTGGTTCTACTGGTTCTGGTGATCCATTAGGTGATATTTTAAATGACTATTAATCTTGAAGGAGGAAAGAAATATGGCAGAAAAAATTCAATTAACTAAAAAAGATCGTTTATCAGTTGCTTGGCGTCATCAGTTCCTTCAAGGATCATGGAACTATGAACGTATGCAAAATGGTGGTTGGTGTTATTCAATTATCCCAGCTATCAAAAAATTATACAAAGATCCACAAGATAGAGCAGATGCTTTAAAAAGACATCTAGAATTCTATAATACACATCCTTATGTTTCAGCTCCAGTTATGGGTGTTACATTAGCCTTAGAAGAAGAAAGAGCTAATGGTGCTGAAATCAATAATCAAGCTATTCAAGGGGTTAAAGTTGGTATGATGGGACCTCTTGCAGGGGTTGGAGATCCAGTATTCTGGTTCACTTTAAGACCAATCTTAGGTGCTTTAGGTGCTTCTCTTGCTTTAGGTGGAAGTATTGTCGGTCCATTATTATTCTTCTTTGCTTGGAATATTATCCGTATGGCATTTATTTGGTATACTCAAGAATTTGGATATAAAGTTGGTACTTCTATCGCAAAAGATTTATCTGGTGGTTTATTAGGTAAAATTACTCAAGGTGCTTCTATTTTAGGTATGTTCATTATCGGTTCTTTAGTTCAACGTTGGGTAAGTATTTCATTTACTCCTGTTGTTTCTAGAGTTACTCAATCTGAAGGTGCTTATATTGATTGGAGTCAAATCAAAGGTGGGGCTGAAGGTATTAAATCAGCTTTATCTCAATATGCTTCCCTTGGAGCTACTGGATTAGATAAAATTAAAGTTACTACTTTACAACAAAACTTAGATCAATTAATTCCTGGTCTTGCAGCATTATTACTTACATTACTTTGCTGCTGGTTATTAAAGAAAAAAGTTTCACCAATCGTTATTATCGTTGCATTATTTATCGTTGGTATCTTAGCTCGTTTAGCTGGAATTATGTAATTTAAAAAGTTCAATATTTATGGAGGGAATATATGGTACAATCATTAAATAAAAAAGTCGATTTAACAATTAACGCTACTTCTTATTTAGGAATGGCAAACTATGGTAAAGTGTTAGTCGGGGATGAAGCTTTTGAATATTACAATGATAAAAACGTCAATGATTATATTCAAATTCCTTGGTCTGAAGTAACAGAAATCATGGCAAGTGTCATGTTTAAAGGAAAATGGATTCCTCGTTTTGCAGTTGTTACGAAAAACAACGGAAACTTTATCTTTTCGACAAGAGATAATAAAAAGACATTAAGAGCTGTTAGAAATTATGTTGATCCAAATAATATGGTTCGTTCTCTTAGTTTCTTTCAAGTAATCTCTCGTGGTTTAAAATCATTATTCAAACGTAAATAAATATTGAGCAAAGGAGCTTCATTGCTCCTTTTTTTTGTTATAATGAAAGAGGTGATATTATGGATCTAAATAAAATACATTATTTCTTTAACGCTGTTGAATATAAAAACTTTACGCAAGCAGCTAACGCTTGTCATATTGGACAAACAACGATGTCTAAATACATTGCTGTCTTAGAACAAGAACTCCAAACACAGCTATTTATAAGAGAACATAGAACATTAACTCTTACTAAACAAGGAAAACAGTTCTATGAAGGAATGAAAAACATTTATGCTTCTTATCAAACTTTATGTCAAAATATTCAACAATCGAATACTTTACATATAGGCATGAAAACAACAGATTTTACAGACTTTGAAATCCTTGAAAGCTTTGAAAAGAAATACCCACATCTTTCTATTTCTTATTCTTATCTTGAAGAAAATGAATTGATTGAAGGCCTAATAGCGCACCAACTCGATGCGTTAATTTCTCCAAGCATGCTCTCTTTCTACAAAAACAATCCAATTGAAACAACAACCTTATCTAAAGAAAACGTTTCTCTTGTTTGTTCAAAAGAACTTATCCATAAATATCATACAATAGAAAAGGTCATTCAATCTGTTACCTATATTACAAAAGCAACAGATCAAAACTATCATCAATTATGTAAAGATGAACTTTATAAAATTTATCATACAACTTTTAATAAAGTAGAATACGTTAAAGAATTTCCTAAACAACTTCTTTTACTTAATCTATCTAGAGGTTTTTCAATCCTTCCTACAAAAGAAGTAGAAAACAGAGATCAGTTCTATTTAGAGGATATTAGTAAATACTTTGCTGATCTTGAAAAAATAGATCTTGTTTATTTAAAACAAAATAAATCAGAGAACTTAAATCTATTATTGAAACATATACATGAAAAAAAGTGCTAGATTAAGCATTTTTTTTCGTTTTATCTTTTAACATTTATCCTATATAATACAAAGCAAGGAGTTGATGTCATGCAAAAAGATTTAACAAAAGGTAGTGCCTTAAAAAATATTATTACTTTCTCATTACCATTTTTACTTGCTAATTTCTTACAAACATTCTATGGTATGGCTGATTTATTTATTGTCGGTCAATACAATGGAGCTGCTTCTTTATCAGGGGTTTCTATTGGAAGTCAGGTCATGCATATGATTACTGTCATGCTTGTAGGAATTGCAATGGGTTCAACGGTCATGATTGGTCGTTATGTTGGTGAAAGAAAAGAAGAAGAAAAAAAGATGACTGTTGGAAATACAATCATGATCTTTATGATTTTATCTCTGATTGTTACTTTGATTTTATTATTCTTTATTAATCCGATTGTTTCTATTATGTCTACACCTGTAGAAGCGATTCAAGAAACAACACTTTATTTAAAAATATGTTTTATTGGAATTCCTTTTATTACTGCTTACAATATTATTAGTTCTATTTTTAGAGGATTAGGGGATTCTAAAAGACCCATGTATTTTGTGGCAGTTGCTTGTTTTTTTAATATTGTGTTAGATTTTATTTTCATTGGTTATTTCAATATGCATGCCGTTGGTGCAGCATTTGGAACAGTGATTTCACAACTTATTAGTGTGATTGTTGCTTTATTTGCAATCATTAAAAGAAAATTGATTGTCATCCATAGATACCATTTGAAATTACATAAAAAAATTATTAAAGATATCTTTAAAATCGGTTTTCCTATTTCTATGCAAGATGGTCTTATTCAAGTATCATTCATTATTATTACGATTATCGCAAACATGCGTGGTGTTGATATTGCCGCAGCAGTTGGTGTTGTAGAAAAAATCATTAGCTTTTTATTTTTAGTACCATCAAGTATGCTTTCAGCAATTTCTGCTATATGTGCCCAATGTGTAGGAACAAAACAGCATCAACGTGCTCGTCAAACATTACGTTATGGAATGATAATTGCTTTAGGATTTGGAATTTTCTTTGCGATTACTTGTCAATTTATTTCCAAGGAAATTCTTTCGCTATTTACAAGTGAAGCGATCGTTATTATGTATGGAAGTCAGTATTTAAAAGGATATGTTTTAGATTGTATGTTTGCTTCTATTCATTTCTGTTTTAGTGGTTTCTTTACTGCTTATGGTTATTCTATGATTTCATTTATTCACAATGTCATCTCTATTGTTTTAATAAGAGTACCTGGAGCTTATATAACTTCTAAGCTTTTCCCTGATACTTTGCTTCCTATGGGTCTTACACCAGCATTAGGTTCTATTTTATCAGCAATGATTTGTGTAAGTATTTTTATCATTATGAAGAAAAAGAATAAATTTGATTATTAAAACGTCATCCAAATGATGACGTTTTTACTTAAACTTAATTGAAAGAATACATGTATAATCATTCTTTATCTTTTTGTTTGTTTCTAACTCTTTTATAGGAAGAGATGTGACATGATTTTTTCCATAAGATAAGGCCACTAACATTTGTTTTTTACTATATTTAATAGAAATTTTTTCTTCAATTTGATTATAATCCCAAACATCGTAGTGACTAATGTTTTCTAAAAATGAAATACCTTCAGCTACATAATACCCATCTTCAAAAGCATCTATAATCTTCAAAGTAGAAGCTTCATAATCAACTACTAAAGCAATATTTCCGGTATTTGTTCCTTTTGAAGGATTATTATAAAATGTACAGATTTCTTTATCAGATATCTTTTTACCTTTTTGATATTGGGTTAAATACATAGTTAATGAATCAAAATCTTTTTTTGAATTATAATGAAATAACAAAATATCACCTGGATGATTAGAAAGCATATTTGCCATTTGCATTTCTGTGCTTTTTTCTAAATAAGGTTCTATATAGTTTTGTGGTTGTGTTAATTTTTTGTAGATAAATATGCTTGTAATAAATATGAAAACAACAAGCATAACTATTAATAATCTTATAATTTTCTTTAGATACTTTTGTTTGTTTTTATTATCTTTTGTAATCTGAATAATATTTTCTTCTGCTTTTTGTTCAATTGTTTCTTTAGGTATATCTTCGCCAGCCAGAAACTCATTAATACTTATTCCTAATATTTTACATAATTCAAGATAGACTGTTACATCTGGTAAACAAATACCTCTTTCCCATTTAGAGACTGATTTATCTGACATATTTAACTTTTCAGCAAGCTGTTTTTGTGTTAAGTCTTGTTCTTTTCTTTTAAAAGCTATATATTTACCTATTTTGATAAGATCCATATGACCACTTCCTTTAATCAAATCATATCATTTTAAATAGAAAACAACACCTCTTAAAAGTAGAATTAGTTTTTATATTATGAAAAAACAAACAAATATTCAATAATATCGATATAATGAATTTAATAATAAAAAATAAGGAGAAATATAATATGAAACAATTTCCAGAAGGATTTTTATGGGGTGGAGCTACTGCCGCTAACCAATATGAAGGTGGTTGGAAAGAAGGAGGAAAAGGAGTAAGTTGTAGTGATGTACAATTATTTACTGATCCTAAATCAATGAATGATTTATTAAATACTCATGGTTTATGCGATATTTCTGATGAAATGATTGAAAAAGCTTTAAGTACTGATGATGAAGTTTACTATCCAAAACGTCATGGGATTGATTTTTATCATCATTATAAAGAAGATATTGCTTTACTTGCAGGAATGGGATTTAAGGTTTATAGAATGTCTATTGCTTGGTCTCGTATTTTCCCTAGAGGGGATGAATTAGAACCTAATGAAGAAGGTTTAAAATTCTATGATGCTGTTTTTGATGAATGTTTAAAATATGGAATGCAACCTTTAGTTACAATGTCTCATTATGAACCACCTCTTGCTTTTTGTATGGACTATAATGGTTGGTATGATCGTCGTTCCATTGAATTCTTTACACGTTATGTGGATGTTATTACTAAAAGATATAAAGATAAAGTTAAATTATGGCTTACATTTAATGAAATTGATTCAATCATTAGACATCCATTTATGACAGGTGGATTAATTGAATCAAGATTTAAACCTGAAGAATTTGAAGAAGTAGAATATCAAGCAATGCATCATCAATTTGTGGCAAGTGCACTTGCTGTAAAAATTACACATGAAAACATTCCTGATGCTAAAGTAGGATGTATGCTTACTAAATTAACTTATTATCCATATACATGTAAACCAGAAGATGTATTAGAACAACAACAAAGAATGAGACAAATCTATTGTTATAGTGATACACAAGTTCATGGTGAATATCCTAAATATTTATTACAAATGTATAAAAATAAAGGATTCAATATTAAAATGACTGATGAAGATCTAAAAATCATGAAAAAATATCCTGTTGATTTTATTTCATTTAGTTATTATTCATCAAGTTGTGTTGCTGCGGATACTAAAGGATTAGAAATGAGTGCAGGTAATACTGTTACAGCTATTAAAAACCCTCATATTCCTAGTTCTGATTGGGGATGGCAAATTGACCCTATCGGTTTAAGAATTTCTTGTGTAGATTTATATGATCGTTATAGAAAACCATTATTTATTGTTGAAAATGGTTTAGGTGCTAAAGATACTGTGGAAGCTGATGGTTCTATTAATGATGATTATCGTATTGATTATTTAAGAGAACATATTAGACAAATGTATAAAGCTATTGAAGAAGATGGTGTTGAATTAATGGGTTATACAACTTGGGCACCAATTGATTTATTATCTAACTCTACAAATCAAATGTCTAAACGTTATGGATTTATTTATGTAGATGTTGATGATTATGGTAATGGAACTTATAAACGCTCTAAAAAGAAATCTTATGATTGGTATAAAGAAGTTATTGCGACTAATGGATCTTCTATTTTAGATGACTAGTTAAGGAATCGAAAGATTCCTTTTTTCATACGTATTATCTTGCGTACTATCATACGTACTTTTTATATTTTCTTTTATTGAAAATCATAGAAAGGGGCTTTGTGATATAATTAGCTAAAGGAGATTTTTTATGAAAGAGAAAGTATTATTTTTTGATATAGATGGGACATTAGTATGCTCACAAATGGGAATTTATGAAATACCTTTAGGTGTAAAACAACAATTAAATAGATTAAAGAAACAAGGACATAAACTCTTTATTTGTAGTGGAAGACCCAAAGCCATGTTAGATGAAAAATGGCTCGATGGAACTTTTGACGGTTATATTTTAAATAATGGTGGTTATGTAGAAATTGATGGAAAATCTATTTATGAAAATAGAATGGATTATGAGTTATGTTTAAAGACAGCAAATATGTTAGAAGAACTTCATTGTGATTATATGATTGCGACAGCGAATCATTTATACATTGATCCTTCTTATAAAGAACTTTATAACTTCTTTGTTCAAAATGGACATTTTGAAGATCTATTTACAACAAAGTTTGATCGGAATGAGGTATTAAAAAGAGCGATTAAAATAGAAGCCAATGTTACAAATAAAGATCGTGAAAAAATAGAAAAGTATATCCAAAATGATTTTGGTTATGTTATTAATTTTGATGAACATGGCAGTGATAATGCTTTTGAATTCTATTCACCAACGATTTCAAAAGCTACAGGTATTCAAAAAGTTCTTGATTATTATCATTTAGATCAAGATGACACATACGCTTTTGGTGATGGAGAAAACGATTTAGAAATGATTGAATTTTGTCGTGTTGGGGTTGCTATGGGAAATGCCTGTGATTTATTAAAAGTTAAAGCAAATATTATTTGTAAATCGATTGTTGATGATGGTTTAGAAGATATTTTAAAGATACTATTTAGTGATTAAGGAGAAATTTATGATTGTATTTCATGAAGAAAGTAAAACTTTTCATTTGTATAATAATGAAATCAGTTATGTGTTTAAAATCTTAAAAAATAATCAATTAGGTCAACTCTACTATGGAAAAAGAATTCATGATCGTAAAGACTTTGATCATTTATTAGAACTTTTTCCCCGTCCTATGTCACCTTGTAGCTATAAAGGGGATTTAAGTTTTTCATTAGAACATATTAAACAAGAATATCCTGTTTATGGTTCAGGTGATTTACGTCATCCTGCTATCGATATTTTACAAGAAAATGGGAGTCATATTTTAAACTTTGAATATGTAAGTCATGAAATCATACAAGGAAAACCAAAATTAAAAGATCTTCCTGCAACTTATGTAGAAAATGAAAACGAAGCCCAAACTCTTATCATTACCTTATATGATGAAGTTATTGAAACAAAACTACAATTAAGTTATACCATTTATCAAGATTTTCCTGTAATTACAAGAAATGCTTTTATTATTAATGAAGGAAAACAAAAATTAAGACTTAATCAAATGATGTCTATGTCTTTAGACTTACCTGATCAAGATTATGAAATGATTGAACTTACAGGATCATGGGCAAGAGAACGTTCTATTAAAACAAGAAAACTTACAGAAGGTATTCAAAGTATTTATTCTTTAAGAGGATGTTCTTCACATCAATTTAATCCTTTTATTGCTTTAAAAAGAGAAGATTGTAAAGAAACAAGTGGTGAAGTTTTAGGTTTTAGTTTGGTTTATAGTGGTAACTTTTTAGCCCAAGTAGAAGTTGATAATTATCATGTCTCACGTGTCTCTATGGGAATTCATCCTCATTGTTTTGAATATCTATTAGATCATTTAGATTCTTTTCAAAGTCCTGAAGTTGTAATGGTTTATAGTAATCAAGGACTGAATAAGATGTCACAAACATATCATCAACTTTATCAAAAAAGACTTGCTAGAGGGAAGTATCGAGATCAAGTAAGACCTATTTTGGTGAATAATTGGGAAGGAACTTATTTTGATTTTAATGAAGATAAGATCGTTTCAATGGCTAAAACAGCAAAAGAATTAGGAATTGAGTTATTTGTATTAGATGATGGTTGGTTTGGTAATAGAAATAATGATCATCAAGGATTAGGAGATTGGTTCCCTAATTTAGATAAATTGCCTCATGGAATTCGTGGTCTATCAAAGAGAATTCATGATTTAGGTTTAAAATTTGGATTATGGTTTGAACCAGAGATGGTCAATGAAGATTCTAACTTATATAGAAATCATCCTGAATGGATATTAAAAACTCCTCATAGAAAGAGTTGTCATGGGAGAAATCAATATATTTTAGATTTTTCTAATCATGAAGTTGTTGAATACATTGCCCAGGCAATGATGAATGTGATTGATGATTCCTATATTTCATATATTAAATGGGACATGAATCGTTGTATGTCAGAAGTCTATTCAAGCATTCATGATGTTTCATCACAAGGAAGAGTCATGCATGAATATATCCTAGGTGTTTATCATTTATACGATGTTCTAACAACGAAATACCCTGATATACTCTTTGAATCCTGTGCAAGTGGAGGAGCACGCTTTGATCCAGGAATGCTTTATTATGCCCCTCAATGTTGGACCAGTGATGATACCGATGCAATAGAAAGATTAAAGATTCAATATGGAACTTCTCTTGTTTATCCTTTATCTTCGATGGGATCACATGTATCTAATATTCCTAATCATCAAACATTTAGAAATACACCACTTGAAACACGTGCTAATGTAGCTTATTTTGGTACTTTTGGTTATGAATTAGATGTTAATCAATTAACCTTTGAAGAAAAAGAAATTATTAAAAAACAAATTAGTTTTATGAAACAATATCGTTCCTTATTTCAATTTGGAACATTTTATCGTTTAAAAAGTCCATTTACATCAAACGAAACAGCCTGGATGGTTGTCTCTCATGATAAAACACAAGCAATTGTTGGTTACTATCGACCTTTACAAGAAGTTAATGTAGGTTATCGTCGTTTATTATTAGAGGGATTAGATGAAAATAAGGTTTATCATGTAAATGATTTAGATTTATATGGTGATGAGTTGATGAATGTTGGTTTAATTATAAGTGATGGTTCAAGTGGTGAGAATAAGGATGGTATTGGAGATTATTATTCTAAATTATATATTTTAAAGGAGAAAAAAGAAAATGAGTAATGAATGGTGGAAGAAAGAGATAGCTTATCAAATTTATCCTAAAAGTTTTAAGGACTCTAATGGAGATGGAATTGGTGATTTAAGAGGGATTATTGAAAAGCTTGATTATTTAGAGGATTTAGGGGTGACTTTATTATGGTTATGTCCTATTTATAAATCACCTATGGATGATAATGGATATGATATTTCTGATTATTATGATATTAATCCTGAATTTGGAACAATGGCTGATTTAGAAGAATTAATTGAAAAAGCTAAAAATAAAGGAATTAAGATTATTATGGATCTCGTTATCAATCATAGTTCAGATGAACATGCTTGGTTTCAAGAAGCACTAAAAGATCCAAATAGTCCTTATCATGACTATTATATCTTTAAATCCTCTAAAGATGGTAAAGAACCAAATAACTGGAGATCAGTTTTTGGAGGTTCAGTATGGCAAAAGGTAGAAGGTAGAGATGAATATTATTTCCATGCTTTTTCTAAAAAACAACCTGATTTAAATTGGGAAAATCCAGCTTTAAGACAAGAACTTTATAAAATGATTAACTGGTGGTTAGATAAAGGAATTGCGGGATTTAGAGTTGATGCAATTAACTTTATTAAAAAGGATCAAAGATATTTAGATGGTCCTGTTGATGGACAAGATGGTTTAAGTGCTTGTTTTGCTTATTCTAGAAATCAACCAGGAATTGAAGTCTTTTTTGATGAATTAAAGAAAGAAACATTTGAAAAACATAATTGTATGACTGTTGCAGAAGCAGTAGGGGTTCAATATAAGGATTTAGGTATTTTTATTGGTAAAGATGGATGTTTTTCAATGATGTTTGATTTTAATTATTGTAATTTTGATATTAGTGAAGATGAAGAATGGTTTAAAAGAAATGATTGGACTGTTAAACAATTTAAAGAATTATTGTTTACAAGCCAAAGAGAAGTACAAAAACTTGGATGGATTGCTAGTTTCTTGGAAAATCATGATCAACCTAGAGCAATCGATAAATTTATTTTAGATAAAAAAGAGCATAATTATTATTCACAAACAATGCTTGCTGGTATGTTCTTTAATTTAAGAGGAACACCATTTATCTATCAAGGTGAAGAAATTGGTATGGAAAACTTTGAAAGAGAAAGCATTGATGAATTTGATGATATTGGAAGTCATGGACAATATCAAAGAGCTTTAGAAGAAGGCTTTACTAAAGAAGAAGCCATGCATTTCCTTAACCTTAGAAGTAGAGATAATACCAGAACACCAATGCAATGGGATAACAGTAAATACGCAGGATTCAGTGATCATGAACCATGGTTAAAAATGACAGGAAGCCAAGATAAAATCAATGTTGAAAGTCAATTCAATGATCCAAATTCAATCTATAGCTTCTATAAAAAAATGATTTCTATTAGAAAACAAGAAGATATTCTTGTTTATGGTGATTTTGAAGAAGTAAATACTGTAGATGATGTTATTGGTTATAAACGTACTTATCAAGGACAAGAAATTATTTGTTTATGTAACTTTACAAACACTGAACAATCAATTCCTGATATTCAAGGAAATATCTTGTTAGATAACTACAACAATTATGACCCAACAACTTTAAAACCTTATCAATTTATTATGATCAAAAAATAATAACAGCCCTTTAGTGATAAACTAGAGGGCTGTTATTGCCGTTATCGGCAAAAACTATATATTTTAACAACGTATAAATTTATGTTTTTTGCCGATAACTTCTATTATTTACTTTATTTATTCAAATACGATGTTTTTGTTTTCTAATGCATTCATCTGTTTGCTTAGTAATTCGATAATAAGAATCTAATGCATCTGACCTATATTCTGGACTATCTGGCGTATCTCCAAAATAACTTATATACCATTGATCCACTACCTTTAAAAAACATTTTGTTTCAGGTAATGATCCCTGTGCAATAGCAAATGTTTCAAAATCTTTTCTAACGCCTTTTTTCTATTTTTCTTTTATTATTTTTATTTCAATAATCAATACATCAATAATATATTAAAAGTAATTATTACTTATATAAGTTATATAAAATATGATAAATAAACCCTATCATTATAAACAATTGATAATTTTATATTTTACTAATATACTTATTATTAAGGAGAGCGATTATAATGGAGAAAAACATTTATTTTTATCTTTTAAGCATTACAGAAGAAAAAGAAGAAAACAAAAAAACAATAACAACGCAATTATCTAATCATGCCGTTTATGAATTATTTTCTAATATATATGTAGATTCTAAAAAAGTGGACAGTTATAAATCATATGTATTAGAAGGACAATATTATTATGATTTTATTTATTTTAGCGAAGATGAAACATTTATTAAAATTGGTAAGGTAAACGAAAATACAACAATAGAAAAAAGAAATAAAGATACTTTAGAAAGTGGGCCAATTGAAGTAAATGAAAATGAACAATTAGATAAAATAATTTATTATTATATGGATTTCAAAACTGGAATTGCTAGTATTTTAAATGCAGATGGAGTTGGCTATGGAACTGCCATAAAAAAATTAATAATGGGAAAATATATTAAAAACAATTTACAAGTTACTTTTGCTAATATTATTTCAAAAAACATTATAGAAATGGTTATGAACAAAGATGTTATAGGAACTATTGAATATAGCTATGCTGTACCTAATGATGATATCTTGAGTGATGATTTGAATATTAACCGCAATTTCTTTAACAATATAGAAAATAAAAAGGCACTTGTTTTGTCATGTAGAATTCCTATACAAAGAAATAAATCTGCATTTAGAAATCATAATGAATTATTAACAACAATGAATCGTGTTTCTAGAGAACATGAATTGTTAAAGACTTTTGTTGTAAATGCAAAAAATAATGGTGAAAAAATGAAAGGATTCAATTTATTGAAATATCGTTTTAAAGAATCCATAGAATGTGAAAATCAAGACTTTTCTGATTATGAGTCTATTTATCAATTAATTAAAAGTACATATAAAAAAAGAAAAAATGAAATATGCAAGCTAATAAATATAAAAGAAAAATAATCATATCTGTAATATTATTTATTTTAGTCCTATTACTATTTAAAAAACTAATCGAATTTAATAACTCAACTCTACAATCTTTATATTGTGATTTAAAAGATGATATTATTACTATTTCAACATTTATTTTTGGATTAGTTTTTACAGGTCTGACAATTTTAATTGGTTTATTAGACAATGAAAAGATAAAAAGACTTTCTAAACATCATTACTTAGATGATTTTATGTTTTACAGTATAATTTGTCTTTCCCTGAACATTTTTATAATAGTTATTCATTTTACAAATATATTTTTCATTAATTTTAAAAATAGTTTATTCAAATATTCAATTGCTATACAATTTGTTATTTTCTTATTAATGTTCATTTCATTTATAGCAATAACAAAAGATATCGTATGGGTTATGAAGGTTGTACTTAAAAGTGTTGATAGTAACGATAAAGAAAAAGATAGTGCAAAAGACATTATTGAAAATAATAAGTAGCATTTTAAGAGGAGAATTGAAAAATTGAAGAATAAAAGAAAAAAAGGAAATTTTTTAAAAAATTTCACATGTTTATCTTATTTATTGATATCATTAACTATTATTGGACTAGTTTTAATTATAATATCTTACTTTATCTCAGATAAGGAAACTGAAAGTATTATTTTAAGTATAGGTACAGGAATTTTCACCTCTTCTTTAGTTTCCTTATTTATCGATATAAGTAATAAACACATAATTGATTCTAATAATAAAATATATTTTGATATTATTTTTGAACCATTATTTATGTCTACTAAGAATCTTTATTTAAATTTTATCTATAAAATTAATGAGTATCGTTTAAAACAAAATTATAAATCAGAATACCTTTTATTACCTACAAAAAATATGCAGGAATTTGTAAATTTTTTTATTGAAATTGAAAAACAAATAGATAATACTGAAAATATTCAAAAAGAAGATTTATCAAACTTATTCAACACCAATTTTTTTTACTATAATAGTTTTTTTACTTGTATTAACTCTATTGCATTTGAAAATCTATATATGAATCAAATAATAGATAAAGAATTATATAATGTATTTACATATATATCTTCATATGCAAATACATGTGAAAATGATTTATTAAAAATAGAATTCTTAAAGTTGACAAATCAAGAAGAATTCAAAACTAAATTAAAAATTATGAAACTAACTCTAATTATTTTAAGTAAACTTATAAATAACTTTGATACATTTGAAAAAGAAATTTATTCAATTAATATTACCGTTAAAAACTATTGTGATGAATTATCTAATCATTATTATGAAAAATCAGAGGACTATATAAAAAATGAAATATCCAGAAATAATGATTTAGCTGAATTTTATGAACAAAATACTGATAAAATTCCAATGATAGAAAAAGATATATCTTCACATCTTAGCGAAATAAATGATATCATTTGGAAATTTGATACTGATAAAATTTTGAAATTATTTGATCATATTGATAGCAAAGACAAAGATGTGAAGGATTTATTTGATTTTCCCGAAGTATATCTTATACTTAAAGATGATAAAAAGTTTAAACAAGCTTATAAAAAGAAATATGGCATGGATTATACTTACAAATAACCATTTATTTAAAATAAATAATTTTGTATAAAAAATAGCATCTAAAGTTAGAATGTTTTATCTTACTTTAAATGCTATTTTTCTATTATTCGTTCTCTATTATATTTGATAAAGTATTTTCAAGACGATTAATGATTTGAGTAACCAATGCATTTCCCATCATGAAATAGCGCTTTTTTTGTGGCATCCCTGTATTGGTCCAATCTTCTGGAAATGATTGTAATTTTTCTGCTTCAATAGGTGTAATAAACCTTAAATTATCAGTTGCCCAATCTTTTATGACATGTGTACTTCTATTAATCGACGCTTCACTTGTTAGCATCGTTCTACCAGGTGAATCTAATGGATCAGGAAATTCCATTTTACCTTCAGAATAAATATAAGTTTCACCATTTGGTCTTTCTCTTGGAACTCTCTTGCCATCGCGCAGAGCTTCAAATTTTTCTCTTTGTGCTTCTGTTAAAAAGTAGTCATTCAATCCTTCTCTTTCTTCTCTTATTTCTCTTAATGAAATAAATGGTTCAATAATTGGAATAGATTCAAAAGTATTTACAACTCCATCAATCATAACACCAGTATTATAAAATTGAGATTTAAAATTTTCTGTCATCTCTACTGTATCTTTATATTTTCTTAAATCAACATCTTGATTTAACTTATTTCTGTTGATTTGATTTTGTTCTATAGGAAAATTTCTTGCAAAAATTCCTTCATTATACATGATTTGAAAAGGTGTATATTGTGAAATAGAGTTATAATTAAGGTTTCTTTTCCACGCAAATATAAAAGTTCTTCTTCTTTTTTGTGCACATCCGTATTCTGCGGCATTAATAACTCTCCATTCGACATTATATCCTAAATCATAAAAAGTTCTCAACATGATACCAAAATCACGTCCTCTTTGTGATGCTGGAGACTTTAACAATCTATCAACATTTTCCAATAAAACAAAAGGTGTTTGTTTTTCTTTTAATATTCTTGCAATATCCCAAAAAAGTACACCTTTTTTTCCTTCGATACCTTTTTCTCCTGATAAAGATCTAGCTACAGAGTAATCTTGACATGGAAAACCGCCAACTAGTAAGGTATGATTCGGAATGATATTTGCAGGAACTGTTGAAATGTTTTTGTTGCACCAATATAATGGATTATCTTTATCTTCTGACTCATGTAAATTAAATCTTTTTTTATAACATTCAAATGCATGTTGCACTTTAGTAGAAGGTTCCCATTGATTTGACCATACAAAATTCCAATTTCTATTTTCTATTGCAATACCATGTTCATCAAATCCATGGATGTCATTTAATCCAACTCTAAATCCACCAACACCAGCAAATAATTCTATTACATCTTTCCTCATCTCTGTATTTCCCCAATTCTTTATCATAACATAATGTCCACAACTTCGTATTTGAACAACAATTATAATAGCATTTTGCCAAAAAGTGATCAAGTTTTTAATATTTTTTTATCACAATGATAATATATGATAAAATCCCTTTATTTACTTCCTTATTAGTTGTAAAAAATATATAATATATTAAATAGATTATTTATTCTTATGGAGAAAATATTATGCTTTTTGATTATGATGACACTAATATAAATAGCGTTTTAAATTACGCAAAAAAAATAGAAAATATGACATTTAGAGATATTCTTAATTTGTGTAAAGAATATCTCACTGATGCAAAAAATGGTAATGAAATGAATAGGTCTGATAAATTTATACATAGTTTAAAAACCGATAAATTATTAACATCAGAAAATTCAAAAGGGCAGTTAGGAAATATTATTGAAAAATTTTACTTTGGATATGAGCCAAATTCCAATCAAAATGCTGATTTAGATAAAATAGGTGTTGAAATCAAACAAACACCTATAGATATTAAAAAAAATGGAACTCTAACAGCAGGGGAGCGTTTAGTTATTACCATGATTTCTTATACTGATCCTGTAGAAGAAGATTTTTATAAAAGTCATGTATATGAAAAAATAAAGAATGTTCTTCTTGTTCAATACATAAGAGATAAATCAAAAAATAGATTAGATAATCGAATCAAGTATGTAAATTTATTTACACCACCTCCTGAAGATTTAGAAATCATTATCAATGACTATAAAGTTATAACTCAAAAAATCAAAGAGGGTAAAGCACATGAATTAAGTGAAAGTGATACATATTATTTAGGAGCGTGTACAAAAGGAAGTACTGCTAAAAGTAGTTGGCGTGAACAATATTATGGAAGTCATATACCTGCCAAAAAAAGAGCATTTTGTTTAAAAAATAGTTATATGACACATGTGTTACAAGACTACGTCTTAACTCATAAATTAGAAAATGAATCTATCATTAAAAATATAGATGAACTTAAACATCTATCCTTTGAACAAATAATTATTAATAAAATTAATCATTATAAAAACAAAACCGATGAAGAATTATGTTCACTATTTGATAGGGAATATAACAATAACAAATCTCAATGGATTGATTTATCCTACCGTATGCTAGGTATCAAAGGAAATCATGCAGAAGAATTTGAAAAAGCTAATGTCAAAGTAAAAGCTATTCGAATAGAAGCAAACGGTAAAAACAAAGAAAGCATATCTTTCCCAACATTTAAATATAAAGAATTAGCAAATGAAACATGGGATACTTCTTTTATTCATGAGTATTTTTCAACAACTAAATTCTTATTTGTAATCTTTAAATCAAATGGAAAAACATATAATCTTTTAGGCGCACAAATGTGGAACATGCCTTACAATGACCTAGAAGAAACAGTAAAAAACGGATGGTTAGCTATTCAAGAAAAAATCATAACAGGTGTTACATTTACAAAAACAAGTAATTGTATTAAAAATGATTTACCTAAAAAATCTGATAACCCAATTATCCATATACGTCCACATGCTCAAAAAGCAGCTTTCAAATTAAAAGATGGATATTCTCAAGGAAATATTAATAGAGATGCTAATGAATTACCAGATGGTCAATGGATGACTACACATAGTTTTTGGATCAATAATGATTACATACTCAAACAATTAAAATATAAATAACTATGAAACATCAACAATTAAAAACATCTCCAGAGATTTCTAAAAGAATGTCTCATGTTAAAACTAAAAGAAATTCTGCTGAAATTATGATAGCTAAATCTTTATGGCATAGAGGATATAGATACAGATTGAATTATAAGGCATTGCCTGGATCTCCAGATATTGCTTTAACTAAATATAGAATAGCAATTTTTATAGATGGTGAATTTTGGCATGGTAAAGATTTTGAACAAAGAAAGACTAAATTAAAAAATAATAAAGATTACTGGATTGAAAAAATACAAGAAAATATTGATAGAGATTTAAAAAATGATAAATTACTAAGGCAAATGGACTGGTATTCTATACACTTTTGGAGTAATGACGTAATAAAATACTGCAATCAATGTGTAGAAGAGGTTATTTGTTTAATTGATGATATAAATAATTTTTAATACTTTAATAAAGGAGAAAAATATGAAATACAAAAAATATTCATTTAGAAATGCAGAAGTTATTTTTGAAAATGATGAAAAATATAAAGAAGATTATTCTCAAATACTAAATGTTTTAGATAATATCTCGGAGGAAGAAATATGCACATATTTTAATAATTCCACAAGAAATGATATTAAGAGCTTTTCAGAGCCAATAAATACCTTGATTGATGAAAAATTAACAAAAAAAAAACACTGGCATTCGCAAGTTCCTATTTTTAATGAAAGTGAATATAGACCATCAAGTACCAATGATAAGAATCCATGGACAATAGATTTTGCATCACCAGAAATTGCAATTGAAGTTGCTTTTAATCATGGAAGTGCTGTTGCGTGGAACTTAATAAAATTAGTACTTGCCAGTGAATTAAATCACGTAGAAAAAGCTATAAACACTTCTGCAGGTATAATAATTTGTGCAACTGATGACTTTAAAAGAACTGGTGGTTTTGATGGGGCTATTGGCAGCTATGAAAAATATCTTCAACATCTAAAACCTATGCAAAATCAATTAACTGTTCCTATAATGATTATTGGTTTAGAATCTTTAGATAATTACTCTATTCATAATAAGAAAATATATACTAACATAGATTTATCACCTGAAAACTCTCTTCCTAGAAATACAAAAAAGAAAGTTAAATATATTACAGAAATTTTAAAAGAAAAAAATATTCCCTTTGAAGAAAATAACATAGTAATCGATGAGAATATAATCAATAATTCTATAAAATTAAAGAATACAGAAATAAAAATAATTCCTAATACTGTTTACAAAAAATTAAATTCATCTCAAAAAGAAAAATATTTTAATCTTAAAGATTTCATTTCTAAAATCGATATAGAAAAAATCATATCTAGCTATGAAAATGAATAATCATTTGCATGTTGATATAACGAAATCCTGTAAAATATTATTATCTGATTATTTTTAACTGCACTAAAAAACCTGCATCTCGTGCAGGTTTTTCTTATTATTATATATTATTTAAATAATTTAGAGAAATAGTTTTTAACAACGTGATTTTTAATTTTTGATAATGTTGTGTTGCTTGAATCAAATCTGTCTTTTTTAGCCCAACCTGGTTGAGAATCTGCTTGATTAGTTGTTAAATATGAATAGTAGTTTACACACATGTTTTTGTTCCTCCTTAGTATTTTATATCCCTTTTGTTACTTATATTATATGTAAGAAAGTATAAAAATTATATGTGTTGAGGTTATGAGAATATTGCATACATTTGTGCATTATGCACAATGGTGAATATAGTTTAAAACTATATCTAAGTAGTTATTATTTGTATTATTCAAACTATGTTTTGATTGATAAAATAAAGACATAGTTTGAAAGGAATGAATGATATGAGTCAATTAAATAGATATGAATTTGTAGGAAGTTTTTTACGTCCTGAAAGATTAAAAGAAGCTAGAAAAAATTATGAATTAAATAATATAACTAAAGAGGAACTTACTAAAGTAGAAGATGAATGTATTGTAGAACTTGTAAATAAACTTAAAGAGTTAGGTTATCATACTATCACAGATGGTGAATTTAGACGTTCTACTTGGCATTTAGACTTTATGTGGGGATTTGAAGGGGTTGAACATAAAAAGACTGTAGATGGAAATCAAACGTTTGATGGTGAAGCAGCTATGATTGATGATACTTATATGACAGGAAAGATTTCTTGTAAAGATCATCCTTTTGTAGAACATTTTAAATTTGTTAAAGCATTAGAAGATGAAAATACTGTAGCTAAACAAACAATTCCTTCACCTGGTCAATTCTATGCTTTCTTTACAGGAGCTGATTTATTAGATAAAACATTAGGTTTCTATGGTAGTGAAGAAGCTTTTGCTGACGATGTTGTTAAAGCATACAATGAATTTGTTCAAGAAATTTATCACGCTGGCTGCCGTCAATTACAATTTGATGATTGTGTATGGGGTGGTATGGTTAATCCTGAACTTGCTGTAAGTTTAACAGGAAGAAAAGGAGAAGAATTAGAAAAATATAAACAACTTTTATTAGATTTAAATAATAAAGTTGTTGCTAGTGCACCTGAAAATCTAACAATTAATACTCATGTATGTAGAGGAAATTATCATTCTACTTACTTTAGTTCAGGAGCTTATGATGGTGTAGCTGATTTACTCTTTGGTGAAGAAAATGTAGATGCTTATTTCTTAGAATATGATGATCATCGTTCTGGTGGTTTTGCTCCATTAAAGAAAGTATCAGAAGATAAGAAAGTTGTCTTAGGTCTCATTACAACAAAGAAACCTGATTTAGAAGATAAAGAACTTGTTAAAAGAAGAATCTATGAAGCAACTAAATATATTCCTTTAGAACGTTTATATTTAAGTCCTCAATGTGGTTTTGCTTCATGTGAAATTGGTAATAAATTAACGGAAGAACAACAATGGGCTAAACTTAAACTTGTTAAAGAAATTGCTGAAGAAGTATGGGGAGATTAAAAGAAAAGGAGAATAACATTGGGAATCCATGTTTTCTCCTTTTTACACTATTTAACAATATGCATATGAGGGTAAGGTATTTCAATACCTTCCTTTTTAAATTCAGTGACTAAATCTTTACGAATATCTGCCAGCATTTGAAAACCTTTTACATTATCTTCACTAGTGATTGTTGCTCTTAATTGAATACTGCTATCTTTTAAATCAGAAACAATCACAGGGACTAATGGATCCTTTTTATCTTTTCTTCCATCAATGAATAAAGGATGTTTTACAACAAGATCTTGAATCACTTTGATTGCTTGATCTATATCACTTTCATAAGAAATATCGATATAAAGATAATTTGCTTTTACATGTTCAATTTGTGAAATATTTTCAATAATTGCTTTATTCATAATATCATTAGGAACAATCATTTGTGTCTTTTCTAATGTTTCAATAACACTATGTCTAAGTGAAATATCAATAACAGTTCCTCTAACATTATGCCCTGTAACAACAATAAAATCACCAATCTTATAAGGCTTATAAGCCATAATCATGGCACCATTAATAAGATTACCTGCAGCTTCTTGACTGGCAAGCCCAATAACTACGGCAACGATTCCTCCAGATGCAAGTAGGGCAGTCGCAAATGATTTTAAAAACTTCACTTCACTACATACAATTGCTAAAAAGATTGTAATGAGAATAATCTTTTTAATTCTTTTTTGTAAAACATAATTATCAGGCCATTTCTTTTTAATAAACTTATTTAATAATTTATTGATTGCTATTAAAACAATTCCTGCAATAATAATTGAAATAATACCATTAATAACCCCATTTACAAACAAATTATCAATTTGTTCAAATACTTTTTCCATTCAAATTACCTCTTTTTATAATACTTTGAAAGAACATACAACAAAACTGATTGCATTGCTCCTACAATAGAAACCATTAAACATCCATAACAAATCCAATATAAAATACTATTTCCTGTATTAATTGCATTTAATATAAAGAAAACAATAAACGCAATTAATGCTACATTCCTTGTATACTTAAAAAAACGATAAAATCTTTGTGCTAATATTTCATTTGTATTCATCTTATTTACCGATGCAAAAGCGTTTAAATAATTCATCTAATAAATCTTCTTTTGCTTGTTCTCCTAATATTTCTTTTAAACAAGACCAACTATCATAAAGATCTTCTACAATAAGATCTGATGGTATAGACATCTTCATCGCATCAATTGCTATTTGTAAAGAAGAAGCTGCTTTTTCTAATAATTGTGTTTGTCTAGCATTAGTAAGATAATATTCTTCTTGATTACTTATAAGTCCTAAATTAAATTTCTTTTTGATTTCTTTAGTAAGCGCTAAAATATCTTGTTCTTTAGCCGATATTTCAATTCCTTCTAAATCAACTTTCTTACCTAAATCTGCTTTATTAATAATAATAATACGATTTGTATCTTCTGTAAGTTCAAGTAACTTTTGATCTTCTTGATCAAGTTCTTTACTTCCATCAATAACTAATAAAACAAGATCTGCTTTTTTAATCATTTCTTTTGATTTTTCAACCCCAAGACTTTCTACAATATTATCTGTTTCTCTAATTCCTGCTGTATCGATCATATTTAATAAAATACCATCTACTGTTACTGATCCTTCAACGACATCTCTTGTTGTTCCAGCAATATTTGTGACAATCGCTTTTTCTTCTTTTAACATCGCATTTAATAAACTAGATTTACCAACATTGGGTTTACCAATGATAGCTGTTTGAATTCCCTCTTTTAATAATTTAATATTTTTAGAATCTTCAATGATTTTATTCATCTTTTCAATTAAAGAAGTAGACATTGGTAAAAGCTTATCTGCTGTTAATTCTTCTACATCTTCATATTCAGGATAATCGATATTGACTTCAATTTGCGTAATGATTTGAATTAAATCTTCTTTTAAATCTTTAATAAAATGACTAATACTTCCTTGAATTCCTTTTAAAGCAAGAGAAGAAGCATAACTATTTTTTGCCGTAATAATATCACTAATAGCTTCTGCTTGTGATAAATCAATACGTCCATTTAAAAAAGCACGTTTACTGAATTCACCACGTTCTGCCAGTCTTGCTCCATGATGTAAACAAAGATCAACTACTTTATTTGTAATATAAACACCACCATGGCAATTGATTTCAACCATTTCTTCTCCAGTAAAAGTTCTTTTTCCACGATAGATATTTACTAATACTTCATCTATTTTTTCACCATTATCTTTTATATAACCGTATGTAATGGTATGACTCTCTTTATTTATAATCTTTCCTGTAAAAAACTGTTGAACAAATGCAATCACATCTTTTCCTGATAAACGGATAATTGAAATTGCTGCTTCTAGTCTTGATGTTGCTACTGCAACAATAATATCATCATTCATTTTCATACCACCTTTCTTCTTGATACTATCTTAATTTGTTGATTTTATCAATAAATAACTCCCTCATTATAACAAATATTTTTTATTTTTGATATATGATTTTTTTCGATTGATTTCTATATTTTAATCATATATTATTATGTACAAATAGGGGTGAAAAAATGAAAAAGCTGAATAAAAAAGTTCCTATAATCGGAGGTGCTGTTATAGGAGTGATATTGATTATTTATATCATTTTATGTTTTATAGCATCTGGTAATGGTTTTATCAAAAATATGACTATCAATGGCATTAAAGTGAATAATATGTCTAAAGATGAAGTCGTTAGTCTTCTTGAAAAACAATATAAAAAAGATCAAGAATATCTTTTATTTAATTTAAAAGCTGATGGTAAGAAATATCAAATTGATATGACAAATAATGTCACAATCGATATTGATAAAGAAGTATCTGCTATTCAAAAGAAATATAATAACTTCTTTACGAAAGGTTATCATTATTTGTTAAATCATAATGAAAATATTTCTATTAATATAAAAGATAAAAAAACACTTAATCAAGCTATCAAAGATTCTAAAATATTAGAAGATTCTACTTTAGTTCCTACATCTTATAAAGTAGAAAAAACAAAAGTCATTTTTACTAAAGGTAAAAGTGGAAAAGCTGTTCAACAAAAAGATGTTTATGATGTTATTGAAACAGCATTAAATAATTATGATTTTAAAAAGACATTTACAATTAAACCTTCATCTGTAACTGAAGATGAAAGTGTTATGAAAACAATTTATAAATCTTTATCTAAAGAAGGAAAGAATGCGACTTTAGATAAAGATAATGATTATAAAATTGTAGCTGAACAATATGGCGCTAAATATAATCTAGATGATTCTATTAAAGCTTTTAATAAAGCAAAAGAAGGAGAAGAATTTACAATAACTTGTAAAGCAATTGTTCCTTCTATTACAAAAGAAGATTTAGAAAAGAATTTATTTAAAGATGTTTTAGGAGAATATACAACAAATGTAAGTGGTTCTTTGGTAAGAAAAAATAATGTACGTTTAGCAGGAGAAAAATGTAATGTTATTTTACTTCCAGGAGAAGAATTCTCTTATAACCAAACTGTTGGAAAAAGAACAAAAGAAAATGGTTTTGGTGAAGCAGGTGCTTATTTAAATGGAGAAACAGTCCAAGAAGTAGGAGGAGGGGTTTGTCAAACTTCTTCAACTTTATATAACGCTGTTGTTCTTGCTAATTTAAAAGTAACAGATAGATCAAATCACACATATATTTCAAGTTATGTTCCAATTGGTAGAGATGCTACTGTATCATGGGGTGGTCCTGATTTTAAATTTAAAAATAATCGTGATTATCCAATTAAAATTGAAGTAAGTTATGCAAAAAATAAATTAACTTGTAAAATTATTGGAACGGATGTCGATGGAAGTTACGTAAAATTTACCAGTGAAAAAACTGGAGATGTTGGTTTTAATACCAAATATGAAAATGATGATACCATTCCAGAAGGTCAACAAGTAACAAGAACAGCTGGTTCAAACGGGGGAAGAGCTGTCTCTTATCGTCTTGTTTATGATAAAAATGGAAATCTGATTTCTAAAACTAAAGAAGCAAATAGTTATTATAAAGGTCATGATGCTTTAATTGCTGTTGGTACAATGAAAGTGGAAACACCAACAGAGCCAACAACACCTGAGACTACAGAACCTTCATCACCTGATACAACAACGCCAGAAACAACACCGGAAACTCAACCAGTTGAAAATACCACAACAGAATAAAAAAATAAGGAAGTGGATACAAGTCACTTCCTTTTATAATAGTTGTAAAGTTTTTAAAATATATAACCACATCGTTATAGAAAAACCACTAAAGATGGTTGTTAACATCACGACTGTGCTGGTAAGCGTTCCTGTATGTCCCATGTTTTTAGCCATAACAAAGCATGAAACAGTCGTTGCTGAACCAAGCATTACAAGGATGGCTATGAGCTGTTCTCCTTGGAACCCTAAATAGATGGCAAGTGGTAGAAACATTGCACAGAAGCCAAATAATTTAATGAATGAGGCACATAAAGCAGGTTTTAAATCCCCAAGGGCTTCTTTATAATTAAAAGTTGCTCCCATTGCCATAAGTCCTAGAGGTGTCGCTACATTTCCAATCGAAGTCACGGTCTTATCTAACATCGTTGGCATTGGTAAATGAAGTAAGGACCATAAAATACCAACAACAATACCAATAAGTATTGGGTTTGTCAAAATACCTTTGATTGTCTTAAGCCAAACTTCTTTACTTAATCCTTTTCTTTCAGGTGAAAAGAAAGAAAGGACGACAACGGCCATAATATTATATAAAGGGACACTCCCAATAATCATTAAAGGCGCCATGGTTGCTTTTCCATAGACATTTTGAATCAAGGCAATACCGAGTAAAGCTGCCGAACTACGATAACTTGCTTGAATAAATTCACCTTGATTTTTTTTATTCTTTAATAAAAAAGAAAGTAAAGTAACAATTAAAATACTAAAAATTGTAATAAAAAAACAAAATAAAACAAACTTCGTATCCCAAATTGTCTTAAAATCTAAAGTTGCTAGATCTTTAAATAATAAGACAGGTAGGGGAATTAAAAAAACAAACTTATTCATTCTAGAAGCAAAAACGTCATCAATAATATCTATCTTCTTAAAAAACATTCCTAATACAATCATCGCAAAAACAGGCACGGTCGCATTTAAACTAAAAATTAAATTTTCCATTATTTCCTCCCTAAAGAAAAAACCGCATTTGCGGCTTAATCTACATATGAGATTGTCATATATCTATTTTTTCCTTCACCTTTAGATTCAGTCTTTAAATGATCCATCTTCGCAATTTCTTGATGCATCACTTTTCTTTCATCTGCAGGCATAGGATCCAATTTTAAATCAGCTTTTGTTCTTAAAACTGTTTTACCAAATTTTCTTGCCATACTTGCAACTTTTTTATAACGTTCTTCTTTATAACCATTGATATCAACACTTACTTCTAAACGTTTTTTAAATGTTGTACTTACAGCATTTTTGATAATTAAGTTAATTGCTCTTAAAATAACACCAGCTTTACCAATTAAAATAGAGTTATTACTTGTATTAATATTGCAATAAATTCTACCATCTTGAACATAAGAAACAGTTTCTACTTCAAATTGCATATCTGTTAAGATTTTTCTTATAAGATTTTCAATATATTCTTGAACCATTTCTACTGTCCAACAAGCAATTTCAGCTTTTTTACTAAATAAACCTTTAGTTTCTAAAGTAACTTCATAATTTAATTGATCAATTGTTACACCTAAATCAAGGCATGCTTTACTTACAGCATCATCTACTGTTTTTCCAGTATAAGTTTTCATATAAATACCTCTATTTATTTTTTATTTTGTCTTTTTGTTAAATAATTTGTATTTGCTTGATCAACTTCTTTTTGTGCTTTTTCAACATGGTAAATATAAATATACCATGTTCTAACAATTGTAATAATGTTTGTTGTCATCCAATAAAGTGACATTGCTGCAGGCATAATTGCTGCAAAGTAAATGATAAATAATGTCATGAAATTATTCATCATATTCATTGATTGCATTTGTGATGTTTCTCTATATTTTGGATTTCTTTTTGACATGATTGTGTTGATTTTCATCGCAAAATATTGAGTTAAAGCAACAATGGCAAGTAATACAATATAGGCGATCTCGAATTTAAATACGTGATCGATTGGTTTAGCACCTAAGTTAATACCAAACATATTTGTTTGATATAAGATTTCAATACGTTGAACTGCTTGCCACATTGCAAACATAATTGGTAATGTTAAGAATGTTGTAAATGAAGCTAACATACTGACATCATTTTTCTTATATAAAGCTTGAATTTCTGCAGACATTCTCATTTGAGAAGTTTGATCTTTTCTACCTTTATATTTATTTTGAATTCTTTCCATTTCTGGTTGAATCAATTGCATCTTTTGTTGAGATACTGTCGATTTAATCATAATTGGTAAAATGATAATATTAATTAAAATAGTAATTAAAATAACACCTAAGGCGATATTATTTAATAAAACATCTCCTAAATAAATAATACTTTTAGAAATAGGAATAACTAATAAGAAATCAAAAATTCCTGACTTCATAGACCATGGTGTGTTTAAATTAATTGCTCTTTTAGCAATCAGTTTACCACTTGAATCAAGATTTGCTGTACATCCAGTTAGGGCTACAACAAATAAAACTAAACAAATAATTTTTAAATATTTTTTAGTTTTGTTATCTAAGATCATTTGCTGATCTCCTTTCTCTTTACTTTTTTGTACAAATACTCTAATTCTTTTTTATTTTCTATATATGTATTATCTAAGAATCTTTTTCTTACAATTACTATATAGTCAACTTCTTCATCAAAATGAAAACATTCTTGAATCATCATGCGTAACTGTCTTTTGATTTTATTTCTAGTAACAGCATTTCCTAATTTCTTGCTTACAGAAATACCAACGCGTCCGTGGCCCATTTGATTTTCATCTTTATAAATAATAAAACAAGAATTCGCAAAACTCTTTTTTCTAGCAATGATCTTGCTAAAATCTTCATTTCTTTTTACTCTAAATTCTTTTTTCATAAAATTTTAGAAAAAAATCCACCGTAAAGTGGATTTTAAATTAAGCAGTTAATACTTTTCTTCCTCTTTTACGGCGACGTGCGATTACTTTTCTTCCACCAACAGTTGCCATTCTAGCTCTAAAACCATGAGTTTTTGCTCTTTTTCTTTTATTTGGTTGATATGTTCTTTTCATATTTTACACCTCCAAAATTCATTTTCTTTTTATACAAATAACATATGCCCTCATATTTTATATGAATTATTGTGACAAGTCAATTCTAAATTCTATATTTCTAACCGATTATTCTACTTTTTTTATCGTTACATTGCTTCCTTACTTTATTTTCATCCTTGTAAGGATGTTCACAATTATTGGTGAACTCTCTTTATCTAAAGAAATTCACTTTCTAAATGTGAACTTTGTATAATTTAACTTCATTTTCATAATCACATACTTATTTTTAGTGTGAATAACCAAAAAAGACACACTTTTTTTAAATATTCACATTGTGAATTGATCTTTTCTTAACAAATTTTCTTAAATTCACATATCAAAATTGTACTAAATTTAAAACTTTAAAAAAAAAGCCCTTAAAAAAGCTTGATTTCCATTATAAATTCACAATTCTTTCTTAGAGACACAACAATGTGCACATTCAATTGTGACTTTATCTAAAAATGTTTACTTTACTGGTATTAAGAAAAGTGCTTTTTTTGCCTAAAATAAGCGTTTTTTTATAAAATTCACATTGTGAACTTACGATTTCTTAACAATTCGACATTCTTCTTATTTATTCACGCTTTAATTCACAGGGTGAATGAAGTTATTCATACATGTGAATGAGTGAAAATTATGATGATATCAAGCACTTTTTCTTTGTGAACTTCCCTGTGCACATTGTTTTTTATTCCATACAACATGCACAAATTTCACAAATAACAATATTCATATGATTTTTTTATTTTGTGAATAATGTGAATAAGTACTCTAAATTGTTGTTATAGGTCACTTTTTTTGTGAATAAACTTGTGCACGGACTGTGGACAGGTTTTTTTTGCTTTCAAAGTTGTTCTTTCTTATATATAATTGAGGCGAAAAGGAGTTGAAAAAAGTGCAAGATTTAAACAAAATTTGGACATCTTGTGTAGACACTTTAGAAAAACAGAACATAGTTGAAGATAAGATTATGTTAGATTCACTATTTAGACCAGCAACTCTAGAAGCAATTGAAGATAATAAAGTCACAATAACAACAGATTTACAATGGAATATTGATCCTATTTTAGAAAAGCAATCAGAAATTGAATCGATTCTTTCTAATTCTTTCTCTAAACCGATCACAATTAATGTTCTTTCAAAAGAAGAATATAATAAAAAGAAGTTAAAACAAAAGAAAGTTCCTAAAATTGATAGTCATCTTCATCCAGATATGACTTTTTCTAACTTTATTGTGGGTAATTCAAACCGTATGGCACAAAATGCGGCTTTACTTGTTTCCACAAATCCTGGAAAGAACTTCAATCCATTATTTTTATATAGTCATCCTGGACTAGGAAAAACCCATTTATTGAACGCTATTGGAAATCGTGCGAAAGAAACAAATCCTGATTTAGTTGTTCGTTATATTACTTCTAAAGATTTTGTTGATGAGATCATTAATTCAATTAAAACAAATACAACTGATGATATTTATAGTTATTATCGTAATATTGATATTTTATTAATTGATGATATTCAATTTTTATTTGGTAAAGAAAAAAGTAGTGAAATGTTCTTTCATATCTTTAATGAAATTATTAATAGTAATCATCAAATCGTTATTACGAGCGATAAAATGCCTGATGAATTACAAGGTATTGAAGAACGTTTAATCAGTCGTTTTAAATCTGGTTTATCCTTTGGGATCGATCCACCAGAATTTGAAACTGCAAAAGCAATCTTAGAGAAGAAAATTGAAAATCTAGGTAATACAGATTTAATTATTACAGATGATGTTTTAGACTTCATGGTTATGAATTATTGTAATGATATTCGTTCTTTAGAAGGTCAATTAAAACGTTTATTCTTCTGTAGTATCATGGAACAAACAAATTACATAGACATGAATTTTGCTTCTGAAGTCTTCAAAGATCAAAAAACTATAAAAAAAGCACAAGAACCACTTACAAAAGAATTTATCTTAAAAACAACAGCCGAGTTCTACTATCTTACAATTAGTCAAATTATTTCTAAAAATAGAACCCGTAACTTAGTAACTCCTCGTGAAATATGTATGTATTTAATGAGAGAATTACTTGATGTCACATTTAGTGAAATCGGTATGACTTTCTCTAACAGAGATCACTCGACCATTATGAAAGCTTGTAAAAGAGTAGAAACTAAAATCAAGAAAGATCCAGATTATAAGCTTGCTGTTGATAAGATCAAACAAAAGTTAGGCACACTCTAGTGCACAATATCAACATGAAATGCACATTACTATTCATATAAAAAACATTGATAAATACAAGATAATTTGTATTTGTTCACATTGTTCACATGCTAATAGTAATAATAACTTATTTTTTAATTATATAAATATAGGAGGTCAGTATGCATTTTAAAATTAAAAGATTAAAATTATTAAACGCTTTATCTAAAGCAACCAGAGCCGTTTCTGTTCGTAGTCCTTTACCTGTACTTACAGGAATTAAATTTGATTTAAAATCTGATCAATTAATTCTTACAGGGAGTGATAGCGATATTACAATTCAAACAATTATTGATCAAGATGATGATTTAGAAATTATTAAAGAAGGTGCTGTTGTTTTAAATAGCCGTTATATTTTTGATATCGTTAGAAAAATCAATAGTGATGATATTGAAATTGAAATTATTGATGGATTACTTACACGTATTAAAGGAAGTCAAATTGAATATAGCTTAAATGGAACAGATGCGGTGGAATATCCTAGAATTGATTTAAGCAAAACAGGAACACATTTTATTATGAGTTCACTTGTTTTAAAAAATATTATTGGTGAAACAAAATTTGCAGCAAGTGATAAAGAAACAAGACCTATCTTAACTGGTATTAACTTTAAAGCTCATGATCATGTTTTAGAATGTGTTGCTACAGATAGTTATCGTTTGGCTAAAAAAATTATTTCTATTGATGAAGATGTTACTTTTAATATCACTATTCCTAAATTAAGTTTAGATGAAATTAGTAAGATTATTGAAGCTGATGAATCTATTGAACTTTATGTTTCTGATCGTAAAGTATTATTTGTTTTAGGTAAAAATATTATTCAAACACGTTTGATTGATGGATCTTATCCTGATACAACACGTTTAATTCCTTTAGAATTTGATTATGAATTAGATATTAATCGTTCTGATTTATTAAATGCGATTGATCGAGTTTCTTTATTATTAAATGAACAAAATAATATTGTTAAATTAGATATGTCTAATGAACAAGTTATTTTATCTTCTTATCAACAAGAAATTGGATCTGTAGAAGAAAACTTATCTACATCTTTCTATAAAGGTGAACCACTTACGATTTCATTTAGTAGTAAATATGCAAATGATGCGATTAAATCATTTAGTGGAGAAAAAGTTAAGATCTCATTTACTGGAGAAATGAAACCATTCATCATCAAAGATTTTGATTCTGATGAATTATTACAACTTGTTTTACCAGTAAGAACATATTAAGAAGCGAAAGCTTCTTTTTTTTAGTTTTTTTATGGTCTCTTTGTTTCTAGTGGTACTAATTTTTATTTTAAGAGCTTTTTTGTAGAAAATGATTTTTGGTATTAGAAAATAAAAATAACGAATATAACGCAAAATTTTGAATATTTATCATTTTTATGATATACTTATTGAGTACAATTATATAGAAAAGAAGGGTTATTATGAAAGAAATACCAATAAGAGATGAATATATTAAGCTAGACCAATTTTTAAAATTTGTTAATGTGGTATCAAGTGGCATTGAAGCAAAAATAGTCATTAAAGATGGTCAAGTAAAAGTAAATGGTGAAGTTGAATTAAGAAGAGGAAAGAAACTTCATGATCAAGATGAAGTGGAAGTAAATGGAGAACATTATATTATAAATGCTCATCAATAATTTAGAACTTTCTCATTTTAGAAATTATGATCATTTTTTTATTGAATTTGATAAAGGTATTAACATTTTAATTGGTGGTAATGCACAAGGAAAAACAAATATTATAGAAGCTATTTATCTTTTATCTGTTTGTAGATCTTTTAGAACTCATATCAATGATCAAATGATTCAATTTGATTATAATTTTGCAAAGGTAAAGGGAAATATTTATTCTAATCAAAGAAATCATCAAGCAGAGCTTGTTTTATCTAAAGAAAATAAAAAAGCCAAGATTGATGGAAAAGATATTTTAAAGATATCTGAATATGTCGGTTATTTAAATGTGGTGGTATTTGTACCAGATGATCTTTCTTTAGTAAAAGGATCACCGAGTACTAGAAGAAAATTTATTGATTTAGAATTATCTAAAATATCACCTATTTATGCTTTTTATCTTGCTAAGTATAATCGTTTATTAAAAGAGAGAAATCAGTATCTTAAATTATTAAGTAAGAAAAACGGAAAATATGATGATTATCTAGAAACAATAGATGAACAAATGGTAGATGTTCAATTAAAGGTTATAGAAAAAAGAGAAAATTTTATTGAACGTCTTTCTAAAAATGTAAAAGATATTTATAAATCTATTGCTGATAATGAGGAATATGTTGATTTACATTATCTTTGTTTTATTAAAAAGAAAGATAATGAGGAATTATTAAAGTTATATAAAAAAGAATTTTCAAGGGATTTAAAGTATTTAAGTACGACTCATGGAATTCATAAAGAAGATATGAAAATAATGATTGATCGAAAAAGTGCACATCAATATGCTTCTCAAGGACAACAAAGAACAATTGTTTTAAGTATCAAGATTGCTTTACTTGAATTGATAAAAGAAGAAATAGGGGAATACCCAATTCTTTTATTAGATGATGTTTTATCAGAACTTGATGACCAAAGAAAAACGAAATTGTTAGATATTTTGAATAATCGTATTCAAACTTTTATTACAACAACTTCTATTGATGGAATAGAACATCATGTCATCAAAGAAGCAAAGAAGATTAATATAAATCGCAAGGAGGAACAATAATGGCAGAAGAAAATAAAGTACAACATAGCTATGATGAATCTGACATTCAGGTCTTAGAAGGACTTGAAGCCGTAAGAAAAAGACCAGGTATGTATATAGGGACAACATCATCTCGTGGGTTACATCACCTTGTATGGGAAATCGTAGATAACTCGATTGATGAAGCTTTAGCGGGATATGCAAGTCATATTAAAGTTATTTTAAAAGATGATGATGTCGTTGAAGTTATCGATGATGGACGTGGGATGCCAACAGGAAAACACGCCAAAACTGGTAAATCAACAGTAGAAACAATTTTTACGGTATTGCATGCTGGTGGAAAATTTGGTGGCGGTGGCTACAAAGTTTCCGGTGGTCTACATGGTGTTGGGGCTTCTGTTGTTAATGCCTTATCTTCATGGTTAGAAGTTAATGTTTATCGTGAAGGAAAAGAATATTATCAAAGATTTGAAAATGGGGGAACACCTGTTGCACCATTAAAAGAAGTAGGTCCAACAGATAAACAAGGAACAAAAGTTACTTTTAAAGCAGATGCTGAAATCTTTAAAGAAACAACAACTTATGATTATGAAGTGTTGAGACAAAGAATTAGAGAGCTTGCTTTCTTAAATAAAGGATTAAGAATTAGTTTAACAGATTTAAGAGATGGTCAAAATCGTGAACATGATTATATGTATGAAGGTGGTATTAAGGAATACGTTGCTTATATCAACAAAAATAAAACACCGATCCATGATGAAATCATTTATGTAGAAGATATGCAAAATGATATTAAGATTGAAGTATCTATGCAATATAATGATGGTTACCAAGAAAACATCTATTCTTTCTGTAATAACATCAATACTCATGAAGGTGGGACTCATGAAGAAGGGTTCCGTTTAGCCCTTACACGTGTCATCAATAATTACGCAAGAAAGGGAAACTTCTTAAAAGAAAAAGATGATGCTTTATCAGGAGAAGACTGTCGAGAAGGTTTAACAGCCATTATTTCAGTTAAACACCCTGATCCACAATATGAAGGACAAACAAAAACAAAATTAGGAAATGCGGAAGTAAGAAAAATTGCTTCAAGTATTATTTCTAAATCATTAGATCAATTCTTGTTAGAAAATCCAGATACTGCCAAAATTATTGTAGAAAAAGCAATTGTTGCTTCTCATGCACGTTTAGCTGCGAAAAAAGCACGTGAAATGACAAGAAGAAAAACAGGAATGGAAATTACATCATTGCCTGGGAAATTAGCGGACTGTTCATCAAGAGATGCGAGTGAATGTGAAATCTTCATTGTCGAAGGGGATTCTGCCGGAGGTAGTGCAAAGATGGGACGTGATCGTCGTATTCAAGCCATTTTACCACTTCGTGGTAAAATCTTAAACGTTGAAAAAGCACGTTTAGATCGTGTTTTATCAAGTGATACGATCCGTAGTATGATTACTGCTTTTGGTACAGGTATTGGTGAAGATTTTGATATTAATAAATTACGTTATCATAAAATTGTTATCATGACCGATGCCGATGTCGATGGTGGTCATATCCGTATCTTAATGTTAACGTTCTTATACCGCTATTTAAAACCTTTAATTGAAGGTGGTTTTGTTTACGCAGCTCAACCTCCACTTTATTTATTAAAACATGGAAAAGAAGAACATTACTTATATAGTGACGAAGAACTTGATGATTTAAGAACAAAACTTGGTGAAGGTGCGAAGTATTCAATTCAACGTTATAAAGGTTTAGGAGAAATGAATGCGGATCAATTATGGGAAACAACAATGGATCCTGAACATCGTATTTTAAATCGTATTGAGTTAGATGAAGCAATGGAAGCAGATATGATTTTTGATGTTTTAATGGGTGAAAAAGTTGAACCTCGTAGAGAATTTATTCAAGAAAATGCGAAATATGTAACTGATTTAGATATTTAGAAGGAGTAGAAAATGGATAATCAAGAAAAAGGAATAAGAAAAATTCAATTAACATCAGAAATGAAAACTTCTTTCATGAATTATGCCATGTCAGTTATTGTAGCACGTGCATTACCTGATGTAAGAGATGGAATGAAACCAGTTCAAAGACGTATCGTTTATGGTATGAATGAACTTGGATGTTATAGTGATAAAGCGTATAAGAAATCAGCGCGTATCGTTGGGGAAGTTATGGGGAAATATCATCCTCATGGAGATTCTTCTATTTATGAAGCGTTAGTCAGAATGGCACAAGATTTCTCATATCGTTATATGCTTGTTGATGGACATGGAAACTTTGGTTCAATTGACGGTGACGGAGCTGCCGCTATGCGTTATACCGAAGCAAGAATGTCTAAAATTTCAATGGAATTAATGAGAGATATCAATAAAGATACCATTGATTTTATTCCAAACTATGATGGTGAAGAAAGAGAACCATCGGTATTACCTTGTCGTATTCCTAACTTATTAGTTAATGGGACAACAGGAATTGCGGTTGGTATGGCAACCAATATGCCACCTCATAATATTGGTGAAGTGATTGATGCCGTTATTGCGGTAAGTAAAAATCCTGATATTTCTGTTATAGAATTGATGGAAAATTATATTCAAGGACCTGATTTTCCTACAGGAGGATATATTTTAGGAAAGAGTGCGATTAAAAAAGCTTATGAAACAGGTAATGGTTTAATCGTTATGCGTGCAAAAACAGAAATTGAAGAACATAAGGGAAGACAAAGAATTGTTGCTTATGAAATTCCTTATCAAGTCAATAAAGCAAGATTAGTAGAAAAGATTGCGCATTTAGCACGTGATAAAGTCGTTGAAGGTATTAGTGATGTTCGTGATGAATCAAACCGTGAAGGTATTCGTATTGTTATTGAATTAAAGAGAGATGTTCAAGCTGAAGTTGTTTTAAATCAGTTATATAAATTAACTTCTTTACAAACAACATTTGGTGTTAATAATATTGCTTTAGTTAATAATGAACCTAAGACTTTAACTTTAAAAGAATTAATTCAATATTATTTATCTCATCAAGAAGAAGTTATTCGTCGTAGAACACAATTTGAATTAAATAAAGCAGAAGCAAGAGCGCATATTTTAGAAGGTTTAAAGAAAGCTTTAGATCATATTGATGAAATCATCCAATTAATTCGTACAAGTAGAACAACAGAAATCATTCAACAAAGATTGATGGATGAATTTGGTATGTCTGATAAACAAGCCAAAGCTGTAAGAGAAATGCAATTACAACGTCTTGCTGGTTTGGAAAGAGAAAAGATTGAAGAAGAATTAAATAATTTATTAATTACAATTGCTGATTTAAAAGATATTCTTGCAAATGAAGAACGTATCTTAGAAATCATTAGAAATGAATTATTAGAAATGAAAGAAAAATATGGAGATAAACGTCGTACTGAAATCATCCAAGGTACATTTGATATTGAAGATGAAGATTTAATTCCAGTAGAAGATGTTATCATTTCACTTACTAATAATGGTTATGTAAAACGTATGCCAGTAGATACTTATAAATCTCAAAATAGAGGTGGACGTGGTGTCAAAGGTATGGCAACAACACAAGATGATGTCATTAGTTCACTTATTCATATGTCAACACATGATGATTTATTGATCTTTACAAATAAAGGAAAAGTTTATCGTTTGAAAGGATATAATATTCCTGAATTTGGTAGAACAGCTAAAGGTTTACCAATTGTAAATATATTAAATCTTGATAAAGATGAAAGTGTTAAATCATTAATTAATATTAATAAGAAAATGATTGAAGAAGATAAACATTGGTATTTATTCTTTGCAACTGAACAAGGTTTAGTAAAACGTGTCGATATTTCAGAATTTGAAAATATTAGACAAACTGGTAAGATTGCAATCAAGTTAAAAGAAGATGATGCTTTAGTGGGTGTTAAATTAACTAAAGGGGATGATGAAATCTTAATTGCAGCAAGTAATGGTAAACTTGTAAGATTCTCTGAAGGTCATGTAAGACCAATGGGAAGAACTGCAAGTGGTGTTAGAGGTATTAATGTTGATGGTTCTAAAGTTATTGGTATGACAACAAACCGTGAAGGACAATTAATTATGGTTGTTACGGAAAAAGGTTATGGTAAGATGTCACCAATTGATGAATATCGTGTTTCTAACCGTGGTGGTAAAGGTGTTAAGACAATTAATGTTACTGAACGTAATGGACAAATTGTGGCGATTAGAGCGGTAGAAGGTAATGAAGACTTATTAATTATTACAGATGATGGTATTGTGATTCGTTTACCTATGGAACAAGTTAAAACCGCAGGACGTGCAACTCAAGGCGTAAGACTTATTAAAGTTCATGATAGCAAGGTTTCTTCTGTAGAAGTTGTTGCTAAAAATGAAGAAGACGATGAAGAAGGTGAAGAAGAGTCAGAGTAATCTGACTCTTTTACCCATGAATAATGAAGAGTTAAAAAGATTATTTGAGCGTTTAGATCATTCAAAATTTAGAAGTTCTTTTCATCTTACTAAAAAATATAAAGAGTATTGTAATGAAAAAGGATTGGATGTCATTGAACAACATGCACGAGATTTTATTTCTAAAAGAATTGCACCAGCCGTTATTTTAAATGATGGAAAGCAGACACCGATGAAAAATCATCCAGTATTTATTGCACAACATGCTACAGCTACATGTTGTCGAGGATGTTTATATAAATGGTATCATATAAAACCACATACTCAGTTAGATGACATTCAACAAGAGATGATTGTTCAAGTGATTATGACTTGGATTAAAAGAGAATTGCAAAGGAAATAGGCTTGATGTATAATCAAGGCAGTTAGAAATATATATAAGGGGAAAGAAAATGATTGATATTAATTTAATTAGAGAAAATCCTACTTTAGTCAAAGAAAATATGAAGAAGAAATTCCAAGAAACCAAAGTGGGATTAGTAGATGAAGCTTATAAATTAGATAAAGATTATCGTGAAGTATTAACAAGAGCAAGTGAAATTAGAAGTTTAAGAAACAAATATTCTAAAGAAATTGGTGCTTTAATGAGAGAAGGTAAAAGAGATTTAGCTGAAGAAATTAAAGCAAAAGTAACTTCTATGGCAGATGAATTAAAAGATTTAGAAGTAAAAGAAGAGGATTATGGAAAAGAATTAAAAGAAATCATGATGAAAATTCCAAATATCATTCATGATTCTGTACCTATTGGAAAAGATGATTCTGAAAACGTAGAAATTCAAAAATATGGTGATCCAGTTGTACCTGATTATGAAATTCCATATCATGCAGATATTATTGCTCGTTTTGATGGGTTAGATAAAGAGGCATCAGGTAGAACAAGTGGAAATGGTTTCTATTATTTAATGGGTGATATCGCTCGTTTATCATCAGCAATGCTTTCATATGCGAGAGATTTCATGATTGATAAAGGATTTACTTATTGTATTCCACCATTCATGATTCGTAGTGATGTTGTAACAGGAGTTATGTCATTCGATGAAATGGATGCGATGATGTATAAAATTGAAGGTGAAGATTTATATTTAATTGGAACTTCTGAACATAGTATGATTGGTAAATTTAAAGATCAAATCGTTAAAGAAGAAGATTTACCAATTACCATGACATCTTATTCACCATGCTTTAGAAAGGAAGTAGGAGCTCATGGTATTGAAGAACGTGGTATTTATCGTGTTCATCAATTTGAAAAACAAGAAATGGTTGTTTTATGTAAACCTGAAGAAGCTATGGAATGGTATGACAAAATGTGGTCATATACAGTTGAATTATTTAGAAGCTTAGATATCCCAGTAAGAACTCTTGAATGTTGTTCAGGTGATTTAGCTGATTTAAAAGTCAAATCATGTGATGTTGAAGCTTGGTCACCAAGACAACAAAAATATTTTGAAGTTGGTTCTTGTTCAACTTTAGGAGATGCTCAAGCAAGACGTTTAGGTATTCGTGCTAAAGGTGAAAATGGAAACTATTATGTTTCTACTTTAAATAATACAGTTTTAGCTTCAACAAGAGCGGTTATTGCTTTTATTGAAAATAACTATAATGAAGATGGATCTATTAATATTCCTGAAGCATTACGTCCTTATATGGGTGGAAAAGATATTATTATTCCTAAAAAATAGTCACTTTGGTGACTCTTTTTTATAGAAAGGTTAGAGTTTAATGGAATTATTTATAAGTGAAGCAGAAATTGAAGATGCTTCAATGATTATTGATTATTTAAATCAAGTAGGGGGAGAAAGTAATAACTTAACCTATGGTTTAAATGAATGTTATTTAAATGAATTTGAAGAAATGGAAGTTATTCAAGATTTTATTGATCAAGAAAACAGTTTACTATTATGTGGATTTATTGATGATGAACTTGTTTCTTTGTTATCAATTCAAGGCGAACAAAAAGAGAGATTAAAACATATAGGACATTTTGCGATTACTGTTAAAAAGGAATATTGGAATATGGGGATTGCTTCGATGATGATGGAAGAAGCTTTAGAAATGATTAAAGAAACTTCTTTAAAAATCCTTGATTTAGAAGTAAAAGAAGATAATTTATCGGCTATTAATCTTTATAAGAAGTTTAATTTTAAAGAAATTGGTAGATATCCTCAAATGTTTTATGTCAATCAAAAATATTATGATGCGCTTTTAATGAATTTATATATTGATTAAAAATATAAAATACGTTATAATCATATTTGCCATTACAATAGGCGGCTTCGAACCATGTCAGGACCGGAAGGTAGCAGCATTAAGAAGTACCGTCTATGTGTGATGGTCTTTATTTTTAGAGGAAAAAAAGATGAATGATGAAGAATACATGGAAATAGCTTATCAAGAAGCTTTAAAAGCATTAGAATATGACGATGTTCCTATTGGATGTGTTATTGTTAAAGATGATGAAATTATTGCGAAAGCTTATAATCAAAGAGAGCACTTAAATCAAACATATGGACATGCAGAAATGTTAGCAATAGAAAAAGCTTGTCAAAAAATTGGAAGATGGCGTTTAGACGAGTGTACGCTTTATACAACTTTAGAACCTTGTTTAATGTGTTCAGGAGCTATTATTCAAAGCCATATTCAAAGAGTTGTCTATGGTGCAAGTGATACAAGATGGATGTCTTTAGATAAATTAATTCATTTACCTAATCCAATGCTTAATTATATACCTGTTATTCAATCAGATATCTTAAAAGATAAATGTTCAAAATTAATAAAAGATTATTTTAAAAAGAAACGTAGCAAGATATGATTACTCATATCTTTTTTTCGTGTATAATGTAGGAGATAGGAGTTGATATTATGTCTTATAAAGCCTTGTATCGTACATATCGTCCCCAAACATTTGAAGATGTTGCCGGACAAAGTCATGTTACAATAACCTTACAAAATGCAATTAAAGAAAATAGAATTGCCCATGCCTATTTATTTGCAGGACCTCGTGGAACAGGAAAAACAACGATTGCCAAAATCTTTGCAAAAGCGATTAACTGTACGGGGGAAAATCCACCATGCAATGAATGTTCTAACTGTAAAGAAATTACTTTAGGAGATCATCCTGATGTTATTGAAATCGATGCAGCAAGTAATAATGGGGTTAATGAAGTTAGAGAATTAATAGATAAAGTTAAATATGCTCCAATTAATGCAAAATATAAAGTTTATATTATTGATGAAGTTCATATGATGACACCAGAAGCATTTAATGCTTTATTAAAAACATTAGAAGAACCACCAGCACATATTGTTTTTATTCTTGCAACAACAGAACCTCATAAAATACTTCCTACGATTATTTCTCGTTGTCAACGCTTTGATTTCCAAAGAGTGGATGAAAATGATATTATTACACGTTTGAAATATGTTTTAGAAGAGGAAAAAGTTGACTATGAAGAAGAAGCTCTAGCAATTATTTCAAAACTGGCAGATGGGGGAATGCGTGATGCTTTAAGTATTTTAGAGCAATGTCTTGCTTATGATCGTCATTTAACAGTAGAAAATATTAATAAAGTTTATGGCTTGTTATCAAATGATGAAAAAATACGTTTAATTAAATTATTACTTACTAAAGATATGAAAGGTGTTTTAAAAACATTAGATCATATGTTAAGCACAAGTATTGATTTAAAGAAACTCACACAAGATTTAATAGATGTTTTAAAAGATATTGTTATATATAAAAATACAGAAGATTTATCTTTATTATTTGTTTTACATAAATCAGATATCCAACAAATCATTCCATATATTTTAGTAGAAGAAGCTTTTGAAATGATTGATATCTTCATGGATGCAAGTAGTCATTATGGTCAATCGGTTGATTCTTCAACATACTTTGAACTTGCTTTATTAAAAATATGTAATCAAGTAAAAGAAGAAGATAAAGAAGAAATCGTTGTAGAAACAGTTAAACCACAAGTTCAAGAAAAAATCGTTGAATCTGTACAAGAAGTTCTTAAAGAAGAACCTGTTTTATCATTTCAACCACCAATTATTGAAGAAGTTAAAGAGGAAAAAACTGTTGAAGAAGAAGTAAAACAACCTGTTGAAACAATAAAAGAAAAACCGATTGAAACAGTACAAGAAGAACCAATTCAAGAACCAACAGAAGAAGTTCATGAAGAACCAGTGCAACAACATATAGCGTCTAATATTGAAGTAGATTTCAATGATATTTTAAATATTCTTGTTCAAGCCAAAAGAACAGTGCTTACTGACATTCAAGATAAATGGCCAGTTATTAAAAGATACTGTTATAATTTAAATACGGCTAAATATGCCAATATGTTATTTGAAGCAAAACCTGTTGCGGCAGGGGAAAAGGCATTCATTGTAACGTTGAAATATCAACCAGAAGTAAATAATATCAATTTAACAGAAAACTATTATCCATTAAAAAACTTCTTAAAAGAAGTTTTAGGTTCAGAATATGATTTTATTGCTGTATTAGAATCAAAATGGCCTGAAATGAGAAATCAATTTATTCAATTGAATAGAGAAAAGAAGTTACCGAAACCACAACCAATTCAATTACATCATATTGCAGAATACAAAGAACCGGTTGTAGAATTAACAGATGCCCAACAATATGCGATTGATATGTTTGGTGATATTGTTGAGTTTGAAGAATAGGAGAGCTGTATGAATTATCCAAAATCATTTTTAGATTTAGTTGAATGCTTTAAAAGACTACCAGGTATTGGTGGTAAGTCAGCAGAAAGATTAGCATATTATGTATTATCAATGGATAAAGAATATGTTCAAGAATTCGCACATACTTTAATGAATTTTCAAGATAATATTCATTATTGTAAAAAGTGTGGACATATTTGTGAAGGTGATTATTGTGAAATATGTCAAGATGAAACCAGAGATCAATCGGTAATTTGCGTTGTTGAATCACCAAAAGATGTTTTTGCGATGGAAAAGGTAAGAGAATATCATGGATTGTATCATGTTTTACATGGAACAATTTCAATGATTGACGGAACGACAGTTGATGATTTAAATATTTCTTCTTTATTTGAAAGATTAGATGGTGTCAAAGAAGTTATTCTTGCAACTAATCCTACTAGAGAAGGAGAAACAACTGCTTTATTTCTTGCCAAGCTTTTAGCAAAAAGAAATATTGAAACATCACGTATTGCTAATGGATTACCTATTGGAAGTAATATAGATTATGCTGATGAATTAACCTTATTAAAATCATTAGAAGGAAGAAAGAAAATTTAGACCTTATTTATAAGGTCTTTTTCTAAAAAATAAGATATAATAGGAAAGAAAGAGGGGAAGTAAATTGAAAGGTAAATTTATTACATTAGAAGGACCAGAAGGCAGTGGAAAAACTACTGTTTCAAATAGAATTGTTAAAATGTTAGAAGAAAAAGGATATCAAGTGTTACTTACAAGGGAACCTGGTGGCGTTGAAATTGCTGAACAAATCAGAAATGTCATTTTAGATAAAAAGAATACAAGTATGGATGCTAAAACTGAAGCTTTACTCTATGCTGCAGCAAGAAGGCAACATCTTGTTGAAAAAGTTATTCCAGCTTTAGAAAAAGGAATGATTGTGATTTGTGATCGTTTTGTTGATAGTTCACTTGCTTATCAAGGCGTTGCTCGTCATTTAGGAATTAAAGAAGTTTATGAAATGAATTTATTCGCAATCAATGATGTTATGCCTGATAAAACATTATTCTTTGATATTGATTATCAAAAAGGTTTAGAAAGAATTAAAGTTAATCAAAGAGAAACGAATCGATTAGATTTAGAAAAAAATGATTTTCATAAAAATGTTTATGAAGGGTATATGGAAATTTGTGAACAGTACAAAGATAGAATCGTTAAAATCAATGCAGATCAAGATGTTGGTCACGTGGTAAGTGATGCGATGAAGGAAATAGAAAAACTATTATGATCAAAGAATACTTAAAAAAAAATCAACCGTTATTTTTACGCATCATTGAAAATGAATTTCAATCCAATAAAATCCCACATGCTTTTTTATTAGTAGGGCAACACGTTGAACAGCCATTAAACTATCTGACAATGTCACTTATTTGTGATGAAACAACTGCCTGTGAAAAATGTATTGATTGTCAAAAAATTATGAATCATCAATATGCAGATATTATTGAATACAATGGACAAGAGGAAAGTATCAAGAAAAAACACATTGAACACATTCAAGAAACATTTAAGAAGTCTTCATTGGAAGGTAAAGCAAAAATATATATTATAAGAAATATTGAAAATTCTTCAAAAGAAGCAATCAATTCATTGCTTAAAATCTTAGAAGAACCAGAAGAAGGAATATATGCAATATTTACTTCAAAAAATATTAATAAGATTTTACCTACAATCATTTCAAGATGCCAAGTTTTAGAATTAAAACCAGATAATAAAGAAACAATAAAGAATTCTCTTATTGAAAAGGGTTATGAAAAAGAAAAGGCATCGTTGTTATCTCAATTTATAAAAACTGATGAAGAATTAAAAGAAATGGATTTAGATAAGTTTGATAATATAACATTACAAGCAGTTAATTTTATAGAGGATTTATTTTTATATAAAGAAAATCTTATTATAAACACACAAATTCATATGTTAAAGGATCATAAAGATAAACAAGATATACGTTTGTTTATTAATTTAATTATTCTTGGGCTCAAAGATATGTTTCACGTGAAACATAATGAAACGCCTGTCTATTGTGAGCATGTGGATTTTTTTAACTCATTACACTATAATAATGATGATATAATAAAGAAAATTGAAATATTACTAGAAACATTGTATTTACTTGATACAAATGTTAATATTCCATTATTGATGGATAGTATGATGTATAGAATAACAGGAAGGGATTAATATGGAAGAATTAAAACTAGCGAGTGTTAAATTTAAGAGTGCTGGGAAAGTATATTATTTCTCTACAAATCATCACTTAGAAAAAGGAGATTTTGTTGTAGTAGAAACAGCAAGAGGATTAGAACTTGGTGAAATTTCACAAGAGTTAAAAAGTATAGAAGAATTTAATTTAGATACAGAATTAAAAAAAATTTTAAGAAAAGCATCTAAAAAAGATTTAGAAAATTATCAAAAAAATCTTTATGATGCTAAACAAGCATTAGTAACATGTAAAGAAATCGTTTCGCGCTATGATGTAAATATGCAACTTACAAATTGTGAATACACTCTAGATAAAGCAAAAATTATTTTCATGTATACTTCTGATGATCGTGTTGATTTTAGAGAGTTGTTAAAAGAACTTGCTGTTGTATTTAAATGCAGAATAGAATTAAGGCAAATCGGACCAAGAGATAAAGCAAAAGTTATTGGTGGAATAGGGACATGTGGACTTCCATTATGTTGTTCTACTTTATTGGGAGAATTTAATGGTGTTTCAATTAATATGGCTAAAAATCAAATGCTTGCCATTAATATTGATAAAATTTCAGGTGCTTGTGGAAGATTACTTTGTTGCTTAAAATATGAAGATGAAGTTTATTCAATTGAAAAAGAAAGATTTCCTAAAATAGGATCACATGTTATCTATCAAGGGGCAGATGCAAAAGTTACAGGATTAAATGTCATTAATGATTTGGTAAAAATTGAGAATAAAAATGGAATTGTATTTGTAAGATTAGATGAAATAAAATTCGATAAATCTAATCATGCAGGTAAGAAAAATGGAAAACAAAGAAGTCGTTAATTATTTATTAGCACATAATGATTTAAAGATTATCCAAAGAAAAGATATGTTTAACTTTTCTTTGGATACTGTTTTATTATCTCAATTTTGTACAATTAATAAAGATGTAAGAAACATAGTAGATTTTGGTACAAATAATGCTGCAATTCCTTTACTTCTTTCTAAACGAACACCTAAAAAAATTACAGGTATTGAAATTCAAGAAGAGGCAGTTGAACTTGCAAAAAGAAACGTTCAAATGAATGATTTAGAGGAACAAATAGAAATAATTCATGGTGATATTAAAGAAGTTATTAAAAATCTCCCAAAAGCACAATTAATTGTTTGTAATCCTCCGTTCTTTAAAGTAGGAGAGGATAGTAATCTTAATGAAAATGAATATTTAACAATTGCTCGTCATGAAGTAAAAATAGATTTAGAAGGAATTATTTCTTCTGCAGCGTATATATTAGACAATAAAGGACGATTTGCAATCGTTCATCGCCCTGATCGTATGATTGATATTTTAAATTTAATGCAAAAATATGATATTGAACCAAAACGTATACGCTTTGTATATCCTAAAATGAATAGAGAGTCACATGTTTTATTAGTAGAAGGTATGTATAAAGGAAAAAAAGGTATTAAAATTGAATCACCTCTATATGCTCATAATGATGATGGAAGTTATAGTAATGAAGTAAGAAAGATGTTTGGAGAGAAAATAGATGAATAGACAAAAGAGTTTTGAAAATAATCAGCCAACTTTATATTTAGTAGCAACACCAATTGGAAATTTAGATGAAATGACATATCGTTCTATTAATATATTGAATGAAGTAAACTATATTGCTGCCGAAGATACACGTAATACAGTTAAATTACTTAATCATTTTAATATTTCAACAAAACTAATTTCACATCATGAACATAATATAAAACAATCTATCCCTAAATTAATAAGTTTATTAGAAGAAGGAAATGATATTGCTTTAGTAAGTGATGCTGGTTATCCAGCAATCTCTGATCCTGGATATGAACTTGTAAAAGAAGCAATTTCAAAAGATATTAATGTTGTACCTATTTCTGGATGTAATGCATGTTTAGATGCATTAGTCGTTTCTGGGATAGATCCACAGCCATTCTTATTTTATGGTTTTTTAGATCACTTAGATAAGAAAAAGAAAAAGGAACTACAAGATTTAAAAAAATATAAAGAAACAGTCGTTTTTTATGAATCACCACATCGAATTAAAAAAACGCTTTCTTTGATGTTAGATATCTTAGGTGATAGAAACATTGCTTTATGTAGAGAAATCACAAAAAAGCATGAAGAAATTATTAGAGGACAAATTTCTGAAGTTCTTTCTATTGTAGATGAACTTAAAGGGGAAATGGTTGTTGTTGTAGAGGGTTCTAATGAAATACAAGAAGAGATTGTATTTACAACAACAATCAAAGAAGATGTAGATATGTATATTGAAAAAGGAATGTCTACAAAAGATGCTATTAAGGAAGTAGCAAAACAAAGAGGGTTAAATAAAAATAGTATTTATCAAGAATACCATTCAAAATAATGGTATTTTTTGTTTCACGTAAACATATTAATAAATATTAAAATATGATATAGTAAGGATAGTGGAGGGCAGGAATATGAATAGAAGAAGAAATTATCATGAAAGAGAATCAAAAGTACCTATCTTTATTGCAGGTGCGGTTGTAATTGTAATTATAATAGGTTTATTTGTGTTATTGTTTAATGGTGAAAGAAAATATAAGGAATATAATTCTTATGATGAGAACACCAAACAATACGGTAACGTAGAACATTATGAAAAAGAAAATGATCACTTTTATGTATCATTTTATTATCCAAAGGTAAAAGAAAAGAACTTAAATAAAATTATAAAAGAATCAAATAATAATTATTTAAAATCACAAAGAAAGAAAAAAAACCAAAAAGATATACTATATTTAGATTACTCTTGTAAGAAAATCTATAAACAATATATTGTGGTCAAATTAGATTATAAAAGGGTAAGCGAAAATAAAAAGAAAACAGATCAATTAAAATACATAATGACATATGATTGTAAAACAAATCAATTGCTTACCTTAAAAGATTGTTTTCATGGCAAATATGGTGATTTATTAAATTCTATGGGAATAGGTGAATTTAACAAAGATTCTACATCGATAGAAGTTGGTAAAAAATCATTTACTTATTACAGTGATCAAAAATTGAAAAATAAAATTGTTGTTAATTATGAACAAAATAAAGACTATATTAAATTAGCAAATAAAAATATTCCATCAAATGCACCATTAGATATAAAAGCACCAAAATTAATGAAAGTGGATCCTAAAAAGAAAATGGTTGCAATTACATTAGATGACGGACCACATAAAACCTTAACAGAAAGAGCAATGACTGCTTTTGAAAAGTATAATGGAAGAGCAACATTCTTTGAATTAGGAAGAAATATGGAAATTTATCCAAATATTGTAAAAGAAGTTTATGAAAGAGGACATGAACTTGCAAGTCATACATACAGTCATGCACAACTTACAAAATTGGATCCTGCAACACTTGATGCTGAAATTAGTAGAACGCAAGAAGCATGTTTTAAAGGTTCAGGAACTGAACCAACATTGATAAGACCTCCTTATGGAGCTAAAAATGATAATGTAAAAAATGCTTTTCATTCTTATGGCTTGAACATGATATTATGGGATGGAGATACTGAAGACTGGAGATATAGTAAGAAACCAGATGGTGCACAAACAGTATGTAATAACATTATTGCTGATGCAAAAGCAAAAAGTGGTGATGGTAATATTATTTTAATTCATGATATTCACGAAAACTCGATAGCTGGTTTGGAAATGGCTCTGGATCAATTAAGTAAAGAAGGTTATCAATTTGTGACTGTATCTGATTTAATAAAATATAAAGGTCATAGTGAATATAGATAGTATAGTTTCGGCTATACTATTTTTGTTTCACGTGAAACATTTTCTTTTTCTTGAAACACATTGACAATAGATTAAGGGTTTGATAAAGTTATTAAGGATACAAAAATACGAAGATTGGAAGATGTTAAAGGAAGATATTTAGAGAGCTGATGGATGGTGAAAATCAGTATATTGAACTTTAAGGGATGGTCCAGGAGTAGTTATTTCGAATAGTTAGAAATAATCGTTAACTGCGTTAAAGTTTTGAGTGACACAGTAATGTGTAAAAAAGGTGGTACCGCGATTATTCGTCCTTTTATAGGGCGTTTTTTTATTTTGTAAAGGAGATTAAAAGATGAAAAACGAAAAAGATTATTATCTTACAACTGCAATTACTTATACATCAGGTAAACCTCATATTGGTAATACTTATGAAATTATTTTAGCTGATGCAATTGCAAGATTTAAAAGACAAGAAGGTTATAATGTACGTTTCCAAACAGGAACAGATGAACATGGTCAAAAAATTGAAATTAAAGCAAAAGAAGCTGGAATTGAACCAAAACAATACGTTGATCAAGTTGCTGGCGTTGTAAAAAATATTTGGGATATGATGGATACATCTTATGACCGATTCATGAGAACGACAGATGAATACCATGAAAAACAAGTACAAAAAATCTTTAAAAAATTATATGACAAAGGTGATATTTACTTAGGTCATTATGAAGGGAAATATTGTACAGCATGTGAATCATTCTTTACTGAATCACAATTAGTAGATGGTAAATGTCCTGATTGTGGGGGAGAAGTTCATGATGCTAAAGAAGAAGCATACTTCTTTAAATTATCTAAATATCAAGATCGTTTAATTAAACATATCGAAGATCATCCTGAATTTATTCAACCAGTTTCAAGAAAAAATGAAATGATGAATAACTTCTTAAAACCAGGATTACAAGATTTATGCGTATCTAGAACATCATTTAAATGGTCTATCCCAGTTGATTTTGATCCTAAACATGTTGTTTATGTATGGATTGATGCTTTAACAAACTATATTACAGGTTTAGGATATGATGCAGATGGAAATCATGGTGAGTTATATAAAAAATTCTGGCCAGCTGATTTACATTTAATTGGAAAAGATATCGTTAGATTCCATACGATCTATTGGCCAATTATGTTAATGGCTTTAGATATTCCATTACCAAAACAAGTATTTGGACATCCTTGGTTATTACAAGGTGAAAGCAAAATGTCTAAATCAAAAGGAAATGTTATTTACGCAGATGATTTAGTAGATATCTTTGGTGTAGATGCAGTAAGATATTTCGTATTACATGAAATTCCTTATGATAATGATGGAAGTATTACATGGGATTTATTAGTAGAAAGAATTAATAGTGATCTTGCCAATGTTTTAGGAAACTTAGTTAATAGAACAATTGCAATGTCTAATAAATACTTTGGTGGTATTGTAGAAAACAAAAATGTATGTGAAGATGTAGATCAAGAATTAAAAGATTTAGCTCTTGCAATGCCAGGTAAAGCTATCGCTAAAATGGATGAATTGAAAGCATCAAATGCTTTAGATGAAATCTTTAACTTATTAAGAAGAACAAATAAATATATTGATGAAACAATGCCATGGGTATTAGCTAAAGATGAAACTAAAAAAGATCGTTTAGCTACAGTATTATATAACTTAATTGAATCAATTCGTTTCTCTGCTGTTATGTTATATCCATATATGCCTTCAACAGCTACAAAAATATTAGATCAAATCAATACAGATCAACGTGATTTTGAAAGTTTAAAAGAATTTGGTAAATATGCAAGTGGTACAAAAGTTGTTGAAAAACCAGAAATGTTATTTGCTAGATTAGATCCAAAAGAAATTGCTAAAAAAGTAGAAGTTATTGAAGCAAAACAAAAAGCATCAATTAAGGCAGTTAAAGAAAAACAAGAAACAGAAGCTAAACAAGAAATTACAATTGATGATTTCTCTAAAATTGAATTAAAAGTTGGAGAAGTTATTAAATGTGAAAAACATCCAAATGCTAATAAGTTATTAGTAAGTCAAATTGATGTAGGTGAAGAAACACCAAGACAAATTGTTAGTGGTATTGCTGATGTTTATAAACCAGAAGAATTTGTTGGTAAAAAAGTAATTGTTGTAACAAACTTAAAACCAGCTAAATTAAGAGGTGTAGAATCTCAAGGTATGGTTCTTGCTGGTGGAGATAAAAAAGTATTAGGTGTTGTAGATGCAGGAGAATTACCAGTAGGTACAACAATCAGATAATCTAAAATCGCATGATTTCATGCGATTTTTTCTATTTCATCTATATTTTTTTTAACATCTATAATATAATAACCAAGTACAAAGTAAAATTGAATAATATTTATAGGTTTTGAATATTTTATATTTAAATTAAAAAGGAATCAGGTGTAAAACCTGGACGGTCCCGCCGCCGTAATGTGGAGGATAAGCATAAAGTCACTGGGAAACTGGGAAGACGCTTAAACAAAGAAACAGAGTCGGAATACTTGCCTATATCTAAGGATACACTTTACGGAGTATAAAGTAGTTCTTCTAGATGAACTAGGACAACTATGCCTAGTTTTTATTTAGAAGTTATTTAATTTGAAAGGGGAAAGAATATGAAAATGAAAAAAATTATTTGTAGTCTTATGATTTCAGTATTATGTTTCATGACTGCAATATCTGGTGTATCAGCAGCTTCTTATGATACATCGAAAATTGATCAAGCTTATGCTAAAATAATTGAATATTATAAAAATAACAATACTTTAGTAGATGCAGATAAGATTATAGCAGTTGAATCATTAGGTTTAGAAGCAGAAAGCAACCAATTTGATATTTCATCTATTGATTTAGAAAAAGTAACAGATTCTAAAAGAATTATTGTTAAAGCATTATTAGGTATCGATCCAACAGAAGATAAAATAGCTTTAGAAAATAAAATTGATGAACAAGGAAATGTAGAAGGAAGCTATGGAACATCTTCTGATGTATGGACTTTACTTGCTTTATATGTAACAAATTCAAACAAAGTTGAATTATTAGCTAATAAATTAAGTGACGAACTTAATGAAAAAGAAGTATTTGGTTATACATATAATGGCGTTGAATATAAAGATTATGATACAACTTCATGGGTAATTGGTACTTTATCATTGGTTAACAAAGAAAAGTATGAAACTTCGCTAGATAAATCTATTAATAATATAAAAACTAATACAGAATTATTAAATACAGGTTGGGTATCAGATGGAAATATTGATACCCAAGCATGTGTATTAGAAGCATTATTAATAAATGATAAAAATGATTTATTAAATGGAGAATATTCTAAACATCCAATGGATTGCATTTTAGCTTCTCAACAAAGTGATGGATCATTCCCAAGTTTTTATGATAAAACATATACAACTGCAGAAGTAGCTAAAACTTTAGGAACATATGAAAATGGATCAGTATTTGAAAAAGCAAAAAAAGCATATAATGCGATTATTAATCCAGTAAAAGAAGAACCAAAAACTGAACCAACTACTCCAGCTGAACCTAAAAAAGATACAACTCCAACACAAACAACTACTCCTGCACAAACTGATAAAAAAGCAACTGCGGTAAAAACAGGAGATAACACAAATGTTGTTGCTTATGTTTCTTTATCAATGATGTCTGCAGGATTATTCTTAGTATTAAAGAAAGAATATGAAAGAGCTCATTAATAAGTTTAAAAAATTAGATCAAACAAAAAGAATTGTAATATTATTTATTACAATTTCTTTTGTTTTTATTGGTGGTTTTTCTATCTATAATGGAATCTCTGGAAATTACCAAAATAGAAATACTGCACAATTTACTCAAATAAAAGAAACGAAAGAAAAAAATACTAAGAAGAATAAAGTAGAAAAACAAGAAAATAAAGAAGATACAAATACTCAACAAGAGGAATCTACGCAACAAGAAGAAAGTACAAATAAAGAGGAAAATACTACTCAAGAAGATAAAACAAAAAAAGATGATTCATCAAAACAAGAAACAAAGAATGAACCATCAAAGAGTACAAATCAAAGTACAGCCTCTTCTACAACAAAATCAACAGAAAGTACACAGGAATCATCAAATTCACATCAATCATCAAATACAACGGCGGAAAATAATAATAATGTTACATCGAATACAACACAAAATCAAAATGATAATAAAATTACTGTAAGTGTACAAGTTATTGGAATGGGAGATACTATGATGGCATCGACAATGAATGTTGATAAAAACAGTAATGTATTAAGTGTTTTAAAAGAACTTGCTTTAAAAAATAACCAAGAGGTAGCAGGAAGTGATTATTATATTTCTGGAATAGGTGGACTATATGAAAAGCAACATGGACCGATGTCTGGATGGATGTATAGTGTGAATGGTGTTACTCCTATGAAAGCTGCTATTAATTACAATTTAAAAGACGGTGATTCTGTCAAGTGGTATTACGTAAACTATAATTAAAGGATTAAAGTAATGAAATCAAACAAAGTTAAAGAAATAAGTTTAATAGGAATACTAGCTGCAGTTAACATCGCTTCACGTATTTATTTACAAGCTTTACCAAATATTAAACCTGTAACATCAATTATTATTATTTCTGTTATGTTATTTGGTTTAGCTTTTGGTGTGAAGTTAAGTGTTGTAACGACTGTTGTTTCTAATTTGTTTTTAGGAATGGGAACGTGGACGTTTTTTCAAATACTTGCTTGGGTTGTTATTTGTTTAATTACTCAATTTTTAATGGATTTCTTAAAGAAAATAGGCAAAGAACCTAAGTTATTTCCAATGGCTATCTTTTCCTTTTTTATGGGATATGTCTTTGGTATTGTTGTTTCTCTAGAACAATTAATGTTAGGTGGACCATCTTTATATATTGTTTATTATATGGCTGGATTGTTATTTGATACATTCCATGCTGTAGGTAATTTTTGTTTTTATTTGATATGTGCACCTATTCTTATTAAGGTATTTAAAAAAGAATCTGAAAGAATGAAATTAAAACAAGATTAAGTTCTTGTTTTTTCTTTTTTATTCAATAAAATAGAGTATAATGAAATAAGAAATTTATCATGAAAGGAAGATTTTATGATTGTAAATGAAGAAGCAGTAAAGAAAATATTAGAAGAAGTAAAGCCTGCAAAATTAGTAGCCGCTACAAAATATGTAGATGTAAAAGAAATTGAAAAACTAGAAAAATTAGGAGTTACATGTTTTGGAGAAAATAGAGTACAAGCTTTTCTAGAAAAGTATGAAAATTATCATGGTAATGGTGAGTTTCAATTTATTGGAACACTTCAACCAAATAAAGTAAAATATATTATTGATAAAGTGACTTTAATTCATGCAGTAGATCGTTATTCTTTATTAAAAGAAATTGAAAAACAAGCCGCTAAAAGAGATTTAGAAATGCCTGTTTTAATTCAAGTAAATATTGCAAAAGAAGAAAGTAAACACGGTTTTGAAGTGGAAGAAATTGATGAAGTGTTTAGTAATCTTAAAGATTATCCTCATGTGAAAGTAAGAGGACTTATGATGATGGCACCACATATTGAAAGTAGTGAAACTGAAAAGTATTTTAAGATGACACAAGAACTCTTACAAAGACTTCAAAAAGAATACCCAATGTATCAATTAGATCAGTTATCCATGGGAATGTCTAATGATTATCATGAGGCTTTAAATCATGGCTCTACAATGATTCGTATAGGAAGTGCATTATTTAAATAGATATGAAAATATCTATTTTTTTGTTTTAGTAATTAATTTCAAATAGTTTGACATAGTGTGACAAAAGCGTATAATGTTAGCAGCCGAACAAAAAAGGAGACATTTATGGAACATCGAATAGGAATGGAAATACGTGTTTTGTCTAAATATATGGGACGTTATTTAGATGATATTCATGGTATTGATTGTATGTTATCAGGACCGCAGGGGCTAATTCTTATTTATTTATGTGAAAATGATGAAGAAGTTTATCAAAAAGACATAGAAAAATATTTTAATATTAGAAGATCAACTGCAACAGGTCTTTTAAATTCTTTAGAAAAGAACGGGTATATCACAAAAGAACCTGTTGAAAATGATAAACGTATGAAAAAAATCAAAGCAACTGAACATGCGTATAGTACAGTAGAAAAGATTGATAATCATGTTATTCAATTAGAAAAAATTATGTTAGATGGAATTGATGAAAAAGAAGTGAAACAATTTAGAAATACGATTTCTAAAATGACACTTAATTTAGTAAAGGAGTCAAAAAATGGATAAATTATATTACATGGGAATTGATGTTGGATCAACAACAGTAAAATTATATGTGGAAGATCAAGAACATCAATGTATCTATTCAAAATATCAAAGACACTATTCTGATGTTAAACCAGCAATAGAAAGTCTAATTAAAGAAGTTCAAGAACACTATGGAAACTTACCAGTTAAAGTAGTTATGACAGGATCAGGTGGGCTTTCTTTATCAAAACACTTAAATGTAGAATTCGTTCAAGAAGTGATTGCTTGTACAAAGACAGTAGAAACATATATTCCTGAATGCGATGTTGCAATCGAATTAGGTGGAGAAGATGCAAAAATCACTTATTTTGAATCAACTCTTGAACAAAGAATGAATGGAACTTGTGCAGGTGGTACAGGAGCATTTATTGACCAAATGGCTTCCTTATTACAAACAGATGCTGCTGGATTAAATGAACTTGCTAAAAACTATGAAACAATTTATCCAATTGCTTCTCGTTGTGGTGTTTTCGCAAAAACAGATATCCAACCATTAATCAATGAAGGGGCAGCTAGAGAAGATATCGCTATTTCTATTTTCCAAGCAGTTGTTAATCAAACAATTAGTGGTCTTGCTTGTGGTAAACCTATTCGTGGTAAAGTTGCTTTTCTAGGTGGACCTCTTTATTTCTTAGATCAATTACGTGCCCGTTTTATTGATTCATTAAACTTAAAAGATGAAGATGTTATCTTTCCTCAAAACTCACAATTATTCGTAGCTATGGGAGCTTGTTTACTTGCTAGAGAAGATAAAGTGAATCAAACATCAATTGATCAACTTGTTACTATTTTAGAATCATTAAAAGATGGTATTTCTGATGAAACAGATACTTTGAAACAATTATTTGAATCTGAAGAAGATCGTATTGAATTTAGAAATAGACACTACCGTACAAAAGTAAAGAAAAGAGATTTAAATACATATCAAGGAAAAGCTTTCTTAGGTGTAGATGTTGGTTCGACAACATCTAAAGCTGTATTAGTTGATGAAGATGGTTCTGTATTATATACATTCTATTCATCTAATGAAGGAAATCCAATTGAAGTTGTTCGTAAGATTTTAAAAGAAATCTATGAAATTTTACCTAAAGGAGTAGAACTTGTTCATGCAGGGTCAACTGGATATGGTGAAGCTTTAATTAAATCTGCATTTAAAATGGATGTCAGTGAAGTAGAAACAATTTCTCACTTTACAGCCGCTAAATATTTTAAAGATGATGTTTCATTTATCTTAGACATCGGTGGACAAGATATGAAAGCTATCAAGATCGAAGATGGTATTATTCAAGATATTTTATTAAATGAAGCTTGTTCATCAGGGTGTGGCTCATTTATTGAAACATTTGCAAAATCATTAGGATACAATGTTGCTGATTTCGCTAATCTTGCTTTACAATCAACAGCACCAATTGATTTAGGTTCACGTTGTACAGTATTTATGAACTCTAAGGTAAAACAAGCACAAAAAGAAGGGGCTAAGATTGAAGATATTTCTGCAGGTTTAGCTTATTCTGTTATTAAAAATGCTTTATATAAAGTTATTAAATTACGTTCACCTGAAAGTATAGGTAAATCTGTATTAGTACAAGGTGGAACATTCTATAATGAATCTGTTTTAAGAGCATTCGAACAAGAAACAGGAATCAAAGCTATTCGTCCAGATATTGCTGGATTAATGGGTGCTTTTGGTATTGCTTTAATTGCAAGAGAAAGATATCAAGGACAAGGAACAACATTACTTAATAAGGAACAAATAGAGGCTTTTAGTTATGAAAGTACAATTCGTTATTGTCAAAAGTGTACGAACCATTGTATGTTAACCGTTTCTTCATTTAATGATGGTAGTGAACATATTAGTGGAAACAGATGTGAAAGAGGAGCTAACTTACCTCCTAAATCAAAACAATTACCAAACTTATATGATTATAAATATCGTAGAGTTTTCAATTATCGTTCACTAACTGCGAAAGAAGCAAAACGTGGAACAGTAGGTATTCCTCGTGTCTTGAATATGTATGAAAATTATCCTTTCTGGCATACATTATTTACTGATTTAAAATTTAGAGTAGTCTTATCACCACGTTCAAGTAAAAAAATCTATGAAAAAGGAATTGAATCGATTCCATCAGAAAGTGTATGTTATCCAGCTAAATTATCACATGGACATATTGAAAGCTTAATTGAAAAAGGAATTAAATATATTTTCTATCCATCAGTTGCTTATGAAAGAAAAGAAAATATTACTCAAGGAAATCATTACAACTGTCCAGTAGTAACTTCTTATCCGGAAGTTATTAGAAATAATGTAGATAACTTAGAAACAAATGAAATCATTTTTAGAAATCCATTCATAGATTTAAGTAATCGAAAAACAATGTTTACAAACCTAAAAGATGAATTTAAATCATTTGGAATTAGTGATAAAGAATTAAAAGCAGCAATTGAACATGCTTATGAAGAATTACAACAATGTCGATTAGATATCCAAGGAGAAGGAGAAAAAGTCCTTTCTTACTTAAAAGAAAATAATATGACAGGGGTTGTTTTATCAGGTAGGCCATATCATGTCGATCCAGAAATCAACCATGGATTAGCAGATTTAATTACTGGTGAAGGCATGGCTGTTTTAACAGAAGACAGTGTTTGTCATTTAGATAAAGAATTAGAAGAATTACGTGTTGTGGATCAATGGACATATCACTCAAGAATGTACCATGCAGCATCCTTTGTTTCATCTCAACCAAATTTACAATTAATTCAATTAACATCATTTGGTTGTGGATTAGATGCTGTTACAGCAGATCAAGTTGCAGAAATTTTAAATGCGAGAAACAAGATTTATACACTTATTAAAATTGATGAAGGAAGTAACTTAGGTGCTATTCGTATCCGTATCCGTTCCTTAAAAGCAACAATTGATAAACAAGAAAATAAAGAAATTGATTTATCTAAAAAATATAAACCAGTGAAAGTACCATTCACTAAAGAAATGAAAGATGAGCGTTGGACAATTCTATGTCCACAAATGTCACCAATCCATTTCCAATTTGTTGAAAAGGCAATGCAAGAAAGTGGTTATAACTTAAAAGTTTTACCATCAGTAGATAAAGGAGCTACAGAAGCAGGATTAAAATATGTTAATAATGATGCATGTTACCCAAGTATCCTTGTCGCTGGACAAATGATGGAAGCTTTAACAAGTGGTGAATATGATGTTAATAAAACAGCCTTGATCATCTCACAAACAGGTGGAGGTTGTCGTGCCACAAACTATATTGGATTTATCCGTAAAGCCTTAAAAGATGCCGGTTTAGAACAAGTACCAGTAATTAGTGCCAATTTACAAGGGATTGAATCAAACCCAGGATTTAAAATTACTTACCCACTTGCAAAGAAAGTTATTATTGGTGCAATGTATGGAGATTTATTCATGAGAGTCCTTTATCGTGTAAGACCATATGAAAAAGAAAAAGGAAGTGCCAATAGACTTTACCAATCATGGGTAAAAAAATGTATGAAGAATATTGAAACAGGTAGCATGAAAGAATTTAAGAAAAATGTTTATCAAATCGTAAAAGATTTTGATGAATTACCTTTATTGGATATCAAGAAACCAAGAGTTGGTTTAGTAGGAGAAATCCTTGTTAAATTCCATCCAACTGCTAATAATCAAATTGTTGATATTATTGAAAGAGAAGGTGGAGAAGCGGTTATGCCAGATTTAATTGATTTCTTCCAATATTGTTTCTATTCAACAACATTTGAAAGAAAACATTTCAATGCGACTGCTAAAGCAACGAAGTTATGTGAATTTGCTATTAAAGCCGTTGATTTCTTAAGAAAAGATATGATCAAAGCTTTAGAAAAATCAAAACGTTTTGATCCACCAGCTTCCATTGAACATCTTGCTGATAAAGCGAAAGAAGTTGTTTCAATCGGTAACCAAACAGGTGAAGGTTGGTTCTTAACAGGGGAAATGATTGAACTTATTGAAAGTGGAGCACCAAATATTGTATGTATGCAACCATTTGGATGTTTACCAAATCATGTTACAGGTAAAGGGGCTATTAAAGCTTTAAGAAAGAAATATCCTCAAAGTAATATCGTAGCGGTAGATTATGATCCAGGTGCGAGTGAAGTTAACCAATTAAATCGTATTAAATTAATGCTTTCAACAGCTTTTAAAAACCTAGATAAAGAATAAAATAAGCAGTGGTTCCACGTGAAACCACTGCTTATATTTTGATTAAATTACAAGTTGACAACATCGTATTTGTTTTATTAATAGAATAATGATTTTTAATAGCACATATAATAAGACTATCTCTACCTTCTTTATAAGAAAGAGTTTCACACTCAGCAAGAGATAACATAAAGTTTGTTTTCTTTAAATCAATATTTAAAGCGAGACCAAATTGAATAATATCATCTCTTTGAGGTGTTGTACTTCCATTTAGAATTTTACTCAAGTCATTTTCATCAATTGTTGTTTTGTTATAAAGTTGAATTGTTGGAATACGATAATATCCTAATAAAGCATAAAAATAAGTTAAAAAATCTAAATCAGGAAACTCATGTTTAACTTCATCAAAATTAGCGCATGTATCAACTAGCATAAATAATCGATCTGCATTCATTTGACATCACCTACTATATAATAATTTTACCTTCTTTTGAATCATTGAACAAGTTTAAAAATATTTATTTCTTTAATAATATTTTATACTGAATCGTATACATTATTTGTAGAAAAAAGGAGTTTTCTTATGATTTGCATAATCAATTAAAATAGGGTATGATATAGATAAAAGAGGGGATGTTTATTATGTGCTTAGGATTATTAATGATGCTTTTAGCGGGTAGTGTTGTCTATGTTGGTAAAAGTTATTTTGAATATAAATTGAGAGAAGATTAATCTAGCATTGCTAGATTTTTTTTTAAAATGAAAAAGGCCATTACTTGTCTTTCTTTATTTCTACTCTGTGGCTGTTTACCCGCAACACCTAAAACGATAGAAAATAATTTTAAAAACGATACATGCTACAACTATCATTATCAACATCTAACAAAAAAACAACAACAACTTTATCAAAAGATTTATAATATTGCTTATGATCAAGAAAAAGATATACAAATAGGACAAACTGATATGGATAAAGTAACACCAATTGTAGAAAAGGTGTTGAAAGATCATCCAGAACTTTTTTATGTTGAGGAATGGTCTCTTACGGAAAATGGTAATTTTAGCTTTAAATATTCTTTTAGTAACAAAAAAATAAAATATTATCAAAAACAATTAAATACCATTACTCAACAAATCAAAGATAGTACCAAAGAACTCGATGATTATGAAAAAATAAAATATATTTATGAATATCTTATCCAACAATGTGAGTATCTTGAAGAGGCAGATTATAATCAAGAAATTATCAGTTCTCTTATTTATCATAAAACAGTATGTAGTGGTTATGCGAAGGCATTACAATATTTACTACATGAAGTAGGAATTGAAGCTACTTATCTTACAGGAATGTCAGATGTTTCTAGTGGTAACAATGATTATCATGCATGGAATATGGTAAAATATGACAATGATTATTACTATGTTGATGCGACATGGGGTGATTTAGTAAATAATGAATTTGAGACAATCAATTATGATTATCTAATGTTTTCAAGTGAAGAAATGAATAAAAATTATCAAATACAAGATTCTTATGAAGACACAACAAATGGCAATAATACGTATTATAAAAAAGAGGGATATTATTTTGATTATTATCGTATTGATGACTTAAAACAAAAAATTAATCTTTCACAAAATGAATGTCATTTTCAATTTTCAAGTGAAATTTATGAATATGCAAAAAATAGACTTGTAAGTCAAGGAGATGTGTATAAAATAATTGATGTAAGTAATGATAGAGAAATAAAATATATAGATGATGAAAGGTTTCATACAATTTATTTGAGATGGTAATAATATGAAAAGAATTAAAGAAATTGTAATTGTAGAAGGAAAAACAGATACACAACTATTAAAAGAGCTTTATGATGTGGATACAATTGAAACACATGGTTTAGCTTTAAATGATAAAACGCTAGAACTTATTAAAGAAGCAAGCCTTACAAGAGGTGTTATTGTATTAACGGATCCAGATTATCCTGGCCTTAAAATAAGAAATCAAGTGGATCAAGTAGTTGATAACTGTAAGCATGCTTTTGTTGATAAAAAGGATGCAATCGGTAAAAAGAAGTTAGGAATCGCGGAAGCTAATAAAGAAGCCGTTAAAAAAGCTATTGAAAATGTTGTGACATTTTCAAAACATGCAGAAAGTATTACCTGGCAAGAGTTTATATCATTAGATATTATTGGAGATAAAAAAAGAAGAATGAAAGTTTATGATTTCTTTCATTTAGGCTATGGTAATGCGAAAACCTTATTTAAAAGATTAAATATGGTAGGTATTACAAAGAAAATGATAGAGGAGAAATTAGAAAGTGAAGGATATAGCGACTAAAAGTACAACAAACTATATATTAGAAAAATATGATCTTTATCCTAAAAAGAAATATGGACAAAACTTTTTAATTGATCCTCGTATTGTTGAAAAGATTGTTTGTTCATCAAGTGTGGATAAAGAATGTGCCGTTATTGAAGTAGGACCAGGAATTGGGGCTTTAACTCAAGTACTTGCACGTTATGCAGGTTATGTTAGAAGTTATGAAATTGATACACGTTTTAAAGGTGTTTATGAAGAATTTTTAAATGAAGATCATATTGATGTTGTTTTTGATGATTTCTTAAAAATTGATTTAACAACTTTAGAATCTTTAAAAGAAAAATATAAAAAAGTTATTTTAGTGGCTAATTTACCTTATTATATTACAACTCAAATCGTTGAAAAAGTTTTAACCGAATGTAAAATCATTGATGAAATTGTTGTGATGGTTCAAAAGGAAGTCGCTTTAAAATATACCAGTGATTATAAAAGTCCACTTACTTTTATGATTCAAGATATGGGTAAAATAGAGTATATGTTTACTGTAAGTCAAAATGTCTTTATTCCTGCACCACATGTTGATAGTGCTATTTTAAAGATTACAATTGATCGACCCGCAGATTTAAATTTATATAAAGTATTAAATAGTGCGTTTAAACAAAAAAGAAAAACAATTTATAATAATTTAAAGAATGATTATCAAGATGTTTTAGATGTTTTAAATGAAAATCAAATCGATCAAAAACTAAGATGTGAACAGCTTACTTTAGAAGATTATAAAGCACTCACAAAATCATTTTATAAACATACGATATAGTGGTGATAAAATGAAAATCGGTGATATTGTTTGTCGAAAAAAATATCATCAAGATATTTCTTTTGAAATTATTGATATTAAAGATAATATTTATTATTTAAGAGGAATAGAATATCGTTTAATAGCGGATAGTGAAAAAGAAGATTTAGAACTTGTCCACGAAATAAGAAAAGTAGAAGATGTTGCTTTACCCCAAGAAAAATGTTTAAAAGGAACAGTCCTTCATTTAGATGGGGATCCTGCTTATTTAAAAATGTGTATGAAAAAGTATCAAGAGTATGGTATCCATGCTTATGGATATTATTTTAAAGAAGAAGAATTTGCGAGTCATATACAAGAACTGTTAAAAAAGCATCATCCACATTTACTTGTTATTACGGGGCACGATGCTTTGAAAAAAAATGGACAAAAAAGAAATAGTCAAGATTACTTGCATAGTTTAGATTTTGTCGAGGCTATCAAACAAGCACGTCTTGTTCAACCAGATAAAGATGCTTTGGTCATCTTTGCAGGAGCGTGTCAATCTTACTATGAACTCTTAGTTGCAAGTGGCGCAAATTTTGCTTCAAGTCCATCAAGAAAAAATATTCATGCCCTTGATCCGGTCATTATTACAAGTCAAATTGCAAGTACAAATATAAAAGAATACGTTGATTTAGAAAAAGTTATAGAAAAAACCTCTTATAAACAATTGGGTGTTGGTGGTATTGATACCAGAGGGGTTGCAAGAAATTTATATCCGAGGTGATTCAAATGAAAATAAGAGCATATGCAAAAGTAAATTTAGCGTTAGATGTTGTTAGAAAAAGAGAAGATGGGTATCATGATTTAGAGATGATCATGGCACCAATTACTTTACATGATCTTATCTATATTAATGTGATTGATGAAGGAATTGAAATTGAATCCAATAGTAAGATCGTTCCAACAGATCAAAGAAATATCATGTATAAAGTTGCAAAGTTGATGCAAGAAAGATATGGTCTCAAAAAAGGAGTTAAGATCTTTGTTTATAAACATATTCCAACGCAAGCAGGACTTGCAGGGGGAAGTGCTGATGGAGCTGCAGTCATCAAAGCGATGAATAAACTTTTTCATTTGAATTTATCTTATGAAGAAATAGCAGCTTTAGGGAAAGAAGTAGGTGCTGATATTCCTTTTTGCATTTATGAAAAAACAGCTTTTGTGGAAGGTGTTGGGGAAAAACTTCATTTTATTGAGGAACCTTTTGAAGCCTATTTACTGTTAGTTAAACCTAAAAAAGGTGTTTCTACTAAAAAGGCATTTACAACTTTAGATTTATCTAAAGTTATTCATCAAGATTGTCGAGCCATGAAAAAAGGAATTGAAGAAAAAGATTATCAAACAGTTATTGATAATCTGCAAAATACTTTAGAACTACCATCTATTAAAATGGTGCCACAAATTAAAGAAATTAAAAAAGAAATGAAGAAGTTAGGATTTGATGGTGCTTTAATGTCAGGAAGTGGTTCTTGTGTCTTTGGAATTACAAGAGATCAAGAAATCTTAAATAAAGGATATGAATTCTTTAGAAAACGTTATTTTTTTGTTAGAAAATCAAAAATATTAAATAAAGAGGAAAATCTGTGATATGATTTTCTTTTTTGTTGAAAAGATGAAGGAATTTGTAATAAATTGTCTTATTCATCTTTAATTATGAGCTATATTTTGTTAGAATGTCGTCGTAGAGGGGTGTGACAATGAAAACTTACGCAGTAGTAATGGCTGCCGGAAAAGGTACAAGAATGAAATCCGACAAGCCTAAAGTTGTACATGAAGTACTATATAAACCAATGGTTTGTCATATTGTTGATGAATTAAAAGGTTTAGGTGTAGATGGTATTTATGTTATTGTAGGACATAAAGCTGAAGAAGTTATGAAACTTGTTGATGGTGTTGAGTTCGTAATGCAAAAAGAACAATTAGGAACTGGACATGCTTTAATGCAAGCAAAAGATGTTTTAGGTGATAAAGAAGGAACTACCATTGTTTTAAATGGTGATGCACCATTAATCACTAAAGAAACATTACAAGGTCTTATTCAATATCATAATGAACATCAAATGAAAGGAACAGTCATGACATGTGATTGTGACCTTGATAAGAAATTTGGTCGTATCATTCGTGAAAATGACCAAGTAAAAGGAATTGTTGAATATAAAGACTGCACAGATGAACAAAGAAATATTCCTGAAATGAACGTTGGAGAATATTGCTTTGATAATGCTGCTTTATTTAAAGCGTTAGAATCTGTCACAAATAACAATGCGCAAAATGAATACTACATTACAGATGTAATTGAAATTATGAATCATCAAAACTTAAATGTTGGTGGTTATAAAATTGATGACTTATCAGAAGTCGGTGGAATTAATGATAAGTTTGAACTGCAAGAAGCAACAAAACAATTACAATACCGTATTAATAAAAAACATTTATTAGATGGTGTAAATATTGTAGATATGACGAATACTTATATTGGTAGAGATGTTGTTATTGGTCATGATACAACAATGGAACCAGGATGTATTATTAAAGGTAAAACAGTGATTGGTAATGGATGTCATATTGGACCTTATTGTGAATTTGATAATGTAGAAATCAAAGATAATGTAGAAATTAAATTCTCTGTTATTGCTGATTCTATCATTGAAAATGGTGTTGATATTGGACCATACGCAAGACTTAGAAATCATTGTCATATCTTAGAAAATGTCCACATGGGTAACTTTGTGGAAATGAAAAAAGCCACTTTTGGTAAAGGAAGTAAAGCTGCGCACTTAAGCTATATTGGAGATGCGACAGTTGGTGAAAACGTAAATATTGGCTGTGGTACTATTACAAGCAACTATGATGGCAAAAATAAATTCCAAACAGTAATTGAAGACAACGTTTTCGTTGGCTGCAATTCTAATTTAGTTGCACCTGTAACTGTTGGTAAAAATGCATTTATTGCAGCTGGATCAACAATTACAGATGAAGTTCATGAAGATGCTTTTGCAATTGCAAGAAGTAGACAAGTGAACAAAGAAGGTTATATTAAAGTATTAGAAGAAAAAAGAAATAAAATAGGAAAATAGGGGTAAAAGAAAAAATGAAAAACAAAATTACAGTATTTGCTTTATCATCATCAGTAGAATTAGCACAAGATATTTGTGATCATTTAGGATGTGAAATGGGAAAATCAAAAGTTCACCATTTTGCTGACGGAGAAATCTTAGTTGAAATTGATGAATCAGTACGTGGAAAAGATGTCTTCATTGTTCAATCAACATCTAATCCTGTTACTGAAAACTTAATGGAAATCTTAGTTTTAGCCGATGCTTTAAAAAGAGCATCTGCTGGAGAAATTACAGCAATCATGCCATATTTTGGATATGCTAGACAAGATAGAAAAGCAAAACCAAGACAACCAATTACATCAAAACTTGTTGCTGATTTATTAACAACAGCTGGTGTTAATCGTGTTGTAACAATTGATTTACATGCTGCACAAATTCAAGGATTCTTCAATATTCCTGTAGATGATATGCAAGCATTACCATTAATCTGTAATTATTTCAAAAATAAAAACTTAGATGATATTTGTGTTGTTTCTCCAGACCATGGTGGAGCAACTCGTGCTCGTAAAATGGCAGTTGCTTTAGATTGTCCAGTAGCAATCATCGATAAAAGAAGACCAAAACCTAACGTTGCTGAAATCATGGGTGTTTTAGGTGATGTTGAAGGTAAAAACTGTATCATGATTGATGATATGATTGATACAGGTGGAACAATTGTTGCCGGTATCGATATGTTAATTGAAAAAGGTGCAAAAAATGTTTTCGTTGCTTGTACACACCCAGTATTCTCTGGACCTGCAGTAGAAAGATTGAAAAACTGTGCAGCTAAAGAAGTCGTTGTTACAGATACAATTATTTTACCTAAAGAAAAACATTTCGATAAATTAAAAGTTGTTTCGGTAGCATCATTACTTGCTAAAACAATTGAAAGTATTGAAAATAATTTACCAGTAAGTGATGTTTTCCAAGAATTTGATTTCGAAAAATAATATAAATTTAAAAAGTCTTCCATTGTGAAGGCTTTTTTGTTTCTTTTGTGAAACATGTAAAAAGCTAAATAAATTCAACAAATATAAAATAAAAAGAATATTTTGTTACATAAGTGAAACAAAAATACAAATTGAAAAAACAAATGGAAATGTTAAACTCTCTTTAGTTAGTTAAGGCTAACTTAAATTAAAAAGGGAGGACAAAATGAAAAAATTATTAAAGATAACACTTGCTTTAATGATGGCTTTAGGATTACAACTGACATCATTAAAGGCAGTCAACGCATTAAATAGTGATTTATCAAAAGTAGGAACTTATCAAATTCCTATAAAAAGTTTAACAAGTAGTGCACCAATGCCAGTAGTAAAAACAGCCTTTGCAAAGGCTTTTGGTGATACATTAGAAGTAACGGTAGATAAAGATGGAAAAATGCAAGCAGTTGCTACGTTACAAAATATGATTATTAACATGGGATCAGAATATTATGCAAATGTTTTAACTATTTCTAATGGAACAACACTTTCAACAAAAGTAGAGAAATATACCCAAGGAATGAATGGACCAACAGTAGAAACAGAAGTTCCTGAAAAGATTTCTTTTGAGTTAACGCAATTAGATGAAAATAATTCAACAGTTTTACCAATTACAGTTGATTTTATGAATGCTTTGATGGGGAATGGTAAAGATTATCCTACAAATGTAGCTTTAACATTAGATTTAGAAAATGCGAAAGTATTACAAAAAGAATACACACTAGAAGATGGTACTTATGATGTTCCTGTTGATGTATTAAAAGAAAATAGTGAGGCTCAATCAATGGCCGCAAAAGCTATAGACTCAGCACAACTGACTGTTAAAAATAATGAAGTTGTTGTTACTTTAAAATTAAAAGAAATGACAATATATGGACAAACAGCTTCAGTTGATAAAATGGAATATCAACTTAAAGATGGTACTTATAAAGAAGTAACTGTTATTGAAGAAGAAAATGATCATCCAACAAAAGTTCAATTTAAATTAGATGAAAACAAAGAACTGATAAATGTTAATTTTTATTATGGTGGAAGTTCAAGAGCTTCTACTGCAAGATTACAATTAAAATTAGATGGTCTTACAAAAGTAGATCCAACACCAGAAACACCTAAAAATGATAATGATGATATAAAAGAAGAAAATAAAAAAGAGGAAGAAGTAACAACTCGTTTTAGTAAAGATGGTACATATGAAGTGAATGTTGCTTTATGGAATGCAACAAGTGATAAAGAATCAATGGCGGCAGATGCTTTAAATAATAAAGCAAAAATTATTGTGAAAGATGGAAAAGCAACAATGTATATTTCTACTAAAGAAATGACATTTGGAACAATTAAAGCCAGCTTACAAGAATTCTATATTGGTAATAGCTCTAGTGATTATAAAAATCATAGTGCTACAATTATTGAAAAAGATGCACAAGGAAATCCAACATTATGGTCCTTTGAATTACCTCATGAAAATGAATATATCGATGTCATGATGAATCCACATGTTGCGATGATGGGTAATATGGATTTAGGTGCAAGAATTAAAGTAGATTATGCGACTTTAACATATGTTTCGAACCAAACAAAATTAGAAACAAATACAGGAAATAATCAAAAAGAAAACAATTCAGTTGAAAATACAAATTCTAAAGATCAAACAACAACTAACAATCAAACCAATGAAAATAAAGTTGTTAAAACTGGTGATCAAACAGCTATTAATATGATGGCAATGTTATTGATTATTTCTTCAATTATGACAGGAGTTATTTTAAGAAAAAAAAATGAGGCATAAAAATGCCTCATATTTTTATGGAGGAATTATGAAAAAAATAGTACAAATAAATATTTTATTAATGATGTTATTTATGTTTATGACGCCTATTCATGCTTTAAGTGATGGGGCTTATTTAATAAGTCGTTCTACAAGCTATACCAATCCTTTAACTGGGCAAACAGAAGATGGTGGAGAAAATATTGCTTTAGGTGAAAGTATGGTGAGCAATATTGTTGAAAGCCAATTATTGGTTGAACAAACGAATGGAAAATACTACATCACAGTGGGTTTAGGTTTAGCTTCTAATGTAAGTAATATTCGTTTTAAAGTAATGAATTCAAGTGGTTCTATGAGTTCTGTTTCAGCTACAAAAACAGGAAGTAGTAGCGCAAATGGAGATACAGTTAATCATTATCGCCTACAAGTAAGCTCACTTGATTTTTATATAAGCCCAATCATGTATGTTAATCCAATGGGTAGGGATGTACAATTCTTCATTAAACCAAATATTTCCTCGGCAATAGTGGGAACAGGAATTTATAACAGTCAAATGATTCCTCAAGAATCAACCTCCACTTCTAGTCAAAATGAAAAAGAAAATAAGTCAACATCGAATTCTTCAAGCCAAAAGGAAACAAAAGAAACAAGCACATCCATTGAAACAAATCCAACAGAAGAAACATCTAAAGAAGAAACAACAGTAGGGACGATTACGAAAGAATCTTTAATGTCTAATGCAACAGGAATAAGTAATCGTCTAATTAATTCTAAAGGGAAAGTAGATAAAAATTTGAAACTTACTATAAAGAATTTAAAGAAAAATCCAAAAGAGGAAAAGACCAAAAAAAATTATTATCCATTGTTTATAAGTGTTGGTATTGTGATTATTTTAGGAGGAATCATTTATGTTAAAAAAATTAAAAAGTAGTCTATTACTTGTTTGTTTACTATCACTTATAACAGGATGTGTAAACCAAAACCAACAAGTTCAAAATACAAAAGAAATTTCTGTTGTTGCAACTTCTATTGCAGTTACAGAAATACTTGATCAATTAGGTGTTTCGAAAAATCAAGTGATTGGTATACCTCAAAGTGATAGTTATACTGTTCCTAAAAAATATCAAAAAGCAACAAAAGTGGGTAATGCCATGTCACCTGATATGGAAAAGATTTCTAATTTAAATCCTGACCTTATTTTAAGTCCTAATTCATTAGAAAGTGATCTTGCAAGTAAATATGAAAAATTAAAAATTAGTTCTACTTTTTTAAATCTTAAGAACTTATCAGGGATGTATAAAAGTATTGAAGAATTAGGAAAATTATTTAATAAAGAAAAACAAGCAAAAATACTTATAGATGAATATGTAAATTACATGACATCTTTTAGAGAAAAATATAAAAATAATGTTAGTCCACGTGTTTTAATTTTAATGGGACTTCCAGGAGGAAGTTATGTTGTTGCTACAGAATCGAGTTATGTTGGTGATTTGGTTAAATTAGCTGGTGGAACAAATATTTATGGAGATGGTGATGGAAAAGATTTTGTGAATGTGAGTGTAGAAGATATGTTAAAACAAAATCCAGATCTTATTTTAAGAACTTCTCATGCAATGCCTGAACAAGTAAAAGAATACTTCCAACAAGAATTTTCTAATAATGAAACATGGCAACAATTTGATGCTGTTAAAAATAATAAAGTATTTGATTTAAATAATGAATATTTTGGCATGAGTGCTAATTTTAATTATCAAAAAGGATTAGAAGATCTAGAAGGAATTTTATATGAAAACAATTAAAAAACATTCACATCTTTTTATTGTAAGTTTAATTATTTTATTAGGAATTGTTTTCTTTGTTGCTATCAATACTGGAACAATCAAAGTATCCTTTATTCAATTATTAAAAGGTTTATTTATTGAATACAACAAAGATGTTGCAAGTGTTTATCAAATACGTTTTCCGCGAGTTATTGTGACAATGTTAGTAGGATGTGCGCTCGCTTTATCAGGATTATTATTTCAAGTTGTTTTAAAAAATCCCTTAGCAGATCCAGGAATTATAGGTATTAGTGCCGGAGCTCAATTAGTGAGTATACTAGTAGGTATATTTTTACCTGAGTTTTATACGGTAAAACCTCTATTAACATGTTTAGGAGGATTTCTTACATTTGTTTTAATCTATAGTTTATCTTGGAAATCAGGTTTAAAGACGACAAGAATTATTCTTGTCGGTGTTGCAATTCATTATATCTTAACAGCAATCATTTCATTTATAGAAAGTATTTCTTCATCTATTTCATCATCGGTAGGTTCTGTTATTTTATATACCTGGAATGATGTTCAATTATTGATGGTTTATATTTTACCTATTTTAATTATTTTATGCTTTCTTACAAAAGCATGTGATTTATTAGGATTAGAAGATCGTACATTGTTATCTTTAGGAATAAATGTTAATTTTTATCGCTTTATTCTTTCTTTATTAGCTGTTCTTTTATGTAGTATTTCTGTATCAATTTCAGGCATTTTAAGTTTTGTTGGTTTATTGATTCCACATCTTTCACGTTTATTTGTAGGAAATAAACATTGTTATTTAATACCGGCATGTGGCTTATTGGGAGCTCTTGTTCTTTTAACAGCTGATACCCTAGGGCGAGTCATTATTGCTCCTTATGAAATAACACCTGCTATTTTAATGGCTATTATTGGTGGTCCATTATTTATTATCTTATTAAAAAGGAGTTCTATGCATGAAAGTTAAAAATCTATCATTTAGTTATCATCAAAAACCTTTTATAGAAAATTTAAATATAGAATTTGAAGAAAACCAAATAACGACAATTATTGGATCGAATGGTAGTGGTAAATCGACTTTACTCATGTTATTAAGTCGTATCTATAAACCACAAACAGGCTTTATAGAAATTAATCAACAAAATATACAAAATTATAAAATAAAAGAATTTGCACAAAAGGTTGCTGTTGTTCACCAAAAAAATCAAATTAATGGTGATCAAGATGTAAAAACAATTGTAGGATATGGAAGATTACCTTACCTTCATTATTCACAAAAATTATCCCAAGAAGATTATGAAATCATAGATTGGGCTTTAGAAGTAACCAACTTAAAAGAATACAAAAACAGAACATTAAAAAGCTTATCAGGTGGACAACAACAACGTGTTTGGATTGCTATGGCTTTAGCCCAAAAAACACCTTATCTTTTATTAGATGAACCGACAACATATTTAGATATAAGATATCAATTAGAACTCTTAAGATTACTTAAAGAAATAAATCAAAAATATAAAATAACGATTATTATGGTTTTACATGATATTAATCAAGCGATTCAATATTCAGATAATATTATAGCTATAAAAAAAGGAAGAATAATTGTAGAAGGAAAATCAAATGAAGTGATTACAAGTGAAGTTATTAGAGAAATCTATGGGATTGATTTAAAGATGACACAATTATCTAAACAACCCTATGTATTTACTGTATAGGGGCAATGCCCCTTTTTCCTTGACAGGTAAATAGGATTAGAATATCCTTATAGCATATTAATTCTATATAAAATAAAGAAACTGTTACAAAATAAAATTGGGGGAATAAAAATATGGAAAGAATAACAAGTTTTAGCGTTGATCATCGTAAACTTACAAAAGGAGTTTATGTCTCAAGAGTAGATGGAGATTTGATTACATACGATATTCGAATGACACAACCAAATGTTGAGCCTGCATTAAAACCAGAAGCAGCACATACCATTGAACATATTGGGGCAACATTACTTAGAAATGGAAAATATAAAGATCAAGTGATTTATTTTGGACCAATGGGCTGTATGACAGGCTTTTATTTAATCGTAAGAGATTTAGATTTAGAGATAATTAAAGGAATTGTAAAAGACGTTTACACACAAATTGCTTCATGGAATCAAGAAATTCCAGGAGCGAAGGAAGAAGAATGTGGAAACTATACTTTTATGGATTTAGAAGAAGCTAAAAAAGCTGCTGATTATTTTGTAAACAGTAAATGGGAACATAAATATCATTTACTCTAAGAAGAAATTGTTCATATACAATTTCTTTTTTTTTGCTATAATGGGGTAAATGAGGTAAAGATATGAAGAAAACAAAAGAAATAATTATTGATGCGTTCTGGCAATTATTAGAAGAAAAAACCTTTAATAAAATAACAGTTCAAAACATTGTTGAACGCTGTGCATTAAATAGAAATACTTTTTATTATCATTTTCAAGATATCCCAAATCTTGCTGAATATACAGTAAAATTATGGGCAGATGAAATCATTCAAAACAATTATGAATTTGGTTCACCAATGACGTGTCTTTCTCCTTTGGTAGAAGAATTTATAAAACATAAAAAAGCTTTCCAACATCTTTATTCGTCAACTCAAAAAGATGAATTTATTACATATATGAATCATGTTGCTTTACATATTGTTAAAATGTTTATGAAGCAATCTTCTCATTATGTAACAAGAAGTAATGAAGAAAAAGAAACATTAACACATTTTTATAAATGCTTAATGATTGGTATTTTAATTGATTGGTTAGAATGCCAAGGGGATTATGATTTAAAATTATTTGTAGAAAAAATCTATCATTTAATCGATAATTCATCACAGACTTTATTATAAGTCTGTTTTTTAGTTATTTTCTCTTTTTTGTCCATTTTATAATAGATAAAAGAGGACTATATTATAAGTAGGAAGTGATAAATATGAAAACATTAAATAAAGTAAAAATGAGTATTTGGATCAATGCCTTAAGTGCTATTGCGATTGGTATTTTATTTTTAATCAATCCTCAAGAATCTTTTGAAGTCGTTACCATCATTGCTGGAATTATTATTACCGCAACAGGAATTATTGATTTTATTTATTATTTAAATGGTTGGCTTGATATTTATTTTATGAAGAATACGTTATTAAGTGGTTTTTTGAAATGTACCTTAGGAATCTTTGTTTTAACCCATATACCACTTATGACAACATTTTTCTCATATATCTTTAGTTTATATATTATTATTAGTGCACTCTATTGTTTAGAAGTCTATACGTTTATGAAATCAATGATTACGTCATCCATTACCTTTGATTATTTCATTGTAACTATTTTAATTTTCACAGGGCTTGTGATGTTCTTCTTAGCGCCAAGCACAGTGATTTCATCATCTTTTGTCATTGGTATTTTGTTCCTTGTTAATGGTATAGGAAACCTACTGATTGCATTAAGACTTACAAAACTTACAAAACAATATCGTAATTATCTTCAATAAGCAGAGAAATCTGCTTTTTTAATAACATGAAATTAACCTATACAAATATAAATGGATAGCTGATCCCGAATCTCACTTATAAATCCGGTGAGCAGATGGAGCAACTTGGTAAGTATGGATTCTTACGCAGAGATGAAAACTAAGGGTTGAGAAGTCTGTGTTTTGGAAAAACTATGTGGTAAAATATATATACGAGAAATTTGTAAATTGGGATTTGTAGAGAGATTTCCTGAACTTTCCTTATTTTACAGGCTTTTCAGCCCATTATATAGTGAAATGATATG
>ERZ772885.32-NODE-32-length-102538-cov-8.886693_pt1 | contig 102538 bp, 94 predicted proteins | sample MGYA00580580_ERZ772885 | MGnify/ENA primary metagenome ERZ772885 (study PRJEB29015, sample SAMEA2737673) | human gut metagenome | biome: human gut; feature: human-associated habitat; material: faeces | place: China | collected 2012 ...
GAGAGCGTCTGCCTTACAAGCAGAGGGTCACAGGTTCGAGCCCTGTATCCTCCATAATGAAAACACCTACCACTGCGGCAGGTGTTTTTCTTTTACCTTTTTGAAGTTGGACGGGGCGTCCAACGCATGAGATTTGACTTAGTTTAAATAGCTATTAGAGGGGGCTGATTCTGACAATAAAAACGCCACTACTGATTGTGGCGACGGTTGATTAGCCGTGCATGCGCGCTAGATAGAGTAACAGCGTTGCAATGACTGGGCTAAATTGGTAAAGGTAGCTGGGTACTTTAAATGGTCGACGGCTGTTGATGAGCGTGACAAGGATGATGATACCGCCGATAGCTATTAAGTTGAGTCGTTGTAACCAGTAACCGATAACGACGGTGATTGCCAACAAGACCATATCTGTCCACTTGGGAAAATGGTTGGCCCATAACCCGATTAGTGCTGGCACATATAGTAATGCCAAGTCGAGCAACATATCCTGACTGAGAAAATGCAAACCCGCGTAAATAAGTAAGATTTGGAATAAAATTGCTTGGCCAAAAGCAATGGTACCAGCCCATTGCTTGGTAACTTTTTGTGTGCGCAACAAAAATGTCAACAGGAGCTGAACAGCAACCAATGGTAACAAGATCCATTGATTGATGGCACCAATGATACCGGTAATAGCGGCAATGATTAGAACTAATGGGTAACGTTTAACGACCATTGCAGCCGCTAAGCAAACGCCCATGAGTAAAAGCGCGATGATTTGAAAATGCCATGTGATTTGCAAACTTAGCGCGATCAGAAACGGATAGGCGAGTATTTGTCCGATAAAGGCCGCTGCACCAGCACCTTGATTGATATTTTTCAAATTGATTATCCTTTCTATGATGCTTCCATTTTACAAAACCCTGAGACGGTAAACAAAGATTTTCGGAAATTTTACATCTTTTATGTTATGCTACTAGAGTTGCAAAACATTCCCGATGGGGTTCGTCAAAGCTATGACGAACATGCCTTGTAACCTAAAATAATAAGGGGGAAACAAAACATGCAGGAACGCCATTTATTTACGTCGGAGTCTGTTTCGGAGGCGCATCCGGATAAAATTGCTGATCAGATCAGTGATGCTATCTTGGATGCCATGCTTGAACAGGATCCCGATTCACGAGTTGCTTGCGAAACGACGGTGACAACCGGTTTGGTGCTGGTTGTCGGTGAGATATCAACAAAGGCTTACGTTGATATTCAATCAGTGGTTCGCGGGACGATTAAAAAGATCGGCTATACCAAGGAATCAGGTTTTGATCCTGATAGTGTCGGAGTGCTGGTCGCTTTGGATGAACAGAGTCCAGATATCGCTCAAGGGGTTGACGAAAGTCTTGAAGCCCGTGAGTCTGATACTGATCCGCTTGACAAGATCGGTGCTGGCGATCAAGGCATGATGTTCGGTTTTGCCATTGACGAAACCGAAAACTATATGCCGTTACCGATTTCATTGGCCCACGCGTTAATGCGCAAAACTGATTCATTACGGCACAAGGGTGAAATTAGTTATCTGCGTCCAGATGCTAAGGCGCAGGTCACGGTGGAATATGATGATGATGACAATCCAATTCGGGTTGATTCCGTTGTTGTCTCCGTGCAACATGATCCGGATGTCACGCTTGAAGAAATTCGCCGCGATGTCGAGGCCAAGATTATTCGCACTGTGATTCCTGAAGCTTTAATGGATGATGACACGAAAATTTATGTCAATCCGACTGGCCGCTTTGTACTGGGCGGTCCGCAAGCCGATTCTGGTTTGACCGGACGCAAAATTATCGTTGACACATATGGCGGTTTTGCCCGACATGGTGGTGGTGCCTTTTCTGGTAAGGACGCGACGAAGGTTGATCGTTCGGCCAGCTATGCAGCGCGTTATATTGCCAAAAATGTGGTAGCAGCGGGTTTGGCGAAACGGGTTGAAGTACAATTGGCATACGCAATCGGTGTTGCCAAACCGGTTTCCGTGTCGGTGAATACATTTGGCACAAGCGCAGTATCAGAAAATGTGATTGAACAGGCAATCCGTGAGAACTTTGACTTGCGGCCTGCTGGCATTATTAAAATGTTAGACTTGAAGCGGCCGATTTATGAACAGACGGCAGCATATGGTCATTTTGGACGTACAGATGTTGATCTTCCTTGGGAGCACTTGGATAAGGTGCAGGCTTTGCTCAAGTACCGAGATTAGCGAGAAAAGAGGCGGCCTTAGTCGAGAATTATTCTCGGCTGGGTCGTTTTTTCGTGCTTATGAGGGGCTTCTCAAGACTAACAACATCGCCTGGCAACTCAGAAGGGATATTTATGAAGCAAAGGAAAACCAATGTCGCACTCGTAACGGCGGCAATTTTTATTGGCACATTTATGACGGCGATTGAAGGCACGATTGTGTCAACGGCTATGCCAACCATTATCGGCAGTTTACATGGGGTTCATTTAATGAATTGGGTCTTTTCCATTTTTCTGTTGACTAATGCAATGGCGACGCCGATTTACGGCAAACTGAGTGACAAAATTGGTCGCAAACCAGTTTTTCTCATTGGACTAACCATATTTGTCATTGGTTCGTTGCTATCCGGTTTGTCACAATCCATGGAAATGCTAATTATTTTCCGCGCAATTCAAGGAATTGGTGCTGGGGCTATTATGCCAGTGACATTTACGATTATCGCCGATATTTATCCATTCGAAAAACGAGCAAAAATGCTCGGTTTTAATGGCTCGATGTGGGGAATCGCTTCGGTAATTGCGCCGTTATTGGGCGGTTTTATCGTTGATCAGTTAAGTTGGCACTGGATTTTCTTTATTAACGTACCGTTGGGTATTTTCACGTTTGGCCTTGTGTGGTTCTTTTTGCAGGAAGATCGGCGCAGTGTCCGGCAGCCGCTTGACATGCGCGGGACGGTTTGGCTGCTGGTGGCCTTGTTGGCGATGATGTATGGCTTTCAGACATTAGCTGAACCCAACGGCATCTGGCAGTTAGTTGCCATGGCAATTGTGGCGACGTTGGGCTTCTGGCGTTTTTGGCAGGCAGAACGGCGTGCAGTTGATCCGATCATTGACTTGAAACTATTTGAAAATCGTACTTTTGTGATTCATAATTTGATCGCCGCTTTGATTTCGGGGTTCGTGATTGGATTTGAAGTCTACATGCCTATGTGGATTCAAGGAATTCGCGGCATGGATGCTTCCCTTGGCGGCTTTGCCGTGACTCCTAGTTCTTTGATGTGGGTCGTTGGCTCTTTTGTTGCTGGCAAGTTATTGGGCCGGTTCCAACCTAAGCCGATTCTGACAGGGGCCATGATTTGGCTGCTTGGCGGTAGTCTTGTGCTGGCATTAGTGCCGCAATCGACGCCGTATTTTGTCTTTCTGCTAGTTGCTGGTGCCTTAGGATTCGGCTTTGGTTTGGTGATTACGATTACCACGGTAACAGCCCAGGCCGTTGTGGCGCCTGATCAGGTTGGCGTGGCAACGAGTTTCAATACCTTGTCTCGAACGTTGGGGCAAACACTGATGGTCTCGGTTTATGGGATTGTTTTGAATCTGCGTCTGACTCAAGGTATCGCGGCAGATAGTCGGCTCAATAGTAATATGCTCAACGAACTGATTAATCCGCATACCGCCAAAAATTTACCCGCAGCAGTGTTGCCAACTCTTCGGCAAATTTTGTATGAAGGTCTGCACAACATTTACTTTTTCTCGATTATCATTGTGGCGTTGGCGATTCTAGCCAATCATTTTGAAGCAAAAAGGGTGCTGACAAAAGAAACAATCCAGGAGTCGAATGAAGAAAGCTGAACCAACTGAAATATCATACAAAAAACCGGATTCTATTTAAGAATCCGGTTTTTTGTACGCTGATATCGCTCTCGTTTGCCGATAAATAACTGAAATTAAAATGGACTGACCACTCGATCGGTATGATCTTCGGCGGCTGCTTTTTTGACAGGTTGTTTGTACAATTTCGCTGTTTTATCGGTGACTTGCGCAATGACATCGTAGTCTGGGTCATTTTCTAACGGGCCAAAATTGAACACTGTCTGCGTTGCTTCGCGCTTGATATCTTGCAATCTAGTGCTGATAAGGACATGTAGCATATCTGCTTTTTGATGTGATCGTTCGATTTCTTCACTGGCTTTGGCTAAGGTATACCCTTCATCAAGCATTGTCTTGATCATGACGATTAAGGTGATGTTTGCCAAGGAGTATCGTTTATTGCCATTAGCGTCATGCCTGCGAGAATGAATGAGCTGCTTCTTTTCCCAGTATCGAATTTGCGTTGGGGTGGCTCCGGTGACGCGGCTGGTTTCGCCTATGCCGAGTGAAATATCGAGTGAACGTAAACGTGCATTAAACGGTCCCATGACATAGCATCCTCTCTTGAAAATGCGCTCACTGGCGCAAAAACCTATGCATAAGGACTGTGGTCGTCATGACCAATATCCGGCCATCACGGCCAAGCCCACTTATGATCTGGTTTCTCAACGCGCCTGTTCACGCTATTACCTTGACATTTATTAAGTTTAAATGTAATATTTTCTATTGTCAATATCACATTGTGTGATATAGAAAACATGAAATCTTATAAAGAAACTAGGCGAAGTTATGGACGTTAAAGATATCAACGGGAAACACGTCAATGTACCAATGATGGTCACGACCTTGATCGTTGGGACGTTTATTACGATTTTGAATCAGACCATTCTATCTACCGCGTTTCCAACGCTGATGAAGGCCTTCAACATTTCAACTGCGACAGTGCAGTGGTTGTCGACAGGCTTCATGCTGGTTAACGGGATTATGATTCCAGTATCCGCATATCTGAGTGCGAAGGTGCCATCAAAATGGTTATACATGAGTGCGATGAGTACTTTTTTTGTCGGCACATTGGTTGCCTTCATTGCAAATAGTTTTGGCGTTTTGCTAATTGGTCGATTGATTCAGGCGCTTGGCGTTGGGATCACGATGCCGTTGTTGCAGAACATCATGATGTCGATTTTTCCCCCGAACCGGCGCGGCGCTGCTATGGGGATGGCTGGAATTGCGATTGGGGTGGCGCCTGCCATCGGGCCAACGCTTTCCGGTTATGTCATCGACAATTTCGGCTGGCGTTTCTTATTCGGTATGATTCTGCCAATTGCCGGTCTCGTTATTTTGGCAACATTGTTTTTCTTCAAAAATGTCTTACCGTTGTCTGATCCTAAGTTAGATATTCCTTCCTTGATTGAATCATCAATTGGGTTTGGCTCCTTGCTGTATGGCTTTTCTGAAGTGGGCAATGATGGTTGGGGCGATCCGATCGTTTTAGGCACGATCGCACTCGGCGTTGTGTTTATCTTCATCTTTGGTTACCGTCAATTGCACTTAAAAGAACCATTTGTTGAATTGCGAGTGTTTAAGAGCAAAATCTTTGCCTTATCCACAGTCTTAGGTACCATCGCCAACATGGCGATGGTCGGGGTGGAAATGATTTTGCCAATGTATTTGCAAATCATTCACGGCAAGAGTGCTTTGGAGTCAGGTTTGACATTGTTGCCTGGGGCGATTTTGATTGCTTTAATGAGCCCGGTCACTGGTCAAGTGTTTGATCGCATCGGGGCCAAGCGGCTTGCACAGTTAGGCTTGTTCTTGCTGACGATTGCAACACTGCCATACTTTTTCCTGACAGAAAGCACCCCGTCCATTTTTATCACAGTGATTTATGCTGTGCGGATGTTTGGGATTTCAATGGTCATGATGCCTTTGACGACGAATGGGATGAACGCCTTATCACCTGATATGATTCGACATGGGACAGCGGTTAACAACACTGTCCGTCAGGTGGCAACTTCCATGACAACTGCTGTCATGATTTCAGTTCTGTCAAACGTCACCAATCTGGCCAAACCGGCGGCCAGTTTGTTGAAAACCAATCCGCTGCAGTATAAGCAAGACTTTTTTGGGGCAACACTTAGTGGCTACCACGCAGCCTTTCTGCTGGCAGCAGGGTTCAGTTTAATTGGCTGGATCTTGGCTTTCTTCTTGAATACCCACGCGATGTCGCAAGAAGTGACGATCAAAAATGAAAAGAAGGTGAAGGCATGATTCTATGGTTTTTGGGCCTGACAGTGATCGGCCTTTATCTCAGCTTTATTATGATGAAACGCTCCAGTTTGCGTAGCACGTTAATTGCGGTCTTCGGGATTGGTGTGGTGGGTAGTCTATTGCTGATTACGTTGAATGATAATGCGCATTTTGGCATGGTCAAACGAACAACAACTGATGAGCAGACCATCTACACCGCCTCACCGAATGCACAACTGCCAATGTTGCTAAAACAAAACATTGGCACGGATGGCAAGCATGTTGTCTACATTTATAAGACCGATCCGAAGAAAAAAGCGGTTCATACCAAGGCTGATATTGTTGTAACTAATCGGGTGACAACGACAGCGAATGCCACCGCTTCGTTGACGAGCAAAACAACTCGGTGGCAATATCAAAACGGTTTTTATGGTGCGTTGTTCAATCATGAAGGGGCTGGTCAATTGGTTGCTCAGCACAATCAATTGGTCATCCCAACAAGCTGGTCAGTGCTGACAACGGCTCAGGCCAAGCAGCTTGGTAAAAAGTTGGCCGCCTTGCAGCAACCAACTGCAGAGCAAAAAGCGTCACTGGCAGCCGCAGTCAAGGCTAAAGCTGCTGCGCTGGCCAAGGCTGATCCAAAACTAGCAGCAGATCCGACAGCTTTAGCGAAGCAGGCTAAGGCTGCGGTTGAACAAGCAATGATTCAGCAGGCTGTTCGTGAAGTGCAAGCACAAAAATAGTCTGATGCCGCCCATAACGTGGTACTAGGGCAAACATTTTTCGTAACATTATCTTGACGAATGGCTTTTGTCAGCCTTCTAAATTAAAAAAAGCAGTCCGCTATTTTTTAACGGTCTGCTTTTTTGATTGTTTGGCAACTCGGTTTGTCAGATAAGGACTAAAATACCACCAACTCACCATCAGCAAGGCAAAGCCAAGTGAAAATCCAGCAAAGACGTCTGTGGGATAGTGAACGCGCACGAAGATCCGAGAATAACCGGTTAAAAGAATCATGCTACTGGCAAGGCAGGTGATGAGCCATTTGGCGGATTGACGTTTGAGCAGTGCCCAAGCCAAAAGGATCATGGTACCGTAAAAGATCATCGTGCCACTAGAATGCCCGCTAGGAAAACTAAAACCGCCAGCATGTACCAATGCCCGAATCTGAGGATCTGCAATAAAAGGTCGTGGTCGCCGAACCCAATATTTGATTCCGACGTTAACGAGGCTCATCAAGGCCCCCATGCTGGCTGCAAAAAGTGCGGCGTAACGATAACGCTTGAGCAGTAACACCACGGCGAACGCCATGGTTAAAAAAACTAAGGATACTGGATTGCCGAGACTGGTGATTAAGATGAGTAAGGGTTTAAAAGTGACAGGATGGAACTGGATGACAGCGGCAATTACCTGTTGATCAATGGTATGAATCCATCCAGCGTTATTTAGAATACCCGTCAATAACGTGATGAAAATAAATAAAGCAATTGCTGCAAGATACAATGGTTCGGGTCGGCGTTTTAGCACTTGTTGCCTCCTCTACAAAACGTTCGCAGTCGCAGAAACCTCCACATAAGGACCTCAGACAGAAATGGCCAAAGTCCAGTCATTTCTGTCTGAGTCCACTTATGTTCCGGTTTCTAAACGTGCCCGCTCACGCTCTGAAATCGACTAATGTTATAAGAATAGCACAAACACCATTGAACCTTGGCAATGTTTTTGCTATGATTGACGCAATCATCAAACGAACAAAGGAGTAGTAAGTTAGCGCGGGTGACAGAGAGCAGGCGGTGGTGCGAGTCTGACGAAGCAAAGACCGAACTGACCTTTGAAGTTGCTGGGGTGAAATCAGTAGCCACAGCCGGCCGGACCGTTATCTCCTTTGAGCGCTGTGAAAGCAGAACTTAGGTGGTACCGCGGCTGAGCCGTCCTAATGTAGATAGGGCGGCTTTTTGTTTGAAATTAAGTGGGAGGTAACAAAATGGCATACGATCATCATGAGATCGATAAGAAGTGGCAGCGTTATTGGGCCGAGCATAACGAATTTAATACCACAACCGATCCTAAGAAGCCGAATTATTATGCGTTGGACATGTTTCCTTATCCGTCAGGCCAAGGCCTGCATGTTGGGCATCCGGAAGGGTATACGGCAACTGATATTGTTGCACGCATGAAACGGATGCAAGGGTTCAATGTTCTTCATCCTATGGGCTGGGATGCATTCGGCTTGCCAGCTGAGCAATATGCCTTGAACACGGGTCACAATCCGAAGACCTTTACCAAACAAAATATTGAGACCTTTAAGCGTCAAATCAACAGCCTTGGCTTTTCATATGACTGGAATCGTGAAATCAACACAACGGATCCGAATTACTACAAGTGGACCCAGTGGATTTTTGAACAACTTTATAAACATGGTCTGGCATATGAAGCTGAGGTACCGGTTAACTGGAGTCCGGATCTAGGGACGGTTGTTGCAAACGAAGAAGTGATTGATGGCAAAACGGAGCGTGGCGGGTTCCCAGTTGTTCGGAAGCCGATGCGTCAGTGGATGCTGAAAATCACAGCCTATGCTGAAAAGCTGTTGACGGATCTGGACGATCTTGACTGGCCGGAATCAATTAAGCAGATGCAGCGCAACTGGATTGGCAAATCAACTGGGGCACAGATCACCTTCCGGGTAACTGACAGTCATGAGCCGTTTGATGTCTTTACCACTCGTCCAGATACGCTGTTTGGTGCAACGTATGTCGTGATGGCACCAGAACATGAATTAGTTCAGAAAATTACCACCCCGGCACAACAGGCCGTCGTTGATGCGTACATTGACGAAGCCGCCCATAAGTCAGATCTTGATCGTACCGCTTTAGATGAGGAAAAGACTGGTGTTTGGACCGGGGCCTACGCGACTAATCCGGTTAACGGCGAAAAACTGCCGATTTGGATTTCAGACTACGTTTTAGCCTCTTATGGGACTGGCGCAATCATGTCCGTGCCTGCGCATGATGATCGTGACTACGCTTTTGCCAAAAAGTTTGGTATTGAAATCAAGCCTGTTATTGAAGGCGGCAATGTCGATGAAGCAGCTTATACTGGCGATGGCGTGCACATCAACTCCGGGTTCCTTGATGGTTTGAATGAACACGACGCGATTGATCGAATGATCAAATGGCTTGAAGATAAAGGTATCGGCAGTGCCAAGATCAATTACAAACTGCGTGATTGGGTCTTTTCACGCCAGCGTTATTGGGGTGAACCGATTCCTGTCATTCACTGGGAAGATGGCGAAACCACGTTGGTGCCAGAAGACGAACTGCCTCTCACATTACCTGAAGAGGCTGATATCAAGCCAAGCGGTACTGGCGAGAGTCCACTGGCAAATCTGACTGACTGGGTTAATGTGGTCGACAAGAACGGGCGGAAAGGTAAGCGTGAGACCAATACAATGCCGCAATGGGCAGGGTCTTCATGGTACTTCCTGCGGTTTGTTGATCCTCACAACAAGGAAGCTCTTGCGGATTACGACAAACTTAAGGCATGGATGCCAGTTGATCTGTACATTGGAGGGGCTGAACATGCTGTGCTGCACCTGCTGTATGCCCGTTTCTGGAATCTGTTCCTTTATGACATCGGGGCGATCCCGAACAAAGAACCGTTCCAACGGCTATTTAATCAAGGGATGATTCTGGGCGATAATCATGAAAAGATGAGTAAGTCCAAGGGCAATGTGGTTAATCCAGATGATGTGGTTGATGAGTATGGTGCCGATACCTTGCGGCTGTACGAAATGTTTATGGGGCCGCTGGATGCTGGTATTGCTTGGTCAACAAAAGGGTTAGCTGGTGCCCGCAAGTTCTTGGATCGCGTCTGGAGTGCTTTCATTGATGATGAAGGCAAACTGCGTGATCGGATTACGACGATCAATGACGGTCGACTTGATAAGGTTTACAATGAGACGGTCAAGAAGGTTACCGAGGACTACGATGCTTTGCATTTCAACACGGCAATTTCACAGATGATGGTCTTCATCAACTCAGCGCGTAAAGATGATGACCTGCCACTAGAATATGTTGAAGGATTCGTGAAAATGCTTGCGCCGATTGCCCCGCATCTAATGGAAGAAATTTGGTCACGGCTAGGTCACGATCATAGTCTGACTTATGCGCCATGGCCAAGTTATGATGAAAGCAAAATCAAAACCGACACTTACGATATGATGATCCAAGTCAATGGCAAGCTGCGCGGTTCGATTACGGCGGATGTCAACGAATCAGATGATGAGATCAAACAAGCGGCTTTGGCAAATGATAATGTTCAGAAATTTACGGCGGGCAAAGACATTAAGAAAATTATTGTCGTACCGCGAAAAATCGTGAATATTGTCGCAAAATAACCGCACTGGCTTCACCAATTAACTGAAAGAAAAAATGGTCAACGAATGGTTCCTGAAGGAAGCGGGCGTTGACCATTTTTTTAGCGATTCAGCTGTATGAAAAGTTTTGTATTTTTGGCGTTTCGATTGTGAGATTACTTGCTACGTGGCGGCTGGTAATTGTCAAAGTTTTCTTTTGATTCCCGAAAGAAGCCCGGGAAAGATTGCAAGTCGCGCTGGGATTGCCTAAAATATAAAGGATTATGCAACACGACAGGAGTTTATCATGGAGAATTCGCTGGGCAGCGGTAATCAACCGCAACGTTCAGATAAGGAAAAAATGATCCGCGGCTCGGCGTGGATGACTGCCGGCAGTGTTTTTTCGCGGATTTTAGGGGCCATTTATGTCATTCCATGGCGTATTTGGCTTGGAGCAGCGTTTCTAACTGCCAACGCTTTGTTTACAAAAGGTTATCAAATTTACAGTCTTTTTCTGATTATTTCGACTGCGGGTGTTCCTGGTGCTGTTTCCAAACAGGTTGCCCGGTACAATGCTATGGGCGAATATAAAACCGGGATGCGTCTTTTTTACCACGGCACTTTTGCCATGGTGCTGATGGGGATTGTCTCGTGTGGTGCCATGTGGCTGCTGTCGCCGCTTTTAGCAGCGGGTGACGCGCGCATGATACCGGTTTTTCGGTCACTGGCATGGCCGTTGCTGCTAATTCCGTCGCTTAGTTTGATTCGCGGGTTTTTCCAAGGTTATAACGAGATGGCGCCGAGTGCCATCAGTCAGTTTATTGAACAAGTGGCGCGAATTCTTTATATGTTAGTGATGACTTACGCGATTATGGTGGCGGGTAACCACAGCTATCTGAGTGCGGTGATTCACTCCACCTTCGCCGCGTTCATCGGGGCCGTTTTCGGACTTGGACTGTTAGTTGTTTATTTCCTCCGGCAAAAACCACGGTTGGATGCGTTGGTTGCCCAAAGTGCTAATTCCTTGCAGATCAGTGTCAATGAGATTCTTTTAGATGTGGCACGGCAGGCGATTCCATTTATTATCATGGATTCAACGATTAATATTTACTATATTGTTGACCAGTACACATTTAATCCAATGATGAAGGCTTTTTATCTCGTTAGCGAAGATCAGCTTGACCGTTTTTATGCGCTGTTTGCCGGAAACGCTAATAAACTGATTATGATCGTTGTTAGTCTGGCAGTTGCTATGGCCATTACCGTAGTACCATTATTGGCAGGTGCGAAAACGCGCGGTGATGTTGAGGGATTGGCCCGGCAAATCACGAATACACTGCAGTTGTTTTTTATCGTCATGATACCTTCGGCGTTGGGGATGGTGGCAGTCGCGCGCCCACTGTATGTTTTGTTCTATCGGGATATGGACTGGTTGGGCATTCGCTTGTTGCAGATTTCATCACTTTTAGCGATTATGCTGGGCTTGTTTACGGTTTTGGCAGCAATTCTTCAGGGATTGTTCAATAACCGTCTTGCTATTCAAGAGATGCTGATTGGCTTGGCAGTTAAAGTGATTGTACAGTGGCCAATGATTTTCTTCTTCAATGTATACGGTCCGGTTTTGTCCACAATGTTAGGCATGACGGTCTCGAGTCTCCTGATGCTCTATTCAACGAATCGGATGTACAATATTCATGTACGCCAAACCATTCGCCGCGGCGTCGGTATTCTGGCCTTTTCCCTGATCATGTGCGCCGTTTGTTACCTGATTGTGAATGCATCAACCTTGGTGATCAATCCGCGGAGTCAGTTCGGGGCAGCGTTCGTCTTGCTGATTGCAGTTGGGGTGGGCGTTTTGATTTACGTTTATTTGATTTTGAAAACGCGTTTGGCTGATTTAATCATTGGTGAGCGAATTAGTCGACTTCGCGATATTTTACACATTCGGTGAGCTTATGCGATTAGATAAATATTTGAGTCATTTACAATTTGGTAGTCGAAAAGAAGTTAAGGCACTTATTCGCGACAAGCGGGTACGTGTGGCCGGTGATTTAATCACTGATCCTGGTTACAATGTGTTGCCGGGTATCGCGGTCGAGGTGAACGATGCCCAAGCGGATGGGCCGCTTGAGGTCGATTATTTGATGAACAAACCGGCCGGGGTGATTACCGCAACAGAAGATCCTACGCAATCAACGGTGCTGGATCTGATCCGACCACATGATTACCGACCGGGTTTATATCCCGTAGGTCGTCTGGATAAAGACACTACTGGTCTGTTGTTACTTACGACCGATGGCAATTTAGGCCATGCACTGCTTTCGCCTAATCGTCATATTGCCAAAACCTATGCTGCAACTTTGGCTAAGACATTAACTGCTGACATGAAGCAGCGACTCGAAACCGGCATTGATTTAAAGGACTTCACAACCGCCCCGGCACAAGTCGTTGTCTTGCCCGATACCGATGGCAAACGCATCCAGATTACACTCACGGAAGGTAAGTTTCATCAAGTCAAGCGCATGTTGTTGGCAGTTGATAATGAGGTGACGGCCTTGACGCGAATTGCTATGGGACCATTGTCATTGCCCGCCGATTTAGCTGCTGGGGAGTATCGGGCTTTAACCGATGACGAACGGACTGACTTGGATAATATCACTCGTTGAGCAACCGAGCACTTTGGTGTGGTGATTGTTTGGCTTTGTCTAAGCGAGAGATTTTGTTTGTTACAGGAGTTTAAGAGAGCGGCCTTGATTAGGCGAACCAAGATGGCTACTTTGACAAACATGATTAGAAAGGGTGCGGGTCATGGATCAACAACAGTACGTCTGCCCCAAATGCCAAAACACGGCTTATGTTGCCGACCAATTTCAAGCAACTGGTGGTAATTTTTCAAAAATCTTCGATGTTCAGAATAAAAAATTCGTGACTATTTCTTGTGCCAGATGCGGGTACACAGAACTTTATCGCAGTGAAACCAGTTCTGGCATGAACATTCTTGACTTCCTTTTGAATGGCGGCTGAGAAGGCGTAAGTTCAGGTTAGGAATGATGTCAAAAAAGCAGGTGATCCTTCAGCCGTCGTTGTGGCGGAAAGGGATCACCTGTTTTTGTTTGCTGCTTGTTCACAAATTGGTTCGTCATTCTGAAAGCTGCTTTAAGTAGGTGGGCAGTTCGCGAATGACCATAGTCGGTAAGGCAACATAACTATTCATAGCTACAATATCAGCTACGCGGGAATGGACAAAAACGGCTGCGAGAGCGGCTTTGTCCAATGGCTGAAACTGGCCCGCAAAGGCAGCAATAATGCCTGTCAGCGTGTCACCAGAGCCGCCTGTGGCCATTGCCGGCCCACCGGCTGTGTTTTCATAGACATCTTCATCAACGAAAACATGTGTCTGGGAACTTTTCGCGACGATGATACCCGGTATTTTTGCGGCCGCTTTTTGGCTGGCTTCAATGGTTTGGGCAGCCAGGGGTAAGCCAGATAACCGCTGCCATTCAATCTGGTGAGGGGTCCAAACTAGTTGGGCTTGCGGGTAATCTAGGTGATGAGAGGCAACGAGAGTGATCGCTGATCCATCAATGATCATGACCTGCTTGGCATTGACGGCAGCAAAAACTGTTTTCAAAATGGTAAGGGCTGTACCATCAGTGCCCAGCCCAGGGCCAACGACAATGACCGTTGCTTGCCGCACAGCCGTCTCAAGTTCCGGCGCGGTAGCATCGAGGATCATTGCCTCAGGTAATCGGGCGTGCAACGCATGACGGTTAACCGGGTCAGTCGCAACACTGACCAACCCGGCGCCAGCGTAAACAGCAGCACTGGCACTCATGATCGCAGCACCGCCAAAGTGGGCATTACCGCCAACAATCAGAATTTTGCCGAAACTGCCTTTATACGTATCACGGGCCCGTGGCCGAACCACACTTTGTGCAAATTGCTCTGTCAATTGTTTCATGACGGATTTGCCGCCTCCTTTAAAACTTCCCAATTAGAAAAAGTTTTGGTCGTCAATTCAGGCTGGCCGGTCGTTAAGAATGCTTTCGCAAACATGACAAGCGGCGATGCATTGGCCCATGTCAAAGTATCAAGTGGCAAGGCGCAGGCACCGAGCGAATCCTGGCCCATAAATTGGGCAACGCTTGTTTCTAGTTTACCGCCGTTAATGGATAGCGCATAGAAAACGCAGATGTGCTGGTTGATGGTCCAGTGTTGGTACTTCCAAGGATAGATAAAACTGGTTGCCCCTAGTTGTTGATCAATCGTGGCTGTCAATCCGGTTTCTTCGGTGAATTCCCGCAAGACGTCATGTTCAAGCGGTTCAGGGCCATCAAGGCTACCCCCGGGAAGGTCGAAGCGATGACGATAAGGACCCCCATTTTTCTTAATCACGACAAGCTTGTCGTCAATCGTTGCAATCCCGTAACAACCAAATGCGCGATGAGTTTTATGTGTCATCAGGCCACCTCCATTGATCAAGGGTAGCACGCTGCTGCAGGGGGAACAAATTGTAAAAATAGTTCGTGATTTTGCTTGCGTGCCTTACCTGCTTCCGTTATAATCATTTATGTTGTTGCCGCGATGGCGGAACTGGCAGACGCGCAGTGTTCAGGTCGCTGTGGGATTTATCCCGTGCAGGTTCGATTCCTGTTCGCGGCATTCTCGTGATTTTTAACGGCGGTTAAAAATCGAAATGCCCGTGTAACAACGTTTTAGCCTTCCTAATTGATGTTAGGAGGGCTATTTTTGTGTGCAAAATGTGAACAAGCAATGACTTATGCCTTGATGCAAGTCATCAGGTCTGGAAGCTGTGTTATATTCGTCATGAGGCGACTGAGCAAGCGGCAAGGTGAATGAGGAGTATAAACATGATGTGGCCTGAAATGAAGCACGATCAATAGTTGAAAGGGATGATCGCTGGATGATTTATTTTCTTGATGAATACTTACTTGCAAAGAACTCAAGTGTTGAACATGCTGCGTTGAAACGACTGGCTTTGTTCAAACAATTTAAGCAACCAGTTAAGATTCTGACGCGTGATTACGATCGTTTGAGTGTCCAAACCTTGCGCGAGCTTGGCGTTGCTCAGACGGATGTGCGCAACATGTTCGACTATTTTCAGCATGTGCCCGCCGACCGACCGGAAAAAGCTGTGCATAATGATGAGATCAATTTGCCGACAATGGATGAAGTTTCAGTCGATGCTAACCAAAGTCAGGTGACGAACGGCGACCGGCTGCGACGGCAGGTCGGTTATATTCCAGGAACCGTCGGCCATGTTTATTATCAAAACTTTTTGGACGATCAAGGCAATCTTGTGGAATGCGATCTTTGGGACGCCCGAGGGTTTAAATCGGCCACTCAGTATTTTGGACAGGATGGCTTGTTAGCCTTTGAACGCTACTATGATCTTCGAGGTGTACCAGTGCTCGACATTTATTATGCTGGTGATCATGCTGGTCAGATTCAGATCAGCCGGATTGTTTTAAAAGGCCAAACCCTTAAAGAAGATCATGAATTTGATACATTGGGAGAGTTGTTTAGCTATTTTCTTGATCAACTTGCGACTGAAGATTCAGAAACAACGATTTTTATCAGTGATCGTCCGGGGATTGGCGTTCAACCGCTACTGGCAATGCATGCAGCCGCAAAGAAGTTTGTTTACATACCCATTAATCATGTTTTAACACCTGGCAAACCGCGGCAAGGCGAACTTGATGGTTTTATTCAACCTGTGCTGCAGCATCCCCAAAAAGTAGATGGCTTAATTGTACAAACGCCTCAGCAGCAACATGATCTTCATGATCGTTTTCCGAAAGTTCGGGTGGCGGCGATTCCAGCGGTGACATTTGATCCGGCTTTGACAGCGCGCTCGGCGGCCGCCGCTGCAAGCAAGAAAATCCTGTTTGTGGGTCGGCTGTCGCCTGATAAGCAACTTGATCAGCTACTTCGGGCAGTCGCTTTGGCGAGTCGGCAGGTGTCTGGCGTGACGCTTGATTTGTTTGGTTACGGTGATGAACAATATCAAACCGCGATGAGGCAGCTTGCGGATCGTTTAGAGATTGGCAGTCAAGTGACATTTAAGGGTTACCAGTCATCTCTGGCTGATCAGTACCCGCGATATGCCTTGTTGGTCAATACGAATTTGACAGATGGTGGTCCGTTGGCGTTGGTTGAAGCACAAACCCATGGACTGCCAGTGGTGAGTTATCGCTTTTCCTATGGACCTAGTGCCTGTGTGATTGATCAGGAAACCGGTTATCTTATCAAGCAAGGACGCGTCAATGACCTTGCTGAAGCGATTGTGAGACTGCTAAAGCGGCCAGAGCAGTCACAACAATTCGGCGATCATGCCAGAGCACTGGCGCAAAAGCAGCTAGCGCCTGAAAAAGTCTACGCCCGCTGGCAAGCATTTCTTGGACTGGACAGTTAACCCGACAAAACGGCAAGGAGGTTCAGGATGTATTATTTTTTAAATGATCAAATGGCCTATGCCAAGTCTGGTATTGAAGGCGCGGAAATTCAGCGGTTGCAGCTTTTCAAAGCGAACCAGACGCCAGCAAAGATTGTTACCCGGCAATTTGCTTTAGATCTACACGATGTTTTGAAAGATGCAGGCATTGACGATACTGATTTTATCAATCTGTTTGATTACTTTTGCGACCTGCTGAGCACACCGTGGCAGCAGGTAACGGTTGCAGACGTTTGCCAGCCGACTGCGGGCGTGACCCGCCGGCGTGAAGGACGCCAGGTGATCTTCAGCCGCGGTTCCCGAGTCATTCGAATTGTTTATTTGCGCGAAAAGGCGGGGCATGAGCAAGAGGTTAGCAATGTTCAATACTTTGACGTGACCGGCCGAACGATCAAAATGAGTTGGTGGGACACGCGAGGCAACCATTGTTTGGATCAGTATTTTGATCAAGGCGGCAAAATCTTCCAAGAACACTATTTGGATCGTCATGGTCGCACGCGGCTTGAAAAACTGCATTATTTAAATCATAGCCAGCAAGAAAAATTTTCGTGGAAATTGGTTGATTTTCATGGTGTGGATTATCTATTTGATGGGCTTCATGATTTGACAAGGTTCTTCTATGATCACCTGAATCAGGTAGATGGCGGCTATAATGTCTTCGTGTGCGATCGGACGACGGAAACTGGCTGGGGCTTGTTGCACATGACGACACCGGCGCTCAAAGTTTTGCATCTGCATAATAACCATGTTGTCGGGAATGAGGACGTGCTGCATGCGAAGCTGAATAATTTTTATGCTAGTGCCTTGACCCATTTGAATCGCTGGGACGCTGTGATTGTGCCGACACCGCAGCAGGCGCAGGATATGGCTGCCCGGTTTGGCACAGCCACGCCGATTTTCACGATTCGAGTTGCTTTTGTTAAGGCGGCAGATGTAGCGGCTAATCGCCTCCCGTTTTCACAACGCGAACAACATCTGGTGGTACATGTTGCGCGATTGGCACCGGAAAAACAGCAGGCAAGTTCAATTCGGGCATTTGCCCAAGTTGTGAAGGCCATTCCGGATGCTAAACTTGAACTCTGGGGTTATGCCAATGGTGACATGGCGCCGAAACTACATGCTCTGGTTGAAAAGCTGCATCTCGCGGATCACGTTTTCTTTAAGGGTTATACTCGCGACATAGCGGCCGTCTATAATCGCGCACAGTTAGGACTGTTGCCTTCCAGTGCCGAAGGATTTCCGCTAACCTTGATCGAAGCACAGGCGCACGGATTACCGATGATCGCAAATGACATTCACTATGGGCCAGCCGATATTTTGGCCAACGGTAAAAGCGGGCTTTTGACGCAAAATGGTGACATTGATGGTTTAGCAAATGCAATCATTGGGTTATTGAATGATTCAACTAAGCTGGCCCAGTTTAGCGCGGCTGCCTATGACAATGCTTTGCGATTCACTGATACGAGCACATTTGTTCAGTGGCAGAAACTCATGGCGTTTGCGGCAAAGAAAAAGACAAGGCTGGCGGCCTTTGAGCATGTTGATTAGGCACCGGTCATGGCAATGAGTGGCGTTTTTACTGATAACTGTTCAAAAAATGGTAGGATGAGGCGTAAGCTTTTACCAAGAAATGGAGGCTAACCAATGTCAATTTATGATTATGAGGTCACATTAGAAGATGGCTCGCAATATGCTTTGAGCAAATACAAGGGTCGACCAATGTTGATCGTGAACACTGCCACTAAATGCGGCTTCGCGCCTCAGTTTGATGGTTTGGAGAAATTGTATGACAAGTTCAAGGATCAAGGTTTGGTAGTGCTAGGTTTTCCTTCTGATCAATTTAAACAGGAACTGGCTGATGGTCATGCGGCGGCCGAGGCTTGCCGGTTGAAATACGGTGTGAGTTTTCCAATGCATGATTTGATTAAGGTGAACGGCAAAGAAGCAGCTCCGCTGTTTCAATACCTTAAAACCCAAGCCCCTGGTGAACTGGGCAAGTCCATCAAATGGAACTTTACGAAGTTTTTGGTTGATCGTGATGGTCAAGTTGTCGCCCGCTTTGCACCAAAAACAAAACCAGAAGCGATTGAACCAGCAGTGGAGAAGCTTCTTGGCTAACTTTTGTCAGTTGCACGTGGGGCTGGTTCACGCTCTGTTTTAAACGCGTTTGCCAGCCCAGAGACCTGCGTGTAAGGACCTTGGGTGCAATGACCAAAGCCCGGCCATCACACCCAAGGCCGCTTACACTCCGGTCTCTCCCGGGCTGGTTCACGCTCTGTTTTAAACGCGTTCGCAGGCCCAGAAACCTGCACATAAGGACCTCGGACATAAATGGCCAAAATCCAGCCATTTATGTCCGAGGCCACTTATGCTCCGGTTTCTAACCGGGCCTGCTCACGCTCTGGACACTCATGCATGTGATGCGTACAATGACATCAAAAGTAAGAAAGCAGGGATGATTGATGGAAGAATTGCCAGCTGATGTAGCGGCTTTTGTTGAAACACATTTGGTTGATCGTCGCAATAGTAACGCCGTGAAGTGGGATGGTTTGGCAGGTGAATTTGGCCGCACGGACCTCCTGCCGATGTGGATTGCCGATACCGAATTTAAAGCACCTCAGGCGGTGATTGACGCCTTAACCGCTCGCATTCAAGAAGGAACTTTTGGCTATTCCATTCGGCCACAATCCTACTATGATGCCTTCATTGATTGGGAAAAGACTCGCCATGGCGTGACGGTGCAGCCGGAATGGATGCGTTTTGGTGTCGGTTTGGTTAAATCGCTGTATGCCATGGTCAATTGGCTGACCGAACCCGGCGATCCAGTTTTAATCATGCAGCCTGTCTATTATCCCTTCATGAATGCGATTAAGGATCTTGGTCGCAAAGTGGTCTCGGTTGATCTTCAATTAACTGCTGATGGCTGGCGGATAGATTTTGATCAATTGGAGAAAACGCTGGCGACGCAAAACATTAAAGCCATGATTTTTTGCTCGCCACATAATCCGGTCGGCCGAGTTTGGACCCGTGAAGAACTGGAACGGCTTTTTGCGATCACGAGTCACCATGATGTCACGGTGGTATCTGATGAGATTCACGGCGATTTGGAAGTTAGTGGGCCAAAATTCACCTCTGCTTTGCAAGTAGCTGAGGGTCCGGCGCGCAGTCGGCTTGTCGTCCTGAATGCACCGTCGAAGACCTTTAATCTTGCGGCTTTACTGAATTCGCATATTATTATTCCGAATGAAAAGTTGCGCACAGCTTATGATGATTTCATCAAACAGTTGCATCCAGTAGACACCAGCCTTTTGGGACAGGTCGCCGGTGAGGCAGCTTATCGTCACGGTGGCGCGTGGTTAGACAAGGTGCTTCAAGTTGTCCGATATAACTACCAACAGTTGCTAACCGGTCTGAAGCAGAGCGCTCCGAAGGCTACAGTTGCGGACTTGCAGGGCACCTATCTTGCCTATGTGGATATTGGTGCCTATGTTGCGCCAACCAAAATTAAATCATTTGTTGAAGATGTTTGCGGACTGGCAGTTGATTACGGCGCATGGTTCTCCCCAAAAACAGCTACGTATATTCGCTTGAACTTAGCCACCGACCCCAAACTTGTTGCCGAGGCGATTCAGCGTTTAACTGAGCACTTGGCTCAGCCGCAACTTTAATTGAAACAGAAAAAACACCCTGTTAACGCAAGGCATGTTGACTCATTACCAAACATACAAGGTTTGGTGCTGAGACAGCGACGCTTGCTGATGGCAGGGTGTTTTTGTGTGAGTAGTCTTAGTTAACAGTCACTAAGGGTGATTGATGATTAAATGATTATCATTCATATTATGATCCTGTACGATTTCTTTAAGATATCGCCGCAGCATTGGTGAGCGTTCCAAAACGGCCCAACCCGGATCGGCTTTTAATCGCTTGAGTTCAGTTTTATCGGGATGATCATCGCCTGTGAAAAAGCGCCAGTTCAAGACGCCCATCAGTTTTGCGGCAGCATCCAAATCATGCTGATTCGTCACGCCATTATCCATGAGATCCCCATATGCAAGGCCTTCGCCATCTTGGAGAAAGAGTTGCTTCAGATACCGTTGATAATGTAGCAGATCAGGATTTTTTCGTTGCTTGGCGGTTAAGTAAGGTGTGGGATCAGTCGCATGCTTTTGATAGGTGATTCGGTTAGGCGTGAACGTCACCACCCCATAACTGGCAGGGCTGATCGAAAATGCGCCGCTGACAACTTCAATCGTTGGACATTGCCCATCTGGATCGCGGCTGATGTCTTGCGCATGGATGTGTCCGGAAAAAAGCAACGGAACATGGTAAGCTTTCAGCAACGTTTTGAGTTGATCGCTGTTGTCCAAAACAAATCCTTGATTCACCGCTTCATTGTGGGCATATAGATTGTGGTGCATGAAAACAATCGACTTGCGATGGGCCTTTTGACCAGCAGCTAATTGCTGGCGAACCCATTTCATGGTCTGCGGTGTGAGCTTACCACCAGTGTTCGGGGGGCGATTGGAAGGTTCGATCGTATAAATATTGCTGTCCAGCATCAGCAATTGATAATTGCGGTTAAGGTTGACGCGATAGCTCAAACTATTCGGATCCTGCGCAACTGCCTGCTCATAACTGGTATGAAAAATATTGCGCCAATCGCTAGGGCTGATTTGTTCTGTCAGTAGTTGTCGTTTGCCCTTGTAGGCTCGTGCCCAACCATCGTAAATATCATGATTGCCAGGGATGATCAACACCTTCGTACCATTGGCAACAAGTGGTTGTAGGCGGCGCATGATACTTTCGGCACTGGCTTTTTCGCCGTTGAACGTGACATCACCGGTGATGACGAGGGCTGTCGGGCGGGCTTTCAAGGCGTTTTGAACCAAAGCATTGATAGCAACGGGCTGATAGTCCATATCTTTTCCTGCTGCAGAACGTTTGATTTGGGTATAAGCAGTCTTTTCATCATGTAGACTTGGGGCAATAAAGTGGGTATCGCTGAGCACCCAAATGGTTGCCTGTGAACTATTGGTGAGTGGGCGATCACGATTAGGGTGAATTTGCCCCAAGACGATTGCAAAGATCAGCATTAAAAATAACGCTGCTACATATTTGACTGCTTTCATTTTCTGCCTCCGTACCTAGTTTACCATTGATCAACGTAACACCAGCAGGTCATTTTGAGTGGTTGTCAAAAAATTTTTTTGATGATTAACTTGTTGGTGACTTAAAAACGTTACTGACCGAGAGCGGGATTATGGTAAAATAAAGCCACATTTGACCACGATAGCGTTTAGAGAGAGGACATATACACCTATGCAAGTAATCGTAACGGTTATCGGTACCGACAAAGTTGGGATCATCGCACAAGTAACCACTGCTTTAGCAGATTTAGATGTTAATATTTTGGATGTTTCACAGACTATCATGCAAGGTGCATTTACGATGATGCTGCTAGCTAAAATTCCAGATAATGGCAATTTCAATACGGTAAAAAGTCAATTGGCGACCTTGGGTGATCAAATTGGCGTTGAGATCAAAGTAGCCCGTCAAGAGATTTTTGATGCCATGCATCGGCTTTAATATGCGTTGGATCGGCAATCGTACTTATCAGAGCTAAAGGAGCCAGTGATGGAAACTCAACAAATTAAAGAAACCATTGAAATGATCAGTGAAGAGAATCTGGATATCCGAACGATTACCATGGGGATTTCCTTGTTGGATTGTGTAACTGGTGACCTGCAAACCACAGCCGACAAAGTATATGCCAAAATTATGGCAAAAGCTGCCAATCTGGTGCCGGTAGCTGACGCCATTAGCGACGAATACGGAATTCCAATTGTCAACAAACGTATTAGCGTGACCCCGGTCAGCTTGCTAGCTGGCGCGGATCAAAACCTCGATTTTCGCCCGATTGCCCAAGCGATGGATCGAGCTGCAAAAGATTTAGGTGTGGATTTAATTGGGGGCTATACCGCTCTCGTTCAAAACGGTAGTACGCCAGCAGAAACTGCATTGATGAAGAGTTTGCCGGAGGTGTTAGACACCACGGAACGCGTTTGTGCGTCCGTGAACATCGGCAGTACACGCAGCGGTTTGAACATGGACGCTGTTAAGTTGATGGGCACGGTCGTCAAAGAGGTTGCCATGCGCAAGCCGCAGAATGCGATGAAACTGGTGGTATTCTGCAATGCTGTTGAAGACAATCCGTTTATGGCAGGTGCTTTTTGGGGGATTTCAGAAGGTGATGTTGCCATCAACACAGGTGTTTCCGGTCCCGGTGTTGTAGAACGGGCGATCGCGGCCAAACCGGCGGCAAGTTTTGAAGAGATCTGTGAAACGATTAAACAAACCGCCTTTAAAGTGTCACGGATGGGCCAATTTGTCGGTAAAGTTGCTGCGGATCGCCTTGATGTACCGTTTAACATTGTTGACCTCAGTTTGGCACCAACACCGGCAAAGGGTGACTCAGTGGCGCAAATTCTGGAAACAATGGGACTCAGTCATGTTGGCACACCAGGCACAACGGCAGCTTTGGCGTTGCTAAACGATGCAGTCAAAAAAGGCGGCATCATGGCGGCTGAACGTGTCGGCGGATTATCAGGTGCCTTCATTCCGGTTTCTGAGGATGCTAATATGATCACCGCAGCGGCCAAGGGTCAAATCAGTCTGGAAAAACTAGAAGCGATGACGGCGGTTTGTTCGGTTGGCTTGGATATGGTTGCGGTGCCTGGCGACACTCCTGACGCCACGATTAGCGGCATGATTGCCGACGAGGCTGCTATTGGGATGATTAACAACAAGACGACGGCAGTCAGAGTGATTCCAGTTCCTGGTAAGCAGGTGGGGGATACCGTTGAATTCGGCGGTATTTTCGGTACTGCGCCGATCATGGCAATTAACGATGGCGATGCGCAGCAGTTTATTAATCGTGGTGGTCGTATCCCAGCCCCGATCCATAGCTTTAAGAACTAACGCGTCTCATTTTTAAACGATTCGACTTAGGCCTTGTTGTTGCTGGTAATTGCCAGTAGCAGCAGGGCTTTTTGGTGGCGGTGCGTAATGTTTTGATGAGGTGAATCGTATGTTTGTAGCCCTAGATAAAAACAATCAACGTGTCACATTGACAAGTCATGCCCAGGCGGCCAATTTAACACACCAAACCTTTCACTGTCCTATTTGCAAGCAGGTCGTTCGCATCAAAAACGGAACCGTAATGCCTGCCCATTTTGCTCACCGAAGTCAACCAATGGGTGAGGGTGAACCAGAGAGTATAGAGCACCTAACTGGCAAATGGTGGTTGGCGTCTTGGCTCAAACAGCATGGCGAACAGGCAACGTTGGAATACTATGATGCAACCATTCGCCAGCGCGCAGATCTTTTGGTTGCAAGTAAACCGCCGAGGGTATTGGAATTTCAAGCAAGCCCGCTAAGCGTGCCAGATCTGCAAAAACGGACAATGATGTATCATGCGCGTGGTTGGCAAGTGACATGGGTATTGGGTCATCGATACTGGCATCCTGAAGGCAAGATACAAGCACGAAAGTTTTTGAGCATCGAAGATCATCGGCTAACTTTGTGGCATTTACAGACAACGGTTGGTGAGTTGGTACGGATTCAGTTTGGAAATGAAGGCCGTTGGCTAACGCGCTTTCAGCATGATGATCCGCCAACTCAAACTTGGCAGGCAGAATCGACTTATCCGCAACGACAAATTCGGCAGATTGCCATCAGTTTACAAAAGCGGGTGCAACCGTGGATGACGCTGCAAGCAGCTGCTTATCAACAGGGCCGCAATTTGAATGGCTCCCCATGGTTCGTTCACAGTCGGCCCCATGTGTTACGGCATTTTGGTATTCCGGAACTCCAACTGCGACTCAAATGGCTGTTGATCTTTGAAGGACAGCCTTTTACCGCGACTGCCAACCGTCAATTTTGGCAAGCGGCCCTGCCGAATATCTGGACGCCTTTGTTGCCAGCTGGCACGCTCGGGAAAATGATGGGTGCCCACTGGCTGCAAGTGTTGCTGGCAGAAGGCTTCGTTGTTCAGGAAGATGGTTGTCGTTATCAGTGGCAGCGTTTGCCTGTTTGGTTTGCCGATCTTGAGCGAAAATTGGCCATGAAAAAAGACTTTGCTTAAGGCAAAGTCTGATGAGACTGATTGCTTATCATGATTCGCAAGGTGGGAAAATGTGACGGTTTGTGCGCTTATGGAAACGTGTTTGTAGACCCAGAAACCGGCATGTAAGGACGCTGAACACAATGCCTGAAGACCGGTCATCACTTCAGGCCACTGATAGGCCGGTTTCTAGCCGAGTCTGTTCACGCTCTAAAAAATTCTAAAGTTGCTCCCCATGTTTTCGGGCCGTTCGGTGAAGAAACCGGCGGGATCTGTTCGGATGAGATCGCAAAGATGTGGGATGAGTGCTGGGTCACCGATTTGTTCGATCAAAACAGCATGGCCGTCATCTACTTTGCGATCGGTGTCAACAATGACAAGGGAAGGCGTTTGAGTGATACCCATTTGGTTAGCAGTTCGTTGATCGGAGTCAAAGCCCATTTTAACTTCGGAACGCTGACGATCTTCATAAAACATTTCCTGATCCAGCTTACATTTGTCGAGCATCTTTGCCACAAAGGCCGCATCATATTGGTATTGAACCAGAGGTGCGTGTTGTTGTAGCCGCAACAAGAGCACCCGTGCTTTTTTGTTGCCTTGATATTGTGCAGCCTTATAATCCAACGCAAGGTTGTAAGCTGCACGGAGCAGCTGGTTGCGTTTAGCAAGATTACCTACGCTCAGTTGCTCACGTTTCATAAATTGTTCCATGATATCTAAATTAAGAACGGGAACGAAGTGGACGCGCACTTCCTGCTGGAATTTATCCAATTGTCTGAGTAATTTCTGTTCAGTACCCAGACAGACGCTCCCGATTGGATTGAAAAAAAGAAAAATTTCTATCACGTTAACGGCCTCCAATTCGCCAACAACAAATTCTTACATTTACTTTATCAGAAAATGAGCAGGGTACAATTAATCAGCTTGTGAATCGTGCACATGCATGAATGCGCGCTGAACTTTGTTGATAACCGGCCGTTTTTCAATGTTGAATTGGTGCAACAAAGTATCGTAGAAAACTTGAGCTTGTGGCAGGTCATGGTACTCCATTTCCAACTCAAAATCAGAGGTGTTGTCCATGTAAAAAGTCTGATCGAGTGTCAACAAACCTGCTTTAAGATGCGCTACACGGCGGGTCGTTTTTGCTTGGGTTTGCGGATGAACCGCTGCGGGGTCAATTTCACGGGCTGCTAGTGCCGTTGTGACTTGACCGGTTTTAAGTTGACCTTGGTCAATCAAGGAGCGGGCTTCAACTGAAGTCAGCGGATCGGTAATTTCTTCCAAATCACGATGTTGATTCTTATTAGGAACTTTTAAGGTTTGTTCCGCACGATCTTTAAACTGACGAATGCGCAAGCCTAGGCCTGCCTTTTTGACGGCGCCAGTCGGTGTATCGTAATAGGTATTCATTTGACTGAAGCCCGGCTCAAAATCAAACTGATTGAGAATCGCTAGAAAATCAGTCTTTGTTAAAGTTGTTTTAAATTCCTGTTCGCGAGAAATTGACATGAACTGCCTCCAAAGACAAAGGGCAACGGTGACGAGACAAAAATATGATAGAATGGTGGTCGTGAGTGACTTGGCTGGCAAGAAAGCTACGGGTTGCCGTACTTCTTAACCAGTCTGGCTGGAATATAGCCGTCGTTTGTCGGCCAAGCCTCACGCAACGTATCATCAGTAGTTTAGTATGGGAGGGCCAGCAATGCAAAGGGACTGGGATAGTTTCTTAATGCCGTATGAACAAGCAGTCGGGGAATTGAAAATTAAATTTCGCGGTATGCGTAAACAATTTCAACAGGCCAATGAACACACACCCATCGAATTTGTGACGGGGCGGGTTAAACCGGTCAGTTCGATTATTGAAAAACAAAGTCGGCGTTTTATCAGTGACGAACTTTTGGAACAGGATATGCAGGACATTGCTGGTCTGCGAATCATGTGTCAGTTTGTTGAAGACATTTATCAAGTCGTGGCACTCCTTCGTCAACGCACAGACATGAACATCGTGGAAGAACGCGATTACGTGACCAACGTGAAGCCTTCTGGTTACCGCAGTTACCATGTGGTGATTGAATATCCAGTGCAACTCATCCATGGTGAAAAAAAGATTTTGGCGGAAGTCCAGATTCGAACCATGTCCATGAACTTCTGGGCAACGATTGAGCACAGCCTGAATTACAAATATAATGGCGAATTTCCGGATACTTTGAAGGCGCGGCTCAAGCGGGCAGCGGAGGCTTCCTTTATGTTGGATAAAGAGATGTCAGATATTCGTGAAGAAATTCAAGAAGCCCAGCATCTGTTTGTTTATGGTAAAGGGCAGCAGCCACATTCGAAAACAAAGGATCACCATGACGATAAAAAGGATGAGTAAGATGCGTGTGACAGTTTTCCATAATAGCATACCTGCCTCAATCACGGCTGCGCAAAAGCTGACGAAGCTTTTGAAGAGCGGTCACTTTGAGCTTGATGAGCGGCATCCCGAGGTGGTCGTTACCATCGGTGGTGATGGTACGCTCCTTTCGGCCTTTCATCGCTATGCGGATCAGTTAAACTCAATTCGCTTCATCGGTGTGCATACAGGCCATTTGGGTTTTTACACAGACTGGCGGGATTTTGAAATTGAAGATTTAGTTATCGCCTTAAAAGAAGACTCTGGACAAAGCGTTAGCTACCCACTTTTGGATGTTCAGGCGACTTATGCTGACGCGACCAGTGCTCATTATCTAGCATTGAATGAGTCAACCTTGAAGCGTTTAAACGGTACTATGCGGACGGAAGTCTATATCAAAGGCGATTTCTTTGAGAGCTTCCGCGGGGATGGTTTGTGTGTGTCGACGCCAACTGGATCCACAGCTTACAGTAAGTCTAACGGCGGTGCTGTGATTCATCCGCGATTGGATGCGTTGCAAATGACCGAAATTGCGTCCATTAATAATCGGGTTTTTCGTACCCTCAGTTCGCCGATTATCACGGCACCAGACGAGTGGGTGACATTGGAGCCGACAGGTCGCGATGATTACGTCATGACTGTGGATCAGTTCGTCATCAATCCACCAACAATCAAACAAATTCGGTATAAAATTGCGAAAGAACGGATTCATTTTGCACGCTACCGGCATATGCATTTTTGGGATCGTGTTGAAGACGCCTTTATCGGAGCCAAACACTGATGCGATTTGAATGGCAGTATGAGGGACCGCCGCTGAAATTGGCGGCTTTTTTAAAACAACAGGGTTTTTCCCGTGCACAGCTTAAGAAACTTCGTTATCAAGGCGGATTTGTTTTTGTCAACAAACGGCAACGGCATACCGCTTATCCGGTGCGCTCGGGGGACAGAATTTTGGTACAGACAGCACCTGAGCACGCGGCAGACAGTGTGGTGCCTTATTCGCATGATTTGGCCATCAGTTACGAGGATGACGATTATCTGATAGTGAATAAACCGGCCGGGGTGGCATCTATTCCAGCGGTTGGGCGCCAAAATAATAGCATGGCGAATATGGTCAAGGCTTATTTAATTAAAACCAAAGCTGAAAGTCAGGCCGTTCATGTGGTGACACGGTTGGATCGCGACACCAGCGGGTTGATGGTCTTTGCTAAGCATGGGTTGGCGCACAGCTTGTTGGATCAGCAATTGCACAGTCAAGACTTTGTCAAACAGTATGTGGCAATTGTAACCGCACAAACACCTTTAGCAACTCATGGTTGGATCGTATTGCCCATTGGCGTTAGTGACGGCTTTTATATGCGTCGTGTTGTAACCGATACTGGCAAAGCTTCTGTCACGGAGTATCGAACACTTGACCAAAATACGGCTGGGGCCATGATGCTTGTCACGTTGCATACCGGGCGGACTCATCAAATTCGGGTTCATTTTGCCGCGATTGGTCATGCGTTGTATGGTGATGGCTTATACAGTCCTGATACGCACGGCTTTAATCGACAAGCACTTCATTGTGCCCATTTGCGTTTCTGGCAGCCGTTGAAGCATAAACTGATTGATTTACATGCACCACTTCCGGCTGATATGGCAACGTTAGCGGCGAAGTTGAGATTATCGCAACAAGATTGAGCCGCCGCACAAGTTTAAACAAGGTATGACAAAAGCCAGTTCCCGAAAATTAGGAACTGGCTTTTAACATACTATGATTCAGGAACATAATTAGCGGCTTCAAGCGAACTAGAAGTTGCCTTTGTGATAACCTGAATCAGCATCAAACTTGAATTGCTTTTTGAGGCCATTGGTTAAATAGATCTTCTTGTCATTGGTAATGAAAATTGCTTGAATATGATCGCTGCTTTTGGCATTCATGTATTGCAGACCGCCTTTTAATCCCTTATCAAAGGCAGCATTGGATAAGGCATCGCCATCAACACTATTTTTCGAGACAATCGTGACTGAGGCCAAGTTGTTGTCATAGGGATAGCCAGTCTGAGGATCGAAAAGATAAATGTATTTATGGCCATTGGAGATTAGGTATTGCTCATAGGTGCCAGCTGTCACAATGGATTCGTTGCTTTCAGGAATCGTACCCACTGCAGTGCCACGCGGCGCGGTCGGGTCTTGAATCCCAACATGCCAATCGCGATTGGTACCAAGCGGTGAGTGACCCATGACAACGACATTACCGCCAAGATCAATAATCGCTGCTGTGACGCCATCTTTGGCGAGCACGGCCTTCACTTTGTCAGCAACCCAGCCCTTGGCAATCCCGCCAAAATCAAGCCGCATCCCTTTTTTGGTCAGATAGGCGGTATTATTTTTGGTATCGAGTTTGACATCGCGCCAGTTGACCAGTGGCAAGGCCTTGTCGATCTCACTTTGTGCCGGGACGCGCGCGCCAGGCAGGCCAATTTGCCACAGATTGGTGACGGCTCCAATGGCCATGTCGAAACTGCCATTCGAGTTTTTTGAAAAGTAGTAGGCTTTTTCAAGTAAGGGCATAAAATCTTTAGGCACTTTGACCGGCTTGATTCCGGCATTATCGTTGATCTTATCCAAAACCGAACCGCCGCGGGTTAACGTTGCCTCGGCGTCGACGTGATGAATCATGGCAAATCCGTCTTTTAAGGCGGATTTTTTACCTTTATCATAAATTGTCAAAGTACAAGTGGTGCCCATGACAAATTCATTTTGTGTGTATGGGGTTTTCAAGTAAGTTGGACTGGCTGTTTTTTGACAGCCGGACAAAGTTAGAAAACCAATAAAAGCAAGTAAACCGATGACGAATTTTCGCATGTTACATAACCCTCATTTCATCTTTCCCTTTGAATATCATACCGCGCGTTATGGAAAAAGAAAGCCCTGGTTGTCGCTCGTCAAGCGTATGGCAGCAAAAAAGGCTAGTTATCCAGGCGGTTGCCCGCATAACTAGCCTTTCCGTGGCGTGGTTCATTAGAACGCGATTAGTTTTGTACCATGTAAAGCTTTCGCACCCAATGTCTCACCGATTGAAGCAGCGTTTTGACTGGTGATCCCGCCGCCTGGCAAGATGCTGATTTTATCACCTGCATAGTTGATGATGGCTTGCAGGCGTGGCAAAGTGTCGGTGATGGGGGTGGTCAAAGGACCGCCGTGGGTCAAGATACGCTCGACATCATGATCGGCCAACCAATCAATTGCGGCAAACTGCTTGGTTTCTGGGATGGCATCGAAAGCCATATGGAAAACAACGGTCAAGCCAGCACTGGCAGCAATGAGGCTGGTCATCGCGTCTTCATCAATTGCGCCAGCTGGTGTCAAAGCACCAAAGGCAACGCCATCCACGCCAAGCGCCTGTGCCTCAAAAAGATCAGCTTCCATGATTTTTAATTCAACATCGTTATAAACAAAGTTACCGCCACGTGGACGAATCATGGTGATGAGGCTACGGCCATGTTCATGAACATATTTTGTACTCTCTGCCATAACGCCCTTAGACACAGTTGTGCCACCAACCGCTAAATTGTCATTGAGCTCAATCCGATCAGCCCCGGCCGCGATTGCTTTAGGAATCGATGTATAATTTTCAACTGCAATTTCTTTTAACATGACGGACCTCCATTTACTAGCTTAGATAAACATGACCAATAAGACAATCGCACCTAAAGCGATTCGGTACCAGCCAAACGGTTTGAAGTCATGCGTTTGAACAAATTTCAACAGCCACTTGATGGCAACGATGGCGACGAGGAAAGAAACAATGGAACCTGTCATCAAAACAGCCCATTGTTCACCAGAGAAGCCGTTGCCTTGCCACAGGTATTTGCCGATTTTAAGAATCGACACGCCAACCATGGTCGGTATTGCCAGAAAGAAGGAAAATTCGGTGGCAACGTAGCGAGAAGTCCCGATTAATAGGGCGCCTAGAATTGTGGCGCCAGATCGTGATGTACCAGGAACGATAGACAAGACTTGGAAAAGACCAATCAGTAAGGCCGTTTGATAAGTGATGTCTGCCAGAGTGGTGATATGCGCGTTTTTATTCTTGAGGTAGTTTTCTAGAATGATGAACAGCACCCCATAAATGATCAGGGTTGTTGCGACTACGAGTGGTGTATGTAAATGTTCATCCATCCAGTTGTTAAGCGGGAGGCCAACAACGACTGACGGCAGAACTGCAATGATAACTTTTGCCCACAGTTGCCAAGTTGCGTTGCGGGCTTTGGCTGTCGGCTTGGAAAAGGGATTCAGCTTATTGAAATAAAGCAATATGACGGCGAGAATAGCGCCAAACTGAATCACGTACTCGAACATATTAATGAAATCCTGACTCTGCGATAATTTAATGACGTGGTTTACCAGATCAATATGGCCGGTTGAACTAATCGGCAGAAACTCCGTTAACCCTTCAACGATACCGATGATCACGGCCTTGATAATGTCAAACATAATAACCCTCCAATTCTCAATGTTAACAGTATACAAGGTTTTGCAAGGCTTGCCACGTTCAACTCGGAATTTATAGTCATCTTACGTAATTCAGCAACTTTTTTGGGAGGCAAAAAAAGCCCAGCCACCAAGCAAAACAGGTCTTGGGGGCTGAGCCAATAAAAAGTTGTATCGATGGTTAAACATAAGACAGACGGTTTAACTTACTTAACCGATAAAAATAAAACGTTAACGGCTTCTGGCGTCGGAATATCACGTTGAATTTCGGCCAAGAGTCCCGTTTTGGCATCGCGACTATAGAGTGTGCCATTACTACTGTTTTGGTTGACCACGAGAATAAAGTGTTCAGTGAGATCGAAATTGAAATCACGAGGAAAATCGCCTGCCGTACTGATTTGTTGCAATTCTGACAGATTTCGGCCATCCGGACTGACGGCAAAAACGGTGATACTATTATGACCGCGGTTGGATACATAAAGGAAGCGTTGATCACTGCTCAGTCGAATCGCAGCAGCACCATTGTGATCGGTGTAATCTTCTGGAATGGTCGGCAATGTTGCAATGAGTTTGAATTGACCAGTTGCCGCATCATAATTTAGGATGCTAACCTGACTTGAAAGCTCACCTAGTAAATAGGCAATCGGGTTGTTGTGGTTAAAAGCCAAATGGCGAGGGCCAAAGCCAGGTTCGGTGTGAAAAATAACCGGATCGCTGAGTTTGCCGGCATCGCTGACAGCATAGGTTGTTAAGGTATCATTACCCAGATCAACGACCGCTAGTCGCTGAAAGTCAGGGGTGACAGCAGCAAAATGAACATGGGCACTATCTTGTTCCGGTCGCGGACCGTTACCGGTATGCTTCACTTCATCCGTTAAAGCCAAACCATGATCATTTTTAATGCGATAGACATTGATTCGGCCTTCGTGGTAATTGCTGGCATAAACCAGCTGACGATTCGCATCAATCGAGATATGCGCCGGGGATGAACCTGCCTGCAGCACCTTGTTGATCAAGCGCGGTGGATCAACATTTAGGTCATAAGCCGCGACACCGCCTTGATCACCTTCTGCGTCTACCGCATATAAAATATTGTCATCAGATACGGCTAAGTAGGTCGGTGAACCCAAATCAGTAATGAATGGGGCAGGGGTCGGCAAATGCGCTTCGTCATTATCAAATGTACCGGCATAAACGCCTGCACCGCCGTGACGCGTATAACCGCCTAACAAGAGTCTTTGCTTCATGTTCAAGTTGCTCCTTTCGAATTTGATTTGAGTATAGCATGTTTGGCTGATGCTTATGCTATGATATAAAGCGTGAGTCAACGTTTAATGAAAATAGCTGGCCAATAAAGCTATCATTAAAGGAATTTTCAGACCTTTAATCAAACGATTTGCCACAGCCCATAACTCAGCGCCATCATGGGCCTTAACGAGATCGCATTTATGTTGGCAGCGAAGCTCAGATAACAAACACTTATGATATTAAAAATGACAGGCAAACGGAGGCACGACCATGCAATTGACAGCAACAGTAACAGCTATTGGTAAGGATGCATTGAGTTCCAAGGATCCGATGATTATTCTCTTTGGACCGCAAGCAACAGACGCACTACGCGACGTCGCGGTGATCCAGCAGTTCGCTGACAAGTCAGCTTTGGAAAAACTGGTTATCAAGGAAGGCGACCAATTAACAATCGATGATGAGACGTTTGAGATGACTTATGTCGGTCAACTTGCTAACAGTAACCTGAAGGCGATTGGGCACGTTACCTTGTTGTTCCAAGCTGTACCAGCAGACAAGCCGATGCAAAACGCAATTTATTTAAAACCGACCCATCGACCAACATTTAAGGTTGGGACGACACTAACTTACATCACGCAAGCCAATTAAGTGTGACAACGAGTTCTTGGATCAGTTATGCGCCAGTTTCTAACCGCTTCTGCTTACGGTCAACAAAAAAGAAGATTTCAGGCGATCTATCAGCCTGAAATCTTCTTTTTTTACCATGATGCCTTACGAACACCTGGAATTTGACCCTTATGCGCTAGATCACGGAAATTCAAACGAGACATTTTGAATTTGCGCATGTACGCATGCGGCCGACCATCAAGTTCATCGCGACTGTGCGCGCGAACGGGTGAGGCATTCCGCGGTAAAGCTTGCAAGGCAGCGTAATTATGCTCAGCCTTGTACTTGGCACGCAACGGGGCATATTTAGCAATCGTTGCTTCGATCTTCTTTTCCTTGGCAATCTTTGACTTTTTAGCCATGTATGCAATCACTCCTTATTTGTGGTTTGTATTTAACGTTTTTTAACGACGTGTCTGTTCGAACAGTTCAACCCACATAGCATAGCACAGCCTTAAGCCGCTCGCAACACTTACAAAAAATAAGCGTTTAATATTGATCGCCATTGAAAATCGAGTTTTTAACAATGACATAATCGACCTTGGTCAAGGACTCGAGATCGCGGCCACCGGCGTAGGAGACAGCTGACTGCAAGTCTTCTTGCATTTCCTTTAACGTGTCACCAATCTTGCCTTTGACAGGTAACAAGATCTTTTTGCCTTCAACGTTGTGGTGGGTGCCCTTTTGATACTCGGACGCTGAACCGTAATATTCCTGATATTCCTTGCCGTCAATGTTGACGTGCTTGCCAGGTGTTTCTTCATGGCCAGCAAAAAGGGAACCAATCATGCACATGGTGGCGCCAAAGCGGATTGACTTGGCGATGTCACCATTATTGCGAATGCCGCCATCAGCAATGATGGGTTTACGGGCTGCTTTGGCGCACCAACGAACAGCAGCTAATTGCCAGCCGCCCGTACCAAAACCGGTTTTTAATTTGGTGATGCAGACCTTGCCAGGACCGATGCCGACTTTGGTAGCATCGGCACCAGCGTTTTCAAGTTCCCGGACAGCTTCTGGGGTGCCGACATTACCGGCAATCACAAAGGCATTTGGCAAATAATGTTTGATATGTTGAATCATGTCAATGACCACCTGAGCATAACCGTGCGCAATATCAATGGTGATATAGTCAGGAGTCAGCTCATTAGCAGCCAGTGCTTCGATAAAATCGAACTCGTCATCCTTGACGCCGACACTGATTGAAGCGATTAAGCCGCGCTTTTTCATATCGCGAACAAAATCCATCCGGCGTTCCGGCTGGAAGCGATGCATAATATAGAAGTAATCGTGCTCTGCCAACCAGATCGCCAAAGGTTCATCGATGATGGTTTGCATATTAGCGGGAACGACTGGAATTTTGAAAGTATGCGGGCCAAATTTCACGCTGGTATCAACCTCTTTACGTGATTGCACCACACACTTGTTAGGAATCATTTGAATGTCTTCGTAATCAAAAATCTGCATGCCGTTGTTCATCGGATTCATCCTTTCGCAAAAGCCGAACATTGTTAAGCATTATTGGTGTTATTCAAAACACCAAGTGCTAAGATACGCGAAAGTTTTGTAAAAGTCAATCAAAAGTACATATATTCTTTTTTAATGTTCGTGTTTTGCAAAATGGAAAGAAAAGCCGGTTGCCCGGCTTAGAAAAACGACAGTGGTAATTGATGCGACAAACGAGGATGTGACGCGTCACAGAAGGCTCAGAAAAACTTGTTGCGCCAAAATTGAAAGGCAAGTACCACCGCAATGGCAACGGAAATGGCAATGGTGATAATCCAGCTCACCTTCATATCAGCCAAAGGGAGATGAACATTCATCCCGTAAAACGAGAAGACCAAAGTGGGAATGGTTAACAAAATTGAATAAGAAGTTAGGAACTTCATGACGCCGTTCATGTTATTGTTAATAATTGACGAGTAGGTGTCCGCCGTTTCGTTAATAATAGAATTGCTAATTTGTGCCATTTCGATGGCTTGTTGATTTTCGATGATGGTGTCTTCCAGAAAGTCTTGGTCGTCTTCATCCAAACCAAGAGGATTGCTGCGTTTTAATTGTTCGAGGACGTTGCGGTCGGTCCGCAAACTCATCATAAAATAAACCAGTGACCGTTGAATGCCCATCAAGCCGTAGAGTTCTTCGTTGCGGAGGCTGCGTTGCAGTTTATTTTCATTGGCTTCGCGTGCCTTGTTTAGATCACGTAGGTAGGTTAGGTAACTGATTGAAATCTGGTAAAGGAACTGCAGCACGGACCGATTTTGTCGGCGAGGGTCGAAGTTACTGACTTTACCTTCTGCAAAAAGACTGAGGAGTGGAATCGGCTCGCCGTTGATGGTGATCACCGCGGTATTAGTGATGATGATCGCTAGCGGAGCCGTTTCGTACACCACCTTTTTACGTGCGTCCCGTGTGACGATGGGCATGTCGAAAATAAACAGATGGCTATCATTATCTTCGTCGTATTCGTAACGGGCGCCTTCATCGGGATCAAGGCCGTACAAAAGGAAAGCTTCTGAGAGCTTAGCTTTGTCCTGTAGTTGCTGACGTTCTGCAGGAGTAGGATCAACCACATTGATCCAGACCCCTGGACTGATGCGGGATTGCTGGTTCAGTTGACCGGTTTTGTCATCAAATCGATAAATTGCAAGCATAGCGGGCTCCTTGGCTTTTTCTTTTAGTTTACAACAAGCAACAGCAGGATGCAGGAGGGAAACACATGCGTAAGCGTGAAACAAAAATTCATTTGGCCGCAGCACAAGCACCGCTTTTTGCCTGTCCAGTCTGTGGCCAACCATTACAGGTGACAGCGGGATCGTTGGTTTGTGTCAACGGACATGTACGCGATTTCAGCCACAAAGGGACGCTGAACTTCCTGAATCAGCAAGTAGCCACCGAATACACGACGCCGATGTTAGCCGCACGACGGCGAATGTTGAACGCTGGTTTGTTCACCCCATTTTTGGCAGCTATGGCAGCCAAACTTCCGAAACATCAACGACTGTTAGATGTCGGCTGCGGGGAAGGCACGCCGACTGCGTATTTGGCCGAGGCGGGTCAACAAACTGCCGTGGGTTTTGATATCTCATCACCGGCGATCAATCTAGCAGGCGGCTTAGCGGCACCAGTTCTGTTTGCGGTTGCGGATCTGGCCCACCTGCCTTTCGTTAACGATGCATTTGATACCGTGACCGACATCTTTTCGCCAGGTAATTATCGTGAATTCAGACGTGTGCTGCGTCCTGATGGTCAGCTATTGAAAATTATTCCGCGGGCGGGTTATCTTCGAGAAATCCGGGAAGGCTTATACTCGGGGACGGCTAAGGCTGTGTATAACAATGAGCCTGTCTTAAAAAGGTTCTTAGCAGCTTTCCCTGATGCGAGTCAGGAGACAATCACCTACGATTTTCCGTTAGCGCCAACTCAATTTGGCGATTTAATGGCCATGACCCCGTTAACGTGGCAGGCGCCCGCCGATCAACGCGACCAAATGCTTGCTGCACCGCCGATTAGTATCCATATTGATGTTGATTTGCTCACTGTGTCGCATCTTGTCAAGTAAAAGGGTTGTAAACATCGATGGCTGGTGTTAATATTCCTTTAAGCTATTTATTTTTAACTTTTATCAGGGCTAGCTTTTGGGTAATTGATAAAAGTTTGCGATAAATTACTTCACTAACGTATCGCTTCGCTGAGTGCGCTCCGAAGCAATGCGTTTTTTTCTTGCTTATTTTTACAAATTGACCTGTCCACAAGGCCTGTTCGTGCAAGTTAAATGTGCTAAACTTAAACCACTTGCGTTGAAGGGAAGATAACATGGCGAATCACATTGTTTTATTTGAACCGCTGATTCCGGCAAATACCGGGAACATTGCCAGAACCTGTGCAGCAACGAATAGCTATTTGCATCTCATCAAGCCACTGGGATTTGAGACAGATGATAAGCATCTGCGTCGTGCAGGTCTGGATTATTGGCAACGCGTCCGGATCATCTATCATGATAGTCTGGATGACTTCATGGCAACCGTTAAGGAACCGCAACACCTTTACCTTATTACTAAGTTTGCTGATCAGACATACTCAGACCGAGATTATGCCGACATTGATCAGGATCATTATTTCCTTTTTGGCAAAGAGACGACGGGATTACCGGAAGGCTTCATGCGCGATCATGTCGATCAGTGCTTACGTATTCCCATGACTGACAACGTCCGCGCGTTGAACTTGTCAAATTGCGCAGCATTGGTCATTTATGAAGCTTTACGCCAGCAGCATTTTGCAGGACTTGAAACATCACATACGTACGAGCACGACAAATTAAAGTAACCCAACAATAGAAGTGTGCGAGCTGGCTCGAGTAGAAACTGGCGTGTGAATGGCTTTGACCGTTATGGAAAAGGACGCTTACAAGAAGGTTTCTCGGTTGGCAAGTGCGTTTAGGAGGCTGTATTTATGGAAACAAAACGTTACCCTATCGCGGTTGAATCTTTTCACTATGATTTGGTTAAGCAAGGAACACCGGTTAAGAACGACTTGCAAGTTGCCATGCGCCAGATTGAATGGTCAGATCCCGCTAAACAAGATGAGTTGAAAAAAGGCAATCTTTTTCAGATGATGATTCCATTTGACGTTGTCCCTGACGATGCCGGTTTTGAGATTTCTGGCAAAATTACCCAGATCGTGCAGGTTTTGGATTATTTTGGTGAGGCAAATGAATTGCCGCAAGCCGAACTTGGCAAACTAAGCCGACCATTGGTTGAAACCATTGAAACGTTGACTTACCAAGTGACCGCAGTTGCCTTGGATCAAGGGGTTAACCTTCAGTTTGGTGCCAGTGATGAACAGCCGGGCCAAACAAAATAAGACAAAGTTGAGTCATGATGAAAGGCGGCCGTTATCAGCCGCTTTTTTGATGAGCGCGAATGCATTCTGACGACAGGCGTTGTCTTTTAGCTCAATGATCGCTGAATCATCATGGCTTTTTATTTGCGAGTTCAGCTCGTGTATAATAGGCGGGTATGAAAGGAGCATCACGATGGCACAGAAACGCAGCGGACGCAAAAGCCCGCGCAGAAAACGACCTACCAAACAACAACAGCACACCCTTAGTTGGGTCGGTGCGTTATTTGTGGTGTTCGCCAGCTTGGCATTTTTCCGGTTAGGCATTGTCGGAACCGTGTTTGCTAATGTTTTCCGATTGGTTGTTGGTGATAGCTTTCTAGTTGTCAGCGCAGGGATGATCCTGATGGGGATTTGGTTTCTCTTCGCAGATCGATTGCCGAAATTGGCACGGCATGTGTGGGTTGGCCTCGCAATTATCTTAATTTGTGCCTTGGTACTGTTAAGCGCAGGCACCATGACCACATTGAATGTGCACAGTCATTATTTGTTGGCGACCTGGCGCCTACTTCAAAATGATTTCGGCTTAATGACGACGGCCTCTAGTGTTGGCGGGGGATTGATCGGGGCGGGTTTGTATGCGTTACTTGCCCCTTTACTAAGCAGCATCGGTGCAACGATTCTTGCATGGCTAGGCATTGTTGTTGGCACATTAGCTTTTCTAGGTGTGGGTGCGAATCAGGTTTTTAATTGGTTGCAGCGGTGTGGGCAAGCTTGTAAACATGGCGTGATGCAGGTACAAGCAGCCGTGGCGGCTATGAAAAAAGAACGCGCGCAAAAAGCGGCTGCCCAGCAGAAAAAAACCGTTTCTGCGAAGCCACAGACAACTACGCCGGTCACCGAAAACGAAGCACCCAGTGAAACACCTGATCACCAGGATGATTTCACGATTAACGGGCCGGCACCGGTTCACGAATCGACGCAACCGGCTCCCTTGCCACGCACAGAACCTAAGCCACAGTCAGCTACGACTGCGCCACAACCTGAGCCTAGTGAAGCGGCATCTGGACTTGATGCAGACGATCCTTCCACGAATTATCAGTTGCCTGATCTTGACATGCTGACAACGATTCCGCCAGTTGATCAAAGTGCTGAATACAAGGCGATCAAAACAAATCGGGTTAAACTAAAAGAAACCTTTGAAAGTTTTGGGGTTCATGTTGCGGTTAAAAGTGCCACACTTGGACCATCAATTACCCAATACGAGATTCAGCCAGCGGTCGGCGTTAAGGTTTCAAAGATTGTCAATCTTTCGGACGATCTGGCCCTAGCTTTGGCAGCAAAGGATATCCGAATCGAAGCACCGATTCCTGGTAAATCATTGATTGGGATTGAAGTGCCAAATCAACACATTGCAACGGTCGGCTTCAAACAAGTCATGGCAGAAACGCCGAAGTCGCCTGATCGCCCATTAGTCTTACCATTGGGTCGCGATGTGAACGGCAAAGTCGTGACTTTTGATTTGACAAAAATGCCGCACTTGCTGATTGCCGGAGCCACCGGTTCTGGTAAATCAGTCATGATCAACGTCATTTTAACTAGCATTTTAATGCGAACGAAGCCAAGTGATGTTCGCTTAATGTTGATAGATCCTAAACGGGTTGAATTGTCGGTATACAACGGCGTGCCGCATCTATTAACGCCGGTTGTGACAGAAGCTAAACGGGCGCCAAGTGCGCTGAACAAGATTTTAACGGCTATGGATGAGCGGTATCAACGTTTTGCTGCGGCTGGCGTGCGGAATATGACCGAATTTAATCAAAAGGTGGCGGCTGATCCGACAAGCGGCCAACAAAAGATGCCGTATATTGTCGTGATCATAGATGAGTTGAGTGATTTGATGATGGTGGCAGGTAACGAAATTGAAACTGCCATCGTCCGCTTGGCTCAAATGGCACGAGCGGCTGGTATTCACGTCATCATTGCGACACAACGGCCGTCTGTGGATGTCATCACTGGGCTAATGAAAGCGAATATTCCCTCGCGGATTGCTTTTGCAACGTCTAGTGGCATCGATTCACGAACTATTTTAGACAGTAACGGTGCCGAAAAACTTCTGGGTCGCGGCGACATGCTCTTTTCACCAATTGGGGCATCTAAACCGATGCGAATTCAAGGTGCCTTCATACCATCTGTGGACGTTGAGCGAGTTGTTAAGGCAATTACTGACCAAGTTTCACCTGCATATGTGGAGAGCATGACGCCAACGGAAAATACGGAGGCTGAGAAACCCGGTGATTCAGAGGATGAGCTATATGATGATGCGAAGGCGTTTGTCATTTCACAGCAGAGTGCCTCGACGTCAATGCTGCAAAGACGCTTCCGAATTGGTTACAATCGAGCAGCGCGCTTGATTGATGATCTTGAAGCCAATCAAATTGTTGGGCCAAGTGAAGGCAGCAAACCGCGCAAAGTCTTTGTGACGCCAGAACAAGTAACGAATGGTACGCCATCATAAGGAGTTTTATGCGAAAAGAAATGAAACCGGGTGTTTGGTTGATTGTCTTGCCGACAACGCAATTTAAAACCACCCGCATCAATGTGCAATTTTTAGCGCCGTTGCAACGGGCAACAGTGACTAAACGAACATTATTAACAAGCCTGTTAGAAACGAATAGCGCTGTCTATCCGACGCAAGCAGCTTTGTCAGCACATCTCGAGTCGCTCTATGGCGCTAATTTCAGTATTGGCGTGGCCCGTGAAGGCAAGTTGCATCGAATTGGCGTGACGATGAGTACCGTGGATGATCGGTTTACCGATACGCCTTTATTGCCTCAAGCAGCGGCCTTCTTACGCACCATCTTGTTTGAACCCAACATGCAGGCGGGTAGTTTTGACGAAGCCACTTTTGCGCGGGAAAAGGAGAATTTGGATCATTATTTAGCCAGTCTAGATGATGATCGCCAAACCCAAGCGGCGCTGGGAGTGCAGCAACTATATTTTGGAGCTGATCAGGATCAGGCTATTCCGAGTTTTGGGACGCGGGAAGATCTTGCATCGCTGACGGCGTCCAGTTTGGCTGCTTACTATCAAGAAATGATGCAGCATGATCAGGTCATCATCACGGTGTTAGGGGATGTTGATCCTAAGCAAGTGGCAGCATTATTTGCTGATTGGCCACTTGATGCTCGGTCACAAACCGTACCAGCAGTGGCGTTTGATTTGCCGACGCATCCAGATGTGCTGACCCAAACAACCAAGGTGAATGCGCAACAGGCCAAGTTTGACTTGGCTTATCATGTTGAAACTGATTTGATGGGACCCAAATATGCAGCAACATTGGTGGCAGAGGAATTATTTGGCGGCTCGAGCTTGTCACTTCTATTCACCAATGTCCGCGAGAAGGCTAGTTTGGCTTATTATGCGAGCTCCATGTTCGATGCTTTTCGCGGCTTGATGCTGGTTCAAACCGGGATTGAAGGAAAAGATCGTCAGCAAGTTGCTGATCTTATTCGTGATCAGTTGGCCGCAGTGGTCAATGGCGATTTTTCTGACGCCCTATTGAAGGCCGTGAAGGACGGCATTTTGGATCATCAGCGTGCCGCCTATGACAGCCCACGGTTTTTGACAAACCAGGCGTTGTATCAGTTGTTAGTACCAGATGCGCCACAGAATTTTGATGAGTTTGTTCAGCGGATTAAGGCGGTTGATCGCCAAGCGGTTCAACAGGCCGCCGCAGATATGAAATTGCAGGCCACCTATTTCTTGACTGGGGAGGATAGCGAATGAAGACACAGTATTTTAGTGATGTCGATGAAACGGTGATCACGACCACGCTATCGAACGGGCTGCGATTGCAAGTTGTGCCTCGCCCGGCGTATCACAAAAGCTATGCGATCATGACAACCGATTATGGTTCGATTGATACGCAATTTGCACCAGATGGCAAACAGATGGTGACTTATCCGGCCGGAATTGCCCACTTTCTTGAGCACAAGCTATTTGAAAAGGAAGATCATGATGCCTTTGATCTTTTTGGTGAAACTGGGGCATCAGCAAATGCATTCACGAGTGCGACCAAAACGAGTTTTTTATTCTCTACAACAACGCAGCTGACGAAGAACTTACAGATTTTACTGGATTTTGTGCAAACGCCATTTTTTTCTAAGGCATCAGTTGCTAAGGAGCAAGGCATTATCGGGTCAGAAATTCAAATGTATCAGGATGATCCAGGGTGGCGCGGTTATGCCGGTTTGTTAGAAAACCTTTTTCCAAACCATCCGGCGCATGTTGATGTGGCTGGCACAGTGGCAAGTATTGCCCAAATCACACCGGAAATGTTGTATACGATTCATCGGGTTTTCTATCAACCAAGCAACATGACGTTGATTGTTGTGGGAAATATTGACGCTGATGCCATTATGGCTTTTGTTGCGGCTAATCAAGCAGCCAAACAGTTTCCGGCGCCACAGGCGATTGTGCGTGGCGTTCACGCGGATTTGCAGACGGATGATATCGTGCCATATCGCCAGTTGGAGATGCCAATTAGTCGCCCAAAGACGCTGGTCGGCATCAAAGGGCAGGTTGCGATTCCTACGACGGCTGAGGGCTGGCGGTACCAATTAACCATTCGGCTCTTGCTAGAAGTTCTGTTTGGCGATTCTTCCCAGTTATATCAAGATTGGTATGACCGAGGATTGATTGATGACTCATTTGATTTTGATTTTACGAACCAGCGCAGCTTTAGTTATGGCTTGGTCGGTGGTGATACCGATGATCCGCATGCATTAAGTGATGCGATCAAACATGTGTTGCTAAACGCAGCGACGCAGCCGGATTTGACCCGCGACCGGGTTGCTCTAATTAAGCGGGCGTCACTGGGTAAATACTACGCTGGCCTTAACGGACTGAATGGTGTGGCCAATCAGCTAAGTGCGTTGAGTTTTGGCCAAGCGAGTTTGTTTGATTTCCCCGAGATTTTGAGCAGCATCACGCTAGCGGATTTACAAGCTGTGATTGATCAGGTTTTTCAGGCGAAAGCATTGACCGTTTTAGATATGATTCCGGAGGCAGATTGATGCGAGCAGCTTTGATTGTTGGTGCGTCGGGTGACATTGGCCAAGCGGTGGCTAAAAAGTTGGCCCACGATGGCTGGTCATTGTACCTGCACTATTTTGAACACGAACAAGTGGTTACCAGCCAAATTGCGACTTTTCAAGCGGCGTATCCGAATCAGGATTTTATTCCGTTACAGTATGATTTAACTGATGATCGTCATTTGGATGATTTGACGGCCCAGCTTTTTAGCCTGGACGCGGTCATTTTTGCGGCAGGGATGACGTATTATCATTTATTTAAAGATACAACCGTTTCTGAATTAACAACTTTGATGCGCGTGCATCTATTGACGCCGATGGCTCTTTTAACGAAGATCGAGCACAAATTAGCACAGTCCGGTCATGGCCGCGTTGTCTTTATCGGGTCTGTCTATGGTGGCGCAGGTTCAGCGATGGAAGTGGCCTATAGTACTGTCAAAGGCGCGCAAAGTGCCTTTGCAAAAGCCTATGCTCAGGAAGTGGCCAGTCTGGGCATCACGGTCAATGTGGTCGCGCCAGGTGCAGTGACAACAAAAATGAACACTAAAATGTTTGATCAAGCGACCTTGACCAAGGTTCGAGAGGAAATTCCTGCTGCACGATTTGCGACCCCACAAGATATTAGTTACTATGTGACTATGCTAGTTGCAAAAGATGCTGCTTATCTAACAGGACAAACTTTATATGTTACAGGTGGCTGGCGAATCTAGGAAACAAAGGATTTCTTAAGGCTTGCAGTTGGTTTTTCATGATATACTGAAAATGGTCAATAAAAAATAGCGGGTGAATAAAACTTATGGATGAAATTGGGCAAAAATTACGGGACGCCCGGATTCAAAAAGGCTATACGATTGATGATCTTCAACAGATCACCAAGATTCAAAAACGCTACCTGATCGCGATCGAAGAAGGTAATTTTGATGCGCTGCCAGGCGACTTTTATGTGCGTGCCTTTATTAAACAATATGCTGACACTGTCGGCCTTGATGGGGATGCGTTGCTGACGCAATTCCAGCAGGACATCCCGGAACCTCAACCCCAAGAGTATGCAGCACAATCAGTTGAAAATAAGACTCGGGCAACCCGCGCCGAAGAAGCGAGTCCGGTTAACCGTTTGCGGCGTTATTTACCGCAAATTGCGATTGCTGCAGTTGTTGTCGTGGCAGTCATTGTGATCTATGTCATCATGTTGGTTTACCAATCAGGACCCAAGCAAACGATCCCGACAGATTCAGAAAGTGTTGCGGTCTCATCGAAGCGTAGTTCATCCAAGACTTCGAAATCGTCGACATCTTCGAAAACAAGCAAGACATCAGCGGCTTCTAGTTCTTCGAAGACTGCGGAGAAGTCGTCCAAGAAGAGTACTAAAAAGAGTTCGAAATTGGACATTTCTGTAGCGGATGCCAATGGTGCTACTCAGGCAGTTACTTTAAAGAATCTGCCGAAGACGGGTAACAAGTTAACGCTTGGTGCAACCGGCGCTACTGCTTGGATTTCAGTGATTGTGAACGGCTCAACGACGTGGCAAGGTTCATTGACATCAGGTAATTCGCAAGAAGTGACATTGCCAGACAACGTCACGACATTCCAAGTGCGGTCAGGCAATGCAACTGCGACCACCATCAAGCTCAATGGTCAGAGTGTTGATATCTCAAAGGGAACCAGCATCGTACGGACCATCACCTTCACAGCTGATGCAACAGAAAGTGAGGGTTCGCAAGAATGAATCTTCCGAATAAATTAACGCTCATTCGAATTTTTCTGATTCCTGTTTTCACGATCCTGCTGGCACTTGATTGGCCGGCTGGGTATCTGACACTTGCAGGAACTAAGGTCGCCTTGAGCTGGTTTATCGCGCTGATTATTTTTATTGTGGCCTCTTTAACCGACTTTGCTGACGGTCAAATTGCCCGACGCAAGCATTTGGTCACTAATTTCGGTAAATTTGCCGATCCACTGGCTGACAAACTGTTGGTTATGACTGCCTTCATCTTTCTGACGGCCAATGGTCAGATTCCAGCATGGGGAACCGCGATTATCCTGTGGCGTGAATTAGCCGTAACCGGATTACGCTTATTGCTTTCAAACGAAGGTGAAGTCTTAGCAGCGGCTTGGCCGGGAAAAATCAAAACAAACGCGCAAATGTTTGCCATTATTTTCTTGATGCTAAACAACGCATGGTTTAACAATATCAATGTGCCGTTTGCATTGATCCTGTTCTATATCGCCGTTTTCTTCACGATTTACTCAGGTGTCGAATACTTCTACAAAAACCGTGGTGTGTTCAAGGACTCATTCGGTTCAAGTCATCAATAATAAGTTATTCAAATACCCAGGCAGGTGCTTGGGTATTTTTGTAGAGCGCGAGCAGGCCCGTTTAGAAACCGGAGCATAAGTGGCCTCAAGCCTAACTGGCAGGGCTTTGGCCAGTTAGGCTTGAGGCCCTTATGTGCAGGTTTCTGGGCCTGCGAGCGCGTTTGCGAGCGCAGCGTGAAGTCGCCACTAACCTAAGCTGGGTGGGGAGCCCCACCAGCAAATACGGAGATCCCTATGTGCAAGCTTTTGGACCAGCAGGCCCGGTTGCGAGCAAAGCATGAATCAGCCAACAAAAATTGCACGCTAATCTTAGTAAAGATGTATCTAAGCACCATACAGCTATTTAGTTGCAACTTTTTTTAAAAATGTCAGGTCAAGTACCTTAAAAAACGAATTCTATTGTTAGGTGGGAAAAGTATGCAAGCAGAGATTATTGCTGTCGGGACAGAGATCCTGATGGGACAGATTACTAACACAAATGGTGCCTATATGGCTAAGCAACTGACAGCACTGGGTATTGATAGCTACCATCAACAGGTGGTGGGAGACAACGGTCCGCGACTTGAGGAGGCCATTAAGTTGGCGGAAAGTCGCAGTAATTTAGTTATTTTGATTGGCGGGTTAGGACCGACACCAGATGATCTGACCAAGCAAACATTGGCAGCGCACTTGAACCGCAAATTGGTTGAAGATCCTGACGCTATGGCTAAATTACAGGCGCGCGCCAAGCAACAGCAGCGGCCAATGACGCCTAATAATCAATTACAGGCCATGTATCCGGAAGGCGCCGATATTTTGGTCAATCGGGTTGGCTTAGCGGTTGGCGCGTGGATCGTCAATGGGCAGCACACCTATGTCTTATTGCCGGGACCACCGAAGGAATTCGTTCCGATGGTTGATCATGAACTGCTGCCGCGGCTAGCAAAATGGAGCGGCCACGCGGAAGTTATGGTCAGCCGGGTCTTACGTTTCTTTGGCATTGGCGAATCGCAACTAGTGACAGATCTGGACGACTTGATTGCCAACCAAACCGATCCGACCATTGCAACTTATATCAAGGATCATGAGGTGACGGTGCGCGTCACTGCCAGTGGCGCTACCGAAAAAGACGCTGATGCAAAGTTAGAACCAATGATCGGTGCCATCATGGATCGTGATGGTCAATATTTTTACGGCTACGGTGACGACAATAGTTTGGCAAAAGAGCTTGTGAAGACGCTTGCGGCAAATGATATGCAAATTACTGCAGCTGAGAGTTTGACTGCTGGCGCATTTCAAGCAGCGTTAGGCGATGTGCCGGGGGTATCCACTTATTTTAAGGGAGGTTTTGTCACTTACTCACTTGCAACAAAGGCCGCTTTTTTGGCAATTGATGCTCGCGAATTAGCGGCACACGGAGTTGTCAGCGCATTTACAGCCAAGGCGATGGCTGAACATGCTCGGCGTAAGGCAGCGGCGGATATAAGTGTCAGCTTTACCGGCGTTGCCGGTCCAGACACGCTGGAAGGACAGCCTGCTGGTACGGTTTGGATCGGTTTAGCGCGGCGCGGCCAACTGCCTGAAGCACATGTTTACCATTTTCCTGGCGGTCGCAATGATGTTCGGCAGCGTGCTGTGATGACTGGTATGATGCTTGCATTAAGGGCGCTGCAGGCCTAACAGAATCATTCTTTAACACGTTAATACGTCAGGTTTACGCAAGAGGAGGCGGCAAGATGGCAGGAGACGAACGCCAGAAAGCATTGGATGTTGCACTGAAAAAGATTGAAAAAAATTTTGGTAAAGGCGCGATTATGCGAATGGGTGCTAAGGCGGACACGCGCGTTTCCGTTGTCTCTAGCGGCTCACTTGCCGTTGATGATGCACTTGGTGTTGGGGGCTTTCCGCGCGGACGAATTGTCGAAATTTATGGACCGGAAAGTTCCGGCAAAACAACCGTCGCGCTGCATGCTGTTGCTGAAGTGCAGAAGCAAGGCGGTACTGCCGCCTATATTGATGCCGAGAATGCGATGGATCCCAAGTACGCAACTGCTTTGGGCGTCAATATTGACGAATTATTGCTCTCCCAGCCAGACACAGGCGAACAAGGGCTGGAGATTGCTGATGAACTAGTCGCGTCTGGTGCCATTGATATTGTGGTGATTGATTCAGTTGCTGCTTTGGTGCCGCGGGCTGAGATTGAGGGCGATATGGGGGATGCCCATGTTGGCTTGCAAGCCCGATTAATGTCACAGGCGTTACGTAAGTTATCCGGTTCCATCAATAAGACAAAAACGATTGCTTTATTCATTAATCAGATTCGTGAGAAAGTCGGGATCATTTTTGGGAGTCCGGAAACGACACCAGGTGGTCGTGCCTTGAAGTTTTATGCGACTGTTCGGTTAGAGATCCGGCGGTCGGAACAGATCAAGACAGGCGCAGATGTCGTCGGCAATCGCACTAAAATCAAAGTGGTAAAGAATAAGGTTGCACCGCCTTTTCGAACAGCAATTGTGGATATCATGTATGGCCAAGGCATTTCGCAAACTGGCGAACTTGTCGACATGGCCGTTGAGAGAGATATTGTTGAAAAAGCAGGGTCATGGTACGCGTATCAAGGTGAACGCATCGGCCAAGGTCGCGAAAACGCTAAGACATATCTTGATAACCACGCTGATCTTCAGCAGACGATTAAACAACAGGTTCGCGTGGCTTATGGTATGGCAGCCGCACCTGGTCGGGAGACGGCTTCGGTCAGTGAAGATCAACCCGAAATACCTCAACAGGCTGAAGTATGAATCATGAGTCAACTTGCTGTTGTCGGATGTGATGAGTCCGATGGCGCAAGTTTTTTTATCTGAGCGGTCTTAAGGAGATTTGATATATGTTTTATTTTTCTCAGTTCGTAAAAAGCATCACCCAGACTTAAGACTGCTTTAATGCTGATTTTTAGGCGCCACTGTGCGCCTCCCGCTTCGGTTGACACCTTGCACCCTAGCACGTAAACTAATAGAGGTGTAATAATTTAAAAAAGCATCAAAGATTTTGATCAAAATTTGATTGAATCGCTTAGATGATGCGGAGGTGAAATGATGAGTTCAGTAACACTGGTCTCAATAACCCTCGCAGCAGTCATCGCTTTAGCGGTCGGTTTATTGATCGGATTTGCACTTCAAAAGAAGCTCCACCAGAACAATTTGGATCGAGCGACGCAGACAGCAGAAGGCATTATTGAGGCCGCTAAAAAAGAAGCAGCGACTTTAAAAAAAGAAAAACTGCTGGAAGCAAAAGACGAGAATCATCGCTATCGAACCCAACTTGAAGATGAATTGAAAGATCGGCGGACAGAAGTCCAGAAGTCGGAACATCGACTGAATCAGCGAGAGGATACTTTGGATCGGCGGGACGATACGCTAGATCGCAAGGAACAAAGTCTTGCTGACCGGGAAGCAAATTTGAACAAGCGGCAGCAACAGCTAGATGAACGTGAACAAGATATCTCTTCAGAAATCAGTAAACAGCACACAGAACTTGAACGGATCGCCGAGTTGACTCATGAACAGGCTCGGCAGCAGATTCTTGACCAGACACAATCAGAACTGACGCATGAACGCGCCGTGATGATCAAAGAAAGCGAAGATGAAGCTAAGGAAGCCGCGGATAAGAAAGCTAAAGTGTTGATCGCCGATGCGATTCAGCGCAGCGCTTCTGACATCGTTGCCGAAACGACAGTGACCGTGGTGAACTTGCCAAATGACGACATGAAAGGCCGAATCATCGGCCGTGAAGGTCGAAATATTCGGACACTTGAGACTTTGACAGGTATCGATTTGATTATTGATGATACCCCACAAGCCGTTGTTTTGAGCGGCTTTGACCCAATTCGCCGGGAAATCGCGCGAATTGCTTTGGAAAAACTCATTCAAGATGGTCGGATCCATCCAGCACGAATTGAGGAAATGGTTGATAAGGCGCGCAAAGAAATGGACGACCGGATTCGTGAAATTGGTGAACAAGCCATTTTCGACGTCGGTATCCATAATATGCATCCCGATCTGATTAAGATTTTGGGCCGATTGCACTTCCGTACGAGTTACGGTCAGAACGTTCTGGATCATTCGATTCAGGTCGCCAAACTGACTGGTGTGATGGCTGCTGAATTAGGAGAAGATGTCACCTTAGCGAAACGCGCGGGGTTATTACATGATATAGGCAAGGCGCTTGACCATGAAGTTGACGGATCTCACGTTGAAATCGGGGTTGAGCTGGCAACGAAGTATAAGGAACCAAAGACGGTCATCAACGCCATTGCATCGCATCATGGTGACGTTGAACCAACCAGTGTCATTTCGGTACTGGTTGCCGCAGCAGATGCGATTTCAGCTGCCCGCCCAGGCGCGCGGTCGGAATCGCTTGAAAACTATCTTCATCGTTTGGAGAAACTAGAAGCAATCGCCAACAGTCATGCTGGCGTGGATCATAGTTTCGCTATTCAAGCAGGTCGAGAAGTCCGGGTCATCGTCCAACCGGAAAAGCTCTCTGATGATCAGAGCGTCATCTTGGCCCGTGATATTCGCAATGAAATTGAAAAAGAACTGGAGTATCCAGGCCATATCAAAGTCACCGTGATTCGGGAGACAAGGACTGTGGAATACGCCAAGTAAAAAACACAGTACCCACCAGCACAAAGTTGGTGGGTACTGTATTTTTTATGCTGTTTTAGTTCGGACGTTATTGTTAGACAGTTAGATGTCCTCTTAGAGCTTAGGCTTTGTTGATAAAGGGACTTCGCGGTATTGACTGGCGCCAATGGTAGGCGAAAACTGTCCATTCAAGAAATCATTTAGGGCCGCGAGCGTCGCCTGCAAATGCTCATCATCTAGATACAGGGTGATGGTAACAGCAGTCCCGTAATCAGTGTTCGCAATTGACAAATGATTGGTTGTCAAAAAATGCTGAATTGGATCAAAGTCGGCGTAAGGAATGGTAAAAGTTACAGCTTTTTGTTTGATGCGCGCCACAATGCCGATGGTTTCGATCGCCGTGTTGGCATTGCCTGCATACGCCCGGATGAGTCCGCCAGCACCAAGTTTAATGCCGCCAAAGTAACGAGTCGTGACGGCTACCACATCACGTAAGTCATGCTGCAACAAAGCCTCCAGTGTTGGGGCACCGGCAGTTCCAGAAGGCTCGCCATTATCGCTTGCGCGTTGAATTTGATTGGTATCGCCAAGAACATAAGCAAAAACATTGTGGGTAGCTTTGGCGTTTTCCTTTGATACTTGCGCAATGACGGCCTTGGCATCGTCTTCATCCTTGATACGCGCAAGATGGGTGATGAAACGCGATTTTTTAATGGTATTTGTGTAGTTGCCGGTTTGTTGGATGGTAAGATATTGCTCTGACATGCGTAATCTCCTTATGAGGTGATCATGATGAATCTTGCTGGGGCACAATTGACAGAAAATGAACTGATGCGCTTAACCGTTTCTAATATAGCACAGGCCACATCACTGCCAGCGTTGATTCAAGAACACGGGCGCTGGTGTTGCCAACGTTGCGGTGATCGAAAGCCAGTTCAATTGCCTGATGGGCGGTTTTATTGTTCAGCTTGCGTGAGTATAGGCCGCTTAACAAATCGTGATTTGCTTTACCGCTTTGAACAGCCGCACCGGCCTGTTGGCGACGGCTTATTAACGTGGCACGGGACATTGACGCCTGCCCAGCAAAAAGCGTCAACGGCTTTACAAACGAGTGTTACAGCAGGGGCTGATCATTTGATTTGGGCAGTGACAGGTGCTGGCAAAACCGAGATGCTTTTTCCGACCATTTCACAGATGGTACAACAAGGCAAGCGCGTGGCTATTGTTTCGCCGAGAATTGATGTTATTCGGGAGCTTGCGCCGCGACTGCGAACTGCCTTTGCAACCACGCCCATCGCCGTTCGATATGGCGGTCATTTTGATCAAACTGACAGTGATTTGGTGCTGGCCACCGTGCATCAATTATTACGATTTCATCGGGCTTTTGATCTGATTGTCGTTGATGAGGTCGATGCGTTTCCGATGGCGGGAACACCCATGCTCCATCGGGCTGTTCAAGGTGCCCGGCGTGGACCGGTTGTTTATTTAACGGCAACGCCGGATCGGCCATTGAAGGCGGCGATGCGTAAAGGGTTGATGGTCAGTCGATTGTTTCGTCGATTTCACGGGCACCCTTTGCCAGTTCCAGCGATTCGGTTGGTGAATTTTAAAAAATTACCGTCCCAGTTGCCACCTGCCATCGTGAAGTGGGTGCGTGATGTCGTGGCGACAGGGCGGTCATGTTTGCTGTTTGTTCCTAAGATCAGCTGGGCGCCTCAAATTGCTGCGCTTGTTCAACGTAACGGGCTAAGGGTAGCTGGCGTTGCTAGCACGGACCGTCTACGGGCAGAGAAAATAACGGCTTTTCGTCAGCGGAAAATTCAGGTTTTAGTCACGACGACAATTTTGGAACGTGGCGTAACGGTGCCCAGGTGTGCGGTTGGGGTCGTGGCTGCAGCCGATCGGGCATTCACGGCCTCGGCGCTAGTACAGATTGCTGGTCGAGCCGGGCGGGCAGCCGATAGTGCCGACGATCCGGTTGTCTTTTTCACGGATCGCTATACGTTAGCATTGTTAGCGGCCAAACGTCAGATTGTCATGATGAATGGACGGTGATGGTGATGCGTTGTTGCGGGTGTGATCGCCATGTTGATCGTAGTCCGACATTGAAGGCGTTATTAGCTGGCAGCAAGTTGATAGCACCCCGATTGTGCAGTAGTTGTTTAGCCCGCTTTAAGATGATTACTGGAGCGACTTGTCCAGGCTGCGGCCGGTCGGGTGATGCACGAATATGCGCGGATTGCCGCCAATGGGAGCAGCAAGGGCGGTTGTTACATAATCGGGCTTTATTTGTTTATGACGCAGCTATGAAACAATGGATTTACCAGTACAAGGGTCTTGGCGATTATCGCTTACACGATGCGTTTCAAGATCTCATTGCTGCACAATTGCAAAATGCTAGGACACTGATCGCCATTCCTAGCGAATCCAAACATTATGATGTGCGGGGATTTGATCCAATTCAGGGACTTTTTGGCGGTTTGCAGCTACAGCCATGGCTACGTAAATCACCAACGGCCAAACCGCAGGCGCAGAAAAATCGTCGCGAACGATTACAAACGCCGCAAAGCTTTACCGTACTTGTGCCAGCAGCAAAGTTGAATCAAACCAAACAAATTACATTGGTTGACGATTTATATACCACAGGACGGACATTGTATCACGCTCGCGATGCGCTTGTGGCCGCGGGATTTCAGGGCACGGTGACCGCATTTACTTTAATTCGCTGAAATGTGGCTTTTGTTGTGTCTGGCGACAACATTCGGGTATAATGAAATTGAAGATTGGAAGGGTTTTATCCCAACCAATCGACGTGTAAGTGTTACACGTAGGAAAGGGGAGAAGTTTTATGCTCACATACAATGTTCGTGGCGAAAACATCGAAGTCACCGAGGCCATCAGAAGTTACGTGGAGAAGCGGATTAGCAAACTGAACAAGTTCTTCGGAGGTTCGGTTACTGCAACGGCACACGTCAATTTGAAGGTTTATTCCGATAAAACTGCAAAAGTTGAAGTGACCATCCCGTTGTCTTTCTTGACCCTGCGTGCTGAAGAAACCAGCCCGGATCTTTATGCCAGCATCGATCTCGTGACCGACAAGCTGGAACGGCAGGTACGCAAGTTCAAGACAAAGATCAATCGCAAGTCACGTGAAAAAGGCTTTGGCCAAATCGACATTGATGCGACTGCACCAGCTGAACCGAAACCAGCCGAAGATGATGATAATCTGACGGTTGTTCGAACTAAGCGAGTGTCGTTGAAGCCGATGGATTCGCAAGAAGCCATTCTACAGATGGATATGTTGGGGCACAACTTCTTTATCTTTGAAGATGCTGACACCAATGGCACAAGCATTGTTTATAAGCGGCGTGACGGGCGTTATGGCTTGATCGAAACCGACGAATAAGCAGTTCTTAAAACAAAAAACAAGATCGCCGCAAAAGGTGATCTTGTTTTTTGTTGGGAAAGTTTGCCATATGGACTTATTGCTGGTAAGTTTTTATTAAAGTTTAATGACAATATACAAATTGGGGCCTGGTATATGAACTTGCAGGCAGTGAAGATTGAGGCGCTATCGTGCTGGTATTCAGTTGTTATTGTGAACGGCATCGGCGTGCGCTCGTCGATGTGGATAATGCAGGATCTTTGTAATGCTCGGTTTTCAATACCCAATGAAAATGTTAAGATACTATAGATATACTGTCAGTTTAACGAAGTTTCGACAGAGAGGAATCCATTCATGGCCAATATTCTTAGAAAATGGGTCGAAAGCGATAAGCGAGAAATCGCGCGCCTAGGCAAAATTGCTGATAAGGTTCAGCAATATGAAGATGAGTATGCAGCATTATCTGATGAACAATTAAAAGCAAACACACCAAAATTAAAAGATCGTCTCGCAGCTGGTGCTACCCTTGATGACATTCTGCCAGAAGCCTTTGCGACTGCGCGGGAAGGTGCCAAGCGTGTTTTAGGTCTATTCCCGTTCCGAGTCCAAATTATTGGCGGGATTGTGTTGCATGAAGGCAACATTGCGGAGATGAAGACCGGTGAAGGGAAAACTTTAACCGCAACCATGCCTGTTTATTTGAACGCACTCACTGGTAAAGGTGTTCATGTTGTCACGGTCAATGAGTACCTGTCAACCCGTGATGCCACGGAAATGGGCGAGCTATACAACTGGCTTGGCTTGAGCGTAGGGTTAAACCTCAACTCCAAGAACAGTGATGAAAAACGAGAAGCTTATAATTGCGACATTACCTATTCCACGAACAGTGAACTCGGGTTTGACTATCTGCGTGACAACATGGTTGTTTACAAAGAGCAGATGGTTCAGCGGCCACTGAATTTTGCAATCGTCGATGAAGTTGACTCTATTTTGATTGATGAGGCGCGAACCCCATTGATCATTTCTGGCGGCGCAGAAAAAACAACCGGTCTCTACATTCGTGCCGATCGGTTTGTCAAGACGCTAAAAGCGGAGACCGATTACAAGATCGACTGGCCAACGAAGACAATCTCGTTAACTGAAAGCGGCATCCGGAAGGCTGAAAAGAATTTCGGACTGGATAATCTGTATGACACCGAAAATACGGCCTTAACGCATCATATTGATCAGGCCTTGCGGGCTAATTACATCATGCTCAAGGATATCGATTACATGGTTTCCGATGGTGAAGTCCTCATTGTTGATCAGTTTACTGGCCGAGCAATGGAAGGTCGCCGATATTCTGACGGCTTGCATCAGGCGATTGAAGCCAAAGAAGGCGTCCAAATTCAGGACGAAAATAAGACGATGGCTAACATCACTTATCAAAACTTCTTCCGGATGTACACCAAGTTGGCCGGGATGACTGGGACCGCAAAGACCGAGCAAGAAGAATTCCGAGAAATTTATAACATGGAAGTCATCTCTGTTCCGACCAACAAGCCAGTTATCCGGGTTGACTCCCCTGACGTGCTGTACCCGACGTTAGATGCTAAGTTCAACGCGGTTGTTGAAGACATCAAAGCGCGTCATGAAAAAGGCCAGCCGATGCTGATTGGGACGGTTGCGATTGAATCGAGTGAACGGCTTAGTAAGCAACTTGATGAAGCCAAGATTCCACATACCGTTTTGAACGCGAAGAATCACTTTAAAGAAGCAGAAATCATTATGAATGCTGGCCAACGCGGCGCTGTGACGATTGCGACGAACATGGCTGGGCGTGGTACGGATATCAAACTTGGACCTGGTGTCACCGAACTTGGCGGTTTGGCAGTTATCGGGACGGAACGCCATGAAAGTCGTCGAATTGATAATCAGTTGCGAGGCCGTTCAGGGCGTCAAGGCGATCCAGGTTCTACACAGTTTTACCTGAGCCTTGAAGATGATCTGATGAAACGCTTTGGTTCTGATCGAATTAAAGCTATGTTGGATCGCTTTAAGGTGGCGGATGATGATCAGGTGATTCAAAGTCGGATGATTTCACGGCAGGTGGAGTCAGCCCAGAAACGGGTCGAAGGGAATAACTACGACACGCGGAAGAATACGCTGCAATATGATGATGTGATGCGTGAACAACGCGAGGTCATTTACAAGCAGCGGCAGCAAGTCATCAATGAACAGGAAACGTTGAAGCCTGTCTTGATGGCTATGATCAATCGAACAATTACACGGATTGTTCAGACTCATACACAAGGAGATCAGAAGGACTGGAACCTTGATGCCTTGTACGCTTGGGTCACTGCCAACATGATTGATCCTGAGAAATTCAAACGCAGCCAGTTAGATGGCAAGTCGCAAGACGAGTTGATCGGGTTACTGGCCGAGATGGCGGAGACCAACTTCCAGCAAAAGAATAAGCAGCTAGGCGATGACGCGCAGATGCTTGAATTCGAAAAAGTTGTTATTTTGCGCGTGGTTGATTCTGCTTGGACCGATCATATTGATGCGATGGATCAGTTGCGGCAGTCGATCGGATTGCGCGGTTATGGTCAAATGAATCCGCTAGTCGAATATCAAGAAGAAGGCTACCGGATGTTTGAAGAAATGATTGCATCAATTGATGATGATGTGACTCGGCTGTTCATGAAAGCTGAAATCCGACAAAATATTCGCCGTTAATAACGGCTTAGCGCCCCGGCACCGCGGCTAAAGCTTGCGGTACTGGGGTGTTTTGAAGCAGTCGCCGACGCACTTAGTCACGCTACAATAACGCAACTATGTTTAAAAAAAGGGAGATTACACGATGGAACTGAGTGTTATGCGCAACACCTTGGCCGCCATGCGGACCAAAATTAATCAATTTAGGGGGTCACTTTGACCTCGATGCGCTGAACGAACGCATTACTGAAAATGAAGGCAGAATGGCTGAACCCGGCTTTTGGGATGACTCGGAGGCTGCTCAAAAGGTTATTGACAACAACAATGCGCTCAAAGAAAAGCACGATCGATTTTATGCACTAGAAAATGAGTTGGAAGATCTTGAGGCTGGTTTTGAGTTATTACAAGACGAGCCTGATAAGGACTTGCAGCAAGAAGAAGAAGCAAAGATCAAAGATTTACAGGAAAAGCTGGACAAGTATGAGATGCAGCTTTTGCTGAACGGTCCATACGATCACAACAATGCCATTTTGGAAATTCACCCTGGTGCAGGCGGCACGGAATCTCAGGATTGGGGATCAATGCTGATGCGAATGTATCAGCGTTGGGCCGATCAGAACGGATTCAAAGTAGAAGTGGCGGATTATCAGCCTGGGGATGAAGCTGGCATCAAGAGCGTAACGCTGCTGATCAATGGCGAGAATGCTTATGGCTTGCTGAAAAGTGAAAAAGGCGTCCATCGACTTGTGCGGATTTCGCCATTTGATTCCGCTGGACGGCGACACACTAGCTTTGCCTCAGTGGACGTGATGCCGGAACTCGACAACTCAATCGAAGTTGATCTGCGGCCGGAAGACATCAAAATGGAGGTTTTCCGCTCAAGCGGCGCTGGCGGTCAGCATATCAACAAAACCTCCAGTGCGGTTCGCTTGATTCATCTACCAACCGGAATCGTCACCTCAAGTCAGGCGCAACGGTCACAGTTTCAGAACAAAGCGACTGCGATGGCGATGTTAAAGGCTAAATTGTATCAGCGCGAAGAAGAAGCTAAGCGTGCTAAGGCCAAGGCCATTCAAGGCGAACAAAAAGATGTCGCATTTGGTTCACAAATTCGCTCTTACGTCTTTCACCCATACACGATGGTGAAAGATCATCGGACGAATTATGAAACCGGAAATGGCAATGCGGTTATGGACGGGGATTTGAATCCATTCATCAATGCGTATCTTCAATGGGAACTTGCGCAAAAGAATCCTGATTAAACTGTAATCTGCCTGAAACCTTGCTGACTTAATCGCCTGTTATACTGATGCTAGCTTAGAAAAAGGAGCAATTTGCATGATTCAAATGGAGAACGTGACGAAGCAGTATGCTAACGGCGTGACTGCCATTAAAAATCTCAATCTTGAGATTCATGATGGCGAGTTCGTCTATGTGATCGGTCCCAGCGGTGCCGGGAAATCGACTTTCGTCAAAATGCTTTACCATGAACTAATGCCAACCAGCGGTACGATTAAAATTGATGATTTTGATTTTGCAACAATGAAACCGAGCCGGGTACCATTTTTGCGACGTCATATTGGTATCGTCTTTCAAGATTTTAAACTTTTACCGCGGTTAACAGTGTACGAAAACATTGCTTACGCGATGCAAGTGATCGAAGCACCTGACGAAAAAATCAAGGACCGAGTCCTCGAAGTACTGGGGCTGGTAGGTCTCGAACAAAAACTGCGCCGTTTTCCTGATGAATTATCCGGTGGGGAACAACAACGTGTGTCAGTTGCTCGTGCCATCGTCAACAAGCCTAAGGTATTGATCGCCGACGAACCGACAGGCAATTTGGATCCACAAACATCAGATGAAATTGTTGATATTCTTGAGCGGATCAATGCCAGTGGGACAACTGTTATTATGGCGACGCATAACAAGGACATCGTAAATGAGCGTCAGCATCGCTTACTTGAAATTGCTGGCGGCCGTTTGGTTCGTGACGAAGAAGGAGGCACTTACGGTAATGAAGACTAAGATCTTTTTCCGGCATGTAAAGGATTCGCTGCGCAGTCTGAAGCGAAATGGCTGGATGTCAGTTGCCGCTGTCAGTGCCGTTACAGTTACCTTACTATTGGTCGGTATTTTCATGGCACTTATTTTCAACTTGCATCATGTATCAGAGCAAGTTGAAAATGACGTTCAAGTGCGTGTTTACATCGAGAAGAAAACTACGACGAAACAACGTGATGCATTAAAGACTCAGCTAGAAAAGCTTGATAATGTCAAGAAAGTGACTTACCGGTCACGTCAGCAGGAATTGAACACCATTGTCGGCGGGTATGGTTCGCAATGGAAAATGTTCTCTGGCGATCAGAACCCATTGAGTGATGTCTTCATGGTTAAGACAAGCAACCCTAAGGCGACGATCAAGGTCTCCAAACAAGCTCAAAAACTAAACCATGTGGTGGACGCAAGTTATGGCGGCCGGACTGCGAAAAAACTGTTCAACTCAGTTGATTCAGCACAAAAGTGGGGACTTGGTTTTACTGTCCTTCTGCTGTTCGTGGCGGTTTTCCTGATAAGTAATACCATTCGGATTACGATTCTGTCGCGTTCTGACGAAATCAGAATTATGCGCCTAGTTGGGGCAACAAATTCATACATTCGTTGGCCATTTATTCTTGAAGGCGCTTGGACTGGATTGTTCGGGGCTGTGCTGCCAATTGTGATTGTTGACATCGGTTATGCCGTTGTTTACCGCAGCTTCAGCTTATCAAGCGGCTCTAACGGTTATTCGCTATATGGCACGATGCCATTTCTGCTTTGGCTTGATTTGATGCTGGCGGGCATTGGTATCATCATCGGTGCATTAGGCGCAGTCATTTCAATGCGGCGTTTCCTCAAAATTTAATCGTGCAATTTGTGAACTCATCCTCGCTAATGACGGGGATGAGTTTTTTGCTATCATGTTCGGCTATGCGTGCCTACTCACATTTTGATTTTTATGACGTTGTGGGAGCCTCCGGCGATTTCTGCTATACTGGTCACAGTGAATATTGGAGGGTTACCGATGGCAGTTGTAGTTGCCTTACTTATCAATCCGGTTGGTTTGGTGTTTTGGCTAGCGCTAGGTTTAACGATTTGGTTTGCTGTCAATCGCACTGATCGCGAGCGCCGCCGGTATCTGCGCGCAATTCATCCCAAACATCCAGAAATTGGTCGGTTCTTCTGGATCGGACTTGTCGTAGGTGCGCTAGTCTCGCTGGTGATGGTTATTGGACGACTGCAGATCAGTTTAGCTGCTTTGCTTGCATTAAGCGGCTTGACGTTAGTAGCATTGCTATTTTCTAAATGGCGATTTAGCCCTTGGTGGCTAGGTCTTGCCAGTCTGGCGGCAGTTGGTCAGTCTGGTTTGCTAGCTGAACAGCATGCAGCTAATTTAGCTATTTTGGTCGGCCTATTATGGCTAACACAAGCTGGACTTGCGCGATTCAACCGCGGCGATGAGATCGAGTCGCCGGTGATTCAACAAGACCGCCGCCAGCGGCAAAGTGCGGCGTTTGAGTTGCGGCAACTGTTCTGGGTGCCGTTAATCTTACCTGTTGCTGTTGAAAACGTCAGCAACCTCCCACTGCTGGCGGTTACAGTGCAGTCTTTGACTTTTGTGGGCTTGCCATTGCTTTTAGGTGCGACCTTCATGACTCCGCGAGATCGCGCTCAGACGGCTTGGCGGCGAAGTTGGCCGTGGTATGGCGGCGCAGGTGGCGTACTTATCGTTTATGGCATTGTTGCCCGCACCATGACCTTGCCTTTGCTGGGTAGTCTTGTCTTTCCAGCTGTGGTGAGTTTAGTATTGGTTGGCGGCTTCATTTGGCAGGGACGGCAGGTGCATCTGACGGTGACTTTAGCCGATCAAGGTGTGGTGTTGATTGGTGTCGTGCCGCATACACCGGCTGCAGAGATGGGCTTACAACCCGGTGATAGTGTATTGGCCTGCAATCACAATTCCGTGAACAATTCTCGTGAGCTCTACGATGCCATTCAAAAAGAACCAACCTATTGCCGCTTGCGGCTTCGACAGGCAGATGGTGAGCTGCGATTAGCTGAGACGGCCATTTTTGCCGGTGCCCCACACGAACTTGGTATGATTTTATTTCCGGAGGAGACAGCATGAAGAAGATCTTGATTGTTGATGACGAACCTGCGATTTTGACGTTGCTGCAATATAATTTGGAAGCTGAACACTATCAGGTCGAAACAGCGACAGATGGTCAGGAGGCTTTGGATAAAGTACGCAACGAGCCATTTGACTTTATCATCCTCGATTTAATGCTGCCGAGTCTGAGCGGCTTGGATGTTACCCGCAAAATTCGTGAAGATAAAATTCAGACGCCGATTATGATCTTGACTGCCAAAGACAATGAAACCGATAAAATTGTTGGCCTAGAACTCGGAGCAGATGACTATGTGACTAAGCCGTTTTCGCCGCGGGAGATCATTGCTCGGATCAAGGCGATTGAACGACGGAGTCAGAGTCAGCCGCAAACCAGTCAAAAACCGGGCAACAGTGATCAGATCACAGTTGGCCAGATCGCGATTGATCCAGAAAATTATAAGGCCAGCAAGGGTGGCAAACGGCTGCAGTTGACGCCAAAAGAATTTGAGCTACTGGTTTACTTTGCTCAACGTGTTGGCAAGACCTTGTCTCGAGATGCTTTATTGAACGGGGTTTGGGGATTCGACTATCCCGCAGAGACGCGAATGGTGGATATTCAGGTCAGCCATTTACGCGATAAAATTGAAACGGATCCGAAACATCCGGACTATTTAAAGACAGTTCGCGGTTTCGGATACCAAATGGAGGCACCCCATGAATAAACGAATCATTCGGCGTGCACTCATCATTAGTCTGCTATCATTGGCAGGCTTTTTTGTGCTCGTGACAACGGTGAATCAACAAATTGTCCATCAACAAGCGCGTGATCTTCGGCGGGTCGGCCGGACGTATGCGGCCTCGAGTCATGATGGGGTCAATCGGCAAGCATTGGCAGAGTCAGAGGCAGCCTTCATCACGGTCATTCCCAATAATCCGCGGACCACGCGTCAAAAAGTGATGGCTGATGCCTTGCGTGGTAATCGGGATGCAGCGTTTGTAACAACCGTCAACGTGAATGGTCGAACAGAGCAAGCGTATTTATTCCAAAATAAAGGGCAGTGGGTGGCAGTCAGCCGCTTTAAGTCAAGTGTCTGGACAACTGCACCAGAGCAATTCTGGCTCCTAACGCTTGCCTTTGCGGCATTGCTCGCTGCCATTCTCATTTGGCTTTTTCGATCTGAACATCGTTATCAAGAAGCGATTGAAGTCATGAGCCATAATCTAGATCGCATCCGTCGAAAGAAAGACCCAGATCCGGTGATTTTACCGCCCGATTCACCTTTTGTACCAGTTGCTCGCCGCATCAATGCATTGGCCGCTGAACAAGCCCATCTCCGTGAAAAAGTGGCGGTGCGTCAATCAAGTTTTGATCGGTTGATTGATAACTTGCCATTGGGAGTCATGCTGATTGACACCGATAAAGATGTCATCTTGCATAATCACGCCATGTCGCAGCTGCTAGGTCATCAAATCCCGCAGCCCCGACACAGCTACCTTGATGATGTTAAAACTTATGCCTTGGCGCGCATGATCGAACACACTTTTCGCCATAAAAAAACGCATCATCAGGAACTGACAATTTTGACCACGCAAAAATCCGTTGATGCTTCGGTTATTCCTTTGAATCAAGGCATCAGTCGGTTGCAGGTGCTGGTGATTCTATATGATGTCACTTACTTGCGACAGGTTGAAAAAATGCAACTGGACTTTGTCGGGAATGTCAGCCATGAATTGAAGACCCCAGTCACAGCTATTTCTGGATTTGCAGAGACTTTGCTTGGCGGTGCGAAGAATGATCCGGCGACCTTGGACAGGTTCTTAGGGATTATTTATGACGAGAGCAAGCGATTAACACAATTAATTAATGACATTTTGACCTTGAGTCGACCGGATTCCAACCAAAATGTGGCTGCATCGGTTGCTTTGAAAAAATTGGTCGATGATGCATTGCATAATTTGGCCAAAGTGATTCAAGACAAGCAAATTCGCGTTGAAGTGGCAATTACCCCGGATCTATTGGTCGTGACTGACGAGCGCAAATTGACCCAAATCGTGCGCAACTTATTGAACAACGCAGTCTTCTACAATCGCTTGGCTGGTCATGTCACGATCAGCGCTCAGGTTGTCGATCATCAGCTGTCACTGGCAGTTGCCGACACTGGGATCGGGATTTCTGAGACGGAACAGGCCCGGATCTTCGAACGCTTTTACCGAGTAGATAAGGCTCGCAGTCGTCACAATGGCGGTACCGGTCTCGGTTTAGCGATTGTGGCCGAACTGGTTAAGAGTATGGATGGTCATGTTGCGGTTCACAGCCAAGTGGGGGTTGGGTCAACGTTTACGGTCACTTTGCCTGTGGGTGAGGGCCCGCACAGAGGATGAAAAACTGCAGCCATCATGCCTTTACACAATATTTACATTCAATGACATGAACATTTACATGTAACTGATAAAATAATTGGAGCTTGAAATGGAGGATTTCGTGTGAAAAAAATTGTGACCCTGTTGAGCCTGCTGTTTTTGCCACTGTTAATCAGTGCTTGCAACAGCAGCAGTCAACAGTCGGGAGAATCGATCACCGCAGTTGGATCAAGTGCCTTACAGCCCTTGGTTGAAGCGGCGGGTGAACAATATCAGACGGAACATTTGGGGGTCTTTATCAACGTCCAAGGCGGCGGGAGTGGCACAGGTTTAAGCCAGATCCAACAAGGTGCTGTGGACATTGGTAATTCGGATCTTTTTGCTGAAGAAAAAGCTGGTATCAAGGCCAAAGCATTGGTTGATCATAAGGTAGCAGTTGTCGGGATCGCCCCGATTGTGAATCCGAAGGTTGGCGTTAAAAATGTCTCGATGGCACAGCTGCAAAAAATCTTTCTTGGCGAAATTACCAACTGGCAGCAGTTGGGCGGCAAAAATGTGCCGATTGTTCTAGTCAATCGAGCGCAAGGCTCAGGCACACGCGCGACTTTTGAAAAATGGGTGATGCAAGGCAAACAGCCAATGGCCGCTCAGGAGCAGGATTCTACCGGGATGGTTCGACAAATTGTCGGCAGTACGCCTGGTGCCATTTCTTATGTGGCGTTTTCGTACATTGATAAAACAGTTCAGGGGCTCTCAGTTGATGGCGTCGCACCCACGGATGCAAATGTCACGACCAATCAATGGCGCATTTGGTCGTACGAACATATGTATACGAAAGGGCAGCCAAAAGGACTCACTAAGAAATTTTTGGCTTATGTGATGTCACCAGCTATTCAGAAGAAGCTTGTTTTGAAAATGGGTTACGTCCCGATGACACAAATGAAAGTGGTTCGGGACGCGAATGGCAAAGTGAGCAAGCAGTAACCTGTGATGTTATCAAGACACGGTCAGATCCGTTGGCTGTGTCAGGTGTCGGACAGAAGCGTGATCTAATCCGGATAGAAACCGATGTTGTGGTCTTCGCCGGGAAGGTTTTAGTTAGAAAGCGCGTTTAGGAGGTCAAGATGGATCCAATTCGGGAAGCAATGCTCAAAAAATCGCGTTCAGCTAAGTTAGAGCAGCGTGGTAAACTGATCAGTTTGCTTTGTATCAGTTTAATTGTGATTGTGGTGGTGGCAATTTTCTTCTTTGTGGCATCGAAAGGACTAGCTACCTTCTTTCAAAACAAGATTAATCTTTGGTCGTTTCTAAGCAAAAGTGTTTGGAATCCGTCAATCAAAGATGCGCACGGCAATCCCGAAGTTGGCGCCTTGCCAATGATCGTCGGTTCGTTTGGTGTGACATTCCTGTCAGCAATTATTGCGACGCCGTTTGCGGTTGGCGCAGGCATTTTTATGACTGAGATTTCCCGTAAATGGGGACAGAAGATTTTGCAACCGGTGATTGAATTGCTGGTTGGGATTCCATCGGTTGTTTATGGGTTCATCGGTCTCTCCGTCATCGTGCCTTTTATTCGCCACATTTTTGGTGGTACTGGGTTCGGGATTTTAGCTGGTACTTTTGTTTTGTTCGTCATGATTTTACCCACTGTGACATCCATGACCGTGGACGCGTTAAAAGCTGTTCCACGACATTATCGTGAAGCGTCATTAGCATTAGGTGCAACACGCTGGCAAACCACGTATCGCGTGGTTCTACGTGCTGCGATTCCGGGAATTCTGACTGGGATTGTGTTTGGGATGGCACGTGCCTTTGGTGAAGCACTGGCGGTTCAGATGGTGATTGGGAACGCAGCGCTTTTACCGAAAAATTTGGTTTCTCCAGCTTCGACACTGACCTCTGTCTTGACGAGCGGTATTGGCAACACAGTTATGGGGTCGCTAGATAACAATGCTTTGTGGTCTCTGGCATTGTTGCTGCTCCTCATGTCGCTAGCCTTTAATCTGCTGATTCGCTGGATCGGGAAGAAAGGGGAGTTGAACAAATGAATCCAAAAGTTGCTGATAAAATCGCAACGACGGTTTTGTATATCGTCTCAGGTATCATCATTATCATCTTGGCGAGCCTTCTTGGATACATTCTATTTCAAGGCTTACCCCACATCTCCTGGCATTTTCTGACAAGTCCGGCTCAAAGCTTTGAGGCTGGCGGCGGGATCGGTATCCAGTTGTTTAACTCCTTTTATCTCCTGCTACTCGCAATGTTGATTTCCACGCCAATTTCATTGGGTGCAGGGATTTACTTGAGCGAATATGCTAAGAAAAACTGGCTGACCGATGTCATTCGGACGTCCATCGAAATCTTAAGCTCGCTACCTTCCGTGGTGGTTGGTTTATTCGGCTTCTTGATTTTCGTGTTGCAGTTCAAGTTTGGCTTTTCAATTTTGTCCGGTGCGTTGGCGCTGACGGTTTTCAACCTGCCGTTGTTAACGCGTAACGTGGAAGACTCGTTGCGTGGAGTTGAGTATGAGCAGCGCGAAGCCGGTCTGGCGCTTGGCTTGTCACGTTGGGAAACTGTCCTGCACGTTGTCATTCCTGAAGCATTGCCAGGTATCATTACTGGGATGATTCTCGGCGCAGGGCGTGTCTTCGGTGAAGCTGCGGCCCTGATTTATACCGCTGGACAAAGTGCGCCAGCGTTGGATTTTACCGACTGGAATCCTGCTAACATCGCAAGTCCGCTTAATCCTTTCCGTCCGGCGGAAACATTAGCCGTGCATATTTGGAAGATCAACTCGGAAGGCATTCAGCCAGATGCCGTTGCCGTCTCGGCCGGTGCAAGTGCGGTCTTGGTTCTGGCCGTTCTGCTGTTTAATCTCGGTGCGCGCTACTTTGGCAATCGCCTGTTCAAAAAAATGACCGCATCCTAATGTGAATACGCACATGCCATTGCAGTGGAGTTGGTGATGGTGGTCATAAAGTTGGCGACAAAACGCTTGGAGGCTCACGATGCAAGAACTTGAAAAATATTCATTAGATGACACTTATATTCGTCCATTCGATCGCGACAAGCAGGAAATTGCGATCGAAACAGAGAATCTACGCGTTTTTTATGGTGAGAATGAAGCCATTCATAATGTCTCTTTACCGTTTGAGCGTTATAAGATTACGGCATTAATCGGCGCCAGCGGTTCAGGGAAGTCGACTTACTTGCGCTCGTTGAATCGCATGAATGATAATATTGAAGGTGCACGTGTCACCGGCAAGATCATGTATCGCAACCTTGATATCAATAGTGACGCGGTGGATGTCTACGAAATGCGTAAGCATATTGGTATGGTCTTTCAGCGGCCTAATCCATTTGCCAAATCTATTTACGACAACATTGCCTTTGCCTTACGTCGATTTGGATTAAAAGACAAGCAAAAACTCGACGAGATAGTTGAAACCAGTTTGAAGCAGGCGGCGCTTTGGGACCAAGTCAAAGATGACTTGAATCAAAGTGGCATGTCACTTTCAGGGGGGCAGGCGCAGCGTTTGTGTATTGCCCGCGCGATTGCGATGAAGCCTGATATTTTGCTGTTAGATGAACCAGCCAGTGCGCTGGATCCGATTTCAACTTCGGCGGTTGAGGATACCTTGATGTCATTGAAGGATAAGTATACGATTATCATCGTCACACACAACATGCAGCAGGCCGCCCGAATCAGTGATTACACGGCGTTCTTCTACAGCGGAACGGCGATCGAATATGATGAAACCCGCAAAATCTTTACCCGGCCTAAGATCAAAGCGACGAACGACTATGTCTCCGGACATTTCGGCTAGGAGGAACACATGGCTGAAGCAAAAAAAATCATTACCAGTTCAAATGTTCATCTTTTTTATGGCAAATTTGAGGCTTTAAAAGGCATCGACCTAGACTTCAATCAGAATGAAATTACGGCGTTAATTGGGCCATCTGGCTGTGGTAAGTCAACGTATTTGCGAACCCTGAATCGGATGAATGATCTCATTCCGGGTGTCACCATCACTGGCAATGTCAGTTTGCGGGGCAATAACATTTATTCGCCCAATGAAGATGTCGTTCAATTGCGAAAACAAGTCGGCATGGTTTTTCAACAACCTAATCCATTTCCTTTTTCGATTTATGAAAATGTCATCTATGGTTTGCGGCTGGCAGGCGTTAAGGATAAAGCCGTTTTAGATGAAGCCGTTGAAACGAGTTTGAAGCAGGCAGCAATTTGGGACGAGGTTAAGGATCACTTGCATGAAAGTGCCTTATCATTGTCAGGTGGTCAGCAGCAGCGGGTCTGCATCGCTCGGGTGTTGGCCGTTAAACCGGATGTGATTTTGTTAGACGAACCAACAAGCGCGCTTGATCCGATTTCGAGCACGCAGATCGAAAATATGCTGCTGGAATTGCGTGATCAGTATACGATTATTCTGGTAACTCACAGTATGCACCAGGCCTCGCGGATTTCAGATAAAACGGCTTTCTTCTTGACGGGTAATCTGATTGAATTTGCTGACACAAAACAAATGTTTTTAAATCCAAAGGAAAAGGAAACCGAAGATTACATTACTGGACGCTTCGGATAGGAGGGGTAGTATGCGACGACTTTTTGTTGATGAATTGAACGATCTTCATGTGCGCTTTTCGGAAATGGGGATGATGGTCAACGAGGCCATCTATAAGTCCGTGAAAGCATTCATCAATCACGACAAGGCCCTGGCCCGCGAAGTGATTCATGAAGATAAGCATATCAATGAACGTGAAGTAGATTTGGAAAAACGCAGCTTCGAATTGATTGCACTGCAGCAGCCGGTTACGACTGATTTGCGGGTGATTGTGACGGTCATGAAAGCCAGCTCTGATTTGGAACGGATGGGTGATCATGCGGTATCAATTGCTAAATCTACCATTCGGGTCAAGGGTGAGACCCGGGTTCCTCAAATCGAGGAAGATATCGCTGGCATGGCTGAAGCGGTTAAAGAGATGGTAGAACAGGTTCTGGATGCGTATGTGAAGGAAGATTCTGCTCGCGCCCGCAAGATTGCGCTTGAAGACCATGGGATCAATGACTTTTCATCACGAATCTACAAGGAATGTATTCGGCAGATGCAGGATAATCCAGAAACGGTGATCGGATCCATGGATTACATGCTGGTTTCTTCCTATCTTGAACGAATTGGCGATTATGTCACTAATATCTGTGAATGGATTGTTTATCTCAAAACAGGGAAGATTACCGAATTGAACTCAAATGCTATTGAGGATAAGTTCTGAGAAAATGACGCTCTTGCTGGCTTGCAAGGGTGCCTGAAAAAGATTGACATTGATTGTTATTTTGAAAGAGGGATGATTTTTACTTTTGTGAAAATCATCCCTCTTTTGATCTCTCATGGATGACTTACTAATATCTAAAGATCCCGGTGCCAAGGCGGAGCAATCATAGGCTAGATGGGGTTCAGCCGTGCAAGCATCATCAGCTCAGCGTTGCCAGCCCCATCTGGCTGGCGACTGTGGATAGATTCCTTTTTGATGAACGCGCTGATGATGTATCTCATGTCAATAACCAGATGAGTAGATGCATTACTTTCAAGCGTCCGTCTTCCGACCCGTTCAAAAATCAACCTTTGGACCTATGCGCTCCGGCGCGAATCCGTGCATACTAATCATGTAATCAAATCCTGGAGGGATAACCCATGAATGAACGCGAAAGAATTTTAGACCTAGTTAAAAAAGGCGTTATTTCAAGCGAAGAGGCGCTGGTACTTTTGGAAAACCTGGCGAAACGTCAAGGTTCCCAGCAGGCCGCTAGCCCGGCCGATAACACAGCTCCCGAAGAAACTTCGGAAACGCCGAATACGGATGATGAGCATGCAACCAGTGACACGGATCGCAATGAAGCGCTGACAGAACTCAACACTGAGATTGCTGAAGCAGCAGGTGCCTTAGATGCTGCTACCGCACAGGTTACAACTATTGGTAAACAAATCGATGCGAACAACGAACAGATCATCGTGCTGGACACGATGGAAGATCTCGAAGCCCTTTCCCCGGAAAAATACCAAAAGCGCGGGGATTTGAAACAGGAGAATCAGAAACTGACTGATCAGTTGGCCGAACTAAAAGGCCAAATTGAGTCTCTGAAAGCGAACCTTGCCGGCTTACGTCACCAAAAGCATGATTTAGAGCGTAAGAAGCTTGGCGACAAGATTTTAAATGACGATTGGCAAAAAGATGCTCGCGATGCTTTTTCTGAGTTTGGCAAAAACTTAGGTGATGCAACCACGCAACTGGGTGGGTTCGTGAAGGATACTGTCAACAATGTTTTGGATAACGTTGACTGGAAGAATGTCACCATTACAGTACCCGGTTTAGCAACTGAAAAATTTGACCATGTTTTCGATTTTCCAGATAGTCAGGCAACGATTCTTGATGTGAAAGTTGCTAATGGTGACGTGAAGTTCAAGACTTGGGATCAGCCAGGCATTCAAGTTGCTGCTGCGATCAAGTTGTACGGCAAAATGGATGCCGCATCGCCGCTGGATGCGTTCAAAGACCGGAGCCGCATTGATGTCACGGACGATCATTTTAGCTTCCAAGTACCAAACAAGCGGGTTCAAGCTGATTTGGTCATCTCATTGCCAAAGCGCAGTTATGATCATGTTGCTGTCCGGTTATTAAATGGCAGTGCAGACTTAACTGGCATTACCGGTAAAGATTTCTATGTTAAGAGTACAAATGGTCAGATGAACTTCACTCATGTTGATGGTGTTATGATCGAGAGTGAAGGTGTCAACGGCTCAATCAAGGTTCAAGGTGGTCATACCCATGACTTGTTGCTCACAACAGTGAATGGCGATGTCAGTGTTGATGCCGATCCGGCAACGGCCGCCTTAAAGACAGTTAACGGGACTGTGCGAGCTACCTATCACACGGACTTCACGACGCTTGAAGGCACTTCGATGAACGGCAATGTTAAAGTCGCCGTGCCGTCCTCCATTGCGCTTAACGGCGAGGTTCGGACGCATTTTGGCAGCATCAAGAGCCGCTTGAGTGAGGTTGCCGAACCAGCTAAGGGGATTAAGCGTCTGGAACTGACGCGTCCCGGGACTGGCAGTAGTGAAATGAAACTCAATACAACCAGTGGTAACATTCAATTAAAAGATTCAAATGACTGAGGGGATTGCTTATGCCTTTTCTATTAATTCCATTAATGTTCTTTATCATTGGCTTGATCATCGTGGCGGTTTTTGCCATCGGGATATTCCTGCTGAAACTTCTCATTGTACCGGCCTTACTCATCATCTTAGCTGTGTGGCTCTTCTCGCGGCACGATCGGTCTGACCGTTATGATCGTCGGCGTCCGCGTCACCCCTATCGTGATCGCGACTCATCTCGGCCCCGAAAAAATGCAACGCATGTGACCGAGTCGCATGACGATGACTGGAGCGATTTCTAATGAACTTCGTCAAACGCACCATCATAACGACGGCAGTTTTCCTGATTTACGCGCAACTGTTTCCGGCTCAGCTTTATGTGGCAGGATTTGGCGTTGCGGTAGTCGGTGCATTGGTGCTCGGCGTCTTGAATGGTCTGTTGCGACCAATTCTAGTGATTCTGTCGATACCAATCACGATTCTGACACTAGGTTTGTTCCTGATCGTGCTGAATGGTTTGATGCTAAGCATGATGACTTGGTTCGTACCAGGCATTGTGTTCAGCGGTTTCGGCGCTACGATGTTGCTGGCGGTCATCATTTCCGTGTTGAACATGATGTTTGTCGGCAAAAATTAAAGTGACGATTGAAAATGGCTTGCGATCTGCAGGCCATTTTTGCGTGAGTTGAATGAACTAAAGGCTTATCGTTACCTTCCAACGAAGCGCACAATGTGAATGACCTTTTGCGAATGTTTCAACCTGCTGACCATAAGGGGAATCGACTTATGGTAAAATAGAGCAAATATGGCGAAAGAAAGGTGGACTTCATGGCAGACAGCGTGACAGTGCGGCAGTTGGTTAAGGCAACCAAGCTCGAGGTATACAGCGGCGAGGAGTATCTTGATCAGCGGCAAGTCGTTTTGAGTGATATTTCGCGTCCCGGCTTGGAACTGACTGGCTATTTTAATTACTATCCACATGAACGGATTCAATTGTTCGGTCGAACGGAAATTTCATTTGCGCGAAACATGTCATCCGAAGAACGTTTATTGATTTTAAAGCGCATGGCAACTGAAGATACCCCAGCATTTTTGGTATCGAGGGGGTTGGAGGCGCCGGCAGAAATGATCACCGCAGCGACAGCGGCTCATATTCCTGTTTTGGGATCGCGTTTGCCGACGACGCGTTTGTCGAGTCTGATTACCGAGTATTTGGATAGTCAGCTGGCGGAGAGGCGCAGTATGCATGGGGTGCTAGTCGATATTTATGGGCTCGGCGTGCTGATTACCGGCGATTCTGGTGTCGGCAAATCCGAAACAGCGTTGGAATTGGTTCAGCGTGGGCATCGCTTGATTGCCGATGATCGGGTTGATGTTTATCAACAGGATGAACAAACCATTGTCGGGGCTGCACCGCCGATTCTTTCGCATCTGCTGGAAATTCGTGGCTTGGGCATTATCGATGTCATGAATCTTTTCGGTGCTGGCGCTGTTCGTGAAGATACTACTATTTCATTAATCGTCCATCTCGAGAATTGGACACCAGACAAAACCTTTGACCGGCTTGGTTCTGGGGAACAGACACAATTAATTTTTGATGTGCCAGTGCCAAAAATCACAGTGCCAGTTAAGGTCGGGCGTAACTTGGCCATCATCATTGAAGTCGCGGCCATGAACTTCCGCGCCAAGTCAATGGGCTATGACGCCACCAAGACATTTGAAAAAAATCTTAATCATCTGATCGAGCATAATGAAGAAACCGACCAGAACAGTTCGGGGGACAAATAACTTGTTATTAGCACTTAATCCGATCGCTTTTCAATTAGGCGGTCTGGAAGTTCATTGGTACGGTATCATTATTGCCAGTGCCGTTCTAATTGCGGTTTATCTAGCGATGCGCGAAGCACCCAAACGCGGGATTAAGGAAGACCACATTTTGAATCTTATCTTGTGGGCGTTGCCGTTTGCCTTGATCGGCGCACGGCTTTACTATGTGGCGTTTGAATGGCCTTACTATGCCGCTCATCCCGGCGAAATCATTGCTATTTGGCATGGCGGGATTGCGATTTACGGTGCATTAATAGCCAGTGTCATCGTTTTTGCCATTTATTGTCGGGTCCAATGGTTGCCAGTTTGGCTTGTCCTCGATATTGCTGCACCAACTGTGATGTTGGCGCAGGCAATTGGTCGCTGGGGCAACTTCATGAATCAAGAAGCCCATGGTGCTGTGACCACGTTAGCCTATTTACGCGGCTTGCATTTGCCAGAATTTATCATTCAGCAGATGAACATCGGTGGGGCATATCGTCAACCGACTTTTCTGTATGAAAGCATGTGGAATCTAGTCGGCTTTGCTTTGCTCATGACGGTGCGTCACCATGAGCACTGGTTTAAGCAAGGCGAAGTGGTGTTGAGTTATGTGATGTGGTACAGCTTTGGCCGTTTCTTTGTTGAAGGTATGCGGACCGACTCATTGTATGTCATGCCCGGACTGCGTGTTTCACAATTGTTGTCGATCATCTTATTTGTTGCAGCGGCTGGCTTAGTTTGGTATCGGCGGCGGCAAGGAAATGTGGCATGGTACTTAGACGGCAATCCGCTTAAAGCGGTGGAATAGGAGTGATTTTGTGTCAACGAAAATAGCAGTGTTAGGTGCTGGTTCTTGGGGCACCGTGCTAGCCAATTTATTAACTGAAAATGGTCATGAAGTTGATTTGTGGAGTCACAATCCGGATCAGGTAGCCTTGATGAAGCGGAACCATCAAAATGAACACTATCTTGGTGCTGAGTTTACATTACAGCCGGCTTTGCATGTGACTGCTGACCTTGGCCAAGCCTTGGATCAAGCGGCGGTCATTTTGTTTGTTGTTCCAACCAATGCGATTCGCAGCGTGGCCGAGCAAGTTAAACCAATTCTGCAAGCTCATAAAGGGCGCGGTGAACAACCGATTATTGTTCATGCTGCTAAAGGACTTGAACGTGGCAGTGAGTTGCGCATCTCGCAAGTGCTCGCAGAAGTCTTGCCGAAGGAATTAATTCAAGGTATTGTTGTGATTTCCGGCCCGAGTCACGCCGAAGATGTCGCCACCCACGATATTACAACGTTAACCGCCGCTTCCGATGATTTGAAGTTGGCAGAAAAAGTGCAGAAGCTGTTCATGAATGATTATTTTCGGTTGTATACCAACACAGACGTCATTGGCGTTGAAATTGGTGCCGCTCTGAAAAACGTGATTGCCATTGGCGCTGGTGCCTTGCACGGTCTCGGCTATGGCGACAATACCAAAGCGGCCTTGATGACTCGCGGTTTAGCTGAAATCAGTCGGGTCGGCGTGAAGCTAGGTGCCGAACCGTTGACTTTCATCGGCTTATCCGGTGTCGGTGATCTGATTGTGACCTGTACCTCGGTCCACAGTCGTAACTGGCGAGCCGGCAACGCACTTGGACAAGGTGAAAAGTTGCCGGATGTGTTGAAAAATATGGGGATGGTGGTTGAAGGTGTCTCAACGACCAAAGTTGCCCATCAAATGGCCCGTGAACTTGACGTTGACATGCCAATCACAGACGCGATTTATCAAGTGCTCTACGAAAACGCGCCGATTCGTACTGTCATTACTGACTTGATGAAGCGTTCTGGTAAGCCGGAATTCGATTTTGACAATGCGAGTTTACAAAAACCATAAAACCATGTATATTAAACAGTATAGCTTACTAATTGTAAGCAATATGGCAAAAGGAGAGACTGCCCATGGCAAAAAAATATGATGTAATCGTGATCGGTGCCGGCCCAGGTGGTATGACGGCTGCACTTTATGCATCGCGTGCCAATTTATCTGTGCTGATGCTGGATCGCGGCGTCTATGGCGGGCAGATGAACAATACCGCTGAAGTTGAAAACTATCCGGGTTTCAAGTCAATCCTCGGGCCAGATCTTGGTCAGAAAATGTATGATGGTGCCACCCAATTTGGTGCTGAGTATGCCTATGGCAATGTCGTTAGCGTTCAAAACCGCGGTGCCGTCAAGCTAGTGAAAACTGACGAGGATGAGTACGAGGCTAAAGCGATTGTCATTGCGACAGGCGCAGAGCATAAGAAGTTGGGCGTACCGGGCGAAGAAGCCTACAGCGGCCGTGGCGTTTCATACTGTGCTGTCTGCGATGGCGCCTTCTTTAAAGATCGCGAGTTGGCCGTTATTGGCGGTGGCGATTCCGCGATTGAAGAAGGCCTTTACCTGACACAAATGGCCAAGAAGGTCACAGTTATTCATCGCCGTGATCAATTGCGTGCTCAGCAGATTATCCAGAAGCGAGCATTTGCCAATGATAAGATGCATTTCGTCTGGAATGCTCAGGTTCAGGAAATCCAAGGTGACGATATGAAAGTCACCGGCGTGAAGTACCGTGATAAGGAAACTGGCGAGGAACATGTTTTGCCAGTTGCTGGGGTTTTCATTTATGTTGGCATTATGCCGATGACTGAAGCCTTCCAAGATTTAGGTGTTCTGGATGAGCATGGTTGGATTCCAACCGACGAGCATATGCGGACAAAGGTTCCAGGCGTTTTCGCGATCGGCGATGTTCGCGCCAAGGACCTGCGGCAGATTACCACAGCTGTTGGTGAAGGTGGCACAGCTGGACAAGGCGTCTTCAACTATATTCAGAGTTTGAATGATACGAATATTGAGATTAAGGCGTAATTTTGTTCGAGACCAGCGATGCGAGTCGCTGGTTTTTTTGTGTCTGTGAGCAGAAACGCTTAGAAACAAGCAGTCTTGGAAACTTGTTTTAGCTAGCACGCATCATCGGTAATAAAAGAATTTTCTTATTTGAGCGCGTTTTCAACCCAGCACTCGTCCACTTATAGTATGATTGGGACGGGAAGGGTATTGCCCGAAATTATTAATTATAGACAGATGGGAGCTGATCACGTGAGTTATCGTGATACGTATCAACAATGGGTCGACGAACCGACCCTTGATCCGGAGCTGAAAGCTGATCTTAAGAATATGGCTGATGATGAGACGACTAAGGAAGAGGCATTTGCTGCTCCTATGGCGTTTGGCACGGCAGGCATGCGTGGTGTTCTTGGTGCCGGGATTGGTCGGATGAATATTTACACGGTTCGGCAAGCCACTGAAGGTTTGGCCCGGTTTATGGACACACTGTCGGATGAAACTAAGGCCCGGGGGGTTGCGATTAGTTACGACTCCCGTTACATGAGTCAAGAGTTTGCTTATGAAAGTGCCGGGGTCTTGGGTGCTCATGGTATTAAGAGTTATGTTTTTGATCAGTTGCGGCCAACACCGGAATTAAGTTTTGCGGTGCGTCATTTAAAGACCTATGCAGGCATTATGATCACTGCAAGTCATAACCCTAAGCAGTACAATGGGTATAAGATTTACGGTCCAGATGGCGGGCAGATGCCACCGGAAGAATCCGACAAAATCACCAAATATGCTCGTTCAGCAGCGGATCTTTTTGCTATCAAGTCTCTGAACGTCCATGTGCTACGCGCCAAAAAGTTGATGCAACCGATTGGTGAAGATGTTGATGAAGCTTACTATGCTGAAGTGGCCACGGTCACCATCAACCATGATTTGATTAACAAAGTCGGCAAGAACATGTCGTTGGTTTATAGCCCACTGCACGGGACTGGACGAATTCCAGCGCAAATGGTTTTGCGTAATGCTGGTTTCGAAAACTTCCGGTTGGTGCCTGAGCAAAGTATTGCTGATCCAGAATTTGCAACTACCCCATTCCCGAACCCAGAGTTCGCTCAAGTCTTTGATTTGCCAATTGCATTAGGTAAAAAAATCGGCGCTGATGTCTTAATCGCGACTGATCCCGATGCTGATCGGCTGGGCACAGCAGTTAAAGTCGGCGACCATTATCAGTTGTTGACTGGTAACCAAATCGCTTCGGTCTTATTGCATTATATTCTGGAAGCGCGCAAGCAAGCTGGCACACTGCCGAAGAATGGCGCGGTTGTGAAGTCAATCGTGTCGACGGAATTGGCAACCGCCATTGCGAAGGATTATGGCGTGGACATGATCAATGTGCTGACTGGTTTCAAGTTTATCGGTGATCAGATCAAGCATTTTCAAGCTACTGGCGAGCACGAATTTCTGTTTGGCTTTGAGGAAAGTTACGGCTATCTGATCAAGCCATTCGTGCGCGACAAGGATGCGATTCAGTCAACAGTGCTGCTGGCTGAAGTTGCCGCCTACTATCAGTCACAAGGCAAAACGCTTTGGGACGGCGTTCAGGAACTGTACAAGAAGTATGGTTACTATGCTGAAAAGACTGTTGGCGTCGATTTTGAAGGGGTTGACGGTCAGAAGCAAATGGCTAACTTGATGACCAAGTTCCGCGAAGAACAGCCTGCTGATTTTGCGGGTGTCAAGATTACGAAGGTTGAAGACTTCCTGAGTCAGGAAGCTAAATCTGCTGATGGCACTGTCGAAAAACTGACCATGCCATCAAGCAACGTTCTGAAGTACATTTTGGCAGACGGTACTTGGATTGCTATCCGGCCATCCGGCACCGAACCGAAAGTTAAGTTCTATGTCGGTACCAAAGCAGACACAGAAGCTAAGGCCCAAGAAAAATTGGATGCCTTCGAAAAGGCGCTCAATGATTTTCGTGAAGAAGCTTAGCTTGTTTTAAACGAATCAATGTGTGAATCCTGACGATTAAGCAGGTGAAGCAAGATAGCGGCGAACGTATTGTCCCAAATTTGGGACAAGGCGTTCGCCGTTTTCTGTAGGGACTATCCGGACTTTTTCGGTTTCTAAAAGCGATTGTTCAAGGTCCTTTAAAAAACGTTGTCATGCCCACAGCCATGTTTCTCCGGTATACTTTAATCAAGGTAATGATACGGGGGTGGCATGATGAACTATTTAATCGTTGAAGATGAACCGGCATTAGGCGAGACACTGCGCGCCTATTTGGCCAAAGACGGTCAGGCCGTGCTGGCGACCTCGTTAGCGCAAGCCAATGAACGAGTCGCGCAGATTTCGCCCGATGTCATCATTTTAGATCTGAGCATGCCCGATGGTGACGGCTTGACTTGGTTAGCGCAATGGCGGAAGCATTTGACTGCTAAGGTGATTGTTTTGACGGCTAATGACGAGGAGCTAACGATGCTAAAAGGACTCCGACTTGCTGATGATTACGTGGTAAAACCGGTTAGTTTACGTGTTTTAAAGGCTCGCATTGCTAAACAGCTGCCGATGACAGTGCAACAATTTGGGGCGGTTAGCCTGAATTTAGCCACTGGTCAAGTGACGAAAAATGAGACAGCGGTTGTGCTAACGGCGGCCGAGTATCGTTTGCTGGCCTATTTTTTTGCCAACCCCAATCAGATTTTGGCAAGAGATCAGTTGCTAGCAGCCTTGTGGGACACGCGTGAGCAGTTTGTGGCGGATAATACTTTAACCGTGACCATCAAACGCCTGCGAGAAAAGCTTGAGGATGATCCGGCACATCCGACCTTAATTCGGACTGTGCGGGGAATGGGGTATTTTATTGATGGTTAAGCATGATTATTGGGCTATGCCGGAAACCAAAAGTGTGCTGAGATTGACAGTGTGGTTGATAGTTATTTTGTGGGCCGCTTTACTCACGGTGATGGTGCTTGTGCCAGTCACTCGGCTTTGGCTAGTTGTTATTGGCCTTGGCAGCACACTGGCCAGTAGTTGGATCGTGTTGCGGTGGGCAGTCAAGTTTAGTCAGCGTTTTTACTTGGCGCTGCGGCAACTTGATCTCACAAAGGCAGGCGCAAGCAACTATGCGATTGATCGGAATGATGAAGGACTGTTTTCCGATCTCAACAATCGACTTTATCAATATGCCCGCCAAATGCAGGCTGAACGCACGGCAGTGAAGCGTGATCGCGATCAGCTAAGTGTTGCTATTACCGATATTGCGCATCAGTTGCGAACACCTTTAGCGGCGAATAATAATTTGCTTGAAATGATGACTGCGGCTAATTGGGAGGTCACCCGTCAGGAGCTTTTAGCGCAGCACACGCGTCAAGCAGAGTTAGTTGAGCAGCTCATTTTATTAGCTAAGGTGGATACACATACGCTGAGCCAAACTAGACAAGATGTGAGCGTAGCGGCGCTGGGGAAAGAGGCATTGAAGCCACTGCTGCGAATGGTTGCTGATAAGCAGTTGACGATTGATTGGCAGGTATCACCAGACCTAATGCTTCATGTGAACCCGGCATTGGTCAAAGAAGCGTTGGTCAATGTCTTGAAAAATGCGGTTGAACATACTGCTTTTGGCGGTCAAATTCAGATTATTGGGATTGCTGATCCTATTCGCGTCCGCCTGAAGATTATCAATACAGGCTCACCAATTGCTGAAGCAGATATGCCGCATTTATTTGAGCGTTTTTTCCGTGGTCAATATGCCACTGCCAATAACGTGGGCATTGGGTTAGCGATCGCTGCTGGCATTACGCGTGAAAACGATGGCCGCTTATCTGCTGAAAATACCGCGGAAGGCGTACAATTCACGTTTGAATTTTTTCGTTGAGCGTGTTTTGTCACTTACTTGTCACTTACCATTGATAGGCTGAGAGTATCATAAGAAAGCCAACACAGATTGATGTGTCAGGCGCGAGGAGGGGTACTAGTGGCCATTTTGACAGCACGACAACTGACGAAGCAATATGCAGGGGAAAGTCGACCAGCGTTAGATCACGCTGATTTTAGTATTGAAAAAGGTGAATTTGTGGCAATCGTTGGGCCGAGTGGTTCGGGTAAGTCAACCTTGCTACATCTGCTGGGCGGTATTGATCAACCAACCAGTGGTCGGGTACAGCTATACGATACAGATATTTATGCGTTGAATCAGACCCAATTAGCCATTTTTCGGCGGCGACAAGTCGGGTTGATTTATCAATTCTATAATCTGATTCCCGATTTGACAGTGGTCGAGAACATGACGCTGCCCGCTGACTTGGACGGTCGAACCGTCGCGACATCTGAGTTGACAGAATTACTGGCTACTTTGGGTCTGACGGAAAAGCAAGATGCTTTGCCAAATCAACTGTCAGGCGGCCAACAGCAGCGCGTTGCGATTGGCCGGGCGCTGATCAATCATCCGGCGATCATTTTAGCTGACGAACCAACGGGCAACTTGGATCGCCGCAATTCACAAGACATCATGACTTTATTGCGCCAGGCGAATATCAAGCAAGGGCAGACTTTAATTGTGATTACGCATGATCCCGATATCGCTAAGCAAGCAGATCGCGTTGTAACCATCAATGACGGTGTGCTGCGTGAAGGGCGGTGAGCGTCATGGGGACGATGACCCATTTAGTTTGGCGTCAACTGATTAAGGAGAAGGCGCGCACGTTCACAACCATTCTGGCGATGGCAGTTGCTGCGACCTTAACTGTGGCCACCTTGATTGGCATTAATTCGGCTCGGCATTCAATGTATCAAGATAATATTCAAAATACCGGCGGCCTACAGTTTGTTTTATCGAAGGTTAACCAAGAAACCGCACTGGCTATTCAGAAAAAAGCCGATATTTCCGAAAGTGTCCGCTATCAGCAACAAGGACAAATCAGCTTTGCTGATCAGGTACCTAACCAACCAGATTCGCCTTTGTTAATGTTGCCGAAACCGGCGCTGCAGCGATTAATCCAACCCATTCTTTTGGAAGGGCGGTTACCCCAAAATGAGCAAGAAGTCATGTTAGCCCAAGATTTGATTTCTGATGTTTATGCAGTGGGCAAAACCGTGGCGGCACAGCGCAATGGTCAGCGCGTCGTTCTTAAGATCGTCGGTAGTTACCGTGGCTATGCTGGCCTCATGGCAAGTGATGGCGCTGTCACCACCGGCCATTTTGACGGCACGAAGAACTATGCTGTCGCAGCGGCTTTTGGCAACTATGGCAATTTTTACGCAAAGTTGAAGAAACTCACAGCGCAGTATCATGTCGGATCCGACCAGCAGAGAATGAATGAATTAGCTTTGGAACGGGCCGGTGAGTCGCGAGATGTCAAGGTCCGTGCCATGTTCGTATTACTTGTCATCGTGGTGCTAAGTGTGATTGGTTTGGTGTCATTGGCGTTGATTTATACCAGCATCAATCTGAGTGTACAAGCACAAACGCAGCGTTATGGCTTATTACGTTCAATTGGTGCAACGCCGAGACAAATCCGGCAATCGGTGTATCTGCAAGCACTGACTTTGGTATTGCCAGCGATTTTACTGGGTTTGCTTGCAGGAATCGGTGGGTTGTCACTCGCTTTTCATGAATTGAATCGAATTTTTAAGGCGAGTGGTAACACCTTTCAGCTCCTACTCACGATCAGTTGGTGGCCGATTTTAGTCAGCGGATTTTTCATGTTGCTTGTCACGTTACTAGCAGCACGACGACCAGCCAAACGCGCCGCACAAGTGAGTCCGATTGCCGCAGTTCGCGCGCAGTCAGCAAGTCGGAAGGTGAGTCAGCGTATGTTACGGCAAGGGATGCTGGGACGATTTTTGCCGACGCCGATTGCTAAATTGGCTTATAAACATTATCGGCGTTTGGGCTGGTCAAAAGTCACGATGATGACAACGCTGGCCTTGTCACTCATGATCTTTATCGGCTTTACCAGTTTCTTTCGCGGCATGTTAACTTTTAGCGATGAAACGATTAGTCGCCAGGCAGATGTGACGATCACCAAGACACAATCGCTGGCATCAGCGAATTTCTCTTTTAATCCGAGGCGACTGCCAGGGGTGAAACGCGGAACGGTGACTGGCACAACTCAAGTCGGTTTGAAAAACGCTCCACAAGCATTTCATGATCGGCTGAATGTGATCGTGGTGAGTGACCAAACGTTCGGCACTGTTTTTAAAGATCAGCCGACGATTATCACAGGCAGTCGGTTAGTGACGAACTCAAAAACAGGCAAGCGCCAGCAGCAATGGGACACGCCAAAAGATTTTGCAGGGACCTTGGAGCTTGCTAACGAGCAAAGTAACCAAAAGACTTTAACGCAGCCGATGAAGGTCGTCACCAAGACTGCTGCGGAAATGACCGATTGGCTTGTCAGTGACCAAAGTGGTTTGGTGCTTTCTGCTAGCCGGTTCCGTCAAATCAGCCAAGCACTCCAAATTAAAAATGATGACATCACGTATGCCATTCAAGTCTTACTAATTAAACCAAGTTTTCATGAGACGGTGGCCAGTGCTTTACGGCATGAATTGCCACATGCAGCACTTTTTGATCAAATTGAAAATGATGCGCGTGGCAGCAGCTTTCAGCTTGCTATTCAAGTCATGGTCTATGGCTTTTTAACCCTGCTGACCCTTGTGAGTCTGGCGAACATTGTGAATCATATTTTTGCTAATCTGTTGCAACGGCGGCGAAGTCTCGCCATGCTGCAAAGTGTCGGTACGACACCTGGTCAAATTGTTCGGATGTTGGCACTTGAGAATGGGTTTCTGTTTGGGACAAGTATGGTGATTGGTTCTTTGCTGGGGACACTGCTTGGCTGGATTCTGCATCAAGCTGTCAACACCGGTATTACGATGGCTTTTCAGGTTCCTTGGTTAGAGATGGGGATGGCCGGACTTGCATTACTGGCTATCTGGGGTATTTTTGCAGGGATTAGTTTTCAGATTATGCGACATCAGGATATTGATCATTTGATTCGGGTGGGTTAAGACAAAAGTGAAATGATTGATGGCACTGATGCTCCGGTTTCTAACCGGGGTGGTTCACGCTCTTGCTGAAACGCGTTCTCAGGCGCAGAAACCTGCACATAAGGACCTCGGACATAAATGGCCAAAGCCCAGCCATTTGTGTCCGAGGCCACTTATGCTCCGGTTTCTAACCGCGCCTGATCACGCTCTGCTCTTGCAATGGGCTTCACAAGGTGGTAGTCTTTTAACAATTTAATTTACTGCCATCACTATCACGCCACGAATATCAGGAGGTCATTTAATCATGGGCATGCACCAATTTATCCAAGGACTAAGCAACTTAGAGACACTGCGTCGGGCACCGGGATTCTTTAAGTATCAGGAACATTCAGTGGCGGCACATAGTTTCAAAGTTGCCGAAATCGCGCAAATGCTAGGCGATGTCGAGGAGTTAGCTGGTAACAAGGTTAATTGGCAGATGCTCTATGAGAAATCTCTGAATCACGATTATACTGAACGTTTTATCGGCGACATCAAAACGCCGGTTAAATATGCTACCCCGACACTGCGCCACATGCTGGCTGATGTTGAAGCGACCATGACGGAGAACTTTATCAAAAATGAAATTCCCCGTGACTTTCAGGATCGCTATCGTCGTCGTCTTTCTGAAGGCAAGGATGAAACGCTTGAAGGGCAGATCTTGAGTGTTGCTGATAAAATCGATCTACTATACGAAGGTTTTGGCGAAATCGAGAAAGGCAATCCTGAACAGGTTTTTCTGGATATCTACTCCGAAAGCTTAAGCACGATCCTGCAGTTTCGGAATCGTCCTAGCGTGCGCTACTTCTTGGAGGAAGTGTTGCCGGACATGCTTGATGAAAAATTTGCCAGCCGCGATCAGCTTGCTAAACTGACTAAAGAAACCATGGCAGAACATGAACCAAACAAGTAGCGAAAGTATGTTTGCTATGTTATAATAAGCAAGACAAAAGTTGGAATGCGCATCATGTCGATTCCAACTTTTTTGATGACGAAATTTTGTTTGGATAATGTAAAAATGCGTTCACTGGGGCCTTTTTCCTGCACGGATTGACACGTGTTCACCTTGTATTCGGAATGAATGATGCCCATGTGATTGTTTTATAGGAGGCATGTCGATGATCGAACGAATAGCCGATCGTAAATTTGATCTGGTTTCACCTTACCAACCAGCTGGTGATCAGCCACAGGCCATTGCCAAGTTGACAAAGGGCTTTGAAGAGGGTAAGAAAGAACAGATCTTGTTGGGTGCAACTGGGACTGGGAAGACCTTTACGATGAGCAACATCATCGCCAACTTGAACAAGCCGACCTTGATTTTGTCTCACAACAAAACATTGGCCGGGCAGCTTTATGGTGAATTCAAGGAATTCTTCCCGCATAACGCGGTTGAGTATTTTGTTTCCTACTATGATTATTATCAACCTGAAGCCTATGTCCCGAGTACCGACACGTATATTGAAAAAGACAGTGCGATTAACGACGAAATTGATAAACTGCGGCACAGCGCCACCAGTGCGTTGTTGGAACGAAATGATGTCATCGTGGTGGCCTCAGTGTCGTCAATCTTTGGTTTAGGTGATCCGCATGAATACAAGAATCATGTGCTGTCATTGCGAACTGGCATGACGATTGATCGTAATACACTGTTACGCCAACTTGTAGATATTCAATTTGATCGAAACGACATTGATTTTCAACGTGGTCGCTTTCGAGTTCGCGGCGATGTCGTTGAAATTTTCCCGGCCAGTCGTGATGACCATGCGATTCGAGTCGAGTTTTTCGGTGATGAAATTGATCGGATTACCGAAGTCGACGCATTGACCGGCGAAGTCATCGGGACACGTGATCATGTGGCAATTTTCCCGGCAACGCATTTCATGACCAGCGATGAACAGATGCAGCGAGCGATTAAGAGCATTGCTGCTGAGTTAGAGGCACAATTGAAAGTCCTGCGCAGTGAAAACAAACTGTTGGAGGCGCAACGGTTAGAGCAGCGGACGAACTATGATATCGAAATGATGCGGGAAATGGGTTTCACCAGCGGTATTGAAAACTATTCACGCCATATGGATGGCCGTAAGCCTGGTGAACCACCGTATACACTGCTGGACTTTTTCCCGAAAGACTTCAACATTATGGTGGATGAAAGTCATGTCACCATGCCGCAAATTCGCGGGATGTACAATGGCGACCGAGCGCGGAAGCAAATGCTGGTCAACTACGGCTTCCGTTTACCAAGTGCTTTGGACAACCGGCCATTGAAAATCAATGAATTTGAACAACATGTCCATCGTATTTTGTATGTGAGTGCTACTCCTGGTCCTTATGAACTGGATCGGGTTCCTAAAGACGATATTGCTGAGCAAATCATTCGGCCAACCGGGTTGTTGGATCCGAAGATCGAGGTTCGACCGGTCATGGGTCAAATTGATGATCTTGTTGGTGAAATTAACAAACGGGTTGATGCTCACGAACGTGTTTTCATCACCACCTTGACCAAGAAAATGGCTGAAGATCTGACTGACTACCTGAAAGACATGGGCATCAAGGTTCGCTACTTGCATAGTGACATCAAGACACTTGAACGGACGCAGATTATTCGTGATTTGCGACTTGGCAAGTTTGATGTGCTGATTGGGATTAACCTTTTGCGTGAAGGGATCGATGTCCCTGAAGTTTCGTTGATTGCAATCTTGGATGCTGACAAGGAAGGCTTTTTGCGTGCCGAACGTTCCTTGATTCAAACCATTGGGCGGGCTTCACGTAACGAGCATGGCAAAGTCATCATGTATGCTGATAAGGTGACAGATTCCATGAAGGCTGCCATTGATGAAACCCAACGTCGACGGACGATTCAGGAGAAGTTCAACGAAGAACATCACATCACGCCAAAGACCATTATCAAACCGATTCGGGCAGCTATTTCCAGCTATGAACAATCAGATGATGATAAAGCCGAGGCCAAGAAGACTTTTGCTGAAGTTGATTATGAGGATATGAGCAAGGCTGATAAGAAGGAGTTAGTAGCAAACCTGCGCTCACAAATGCAGGCGGCGGCTAAGAAGCTTGATTTCGAGCAGGCAGCGTCATTACGCGACACAATTCTTGAATTGCAGGCTGATATGTCTTAATCAGATCGCACTTGCACGATGGTACCAAGTCAGCCATGATTGCTTTGAACAGATCCGGTGAGCGCGAACCAGCCCGGTTAGAAACCGGAGCATAAGTGGCCTTGAACGTGATGGCCGGTCTTTAGCCATTGCGTTCAAGGTCCTTATGTGCAGGTTTTGGGGCTGGCGAGCACGTTAAGGTGAGCGGTCAGAAGTCGGCGTATAAGCTGTTGTGGCAATGTGATTTTCGCCAATACTGCTTGCTAAAAATGAGGAGATCTTTTGTGAATGGCAAACGATAAAATTGTGATCCATGGGGCTCGTGCCCACAATTTAAAGAATATTGATGTGACGATTCCCCGCAATAAACTGGTCGTGATGACCGGCCTATCTGGTTCAGGTAAGTCCAGTCTGGCTTTTGACACGCTTTACGCCGAAGGTCAGCGTCGTTACGTGGAAAGTCTCTCAGCATATGCCAGACAGTTTCTGGGACAGATGGAAAAACCGGATGTCGATTCGATTGACGGCTTAAGTCCGGCGATTTCGATCGATCAGAAAACCACTTCAAAAAATCCCCGATCAACTGTGGGAACAGTCACTGAAATCAACGATTACTTGCGCTTGCTGTGGGCACGTGTCGGGCATCCGATTTGTCCAAATGATGGCACACCGATTACCAGTCAAAGTGTTGAACAGATGGTGGATCGCGTTTTAGCCTTACCTGATAAGACCAGGATTCAAATTCTGTCACCAGTGGTGCGTCGCAAGAAAGGCAGTCATAAAAAAGTCTTCGCCAAAATCATGCGTGAAGGTTATGTCCGGATGCGTGTTGATGGTGAAGTTGTTGATGCAACGGCTGATTATGAACTGGATAAAAATAAGTCGCATGACATTGATATTGTGATTGACCGAATTGTGGTTAAGCCTGAGGCGCGCAGTCGGCTTTTCGATTCATTTGAAGCAGCTCTGCGGTTGTCAGAAGGGTATGCCAACGTGGACGTGATTGGCGGTGAACCACTGCGCTTTTCCGAACATTTTGCCTGCCCGATTTGTGGCTTTACGATTGGCGAAATGGAACCACGACTATTTTCATTCAACGCTCCTTTTGGCGCTTGCCCAGAATGTGACGGGTTGGGTGTTAAGCTGACAGTTGACATGGATTTGGTGCTGCCAGAACCGAGTATGACTTTGGCAGAAGGGGCAATCGCGCCATGGAATCCAATCAGTTCCCAGTACTATCCGGAACTGCTGGCTCAGGCGGCGAAAACCTTCAAGGTACGAATGGACGTACCCTTTAACAAGCTGACCCACCGTGAGCGCAATGTGGTGCTTAATGGGAGCGACGGCAAGTTATTCCATTTTCATTATGAAAATGACTTTGGCGGTGTACGCGATGTTGATGTACCTTTTGAAGGGGTGCTGAATAACATTTCCCGCCGATATGCAGAAACGAATAGTGATTTTACTCGCCAGCAGATGCGCAGTTATATGACAGCATTGCCGTGCCCGGTTTGTCACGGCAAGCGGCTGAATCGGCAGGCTTTGGCTGTTAAAATTGAAGGTCGCGATATTGCAGAAGTTTCTGATCTTGCCATCAAGGATGCCCTACCATTTTTCAAAACCGTGCATCTTAGTGAAGCCGAAAGTGTCATTGCCCAACCAATCGTGAAAGAAGTCGTTGACCGCTTGACATTCTTGGTCAACGTTGGTCTTGGTTATCTCACATTGAGTCGTAGTGCTGGTACACTATCCGGCGGCGAGGCTCAGCGAATTCGCCTAGCTACCCAAATCGGTTCGAATCTGAGCGGCGTCATGTATGTGCTTGATGAACCATCTATCGGCTTGCATCAGCGCGACAACGATCGCCTGATTGCCTCCTTGAAAAAAATGCGCGATCTTGGCAACACGTTGATCGTGGTCGAACATGATGAAGATACGATGCGCGCCGCCGATTATCTGATTGATGTCGGACCGGGGGCTGGCGAACACGGTGGCCGTATCATGGCATCCGGTACCCCTAAACAAGTTGCACGTGTGCGCAAATCAATCACTGGCCAATATTTATCAGGGCGCAAGTTTATTCCGGTACCACTAAAACGGCGACAAGGTAGTGGCAAAGTGATTCGTTTGGAAGGCGCCACTGACCACAACTTAAAAAACATCAACGTTGATTTTCCATTAGGTAAATTCATCGTGGTTTCTGGTGTTTCTGGGTCAGGTAAATCTACTTTGGTTAACTCGATTCTTCGGCGTGCATTGGCTCAAAAGTTAAATCATAATTCTGAGAAACCGGGTCCATACAAAAAGATTCTTGGCTATAAAAATATTGAAAAGCTGATCAATATTGACCAAAGTCCAATTGGCCGCACACCGCGGAGCAATCCGGCTACCTATACGAGTGTTTTCGATGACATTCGCGGGCTATTTGCCGAAACCAACGAAGCTAAATTACGTGGTTACAAAAAAGGCCGCTTTAGTTTCAACATTAAGGGTGGTCGCTGTGAGAACTGTAAAGGCGACGGGATCATCAAGATTGAAATGAACTTTTTACCTGATGTTTACGTGCCTTGCGAAGTTTGCCATGGCAAACGGTATAACTCTGAAACCCTCGAAGTAACGTATAAGGGCAAGAATATTGCTGAAGTGCTTGATATGACTGTCGAAGAAGCCACTGACTTCTTCAAGAATATTCCAAAGATTCGGCGCAAGTTGCAAACCATCGTGGATGTTGGCCTTGGTTACGTTAAGCTGGGACAAAGCGCTACCACCTTGTCTGGTGGCGAGGCTCAACGGATGAAGCTTGCAAGCGAACTGCAGAAGCTTTCAACCGGCAAGAATTTTTATATTCTTGACGAACCCACCACTGGTCTGCATACGGATGATATCAAGCGGCTGCTGGAAGTGTTGGAACGGCTAGTCGATGAAGGCAATACCGTACTGGTTATCGAGCATAATCTAGATGTCGTCAAAACAGCTGACTGGGTCATTGATCTTGGCCCTGAAGGCGGAGACGGCGGCGGACAGATCATCGCCACTGGCACACCTGAACAGGTGGCTAATGTGGCCGATAGTTATACTGGCCAATACTTGAAACCAATCCTCGTTCGCGACACTCAACGGACTAAGGAAGCTGCGCAAACATCAACTAAGAATGAAGCGCAGGCAGTAAGCAAGAAGTAGATTGACTGACCAGGTTGGGCCATCATTCACGGCGGTTAATAAGGGCAAACAATGACAACAAAATTGTTTGCCTTTTTGATATGGGAAATTTATTAGAATTTTCGAGACACTAGTACCAAGGCGGAGCAATCGTAGACCGGATGGGGATCAGCAGTATAAAAAGCACGGCGGCCGCGCCTTGTCACTGATGTTGTTAGGCGACTTCGAGACCGCGAGCTTTGCGGGCTTGGAGCGTTGTCTACGGTCTAGCAACGCGTCGCCAGCCCAGAAACCGAGTTGTTTCACACTCTGATTTGCTCATTCTCGTGCTTAATATTATGATGAATAGGATTAAGAAAGTAGGGAAATAGATGTTAAATCGAAAAAGTTTTGGTTTTGACTGGGGGCAGTTTATCACTGGTATCCTGTTCCTGATCGCCGCATTTGTCGTCATGCGCTATCCGCTGGCAACATTGAAAACGGTGACCTTTATCTTTGCTGTTGTTGCCATTATTCGTGGGATTGCGATTTTAGCAGGGTATTCAACGCTTCGCCAGCTCACTGGTAAACTAGCTTGGGTGTCGCTCTTGATGGGGATTTTTGACCTTGTTATTGGTGTCATTTTCCTGGTCAACAGTAATTTTGGTGTTGCAACGATTACCATGATGTTTGCAATCTGGTTCTTAGTTGATTCAGTTGGTTCACTATTCAACGTGGGCCATTTGCGGATTGCAGGTACTGGCTGGTTTGTCCTTTACCTCGTCTTGGATATTCTGGCAGTGATTGTGTCTTTGATGTTGTTCATGCAGCCAGTGGTTGCAGCCATCACATTGGTCACATTATTGTCGATGTTTTTCGTCCTATTCGGCATCGAATGTATTGTCCTTGCCTTTGCACGACGCAATATTTAATGAACATCGCTTTTATTTAACCTGATGCAGCTGATTCATTGCGCTGCATCAGGTTTTTTAATAACAACGCTTGATGATGCGGTGAAAAGAAACCGGGGATCGGTAGGAATGACACGCCCGGCATGTTATACTTGAATAAATATGATCAAAAAGGAGCCGTTTATGACTGAAAGTTTGGATCTTGTCATTATCACCGGTATGTCCGGTGCCGGTAAAACCGTTGCCATGCAGGCATTCGAAGACCTGGGATATTTTTGCGTAGATAATATGCCTCCAGCTTTGTTGCCGAAGTTTTGGGAATTGGTAAAAGAATCCGGAAAGATCACGAAGGTCGCGCTTGTTGTCGATCTGCGCAGTCGTGCTTTTTACGATCAGATTATCGATATGCTGGCTAATTTGGACAACAATGCCTATGTTCATTCTCGCATCTTATTCTTGGATGCAACTGATGAAGAGCTGGTTTCTCGGTACAAGGAAACCCGTCGCTCTCATCCGTTGGCCATGGAAGGCCGATTGATGGACGGCATTAAAAAAGAACGTGCATTACTCACAGAATTGCGCAATCGCGCGCAGGTTGTGATTGATACCACGACCTTAAGTCCACGTCAGTTACGGGAAAAGATTTTCCTTAACTTTAAGGAAAGCGGTAGTCAACCAGCATTTCATATTGAAGTCATGTCATTCGGGTTTAAATACGGATTACCAATAGACGCTGATATTGTCATGGATGTCCGTTTCCTGCCTAATCCTTTTTACATTAAGGATTATCGGCCCAAGACTGGGCTTGATCCGGAAGTTTACAATTACGTGATGGATAATGAAGATGCCGAAAGTTTCTATAACAAGTTTTATGATCTATTGTCTGAAATCATGCCAAAGTACAAGGCAGAAGGCAAAACCAGCGTAACGATTGCGATTGGCTGCACAGGCGGCCAGCATCGGAGTGTGGCTTTTGCCGAGCGGATTGGTAAGGCGTTTTCAGATGCATATGCCGTTGATATCACGCATCGAGACATTAAGAAGCATAAGGAGACGGTGAATCGCTCATGAGTCGTGAAACTAAATTTATTCGGGTCATCCGCGGTCGGCGTCCAAAGGTGGTTGTCATTGGCGGTGGAACAGGCTTGCCGGTCATTCTGCATAGTTTGCATGAGCAAGATGCAGATGTGACTGCAATTGTGACTGTTGCCGATGACGGCGGTTCATCAGGGACAATTCGCAACTATATCAACGTAGTGCCGCCTGGTGATATTCGCAATGTGCTAGTGGCTTTGTCGGAGTTGCCGAGTTTGTATTTGGATATTTTTCAATATCGGTTCAATACAACTGATGCTTTTTTCGCTGGGCATGCGATTGGCAATCTGATTATTGCCGCGCTGTCTGAAATGAAAGGCGGCATTTTCCCAGCGGTTCAGCAACTAAGCGAAATGATGCAAGTTGATGGTCACGTTTATCCGGCCAGCAACACGCCGTTAACCTTAAATGCTGAATTCACCGATGGTACAAAGCTGTCTGGTGAAGCTGAGATTACAGCGGCTGGGAAAAACATCAAGCATATTTCGGTTTCAGAAACAGATCCTGCCAATGGCAAACCAGAGGCGGTCAAAGAAGTTATCGATGCGATTATGGACGCTGATGTTGTTGTTTTAGGCCCAGGCAGTCTTTTCACTAGCATTTTGCCTAACTTGATGATTGAAAATCTGGGGGATGCGGTGAAGAAGACGCAAGCCGAAGTGATTTACATTGTCAATATCATGACCCAAAAAGGCGAAACCCAGCATTTTACCGATGCCGATCATGTCCGGGTTCTGAATGAACAAATGGGCGAGAACTTTGTGGATACGGTTTTGGTTAACATTGAACCAGTCCCCGATAATTATCTGGATCATCAAAAGTACAACGAAATTCTCACGCCGGTTAAGCATAACTATCAAGGCTTGCGAGACATGGGCTGCCGCGTGATTTCCGAAGACTTTTTAAAGTTGCGCGATCATGGTGTCTTTCATGATGGTGATAAAGTCGCCAAGGAGATTTTAAACTTGGCCTTTCAGGTCAGCGGCAAAACCCGGAGGTGAGGGTATGGCAAGTTTCGCCAGTCTGGTGAAAAAAGAACTGACACAGCTCGAGGTACATCCAGAACATGCTAAGGCTGAACTGTCTGCTTTGATTCGTATGAACGGCAGCCTGACACTGATGGCTCATCGTTTTGTGTTAAATATTCAAACCGAGAATCCGGCTATTGCACGTCGGATTTATAGCTTGATTCGCCAAGTCTATCATCACGAAGCTAATCTGGTTGTTCACCGTAAGATGAAGCTCAAGAAGAATTATCAATACATTGTGCGGCTAACAGAAGGCGTCAATGACATCTTGTCGGATCTATCAATTTTAGATCCGGATACCATGGCGATTTCAACAACCGTTCCAGCTTCGGTGTTGAAGGAACCGCAGCGGATGCGTTCTTATTTACGCGGTGCCTTTTTGGCCAGTGGTTCAGTGAATAACCCGGAAACCTCGCGCTATCATCTGGAAATCTATTCTTTATACGATAATCACAATGCTGGTATTTTGAAAATGATGAATCATTTTAATCTGAACGCTCGCACCGTAGAACGGCGAAGCGGCTACATTGTTTACCTCAAGGAAGCAGAAAAGATTGCCGATTTCTTGCAGGTTATTGGGGCCACGAATGCCATGCTGAAGTTTGAAGATGTTCGGATCATGCGGGATATGCGGAATTCAGTGAATCGATTAGTTAACTGTGAAAATGCGAATATGAATAAAACGATTGACGCTGCACAGAAGCAGATTGAGAATATTAACTATTTAAAGAACCATGTTGGGCTAGATAACTTACCGGCCAAATTGCGGGAAATTGCAGTTTTACGTTTAGCACATCCTGACGTCTCGCTTCAAGAGCTTGGAGCGATGATGCCGAGCGGCCAAATTTCAAAGTCTGGGGTCAATCACCGGTTGCGGAAATTGAATCAGATTGCTGAAGGGTATCAACAACCAGAAGACGCTTGAGCACTAATGCGAAGTGGGTTGCGTTCATCATAATCGGGTGTTGACAATCAACAAATCAATCCCTTTGTTTCCTCAAGCTAATCGTGTACAATGTAACCGACATCAAGTTATTTTTTTGCTGAAGATTGACTGTTTTGGACGCATGTCGATGTCTTTTAGCTTGGATGTATCCCTTTGGCGACGACTTGTTTGAAGGAGCCGTGATGATCTTGGCAACCAGAGAGAAGCGCCATCGCTTTTTTGAGATGACTGTCTTGAAGCAATGACGTGAGCCCCGTCGGTGTTGATGGTGGCTAATAATTGATAGATGAGCGCATTTTTCACAGTGTGGACGGCTTTTGCGAGCTGTTCGCGCGTTTAAAGGTAAGTTTTAGGAGGAAGCAGCATGGTTAAACCGATTACTTTGAACGAACAGCTTTGTTTTGCGATTTACAAAGCACAAAAACAATACAATCATTTCTATTCACAAGCGCTAGCTCCGTTCAAGTTAACCTATCCGCAGTACCTCACGTTATTGTCGCTATATGAACATGGCACAATGTCGGTTAAGCAAGTCGGACAAACACTTGAACTGGATAGCGGTACCTTGACGCCGTTAATGAAACGGCTTGAAAAAGATGGCTGGATCAGTCGCAAGCGTTCCACTGAAGATGAACGGCGAGTGGATGTCAGTTTAACCCAAAAGGCGCTGGATGCCCGTGATCAGATTTTTGAACACGTTGGATCTTGCATGGAGTTGATGAATCTTCCTAAGCCTGAGTATGATCATATCAAGTCAGAAGTCAGTCGGGTTGATGAGCATTTAAGTGCCATTCCCGACGGCGCTTTTCCAGAAGCGTAACGCCCAAAAATAAGGTCAAAGATTTTTATCTAAATCTTTGACCTTATTTGACTTTAGTTGTATACTTAGCACTGTACTTTTAAGAGTGCTAATAACGATTATCAGGAGGTTAGGACATGCTAGTACCTACCGTCGTTGAACAAACTAGTCGTGGCGAACGTGCTTACGACATTTACTCACGTCTATTAAAAGACCGAATCATTATGTTATCCGGTGAAGTCAATGATCAAATGGCCAATTCTGTCATCGCGCAACTGCTTTTCTTGGACGCGCAAGACTCTGAAAAGGATATCTATCTCTACATCAACAGTCCCGGTGGTGTTATCACCAGTGGCTTGGCGATGCTGGATACGATGAACTTCATCAAGTCAGATGTGCAGACGATCGCTATCGGGATGGCTGCCTCAATGGCGTCCGTTTTGCTGGCTGGTGGGACGAAAGGGAAGCGGTTCGCATTGCCGAACTCAACCATCCTGATCCATCAACCTTCAGGCGGTGCCCAAGGTCAGCAGACCGAAATTGAAATCGCTGCTGAAGAAATCTTGAAGACACGTCGCAAGATGAACCAAATTTTGGCTGACGCAACTGGGCAAACGATTGAGCAAATCAAGAAGGACACCGAGCGTGATCATTATATGAGCGCTCAGGAAGCCAAGGATTACGGCTTAATCGATGATATCTTGGTCAACAAAAATACGCAAAAATAAGCTGTAAAAAGAAAAGCGCGTTGCCATATCGTGGCAACGCGTTTTTGTTTCCCCGAAAAGACTTGCAAAGCGAGGGCATATTGAGTAATATAATTAGGTACTTGCGCGGTTAGTGTAATGGATCGCACGTGAGATTCCGGTTCTCGAAATCCGGGTTCGACTCCCGGGCTGCGCAGAAACCCGGTTAAATGGGAAAAGGTAGGACAGCATAACCCCGAGTAATCGGGGTTTTTGTTTTGTTTAAAATTAAAAACATTCAAAACAGGATAGAGGCGTGACATGCATCATGCTAAAACGCCGATAAGTGATAGCCTGAGATCCGAATTGCAGCGACGATCTTCACCGTTCATTGCTCGGGTGCTTGATGAGAGATTCGGCGGCTATTTTTGCAAACGCTAACATTATGACTTGGAAACTGCTCATTATATAACGAACGGGAATAAAACCAACCCTTGTCACTACTGAACTAAGACACAAACTGAATCACTTTTCCCAGCATGAAAATTCCATTAGAAACAACCCGAAACCCGCTTTCAAAAAAACCCGCCAGACGGGATGATGTTTTAGTAAAATCCGAATAATCTTCACACCAAAAAAATAGATGTTCTAAGTTTACCGAATATGTGATTGTTTTTGGACGATTAAGGCCGCAGACTTGCGATAAAGCGGAACCCCTGCTACAATTGGTCTTGTTGGTAAAGGAAAACAGCATTTGTTGGGTTCCTAATTTTTTTCAGCTTGCTGGGTCGGCAAACGACTCGGAGGGACGTGAAATGACCCATTAAAGAAGGACGTGCCTTATGCATACTGAACTTGCGTGGCTCAAAGCGATCGCGCCTGATCTGATGGGCGTTGTCACTAAACGCTATCAGGTCCTTCAATTTATTAACTGGATGGCACCAGTTGGCCGGCGAACGTTGGCCGAACAGATGAAGATCTCAGAACGTGCTTTGCGCACAGAAACGGATTTTCTGCGTAGTCAAGGTTTGTTGGAAAGCTCAAAATCTGGCATGGTGCTAACAGCAAAAGGGTTAGAGACATTTCATGGCCTTGATCATCTTATGAATCAGCTGTTAGGAATTAAGGATGATGAAAAACGACTTGCTGCCCAGCTTCAAATCGATCATTGTTTGGTCGTATCTGGCGATGCCGATCAAAGTGGTCGGGTGCTTGATGAGCTGGGGAAGACGTTGAATTCGACCTTACAATTACTGTTGCCGCCGGGTCGCTTGACGGTTGCCGTGATGGGTGGAACGACAATGGCACATCTTGCAAGGCAGCTGACATTTCAGTTGTCTGCAGGACGTGAATTGACGTTTGTCCCTGCTCGCGGTGGCTTAGGCGAAGCGGTGACGATTCAGGCCAACTCGATTGCTGCTGCGATGGCGGAAGCAACCGACAGCAACTACCGAGCGTTGTATGTACCGGAAAATCTTAGCTCGGAATCCTACGAATCATTGATTAAAGAGCCTTCTGTTAAAGAGGTTTTAGGGCTGATTGATAAGGCTCAGGTCGTGATTCATAGTGTGGGTGACGCTTTAGTCATGGCTCGTCGCCGTGGCATGTCATCTGACACGATCAGCATGTTGAAAGCCAAACATGCCGTTGCCGAAGCATTCGGTGTTTTCTACGATGCGAGCGGCAAGGTCGTTTACAAGATACCGCAGATTGGTTTACAGCTCGCGGATCTTGATCATATACCGTATGTATTCGCTGTTGCTGCTGGCAAAAGTAAGTCCAAAGCAATTGCGGCATATATGCAACACGCACCGAGTCGGACGTGGCTGTTAACAGACGTCGGTGCAACTAATTCGATTTTAACTGGGGCAACCCGTTAGAATAAAACCTTATTTCCTAAAGGAGGAAATTTTAGCATGACTGTTAAGATTGGTATTAATGGTTTTGGCCGTATCGGTCGTTTGGCATTCCGTCGTATTTACGAATTGGGTGCAAAGAGCAATGACATCCAGGTTGTTGCAATTAACGATCTGACCAGCCCAACCATGCTGGCTCACTTGCTGAAGTATGATTCAACCCACGGTACTTTCCCTGGTGAAGTTAGTGCAACCGATAACGGTATCGTCGTTGACGGTAAAGAATACCGTGTCTACGCAGAACCGCAAGCCCAGAATATTCCTTGGGTTAAGAACGATGGCGTTGACTATGTTCTTGAATGCACAGGCTTCTACACCTCTGCTGAAAAGTCACAAGCTCATTTGGACGCAGGCGCAAAGCGTGTTCTGATTTCTGCCCCAGCCGGCAAGATGAAGACCATCGTTTACAACGTCAACGATGACACTCTGAATGCAGACGACAAGATTGTTTCTGCTGGTTCTTGCACAACCAACTGCTTGGCACCAATGGCTTACTTCCTGAACAAGGAATTCGGCATCGAAGTTGGTACCATGACCACCGTTCATGCTTACACCTCAACTCAGATGTTGCTTGACGGCCCAGTTCGCGGTGGCAACCTGCGCGCTGCACGTTCCGCTGCTGCTAACACGATTCCTCACAGCACAGGTGCTGCTAAGGCTATCGGTTTGGTTATCCCAGAATTGAACGGCAAGTTGCAGGGCCACGCACAGCGTGTTTCTGTTGTTGACGGTTCTTTGACCGAATTGGTTTCCATCTTGAAGACCAAGAACGTTACTGCTGACCAAGTTAACGAAGCTATCAAGAAGCACACCGAAAACAACCCTAGCTTTGGCTGGAACGAAGACGAAATCGTATCTTCCGATGTTATCGGTACGACACAAGGTTCAATCTTTGATCCTACACAGACCGAAGTTACAACTGCTGGTGACTATCAATTAGTTAAGACGGTTGCTTGGTACGATAACGAATATGGCTTTACTTGCCAGATGATCCGTACCTTGCTGAAATTTGCTACTCTCTAATCCGGAGTAACGCTTTTCTAGCCGCAACATCCGAAGCGGAGGGAGCTTACTCCCTCCGCTTTTTTTGGAAATAGGCGATCAATTCTCAGGATGTTTTAGCATCCTGCTGAAAACGAGCGCTTATTTCTGGTGTTAAGCGGTCGTTACTTGAAGTTAAGTCATCTTTAGGAAAAATAGGAGGTCATTTCTCTTGGCTAAATTAATTGTTTCAGACTTAGATGTTAAGGACAAAAAAGTCCTGATCCGCGTTGACTTCAACGTGCCGATCAAAGATGGTGTTATCGGTGATGATAACCGGATCGTGGCAGCATTGCCAACCATCCAGTATGTTATTGATCATGGTGGCAAGGCAATCCTCTTGTCACATCTCGGCCGTGTCAAGACCGAAGAAGACAAGGCTAAGCTGACCTTGAAGCCAGTTGCAGAACGTTTGAGTGAATTGCTGAAGAAGCCAGTGACATTTGTCCCGGCAACTCGCGGCAAGGAACTTGAAGATGCTATCAACAAGATGAATGATGGCGACGTTCTTGTTATGGAAAACACCCGGTTTGAAGATCTTGACGGCAAGAAAGAATCCGGCAACGATCCTGAACTTGGCAAGTACTGGGCAAGTCTTGGCGACTTATTCGTTAACGATGCCTTTGGGACTGCACACCGCAGCCATGCTTCAAACGTCGGCATTGCTTCCAACATGAAGCAAACTGCTGCCGGCTTCTTGATGGAAAAGGAAATCAAGTTCTTAGGCGATGCCGTTGACAACCCGAAACACCCATTCATTGCTATCTTGGGTGGTGCAAAGGTTTCCGATAAGATCGGCGTGATCGAAAACTTGGTACCTAAGGCTGATAAGATTCTTATCGGCGGCGGCATGACCTATACTTTCTATGCTGCTAAGGGTATGAGCATCGGTAAGTCTTTGGTTGAAAAAGACAAGATCGAACTTGCCAAGAAGATCATGGATCAGGCTGGCGACAAGCTGCTTTTGCCGGTTGATTCCGTTGTTGCAACTGAATTCTCTAACGATGCCCCACATAAAGTTGTTGACGGCGACATTCCTGATGGCTATATGGCCTTGGATATCGGCCCGAAGACAATCAAAGAATTCAAAGATGCTTTGCAAGGTGCCAAGACCGTTGTTTGGAATGGCCCAATGGGTGTCTTTGAAATGAGCAACTATGCTGAAGGGACCCTTGAAGTCGGCCGTGCCCTTGGCGACTTGAAGGATGCTACTACAATTATCGGCGGCGGCGATTCAACAGCTGCTGCTAAGCAATTGGGTATTGCACCTAAGATTACCCATATTTCCACTGGCGGTGGCGCTAGCCTTGAATATCTTGAAGGCAAGACCTTGCCAGGTATCGCAGCTATTTCTGACAAGTAATTGTCAGGCATGCTGATCTAACAGTCACTACCGACAGACGGTGTCTGTCGGTACATATGAAAGGAAGATATGCCATGCGTACACCATTCATTGCTGGTAACTGGAAAATGAACAAAAATCCTAAGGAAACGCAAGAATTCTTAGACGGCGTTAAAGGCAAGTTGCCTGATGCAAGCAAGGTTGAGACTGTCATTGGCGCACCTGCCATTGATTTGACCACCTTAGTTGCTGGCGCTGAAGGCACACCTTTGAAGACGGCGGCTGAAAACTGCTACTTTGAAGACGAAGGTGCCTTCACTGGTGAAACCAGCCCGAAAGCTTTGAAAGAAATGAACGTTGATTACGTCATTATCGGTCACAGCGAACGTCGCGGCTATTTCCACGAAACCGATGAAGATATCAATAAGAAGGCTAAGGCCATCTTTAAGAACAATCTTTTGCCAATCATTTGCTGCGGCGAAAGTTTGGCTCAGCGCGAAGCTGGCCAAACCGAAGACTGGGTTGCTTCACAGATTGAAGCTGCTTTGGCCGGTTTAAGTGCTGACCAAGTCAAAGTTTCAGTCTTAGCCTATGAACCAATCTGGGCTATCGGGACAGGTAAGACGGCAACTGCCGATCAAGCACAAGAAGTTGTCGCACATATTCGTGCAACGGTTGAGAAGTTGTATAATAAAGATACGGCAGATGCTGTTCGTATTCTTTACGGCGGCTCTGTTAAACCAGCGAACGTCAAGGAATTAATGGCTAAGCCTGATATCGATGGCGGTTTAGTCGGTGGCGCTTCGATGGATCCTGAAAGTTTCATCGCCTTGGCTAACTACCAAGATTAATCTGGGTTCTACTATTAAACAGCCTTCTGGCAAAAAGGAGAAGAATTTATGTCTATCATTACTGATGTATTGGCACGCGAAGTCTTAGACTCCCGTGGCAACCCTACTGTTGAAGTTGAATTGTACACTGAAGACGGCGGCTTTGGCCGTGCGTTGGTACCATCAGGTGCTTCAACCGGTGAACACGAAGCCGTTGAACTTCGTGATGGTGACAAGGATCGTTTTGGCGGCAAGGGTGTTTTGAAGGCCGTTGGTCATGTGAACAACGAAATCGCTAAGGCGGTTATTGGCCTTGACGTGACTGAACAACGCCTGATTGACCAAACCATGATTGACCTTGACGGTACCCCGAACAAGGGCAAGTTTGGCGCCAATGCTATCTTGGGTGTTTCCTTGGCTGCAGCCCGTGCTGCTGCTGATGAAGTTGGCCTGCCATTGTATCAATATCTTGGCGGCCCGAATGCCCACGTTCTGCCAACGCCAATGATGAACGTCCTCAATGGTGGTGCACACTCAACCAACACCGTTGACTTCCAGGAATTCATGATCATGCCTGTTGGCGCTAAGAGCGTTCGTGAAGCTGTTCGGATGGGTTCAGAAACCTTCCATGCTTTACAGGCACTGTTGAAGAGTAAAGGCGACATCACCGCTGTTGGTGATGAAGGCGGCTTTGCACCGAACTTGAAGGATAACGAAGAAGCCTTCGAACTTCTTGTTGAAGCAATCAAGAAGGCTGGCTACAAGCCAGGCGACGACATTGCTTTGGCCTTTGACGTTGCTGCTTCAGAAATGTACGATGCCGAGAGCAAGACATACACAACCAAGTGGTCTAACCCTGACAAGAAGTACACCACTGAAGAATGGACCGACATGATTGATGGTTACATTAACAAGTACCCAATCGTTTCTGTTGAAGATCCTATCGACGAAAACGACTGGGAAGGCTGGCAGACATTCACCAAGAAGATGGGCGACAAAGTCCAAATCGTTGGTGATGATCTGTTTGTTACCAACACCGACTACCTGAAGAAGGGTATCGATATGGGTGTTGCTAACTCCATCCTGATCAAGCTGAACCAGATCGGTACATTGACCGAAACCTTCGAAGCCATCGAAATGGCTAAAGAAGCTGGTTACACAGCTGTTGTTTCACATCGTTCCGGTGAAACTGAAGATACAACGATTGCTGACTTGGTTGTTGCAACCAACGCTGGCCAGATCAAGACTGGTTCAATGAGCCGGACAGATCGTATCGCTAAGTACAACCAGTTAATGCGGATCGAAGATCAACTGGGTACACAATCCTTGTACAAGGGCCGCAAGTCCTTCTACAATGTGAAAGCAATCGACTAATTTGCTTAATTAGTTGGCAGCTTGGAAAGCACGTTTCCGTTAAGGAGCGTGCTTTTTTTGTGGAGCGTGAGCTGGCGCGGTTAGAAACCAGAGTGTGTAAGTTCAAGGTCCTTACATGCAGGTTTCTGCGCCAGCGAGCGCGTTTAATTGTGCGCGAACAGGAGCGCTTAGAAGCCAGAAAATAAGTGGCTTCGACCAAATGGCGTGGTTTTAGCGAGGTCGCTTGGGTTGAAAGAATCAGTGTTTTTTAATCGGTGAGACTGAATCGCGGTTGTCGGGTGCACCTTTCTGTATACTAGGGATAAGCACAAATGAAAGGACAGTTTTCTATGCAAACGACGCCACCTCATTGGCAACGGAACATTGCTATCTTTTTGCTTGGTCAATTTCTTTCTGGCATTACCAGTATGACGGTTCAGTATGCGATCATTTGGTACTTAACTGCCAAAACTGGTTCTGCAACGATTCTCAGCATTGCTACTTTATTAGGTATGTTGCCGACGATTCTGCTGAGTCCTTTTGTCGGGCCTTATATTGATCGCTTGAACAAGAAAATGTTGTTGATTGTACCGGATATTGTCGCCGCTATGGTGGCACTTATTTTGAGTGCCGTTGGCGAGTTTGGTGGTTTTTTTCCTGTTTGGCTGATCTTTGTGTCGTTGCTGGTGCGGGCGTTGGCACAAACATTCCAGATGCCGACGATTCAGGCTATTTTGCCAACCATGGTCCCTGGTGATCAGTTGACGCGCGTGAACGGTCAACTCGGTGTGGTGAATTCGGCGAACATGATTATTGCGCCGTCACTCGGAGCTGTCCTTTTTGGCCTGATGCCGATGCCGCTTTTGATTTTGTTAGATGTTTTAGGTGCGATTCTAGGAGTCAGCTTGCTGTTGTTCGTTAGTATTCCAGAAAATTGCTTGGTCGGGACAACCGTCCATGTTGCGCAGGATGCCAAGGTTGGTTGGCAGTTGTTGCGAGGCAATCGTGGCCTGTGGTATATGACTTTAATTGGCATGTTGACGACGTTTGCCTTCATGCCAGCCGCTAGTATGTATCCTTTAATGACCATGCGTTATTTTCATGGCACTGTCGGCCAAGCTGGATTGATTGAAGTTGTTTATTTTGCTGGGTCGCTACTTGGTGGATTGCTCATTAGCGTCTTTGGCCATTTTCGTGATCGTATTCATCCGATTGTCTGGGGGATGGTGGTCATTGGCGTGACGTTTGGATTAAGTGGTGTTTTGCCACGAACTGAAAATGGCTTTTTATGGTTTCTTATCTTGAATGGCGTTGCTGGCTTAGCTTGGCCGTTTTTCAACACGCCTTTGATCGCGATGTATCAGCAAAGCTATGCTCCTGAGACGCTCGGGCGGGTTATGGGGATTTTGAATGCACTAATGAGTTTGCCAGGGCCGGTCGGCTTGATTTTTGCTGGTCCCATCGCCGATCGCTTTGGTGTCGCAACTTTATTTGTAGTTGCAGGGATCGGCGTGTTACTGGCCGCTGGCGTTATGTTCGGCTTGAAGATCACCCGCGAATATGACCGTCAGTTGCAAGCAGACGGGTCATCAGATTTGACTAAAAGGGGATAGATCATTTGAAAAAATTTTTCACCGTGTTTGCTTGGCTAGAAGTTGTTTTAGGATTGACGATGTTATGGATGACGTGGGATGTCGGCTTGCGAGCATCTGGCCAGATTTTTGGCGCCTTAGTTGTTTTAATCGGGATTGTGCTTTTATACGGGTTGATCATTTATGCGTTGATTGGCTGGTTCATGGATCCTACGCACCGTTACTGGTATGTGCTGACACTGGTGCTAACTTTGCTGTACAACGTGTTAGCCTGGACCTTTCCCAGCGTCATGATCCAAACATGGGCCACATATCCATTTCCGCTTATCACTTTGTTAATCGGTGCAATGTTGGTTTGGGTGGCTCGGCAAGAAAAACAATAATTGGTTTTGCTGACTCGGGTGACTGAGTCGTTTTTGATTCCCAGCCAGAGGTATATACTGAGATCATGTTGTACTGGAGGGGAATTACTTGGCACGACCTGTAAAAGAAAAATTTGACGTTACTCGCCTGCGATTTGTGCTACTCGGACTACTCGTTGGTTTAATGAGCGGCACTGTTGTCAGCGCGTTTCGCTATTGTATTGAGGTAG